>Ga0134075_10000369_pt1 | contig 13586 bp, 13 predicted proteins | sample 15_taG_18_FD_119775 | JGI IMG/M metagenome (GOLD analysis project Ga0134075, IMG submission 119775) | Grasslands soil microbial communities from the Angelo Coastal Reserve, California, USA - 15_D_Rain_40cm_5_09212015 | ecosystem: Environmental > Terrestrial > Soil > Grasslands ... | reverse complement strand
GCCACCGGCCCGATCCCCGGCAGCACGCCGATCAGCGTACCGAGCAGGCATCCGATCAAGGCATAGAGCAGGTGAATCGGCGTGACCGCGACGCCGAATCCCATCACCAGGTTGTTAAAGATTTCCATCGCGTCGGCTCCTTACCTGATCGGGCAGTTGGCGATGAAATCCGGGCACAGCGGGAAGGGAAGCGTCAGCCCCCTCACGAACACCAGCCACGAGCCCAGCATCAGGATCGCGTACAGGATGAGGACCTCTTTCCATTTGAACTCGTGACCGCCGAAGGCACTGACCACCACCAGCGCCAGCGTCGCGACGAATAGCCCGAGCGGTTTCATGAGGTAGCCGTAAAGCACGCAGCCGACCGAGATCAGGATCAGCGGCCGGAGGGCGAAGGCCGGAACCGGCGGCCCTTCGGCGACGAAGGATTCGAGCAGGATCGCCAGGCCGAGGACAGAAAGCAGGCCACCGAGCAGGATCGGGAAATACGCCGGCCCCATGCGCACCGCGGTGCCCATCTGGTAGTGAATGGCGGCCCAGACGACAAAGAACAGGCCGAAGCCAAGAAACATCAGGCCCGACCAGAAGTCCTTCGGACTCTTGATTTTCATTGTCCCCTCTCCTCCTTGCTGCGGCGGCAAAGTGTAACATGCGCCCCCGCCACAATCGTCTTGCGCTCGATGTCAGCTTCTCGCTTCGTTCTGCTCGCATTGCTGTCCCTGCAGCCGGCCGGCTGCGGCGAGCGCCCCAGGCTCGAGCCTCTGCCCGAGAGCGCGGTAGTGCTCGCCTTCGGCGACAGCCTCACTTTCGGCACCGGCGCGAACGAGGACGAGAGCTACCCCGCCCGCCTGGAGAAGCTGATCGGCCGGCGCGTGGTGCGCGCCGGGGTGCCGGGGGAGCTCACCGCCCAGGCGCTTGCCCGCCTGCCGGCCACGCTGGACGAGCATCAGCCGCGGCTGCTCCTGCTTTGCATCGGCGGCAATGACTTCCTGCGGCGCCTCGACCTGCGGCAGGCCGAGAATAACGTGCGTGCAATGGTGAAGCTGGCGCGGGACCGCGGCATCGGCGTGGTGCTGATCGGCACGCCGGAGCCCGGGCTGATGCTCAACCCGCCCGGGTTCTATTCCGCTATCGCCAGGGAATTCCGCGTGCCCTACGAGGCGGCGGTGATCCGCGACGTGCTGAAGGACGAGAACCTGAAGTCGGACCCGATCCATCCCAATGCACGCGGCTACCGCGCCATCGCCGAAAGGCTGGCGGCTGCGCTGAAGGAAGGCGGAGCGATCTGAGGCGCTCGAGGTCCGCGGGACGATCGACGTCCCAGACACTGCGCAGCGCGCGCCATCGGTATCCCAGGGCAAGCAGCCGTTCCGCGGTCTGCGCGTAAACGCCGCTTTCGCTCCAGGCGATGCCGTCGAACAGCCGGCGCGAAACGCGTCGCGCGCCGATGAGCGCGTAGCCTCCATCCTCCGCCGGCGCGAGCACGACGTCGCAGCCGCCGCGAAGCAGCCGCGTCGCGCGCCGCAGGTCCTGCGGCCGCAGGACGGGACAATCCGTGCCGATGAGCAGCGCCGCCGAATAGCGTCGAAGCGCCGCCGCCAGCGCGCGATACATGCGCTCGCCCAGATCGCGCCCGTGTTGAGATTTCAATGCAACACCCCAGCTTTTCCACGGTGCATGGATGCGAGGCGTGACATGCAGCTGCACTTCGCCGCAGCGCGCGGCGAGGGCGGTGCGCACCGCCTGTCGCGTCAGCCGCGCCTGGAGGCGTGCCGCGCCCCATTCGCCAAGCCGGGGCACAAGGCGCGTCTTGACGCGGCCCGGCAGCGGGGCGCGCGCGAAGACGATGACCACCGCGTTACGGCTCGTTGGCGTAGAGGCGGGCAAGGACCTCCGGGCGAGCGCCAAGAAAATACATTACCCGCAGCCGCCACATGAGCACGATGGTGCGCACCACGCCGCGCGACTCCCAGCGGCGCCCCGAGGTCACGACGCGCTGAGCAAGGCACGCTGGCGGCCCGGCGCGCTTCATCGCCTTGCTGAAGGCGATGTCCTCCATCAAGGCAATCTCCGGAAATCCGCGGAAGGCGTCGCGCCGCACGAAGATCGCCTGGTCGCCGGTGGCGATGCCGGTGAGCCTGGAGCGCAGGTTCATGGCGCAGCCAACGAGCTTCAGCAGCGGGTGCCGAGCGTCGATCCGCACGTCGAAGCGACCCCAGGCATGGGTTCTCAGGGAAGACAGAATCATCTCGTCGGCCAGGGCAGGTAGTAGCGTGTCGGCATGCAGAAAAACGAGCGCGTCGCCGCGCGCTTCCCGCGCCCCGGCATTCATCTGCAGCGCGCGCCCGCGCGGCGCCGCGATCAGCCGGTCGCAAAGCGCGCGCGCGAGCAGCGGCGTGCCGTCGGCGCTGCCGCCGTCCACGACGATGACCTCGTGGCCGCGCCGGCGCAGCGGCTCGAGCGCCTGCAGGGCCGCCGCGATGCCCCGCGCCTCGTTCAGCACCGGGACGACGACGGAAAGTCGGATCAGCCGCGCATCCATGCATGCAGTCTTTCGACCTGCCGCAGCAGCGCTTCGGGGGCGTGCGCCTTTCTCCACACGCCAGCCGCGTATTTGTTGGCCTCGGCGAGCGTCGGATAGATATGAATGGTGCCGAGCATCTTGTTCAGGCCGAGGCCGTGCTTCATGGCGGTGATGAACTCCACGATCAGGTCGCCGGCGTGCTCGCCGACGAAGGTGGCGCCGAGGATGCGGTCCTTGCCCGGAACCGTCAGCACCTTCACCATGCCGCGCGCCACGCCGTCGGCGATCGCCCGGTCGAGCTCGTCGATGCCGAATACCGATACCTCGTGCGGAACATTCTGTTCCTTTGCCTCGGTCTCGTTCAACCCGACGCGAGCCACTTCGGGATCGGTGAACGTCGCCCACGGGATCGCCGAGTAGTCGGCGCGGAATTTTCTGAAGCTGCCGAAGAGCGCATTGACGGCGGCGTACCACGCCTGGTGCGACGCCGTGTGCGTGAACTGGTAGGGCCCGGCCACGTCGCCGCAGGCGTAGATGTTGGGATACAGCGTCTGCAGCCACTCGTTGGTTTCCACCGTGCGCGCCCTGCTGACCGGAATGCCCAGCTCCTCCAGGCCATACCCGGCAGTGTTCGCGATGCGGCCGACCGCGCATAGCAGCTCGTCGAACTCGATGCGCGTGTCGACGCCTGCATGTTCAGCGATCAGGAGCTTCCTGCCGTCCTCCACGAGCACCTGCTTTGCCTTGTTGTTCACCAGAACGTCAATCCCCTCCTCGCGAAAACTCCCCTCCACCATGGCGGAAACCTCAGGGTCCTCGCGCGGCAGGATGCGCGGCAGCATCTCGACCTGCGTCACCGCGGCGCCCAGCCGCGCGAACGCCTGCGCCAGCTCGCAGCCGACTGGCCCGCCGCCGAGGACCACCAGCCGCCGCGGCCGCTCGCGCAATTCCCACACGTTGTCCGAGGTGAGCACGCGGATCGCGTCCATGCCGGGGATCGGCGGGACGAAGGGCCGCGCGCCGGCGGCGATCACGATGGCTCGCGTGCTGAGCGTCCGGGCCCCGCTTGCGGTGCTGATTTCCACCGTCCAGGGAGAAGAAATGCGCGCCTCGCCTTGAAGGCATTCGACGCCGAGCGCCGTATAGCGCGCCGCCGAGTCGTGCGGCTCGACTGCCTTGATGACGCGCTGCACGCGTTCCATGACGCGGGCAAAATCGACCTCCGCGGTGGCATTCCTCAAGCCGAACTCTTCTGCCTTTCTGATCTGTGACAGGACGCGCGCCGACTTGATGAAGGCCTTCGACGGCACGCAGCCCGTGTTTAGACAGTCGCCGCCCATGCGATGCTTCTCCACCAGCGTGACCTTGGCCCGCACCGTGGCCGCGATATAGGCCGCGACCAGTCCGGCCGAGCCGGCGCCGATCACCACCAGGTTGCGGTCGAACTTCGGCGGCCGCTTCCAGCGCGCGTACACGCGCCGCTCTTTGACGCCGTCGACGACTTTTTTTGCGAGCAGCGGGAAAAACCCGAGCAGCAGGAAAGCTCCGATCAGCTGCCACGAAAGAATGTCCCCCGGCGCAGCGATTTTCGCCAGCTGGGTCCCGGCATTCACGTAAACTAGGGTACCTGCGAGCATGCCGAGCTGGCTTACCCAGTAAAAAGTCCGGGCGCGGAGCGGCGTCAGCCCCATGGCCAGGTTGATGACGAAGAACGGGATCACCGGGATCAGGCGCAACGTGAACAGATAGAACGCGCCCTCCTTTTCGATCCCCGCGTTGACTCCCTGCAGCGCCTTGCCGAAGCGCCGCTGCACCCAGTCGCGCAGGAGGAAGCGCGAAATGAGGAATGCGAGCGTGGCGCCGATCGAAGAGGCGAAAGAGACGATCAGCGTGCCCCAGAGCAGCCCGAACACCGCCCCGGCAATGAGCGTGAGGAGGGTGGCGCCGGGGAGCGACAGCGCTGCCACCGCTACATAGAGGGCGAAAAAGCCGAGCGCGGTCTGCCAGGGGTGCGCAAAGTACCAGGACTCGATCGCCGCCTGCTGCGCCTTGACATTCTCGAAGGTGAAATAGCGCGCGCCGCCGGCGGCGAAGAAAGCAACGACGGCGAGCGCGACGAGGGCGAGGACGAGAAGCCGGCCCCGGCTCACGCGGCAAGCGCGCCGCCGCACGACGACCCCTGCCCCGCGGTGCAGCCATAGCAGTGGTCGCGCACGGCGATCGGGTTGCCGGCGAGATCGCGTCCGATCAGGTCCGAAAGATGCGGGCGCCCGCGGCCTTCGAGCCGCAGCGGCAGCCCCAGCATCTGGTTGAAATCGCAGTCGTAGACGTAGCCCTGCCAGTCGACCGAGAGCAGCGTGCGGCACATCACGCCCTCGAGGTTGTCGGCGCGGTGCGAGCGGTGCAGCAGGGCCATGTACTCGCCGAACTGGCCCTTGGAGATCAGCGTCGAGCCGAAGCGCTGGATCGGCATGTTGGCGAGGGTATAGAGACGATTGAAGACGATGCCGAAGCGCTCGCCCAGGACCCGTTTGTAATCGAGCTCGAGCTTATCCTGCGCGGGCGGCAGGGTCGGCCCTTGCGGGTTGTAGACAAGATTGAGAACCAGTTGGTCATCCGTACCGTAACCGAGGGCATTCAACCGCTTGAGAGCGCTGATGCTCTTGTCGTACACGCCTTTGCCGCGCTGGCGGTCGACCAGCTCCTCGGTGTAGCACGGCAGGGACGCGATCACCTCGACCTGCCGGGAGGCGAGGAACTCTGCGAGGTCCGCCTGGCCCGGCTCCTCGAGGATCGTCAGGTTGCAGCGGTCGATGACGTGCACTCCCAGCTCCCGCGCGCGCACCACCAGCTCCCGGAAATGGGCATTCAGCTCAGGGGCTCCGCCGGTGATGTCAAGGATCCGGATCGAAGAGATACCGATAAACGCGACGACGTCGGCCAGGGTCTCGCGCGACATCTCCTCGGTGCGCTGCGGGCCTGCGTTGACGTGGCAGTGCACGCAGGTCTGGTTGCATCTGTATCCGACATTGACCTGGAGGGTTTCGAGGCGGCGGCGATTGAGGGCCGGGAACCCGTAACGCCGCATCAACGGAAGCGTCGCGTGCATGGCGTCAAAGAATGTCGGCTGCGCCCTGAAAGTTTTCGTCGAGCAGCCCGAGCAGCCGCTGGCTCGTGGCGCGCAGCCGCTGCGAGAGCATGAGGACCAGCTCCATCAGGATCTTGGCGCCGAGCAGCGGCTGCTCGACGATGATGCGGGCCAGGCTCTCGCGGTGGAGCACGGCGATCAGCGTCGGCTCTGCCGCGACGCATGTGGCGAAGCGCGCCTCGCCGTCGATCATTGACATCTCGCCGAGCGTCCTTCCGCCTTCGACCACCGCCAGCGTCTGCGGCGTGTTCCAGCGGTCGCGCTTCTGCACCTCGACCTTGCCTTCGACGACCATCAGCATGAAATCGCCGCCGTCGCCTTCCTGGATGATTTCAACGCCCGGCTCGGCGCGGTACATCTCCATGAAATGCGCCAGCAGAAGCACCTCCGCCGGAGAGAAGTTCTCCAGCAGCGCGCAGCGGGGAATAAGCGCGTGCATCTGGCTCGCGAACTTGGTGGCGTCGCCGAGAGGTTCGAGGTGCGCGAGCTGTGGCGGGGAATCAGGCATACGCTCGGCGGCAATTATGCCGAATCCCGGCTACTTGCGGTGCTTGCGGCGCTGCTTCACTCCCTGCGCCAGCGCGTCGAGGACCTTCACGGAGTCGTCCCAGCCGAGGCAGGCGTCGGTGATGCTCTGGCCGAAGCGCAGCGGCTCGCCCGGTTCCAGCTCCTGGCGCCCTTCCACCAGGTGCGACTCGATCATCACGCCCACGATGCGCTTCTCGCCACCGGCGAGCTGCTTGGCGATGTCGGCTGCGACGTCGGCCTGGCGCTTGTACTGCTTGGCGGCGTTGGCGTGCGAGCAGTCGATCATCAGCCGCTGCGGCAGCTTGGCGCGCTCGAGCTCCTCGCAGGCCGCCTGCACGCTCGCCGCGTCATAGTTCGGCTGCTTGCCGCCACGCAGGATGATGTGGCAGTCGTCGTTGCCGCGCGTCTGCACGATCGCCACCTGGCCGCTCTTGTGCACCGACAGAAAATGGTGCTTCTGGCGCGCGGCGAGGATCGCGTCCACGGCGATTCTCACGTTGCCGTCGGTGCCGTTCTTGAAGCCGACCGGCGCCGACAGGCCGGATGCCAGCTCGCGATGTACTTGGCTTTCAGTAGTGCGCGCGCCGATCGCGCCCCAGGACACCAGGTCGCCGATGTACTGCGGCGAGATCACGTCGAGGAACTCGCAGCCGGCGGGCACTCCCGCCCGGTTGATGCGCACCAGCAGGTCGCGCGCGATGCGCAGCCCCTCGTTGATGCGGAAGCTGCCGTCGAGGTAAGGATCGTTGATCAGGCCTTTCCAGCCCACCGTGGTGCGCGGCTTCTCGAAGTACACGCGCATCAGCAGCTCGAGCTCGTCGCCGTGACGCCTTCTTTCCTTCTGCAGTTTTCCTGCGTATTCCAGCGCCGCGAGAGGATCGTGGATCGAGCACGGCCCCATCACTACCAGCAGCCGGTCGCCGCGGCCGTGCAGGATCTGGCGCACGCTGCGGCGCGTCTCGCTGATCAGGCTCTCGACCGGCGTGCCCTGGATCGGAAAGAAGCGGATCAGGTGCTCGGGCGGCGGCAGCGGGACGATGTTCTCGATGCGCTCGTCGTCGGTGAGCGAGGTCTTGTCCGCAGGAACGCTGGCGAGATAGCTGTCTAGTGGCGTGGTCATCTTTCTCCTTTCCCAAAAACAAAAACCGCCAGACCTTTCGGCTGGCGGTTTTCGCAGGATCCTGGGGGCTGAGCTTAGCCGGTCCCGTCCGCCAGCAGGCAGGGGAAGAAGTAAAAGCCGAAAAAGAACCGGGTCATAGCGGTGGATTCAAACATGCTTTCGCCGCGCTGTCTACCTGGGCCAGAGCACCATCTGCGTACAGCGAAACAGCGCGATCTTGGCGCCGCTGCCCTCGAGCGTGACAACCGCATCCCAGACTTGCGTCGTGCGCCCCAGATGGACCGGCGTCGCGCGGCACAGGATGGCGCCGGCGCGCGCGGTGCCGAGGAAGTTCGCCTTCAGCTCGACGGTCGTGAAGCCGCTTGCGCCTGCCGGCAGCAGCGAGATGCAGCCGTAGCCGCAGCTCGTGTCGGCCAGCGCGATCACCGAGGCGGCGTGCAGGTAGCCGTTCGGCGCCATCACTTCCTTTCGCACCGCCATCCGGCTCGCGACGGCCTCGGGCGTGACTGTGAGAATTTCCACACCGACCAGCCCCGGAAGATGGCCTTTTCCGAAACCATTGAAGTACTCGGGCGTTGTAGTAGCCATGCCGGACTACTTTACCGGATTAGCACTCTGGATGGCCGGCTGCCAGGCGCACGGTTTGCTGACTCAGACGCATCATGCTAAGAAGGTAGGTGACAATATGTCTGCTAGCGTGACTATTCCGATCGCGGGCTTCAAGGACGTCTACGACGTGCCGAGCGTCGAAAAGGCCCTGCAGGACCTTTCCCCCACGGCGAACGAAGCGCTGCGCGCGCTCTACGAGAAGATGCTGCGCCTCGGCGGTCAGCGCTTCACGGTGAAGCCCTCCGCGCTCCCCGAGATGGAAACGCTGTTCGAGGAGCTGCCGAACTTCGGCGAAGCGCTGGAGGACATCCGCAAGCACCTCGCGCTGTGCATCGATTCCGACGACTCGATCGAGCTGCCGCCGATGCTGCTGCTCGGCGAGCCGGGCATCGGCAAGACCCATTTCGCGCGCAAGATCGCGCAGCTCCTGGGCACGGGCTTCGGCTTCGTGCCGATGAGCTCGCTCACCGCCGGCTGGGTGCTCTCGGGCGCTTCCTCGCAGTGGAAGAATGCCAAGCCGGGCAAGGTGTTCGACACCTTCCTCAACGGCGACTACGCCAACCCGGTGATCGTGGTGGACGAGCTGGACAAGGCGAGCTCCGACGGCCAGTACGACCCCCTGGGCGCGCTCTACGAGCTGCTCGAGGTCGAGACCTCGACGCGCTTCGTCGACGAGTTCGTCGAGCTGCCGATCGACGCCTCGGGCGCGCTCTGGCTGGCGACCGCCAACGATGCGGCGCGCATCCCCGACCCCCTCCTCAACCGTCTCAGCATCTACGAGATCGAGGCGCCGGACGCGGCCGGCTCGGCGCGCATCGCCGCCACCATCTACCGCGAGATCCGCAGCACGCACGATTGGGGGCGGCAGTTCCCCGAGTCGCTCTCGCCATCCGCGCTGGAGAAGCTGGCGTCGCTGCCGCCGCGCGAGATGCGGCGCGTGGTCCACTCGGCATTTGGCAACGCAAAGCTGGCCGGGCGCGGCGAAATCGGCCCGGATGACCTCCAGGACGCGCGCGGCGCGAGGAAGACGCGGATCGGGTTCTGAGACGCGCGTTACACGCGCTGCTCGACCCAGGACTTCACGGATTGCAGAGCGACAAGTAGGTTGCCGGGCTGCGTGCCTCCGGCCTGGGCCATGTCGGGCCGGCCGCCGCCCTTGCCGCCGACCTGCTGCGCCACGAAATTCACCAGCTCGCCGGCTTTCACCTTGGCGGTGAGATCTGCCGTAACCCCGGCAATCAGCGATACCTTGCCGTCGGCGACCGAGCCGAGGACGATCGCCGCCGACTTGAGCCGGTCTTTGAGCCTGTCCATGGTCTCGCGCAGGGTCTTCGCATCGGCGCCCTCGAGCCTGGCAGCCAGCACTTTGGCGCCCTTCACGTCGACCGCCTGCGCGGCAAGGTCCTCGCCCTGGCTCGCCGCCAGCTTCGACTTGAGTCGCGCCAGCTCCCTCTCGAGCGCGCGCTTTTCCTCGCGCTCGGCCCTGAGCTTGTCCTTCAGCGCCGCGCCCTTGGCCTGGAAAAAATCCTCGACGAAACCCTTGTCCTGCTCCATCTGCTGCACCCAGGCGAGCGCGCCCTCGCCGGTCACCGCCTCGATGCGGCGGACCCCGGCCGCCACGCCCGACTCCGACACGATCTTGAAAAAGCCGATCTCGCCGGTGCGCCGCACGTGCGTGCCGCCGCACAGCTCGGTCGAGAACTCGCCCATCGTGAGCACGCGCACCTCGTCGCCGTACTTGTCGCCGAAGAAGGCGAGCGCGCCGGCGCGCATCGCATCGTCGTATTTCATGATGCGCGCCGTCACCTCGTCGTTGCGCTGGATCGCGGCGTTCACCAGCACCTCGACCCGAGCGATCTCCTCCGCGGTCAGCGGCTTGGGATGCGAGAAGTCGAAGCGCGTGCGCTGCGCGTCGACCAGCGAACCCTTCTGCTCGACGTGCTTGCCGAGCACCTGACGCAGCGCCGCGTGCATGAGGTGCGTGGCGGAATGGTTCCACATCGCGCGCCGCCGCGACGCCCTGTCCACCTGCGCGTCCACCGTATCGCCGACGCGAAGCACGCCGGTGCGCTGCCTACCGTGATGGCCGAACACCTCGGCCTGGATCTTCTGCGTATCGTCGACCGCGAACGTGCCGGCGGGACCGGCCAGCTCGCCGCGATCGCCGACCTGCCCTCCTGACTCGGCGTAGAACGGCGTGCGCTCGAGCACCACCACCCCCGCATCGCCCGCGCGCAGCTCCGGCGCCGGCGTGCCTTCGCGGTAAAGCGCTGCCACCCGGGCACGCAGCGTCAGCGTGTCGTAGCCAAGGAACTCGGTCTTGCTGCCCGAGTATTCGAGCCCGCTCGCCACGGAGAAGCGCGAGGCGGCGCGCGCCCGCTCGCGCTGCTGCTCCATGGCCGCCTCGAACCCCGCCATGTCGATGCGCACGCCGCGCTCGCGACCGATATCGGCAGTGAGGTCGACCGGGAAGCCGAAGGTGTCGTAAAGCTGGAACACGGTCTCCCCATCGAGCATCCGGTCCTCGCGATGCAACGCGTTCTCGAGCACCTTCATGCCGTTTTCCAGCGTCTCGGCGAAGCGCTCCTCTTCCTGCCGCAGGACCTGCTCGACCTTCCCCCTCGACGCCCGCAGCTCGGGATAGGCGTCTCCCATCGCCTTGTCGAGATCGCCGACGAGCCGGTGGAAGAACGGTTGCGTCTGGCCGAGCTTGTAGCCGTGCCGGATGGCGCGCCGGATGATCCGCCGCAGCACGTACCCCCGCCCCTCGTTGCCCGGGATCACTCCGTCGACGATCAGGAACGAGCAGGCGCGGATGTGATCGGCGATCACGTTGAGCGAAGGGTTCTTGAGATCCTTCTGGTGCGTCTCGCGCGCTGCCCCTCTGATCAGGTCCTGGAACAGGTCGATCTCGTAGTTCGAGTGCTTGCCCTGCATCACGGCGGCCATGCGCTCAAGGCCCATGCCGGTATCGACCGAGGGCTTCGGCAGGGGATGCATGGCTCCGGCTTCATCGCGGTTGAACTGCATGAACACCAGGTTCCAGATCTCGATGTAGCGATCGCCGTCCGCATCCGGTGATCCCGGCGGTCCGCCCTCGATGCCCGGCCCGTGGTCGTAGAAGATCTCGCTGCACGGGCCGCAGGGGCCGGTATCGGCCATCTGCCAGAAGTTGTCGGACTGGTATTTCTGCCCGCCGGGGTTGTCGCCGATGCGGACCACGCGCTCCTTCGGCAGGCCCACCATCTTGGTCCACAGGCCGTAAGCCTCGTCGTCGGTGTGATAGACGGTCGCCCACAAGCGCTCCGGCGGGAGCTTGAAGATCTTGGTGAGCAGCTCCCAGGCGAACCGGATGGCGTCCTGCTTGAAGTAGTCGCCGAAGGAGAAGTTGCCGAGCATCTCGAAGAACGTGTGATGCCGCGCGGTATAGCCCACGTTCTCCAGATCGTTGTGCTTGCCGCCTGCGCGCAGCGAGCGTTGCGAGCTCACCGCCCGCACGTAAGGCCGCCTTTCCTTGCCGAGGAACACGTCCTTGAACTGCACCATCCCGGAGTTCACGAACAGCAGCGTCGGATCGTTCACCGGCACGAGCGAGCTCGAAGGCACCACGGCGTGGCCCTTCGAGCGGAAATAGTCGAGAAACGTCGAGCGAATCTCGCTTGACTTCATCGGGCCATTCTACTGCAGTGCGAAAAAACCCCGGGGCGCCGGCCGGCCGCCCCGGGACCTGCGCCGCTAGGCGTTGATGCGGCCGTATTTCAATAGCCGCGCGCGCACCGCCCCCATCGTTCTTTCATGCGCCGCCGCCAGCTCCTGCAGCGCACGCCCCGCGTCGAAGGCGGCGAGGAGCTTGCGGTCCTCGTCTTCGGACCACGGCTCGCCGGTTTTCTGCGGCAGCTGCGCCTTGCGGCGCTCGAAGCGCTCGATGCGCTCGAGCGCACTCGCCGCCTCGTAGAGCGCGCGCACCACCAGCGGCCTCTGATAGGCGCTCTGCGCCGGAAACACCTCGCCGCTCTCGGGATCTACGCCGTTCGCCAGCGAGCGCACCACCGCCAATGCCTGTGCTGAATCCATGCTGATCACCCCCTCTCCACGCTATCGCGTGCAGGGATGAACGTTTATACAGTATCAGCGGATGACAGCGTCAGCCGCGCAACCCGGCCGGTGCGGTGGCGGTGCGTCGCTGACCGGTCTTATCCTCGGCTTGGGATTGCGCCTCGGGTAGAAGGGGCGGCCACAACACGACCGAAGGCTGGCTCGCAGGCGACGGAATGAAGGCCGGCGTCACGTAGTCTGCGGCCAGGTCGATACAGCCGACGGCGACCGCAATGGTGATACAACCCGCCAATGACTTGCGCATTGGTCTCCTCGCTCTAGGCCTTGTTGGAAGGCTCAGACTGCCCACTGAAAAACCTGCGCGCAAGGCTGTCGCTGCCAGGCGACTGCGATTCGTCGCTCGCTGGCGACGCAAAAACGGCCGTTCCGAACCTCTTGTGGCGGCTTAGCTACAGAGAGGCGTCCTCGCCGGCGAGATCAAGCGCGCGGCGGATCGCCTCATAGGAGAAGCCCCGGCCCTGGAGAAAGCGTGCGCGGCGCGCACGCTCCTCACGCGTCGTGGCCTTGGTTCTGTACTTTTTCCTCAGTGCAAGGCTCGCCTGCTCGAGCTCGTCGTCGTCGGAGCAGGCGAGCGCGACCAGCTCTTCGGCGACGCCTTTCGCGCGCAGATCGCGGCGGATGCGCGCGGGGCCGTACTTGCGCGCCAGCCAGCGCGCGCGCTCCGACGCATAGCGCTCGTCCGATAGCTGCCTTTTCTCAATCAGGCTGTCGAGGAGCGTTTCCAGCTCCTGGGCCGACCCGGCATGCGGCGCGAGCTTGCGCGCGAGCTCAGCGCGCGAATGCTCGCGCCGCGCCAGCAGCCGCAACGCGCGCTGTCTGAGCTCAGCCGCGCTTGCGGGTGGCGAGGTGCTCAACCTTTTTTCTTCCGCCGGCTCCGCGGCGGCCGGAGCGGGCTTGGCGATCCCCGCCTTTTCGCGGATCTTCGCTTCGATCTCGCGCGCGAGCTGGGGGTTTTCCTTCAGGAAGTCGCGCGCGTTGTCCTTGCCCTGCCCCAGCCGGTCGCCGTTGTGGATGTACCAGGCGCCCGACTTCTCGAGCACGCCGAGATTGACGCCGATCTCGAGCACCTCGCCTTCGCGCGAAATGCCGTCGCCGTACATGATGTCGAACTCGGCCTGCTTGAAGGGCGGCGCCACCTTGTTCTTCACCACCTTGACGCGCGTCTCGGAGCCGACCACCTCGTCGCCCTTCTTGATCGAGCCGATCCTGCGGATGTCCATGCGCACCGAGGCATAGAACTTGAGCGCGTTGCCGCCGGTGGTGGTCTCGGGATTGCCGAACAGCACGCCGATCTTCATGCGGATCTGGTTGATGAAGATGACCAGCGTGTTGGTGCGCTTGATGTTGCCGGTGAGCTTTCTCAGCGCCTGGCTCATGAGGCGCGCCTGCAGGCCCATCTGCGGCTCGCCCATCTCGCCTTCGATCTCGGCCTTCGGCGTCAGCGCCGCCACCGAGTCGATGACGATGACGTCGACCGCGCCCGAGCGCACCAGCATGTCGGCGATCTCGAGCGCCTGCTCGCCGGTGTCGGGCTGCGAGAT
>Ga0134075_10000367_pt1 | contig 13596 bp, 10 predicted proteins | sample 15_taG_18_FD_119775 | JGI IMG/M metagenome (GOLD analysis project Ga0134075, IMG submission 119775) | Grasslands soil microbial communities from the Angelo Coastal Reserve, California, USA - 15_D_Rain_40cm_5_09212015 | ecosystem: Environmental > Terrestrial > Soil > Grasslands ... | reverse complement strand
TACGACCCTCGCGGGCGCCTCAGCGTGCGGGAGGTCGCCGACCAGCTCTCGACGCTGGCACTTGCCGGACTCGCCGCCGCCGCGCCGAAAGCCAGCTCCTCTCCCAGACGTCGGTAAGCCCGTGCGAAGCTAATCGAGAGGGATGGACCGCCTCGGCCGCCCCCACCAGGATCTTTTTCGGGATGCAACCACGCAGCGCACCCGTGCCGCCGAACGGGCGAGAGTCGAGCCACTTGTGACAAGTGACCCGTGCTGGCGGTTCGGTGTCACCAACAGGGTTGTTAAGAGTCGGTTTCCGTGCGTTCGGGACGACTAGGGTCTTTCCCGCTGACCGACTACTGGCAGAACTACCGGGTGCAGGAAGGGAAAACCGACAGTAGGCCTTTGGTCCGAGGTCGGAGATCCAGCGCTCCTGTGTAGAATCGCCCAGCCCAAACTCGTGAGCAGATACGTCGCCTCGATGACGCTGTCGGCCTTGCTGTTCCTCTGGCCCTGCGCGGGACCGGCCGCCCCAGAGGACGTCAAGACGGTCGTGGTGCTATACCCGGAGCGCGCCGACGGCAGGCCGGCAAATGAGCTGACCGATCAGAGCCTTCGTGCGGCATTCGCGGCGGGCGCCCCGGGTCCGATCCTGACCCGCAACGAATACCTCGTCCTCTCGCGCTTCCAGGACGCCGGCGGACGGAAGGCACTGGCCGACTTCCTGAAGAAGAAATACGCGGGCGACAAGATCGACCTCGTCATGGCCGTCCTTGGCCCGTCGCTGGCGTTCGCGCTGGAGCATCGCCACGAGATCTTCCCCGGGGTTCCCATCGTGTTCATGGCCGTCGACCAGCAGGAAGTGGAGAAGCAGAAGCTGCCGGCCGACGTCATCGGCGTTCCCATCAAGCTCGACCTCGCGGCGACGCTCGGGGTCGCCCTCCGGCTCCATCCAAAAACCCGGCAGGTCTTGGTCATCACGGGCAGTGCGCCGTTCGATGTCTACTGGGAGGGCGTAGCGCGGCAGGCGTTCCGCTCATACGAAGGCCGGGTGACGTTCGAGTACCTGGCGAAGCTGGCGATCGACGATCTCCTGAAGCGGGTGGCCAATCTCCCCGACGGCAGCGTCGTCATCTACCTTCCGGTATCCCGCGACGCCACCGGGAAGGTCTTCATTCCCGCCGAGGCGCTCAAGCTCCTGGCCACCGCCGCCAATGCGCCCATGTATGGCTACGCGGACTCGTATGTCGGTCGCGGGATCGTTGGTGGTCATGTCCTGAGCTTCGAGATGGAGGCCAAGCACGCGGCCGGCTTTGCCTTGCGCATCCTGGCCGGAGAACGACCCGAGCAGATCTCGGTGCCTGCCGTCAGCCCGAACGCGGCGATGTTCGACTGGCGTCAGCTGCGGCGCTGGCGCATCAGCGAGGCGAGCCTGCCGCCGGGCAGCGAGATCCGCTTCCGGGAGCCGAGCCTCTGGGATCTGTACCGCTGGCACATCGTCGCGGCGATCTCCCTCTTCGTTCTCCAGACGGCGCTGATCGTTGCGCTGCTCGCACAAACGTCGAGCCGCCGGCGGGCGGACGAAGGGCTCCGCCGGAGCCAGAGCGAGCTGCGGATCCTCACCGGCCGATTGCTCCAGGCCCGGGAGAACGAAGCCCGGCGGATCGCGCGGGAGCTGCACGACGACCTGGGCCAGGGCCTGGTGCTCCTCACGGTGGAGCTGGATCTCCTGCGCCAGAAGCCACCGGATGCGGCAGCGCAGCTGGGCGGACGCCTGCAGGCGCTGTCGGCGCGCGTGAAGCAGCTCTCCTCGTCAGTGCACGATTTGTCGCACCGGCTCCACCCTTCGAAGCTGGAGCAGCTGGGGCTCGTGGCCGCCATCGACAGCCTCGGCAGGGAGCTCGCCGCCACCCATGGTCTCAAGATCGAGTTCAGACACGATCAGATGCCGGCGGCGATCTCACCGGATACCGCCGTGTGCCTCTATCGCGTCGCGCAAGAAGGGCTGAGCAACGCGATCAAGCACGGCGGCGCCCGGCAGGCCGAGGTCGAGCTACGCGGGACGGCCGACGCCATCTCCCTGCGGATCGTCGATCACGGTCGCGGGTTCGACCCCCGGCAGGTCCAGGGCAAGAGCGGACTCGGGCTGGTCAGCATGCGCGAGCGGGTGCTGCATCTCGGAGGTGAGATCGCGATCGAGTCGCAACCGTCGAGCGGCACCCGGCTCCACGTCCGTGTGCCGCTGCGGGAACCGACACCCGCATGAGGCGCCCGCGGGTTCTGCTGGCGGACGATCATCGGCTGCTCCGGGAGGCGTTCGTCAAGCTGCTCGAGCCCGATTGCGACGTGGTGGGGGCGGTGAGCGATGGTCGCGCCCTGCTCGAGGCGGCGCCAAAGCTCCGGCCGGATGTTGTCGTGGTGGACATCGCCATGCCCCTGCTCAACGGCCTGGACGCCGCTCGCCAGCTCAAGCGCTCGATGCCGTCGGTCAAGGTGATCTTCTTGACCGTGAGCGAAGACCCCGACCTCGCAGCCGAAGCCTTTCGGGCCGGCGGCTCGGCGTTCCTGCTCAAGAATTCTGCCGCCTCGGAGCTCCTTCAGGCCATCGCCGACGTCATGCAGGGGCGTTCGTACGTGACACCGCTGGCCACGCGGGACATGGTCGACAACCTCCTGCGCCGACCCGAATCGGCGAAGGGAGCACGCGAGCTGAGCCCGCGTCAGCGTGAAGTCTTACAATTGCTGGCCGAGGGACACACGATGAAAGAGATCGCGAGCATTCTCAAGATCACCGCGAGGACCGTCGCGTTCCACAAATACAGCATGATGGAAGACCTCGGCATCACGTCCTCCGCCGCGCTGGTCCAGTACGCCATCAAGGCGCGCATCGTGTCCCTGTAGCGCCATGGATTCCCATGCGGCACTGTCAGTTTTGCCAGTAGCCGTGCCGCCCTCACGCTGGGTACGCTTCCCTCGCATGGTGAGCGTGCTGCTGGCCGATGACCACGGCGATTTCCTCGCAACCGTGGTTCGCTACCTCGCGCCGCATTTCGAAGTGGTCGGGACGGTCAGCGACGGGCAGGCGCTGGTGGACGAAGCCGTCCGGCTCGCGCCGGACGTGGTGGTGCTCGATATCACGATGCCCGTGGTGAACGGCATCGACGCGGCCCGGAAGCTCAAGGCGACGGGCTCCCGCGCGAGGATCGTGTTCCTGACCGTGCACGCGGACCCGGACTACGTGCGTGCTGCGCTCGGCGTCGGGGCCCTGGGGTACGTGCTCAAGTCCGAGCTCGCGTCGGATCTGTTGCCGTGCCTCAGGGATGCGCTGGGTGGACGCTCGTATGTCTCCCCAGCCATCGCCCCGTAGATCCGCGACGTCAGAGCCGCCGGAGCTTCGGCCCGAGCTCCTTGTCCCAGAAGCGCAGGAAGCCCTCCACCAGCCCCCTGGTTTCCGGGGGCTGGTGCGCCCGGCTCCTTCGCTACACTCGCGTTCGGATCCAGCCGTGGCGGGTATCGCTCCGCCCACGGCCCGACTCTTCCGCCCACCTCTTCAACTTCGAGAACCTGTCGTCAGGGATGAGGCTGTTCGAAACGACGGGCGTCGGGTAGCCGACGCCCCTGAGTACAGCGTCCAGGCGGCCGCCAGGCTGAAGCTCTGGCGCCGTCGGATAGCTCGCCAGATTGCCGTCACCGTACTTGCTCGCCGCGACCGGGAGCCCGTAGAGCCTGGCGGAGTTCAGTCCGAGGATCTTCCGCTTCGCCCCCTCGCTCAGGGGCGGGTAGTGCCACCGGTCGGCAATATCATCGGGGATCTGCGACCGCCAGAGCGCCTCGATCTGCCACTGGGGCCCGCCATACCACATCGAATCCGAGCCGAACACGATGTTGTTGTCCCCCATGTAGTACAGCAGCTGGCCGATGAGATGCGCCCACACGGTCGGGAAGGTCACGATCATCGAGGCCATCGTCGTCCCGAGCTCCGCGTACACGTTGGGGAGCTTGCGCGTGCTCGCGGGCGAGGTGGACGACGGCTCCGCCCCGGCCACGTATTTGCCGGCGGCGATCTGGGCAAGCTGCGTGGACCATCGGAGGTTCGGGACGGTGTGGCCGTGGCTGTCGGTCATGGTGGTTGGGGGCATCGCCCCCGGCCGGTTCTCGATGTCCTGCAGCGCCTGGAGCATCCAGAAGCCCGGACGGATGCAGGCGTGGTAGATGATGAAGTTCAACTGCGGCCAGTCGGTGGCCGCCTTCACCATGTCGTCGGGGTTCCCGAACAGGGGCGTGTTGTTCGCCCCGCCGGGTTGCGTCCCGTTGGCCGAGAGGCCCTTGTGGATGCAGAGGTTGAAGAACCCGGGGCGCTTCTTGAGCTGCGCCTTGTTGTTGACGATGACCTGGTAGATCGGATACGCCACCGTCTCGTCGTCGAGGCGCCACCTCACCATGAGGCTGTTGGGGTCCGTATCCACCTTGGCCGCGGCAGCGATGTTGTAGCCCTTCCACGAGTCCGGCTGCATGTTCTCGATCTGCCACTGCGTATAGTCGCCGAAGAGCGGGTCGGCGAGATTGCCGATGCCGACGTAGAGCTGTCCGTGCGCCAGCGCCCGCGTCGACCCCGCCAGTTGATTGATGAAATCCCGGCACTGCGACGTTTGCCAGCCGGTCAGGATCTCGGCCTGAAGGCTGTGGGCGATGTTGCGGTTCCCGGGAGGGGCGCCACCGCCGGGATTGAAGAGGCCGAGATTCGCGTTGCTGATGATGGCGACGCTCGTCTGGGCTTCGAGGTACATCCGATTGATGTACTGGCCGAGGTGGAATTCGCCGAGGACGGTGGTGGGCGGACCGGGGTTCGACGGGAAGTCGGCGTGGAGGAGCCCCACGTCGAATTCGCTCCGGACGAGGTGTGCCGGGTTCCACGGCGTCCAGGTGCCGCCGAGCTCGTCGACACCGGCGGGGTTTCCACCCCGCCCGTTGTTGGGATTGCCGAATGGCGGGACCAGGGCGGGAGTGAATCCTGCGGCGGTGGACGCGGCGCCCGGCCCCTGCGCGAGGGCTCTCAGGCCCTGAGGGTTGTTGGTGCTCGATCTGACGATGTGCGTCTGATCATCGAACACGAACAGGTTCTTGGGCGGGGCGTTTTCGGCGGCGGCCGCCGGCTCGAACAATTCGATCGCGCTCACGTTGAAGAACCGTTTCCCGAACACCTCGTTCATCGCCAGAAACGCGGCGGCCATGCCGCCGCTGCCGGCCAGGAACTTCCGTCGGCTGATCCCCAGCTTTTTGGCGGCCATGTCGGCGAGCTCCTTGATGCGGAGCTCGACGTGCTTCTGCTGCTGCGTCTGGGGATGGGGCATGTACTCGCCGTTCGACACCATTCGGGTCGGAACCGGGGACTGGAAGGGCTCGGTTTCAGCCGGAGCGCATCGGGCGAGCTGCTGATCGCTGAGCCACGCGTCTTCCTCGCGAGAACCTGGAGGCCTCTCGGATCTTGACATTATCCTCTCCCGTGATTCAGCCGGAGCCTCATCTGCTATCGGGAACCCATTTCTGCCGTCCGCCGTGACGTTGAACGGTTCGTTCCTCCTTTCTGGGCGCTGACGGACGTCACTCTCACGGCGCACGTACCGTCCGCGGCCCCGAACTCCTGAGTTTGCTCATTCGCCCCGCTCCTGCTGCGGGGCTGTCGATTATCTGAGGCTGCTACGTGAGTTGCTCGATGCGCGTCGGAAGACTCGGCCCAAAGCGAATGCTTGTCAAGATGGTTTCGGCGCCGGGCGCTCTCGGCCCGCGGGCGGGAGACGACATTTTCTTGACTTCCGGGTCACCGCGATGGGAGTGATGGATAGAAGGACTCAGACACAACAGGAGCATGGATGACAAAACACACGATTTGGACGGGTCTGCTCGTCTCTGTCGCGTTGACCGGCTGCGTGACGCATCCGCAAACGGCGGAGGAATTTCGTCGCGCGGTTCCGGGGGCTCTTACGGCCAAAACGGAGGCGTTCGAGGTGAATCGTCCTTTTCGCGATGTGGCGGCGACGTTTCGGAAAAAAGCCCCCGAGTGTCTCGACGTAACCATCAAGACCACCTCCCGAGCCAACATGAGCTACCAGGTCATCGTGACGGAGTACAAGCCGACCGTGGTGGTGACCAGGGAACGAGCAGAGTTGCATGTGCAGCAGCATCACAAGTCGGGAGTCGTGAGGGTGAGCAAGGAGCCCGCCGGAGGGTACTACTTGCTCGTTGCCGACGCCTACCCTGTCGACCAGAACAAGACCAGGGTGCAAATGTTTGCGCCGTCCATGGGGCACGGGGTGCTGATTCGCGCCGTCAAAGGGTGGGCGACGGGTGAAAATCTCGGTTGCCCGGACATGACCAAGACGTGAGGTTGTCCCTGTTGCTGCTCGCCGTCGGCCTGCTGGCCGGCTGTTCGTCGATCCGGCCTTATCCAAATAATCTGGACAGAAACCTACAGATCCGGACCGAGACTGGATCCGGGTCGATTTTCTCCAGCACACGGGCATCCGTAGGCATCTATCGGGTCGACGGGCAATGTCGGATCGAATACGAGGGCACGATTGATTTGGACAAGCCCGTGGTCCTCGTCGGCCTCCCGTCGGACCGCTTGAGCTATTTGATCTTCAGTTTTTTCAGTTCCTCGCTTTTCGGGCACGCCAGGACTTCCATGAGTCAGGAGACTTTGCTGAGGACCCGCACGAGCTATTCCTATCAGATCGATGTCAGCTACCGGAACAGCATCTACAATGTCGTCGTTCGCGAGCATTACCCGCGCAAGCGTGGCAGCCGCGAAATCGATCTCAGGCGCCTGGACGCCTGTCGGGAGATCGTCGCGAGGCGTTGAGCCTGCTGCCGCGTTGATCCTGCGGCGTCCGAGGGCGCGTCACCACATGGACGCCTGGTGTTCGCCAGTCACCATACGGGCCAGCCGTACAACCGTGTCCATATCCGTCGATGCGGGGGCCATGCGGCGTGGGAGTGCGGGCTGCAGGATTTTCACGTTCCGCCACGGCCACGCTCCAGGCGAGGGGTGGTTGGAAGAGCCCACGCATGGTGGCGAAGATCATCGTTTTCTGCGTCGACCCCGAAGACGCTGACGAGATGAGCCACCGAGTGCCGTTCAGTCACGCCGTTGTGACCCGCGATGCTGGCTAACCCACATCCATTCACATGCCTGGCATCGACACTGCAGTGGCGGGGCAGGATGAGCGGCGGAAACCGGCCCGGGCCTGTTGGGGGCTGTCCTTCCTGGTGAGGTGGTCAACAACCCCGGGAGAGGAGAGATGAGAAAAACGATGACACGTCGGTCATGGCTAACCGGACTCGGTGGTTCTCTGGTCCTCCTTCCGCTTTTCTCGGGCTCCGCCTTCGCGTCCACCACGCCGGGATCCTTGACACTGTCTTCAACCTTCGACTCGATCAGCGTGAGAGCGTCCTTTTCGGGTGACCCGAACGGGAACAATAGCGCCACCATCCAGTTCAGAAGGCAAGGCGATTCGATCTGGAAGAACGCTCTTGCGGCGATCGTCGACCGACGGACGAGCATCTCCGGCCGCACGAACCCTTGGGTCAACCAAGCGCGGGGCAGCGTCGTCGGCGTTCAGCCGGGCACGACGTACGAGGTTGCACTGACCTTCAGTGATCCCGACGGTATCGTCGGTACCGCCACCCTCACAGGCACCGTCGCCACCATTGCTGCCACCGCGCCTGTTTCCGGAGCAGAGCTTTTCGTTGACGCCGGAGCAGCGAGCGGTGGCAATGGCTCGTCCGGAAGCCCATTCAACTCCATCACCGCCGCCATCAGCGCCGCGACGGCCGGCACGACCATCCATGTCAGGCCGGGCGCGTATCCTGCCTTCTCGATCTCCAAGTCAGGCAATGCCTCCGGTTACATCGCCATCGTGGGGGACGCGCGAGATCAGGTGTTCATCAACGGCAACAGCGCAAACAACATCGGCGTCAGCGGCAGTTTCATCCAGCTGAAAAATCTCCGCCTGAGGCAGTCAAACAACAACTCCATCAATGTCCAGAGCGGAAGCCACCACATCTGGATCGAGAATATTTACCACGAGAATATCTCGGCCAGCCGCAGCTACAACGACGCTGGCGTCGCGATCGGCGACAACACACATAACATCTATGTGCTCTCCAACGAATTCTATTCGGCGAGTCTCACGAATTTCAACATCCCTGGCAACGCCTGGGACCAGGCGGGCGCCGCCATTTATATCAACGCCTCCCCGAATCCGATCGGCACGTTCGTCTTCAAGAACAACATCATGAGCGCTGGTTTCCGCGATTGCATCGGAAACGCGGTCGAAAGCTGGGGAAACGGAACGGTCGATAATTCCGATATTGCCTACAACTACGTGACGGGCTGCAAGGATGACGGGATTCAGATGGAGGGCGACGACGTCAATCTCCGCATCTTCGGGAACGTCATCGATGCCACCGGCTGGTCTTGCATCGCCAATGAGGTCGCATTGGTTGGCCCCGTCTACATCTTCCGCAACTTCTGCAGGCTGCACGGGTCCCACGCGGGGTACGCCTTCAAGCTCTCGGGCTCCCCCGGCTTTGCCTTCTACATCCACAACACGATCGATACGACCGGCGGAGCAGGTAGCGACGGCTGGGGCGGCGGCGGGTCGAAGCCACTGCAATTCATCTACAACAACATCATCCGGACGAGCGGCATCGGACTCGATGCGATTGGGACCACGAACGGCTGTGTTGGGTCGATCAATTGCACTGTCACGAGCAACGTCGACTCCAACCTGTACCTCTGCAATTCAACCTACTTCAACAGCTTTGGCGGGACGAGCTATAGCTCGGTCACGGCCCTCCGCTCGGGGACGGGCCAGGAGGTGCACGGCAAGCAGGGCGACCCGCTCTTTATCGACGCCAACCGACGCATCAGCTCCACCAGTCCGGCCTACAACGCAGGAATCGTGATTCCGAACTTCAACAGCCAAGACTCTGCCTGGCCCTATCTCGGGTCCGCGCCCGACATCGGCGCTTACGAAGTCGGCAGCGAGACTCAAATGCCTTCTCCCCCAACGACCCTTCTTCTTCGATGACAGATCCGCTGCGAGCCAGGTGTTTCTGACCCGCACACGCGTCGGTGTCACTCTGACGTGCCATCCGGTGCGTCTCAAGCACGCCCAACGCTGTTCCTTCCTGAAAAGGCCGACGTAACGCGCGTTTTCGTTTGGCACCTGCCGTGCAACGAGCTCCCTCATGCGATTGCTCGGCTCAGGTTCCCCCGGCGTCGCGCTGATCCCGATGCTCCTCGTTCTCGTCGGCTGCTCGATCTCGACCTCGCTCTCGACCAGCTCCCAGAGCTCCCAGAGCGCGTCTGATAGCTCCACCTCCAGCGCCGCCTCTTCGGCGAGCAGCGCGCGCTCCTCCGCGAGCAGCTCGCGCTCCAGCACGGGCGCTGACCACGGACAGGTCCGCTACCGTGAGGAGGTGCGCAGCTACACCGCCGCCTACGTCAGGTCGGGCGCACAGCTCGACGCATTCCAGAAGGAGCTCGGCGAGCTGGCGCGCAGCCACGGCCTCACGCACTGGGAAGAGGACGAGACGACGTTCGTCGGCATTGGCGAGGGGCTGGGAGACGCCGCGGTGGGCGAGGCCCAGCTCGAGATGTACAAGACGAGCTTCTCCCGATCCGATCCTGCCAAGATGCAGGCGATCCAGCGGGGCTACGACACGCGGTAGTGATCCGCCCCCTCGCCCGGCGGGCAGCGATCGCGGCGCTCCTCGTGGTCCTCCTCCCAGCGCCCGGCTGGGCCTCGGACCGTTTCATCGATTACCTCTATATTGACGCCAACGAAGACGGCTCCAGTGGCGGCCACGTCGGCCTCCGTGTGGGCGACGACGTGTTCCACTTCGAGTACCGCCGGCCAGGAATGCTCGTCCTCCGGCGGGAGACGTTCGGCGAGTTCCGTCATGCGTACACCGGTCTCGAGAATCGCACGATCGAGGTGAGCCGCATCCCGGTGAGCGAGGAGACTTTCCGCCTGGTGCGCGAACGGTTCCGACGGCGGTACTTCGTTCAGCGGCGGCAGCTCGAGGTCCTCGACACGCTGAGGACCGAGCGGCGGATCCTCGAGCAAATGCGGCAGGGGCGCGTCGCGCTGGACGGGGCCGGGTTCTTTTTCGGCGAAGGTCGCGCGCCCGATCCGGCGCTCCTCGCACTCCGCCAACGCGTCCTCGATACGTACGGTGCGACGTTCCTGACGGCGCGCGTGGAAACACTCCGGCGGCGTCTCGCCGCGCTCGATGCGCAGGAGGTGCCCGAGCAGCCCGTCGGGGCCTCCGTCGACGGGACGGCGGCTCCCGCGTACGGCTTTGCTCGGCGTTACCGGGATACGCTGACCGCGCTCACCGCCCTCGAGGTGTTGGCGACCGCTCGGCCCCTGCGGCCGGAGGTCACGATCACGGCGGCCGCCAAGGAGCTGCGCCTCGGCGCCGACGAGGCCGTGCGGCTCGGCGGGCTCTCCGACGCGCTCGCTGCCAGCCTCGTCCGGCTGCTCGACTCATCCCGGCCCGACTGGGGATTTCCGCTCCTCCTCGGTATGGCCCGCCTGGCAGCGCTCGAGCGCACGCGTCAGTCGGAGCAGTGGGTGTTTCTCGATGCGTTCCCTCGACACGCCGTGGTCATCGCGCGGGCGCGCGTGGCGAGGCGGCCCGAGATGATCGGCGCCATGCTCGATGAGGCGCGTTTCGCCCTCGACGTGGCGCGCGTTCGACTCGCCTCGCGCCCGCGCAGCGACGAGATGTTCGAGGAGCGCGAGTTCCTTGACCTCGAGGACGCGGGAAATCGCTTTGCCGAGATCCGGCGCGCTCTCGACGACGGACGTGACCTGCGAGTGCCTCACGATCTGTTCCTGCCGGCGCGAAGCGACCTGCGTCCGGTCGTGCTCGGCCCGTCCGCGGCGGCCCTGGCCGCCCGCCTCGTCGCCGCCCGCGAGCGCGAGGAGGCATACGGCCGTGTCCTCAAACGCCTCCACGGTTATCACGTGGTCACGCGCAATTGCGTGTCGGAGATCCTCGACGAGCTCGACGTCGCGCTCCTCGGCGAGCGTGTCGACATGGACGGCTCGCTCAGCTTTGTTCCGGCCGTCTCGGCCGCTGTCGTGAAGGAGCGCTACGGAGTCTCGGACGTGTTCCGGATCCTGTCGCATCGCCGGGCTGGCCTCGCACGGCTCTACGAGGAGGAGAACTCCGTTCGGGTCTTTCTGCGGGAGTCGAACACGATCACCTCGACCCTCTACTGGCGAAACTCCCGCGACTCCACCTTCATATTCTTCACCGACGACCTCGTGGTGACACGGCCTGTGTTCGGCGCGGCGAACCTGGTCGCCAGCGTGGCGGCGAGCGCCGTCGGGCTGGTGACAGCTCCATTCGACAGCGGCAAGCTCCTGCGCGCGAGTCTCAGGGGAGCGTTCTTCAGCCTTCCGGAGCTGTTCTTCCAGAACATCAGAAAGGGCTCGTTCGAGTACGTCGGCCACGCGCATCCACGCGACCGGCCTGATCCAACTCGCAGTGATCACTAACCCGATAGGCTCCTGGCGGGCGGCGCGCGCCCCTCCTACGCCGCCTCGTCGACCTCACGGGCAGCGCGGAGGCCCGATTCCAGCGCCCCCTCCATCCATCCTGACCACGGGGACGTGTGCTCACCGGCGAAATGCGCCCGGCCCTCTGGGCCGATGATGTGCGGAAGGAGTGCCTGCATCTGGCCGGGTCGGAAATACGCGAACGCGCCGCACGCCCATGGGTCTTCGTCCCAGTTCTTCGCTCGAGGATCCCGCGCGGACCTGGCTGGCTTACCGTGTGCTCGAACACCCACTTGACCGGAAGGTCAGTGGCCGCCGAAACCCAGCGGCGTTCGCTGGTCCAGGCCCTTCGCCGGAACTGCAAGTAGACCCGCGTGCTCGAGGTGTACGGCAGCTGCTCGACGGCCTGTGCTTTATGTGGCGAGAAAGACGGGGAGATATCGACGCGCTTCAGGACCGAGAATGGAAGCGTGCAGATGATGTGGTCCGCGGTGATCCGCTGATGTTGGCCCTCCCGCCCGACGACGACACCTGCGCATGTCTCACCGGGCTCGATCCGAACGACCGGAGACTGATAGCGGATCCGCGGCACCAGCGTCGTTGCAAAGGCCCTCGGAAGGCGGTCGGCCCCACCCGTGATGATGAACCTCATCGACTCTGTTTGCCGCAGGGCGAACCGCCGGAGCATCAACAGCGCCGAATAACTGTCGATGCCATCACCGACGAGATCGAGGAAGCCGACACGCAACAGGGCGACGGCTCCCGGTGAGGCGCCCCGCGAGCGAAGGAATTCGGACACGCTCATCCGGTCGAGCGCCTCGAGTCGGGGATCCCACGGCCATCCCGGCGCCGTGACGTCGCCGAGCCCGTCCAGCGCCGAACGGATATATTTCTCCCACATGCCCGCGACTCCGAGCTTCGTTTCGCCGGGCGTGAGATCGAACGGCCACTCGACGTTCGCCTCCCAATTGGCGATGAATCGCCGCCCGCCGACGTAGAAGAGCGTTGTGGCGGACGGCGGCGGAGTCGGCTGGATGGATAGCCTGAACACGTCGGCGTACTTCAGGGCAAGGTGGTGGTTGTTCGGAATGAACACCGCGCCGGCCTCGGCGTGGAGGCCATCGGAAAATGGCCCGCGGATCGTGTGCACCCTGCCGCCGGGCCGCTCGCGGGCCTCGAGGACCGTCACATCGTGACCCGCCTGCGTCAGCTCGTAGGCCGCGACCAGTCCCGCCAGCCCGGCTCCGAGAACGACGACCTTCTTTGGCGCGCGGCCCTGCGCGAGGGGCGGGCCGGGAGTCGTCCGAGCCTTCAGTGGTGAGCAGGCCGCGAGGCTCGCCGCCGTGAGCGCGGCACGCCTGAGGAACTCCCGGCGGTTCACCACGTGATATCTCGCAAACGTGCCGTCATCGCCGACGCTCGGACGGCTGCCCTCAGTGGTTCGTGGCGAACCCTGCGAGCAACCGCCGGGCGCCCGCGACGCAAGGGGGCTGTCGAACGACCCTCGTCCGAGCCAGTCCCCTTGACGTTATGGAGCGGCAGGGCACGACCCGCCGAAGACCCCCGTGGTCGAATTGTTGGGCTTGTGGAGTTGAATGTTGCCACCCCCTCCGGTGCCGCCACCCAACGTGTGGGGAGCGCCGTCGAAGGTCGAGTAGACGATCACACCGTTCTGGGTCAGCTGGATGTCGAACTCGTCCGCGGTGCCTGGTTCGCCCGCGTCCGTGACTCTCACCGCGAAGTCGACGTTGCCGAACATGTCTGTCCTCGCCGTGCCACAAACCCAGCGAGTACCGGTCGGCTGGCCGGTCTGGGGGTCAGTGCCCGTTGTTCCTTCGGGGAAGTACGCCGTGATGTCGTTCCAGTGGACGTTCAGGTCGAGGCCGTGGTCATGGTATTCGAGGTGGCCCCAGTACGGAACCCCAGCGATCCCCGAACCGTGCCTGCAGCCACCTCCGACGGCAAACGTCCCTTTGCTGTCGCTGGGGAAGATGAAGCCGCCACCGGTCAGGAAGTCGCACCCCGTGAACGGCGGCGGCGG
>Ga0134075_10000366_pt1 | contig 13620 bp, 14 predicted proteins | sample 15_taG_18_FD_119775 | JGI IMG/M metagenome (GOLD analysis project Ga0134075, IMG submission 119775) | Grasslands soil microbial communities from the Angelo Coastal Reserve, California, USA - 15_D_Rain_40cm_5_09212015 | ecosystem: Environmental > Terrestrial > Soil > Grasslands ... | reverse complement strand
CTCAGGATCGAGAGCTTCCGGCCGCTCCTGCCGCCCCTGATCCTGCTCGAGGAGCAGCCGCTCAGCGAGCGGGGCTCCACGACGGTCACGCGGGCGCGCCGGGACATCAGCCGGATCCTCCGGGGCGAAGACGACCGGCTCGTCGTGATCGTCGGGCCGTGCTCGATCCACGACCCGGCCGCGGGGCTCGAGTACGGCCGTCGCCTGCGCGCCCTGGCCGACGAACACGCGCGGGATCTCTGCATCGTGATGCGCGTCTACTTCGAGAAGCCGCGCACGACGGTGGGCTGGAAGGGGCTCATCAACGATCCGCACCTTGACGGAAGCTTCGCCATCAACGAGGGCTTGCGCCGCGCGCGACGGGTTCTGCTCGACCTCGCGGAGCTCGGCCTGCCGGCGGGCTGCGAGTTCCTCGATCCGATCTCGCCGCAGTTCACGTCGGACCTGGTCTCCTGGGGCGCCATCGGTGCGCGCACGACCGAGAGCCAGGTGCACCGCGAGCTGGCGTCGGGCCTCTCGATGCCGGTCGGCTTCAAGAACGGGACCGACGGCGGCGTCCAGATCGCCATCGACGCCGTGCGTGCCGCCGCTCACCCGCACCAGTTCCTCGGCGTCACCGAGCAGGGGCTCTGCGCGATCGTCGCCACGCGCGGCAATCCCGACTGTCACGTCATCCTGCGCGGCGGCGCGAGCGGCCCCAACTACGATGCGGTCAGCGTCCAGAAGACGGCGGCGGGGCTCGTCGACGCCGGGCTGGCGCCGCGTCTCATGGTGGACACGAGCCACGGCAACAGCGACAAGGACTACCGCCGGCAGCCAGTCGCCGCGCACGACCTCGCCGAGCAGGTCGCCCACGGCGAAAACGCGATCTTCGGCGTGATGATGGAGAGCTTCCTCGTCGACGGACGCCAGGATCTGAAAAATCCAGCCGCGCTCCGCTACGGACAGAGCATCACCGACGCGTGCATGGGCTGGGAGATGACCGTGCCGGTTCTCGCCGACCTCGCGCGAGCCGTGCACGCCCGCCGCGCGACGAGCTAGCGAAGCAGCCGCTCGAGGCATCGCACGATGGCGATCACCATTCCCGCGGACCTCACGATCGTCACGCTGCGCAGCAGGGGCGGCGAGCTCGCTCAGCGCTGGACCGAGGAGTACGCGACCTCGGTCCTGCGGCAAGCCAGCGATCTCTTGCGGTCTCGCACCAACATCGAGTTCTCCCGCGGGACGGTCGAGCGGGTCGTGGAGGAGATGCCGTCGGACGCGGCGTCGGAGACGGTGGACGAGGCAGGCTACCACTTCCTCGCCGCTACTCACAAGGCGGGCACCGGCGTCCGCGCGCTCCTGGTCGACCGCGTGTCGCGGACGGAGCTCGGAGGACAGTCCCGACAGCAGACGCGGGTCTGTCTGATCGCCTACGGCTCGGACGTGGCCGCGACTTCGCGCATGATGGCGCACGAGCTCGGCCACCTGCTGTCCCTGCCTCACGTCGACGGCGGCCGGCGACCGGGGCCCGGCCAGGAGCGCCTGGCCGCCGCCTGGATGCGGAACCTCATGTACTCCGGCGCGCTCAATCCGGCAGCCGAGCTGACGGAGACCCAAGTGCAGGCGGCGCGGTCGTCCCCGCTCGCGCGCCGCTTCGGCGGGCGCTGAGCCCGAACGGCTCGGCGTTACTGCCCGCGGAAGGTCGGCCGGCGGTGCTCGAGCATCGCGCGCACGCCTTCGCGCGCGTCGGCGCTGGCGCGGGCGTGGCGCGCGACCTCGTCGAGGTCCTTGTGCTCGAGGCACTCGCGCAGCGAGAGCGCACGGCGGATGATCGCCTTCATGCCCGCCAGCGAGAGCGGGGCGTTGCCGGCGATCGTCCGCGCCAGCTCGTAGGTCGCCGTCTCCAGCTCCGCGGCGGGGACGACCGCGTGTACCATCCCCATCTCGTAGGCGCGCCGGGCGTCGACCGGCTGACCGGTCAACAGAATTTGCCGCGTGAACGCCGGGCCGACGATCTCGACGAGCTTCTGGCCGAGCGCGAACGGCGCGACGAGCCCGATCTTCGCCAGCGGCATCGCGAAACGCGCAAGGTCGGCGGCGACGCGAAAATCGCAGTGGAGCGCCAGCTCGCACCCGCCCGCATAGGCCGCGCCGTGGACCATCGCGATCGTCGGGTGGCGCGAGGCCTCGATCTGCTGGAACAGGCTGATCACGTCGGCCTCGGGCTCGAGCCCGTCGTCCTGTCGCCGGCTCATCTCCTCCAGGTCACGGCCCGAGCAGAACGCGGTGCCGGCGCCGCGGATCACGACGGCCCGCACGCTCGTGTCGCGCTCGAGCGCCTCGAAGCGGCGGCCCAGCGCCTCCATCAGCGCGGTGTTGAGCGCGTTGCGGCGCTCGGGACGGTTGAGCGTGATCGTGGCGATCGACTCGGCGACCGCGTACAGGATCTCGTCGGCCATGGCAGCACCCTCGGGTCTAGCGGAAGAGGGAGCGCGCGATCACCATGCGGTGGACCTCGGACGGCCCCTCGCCGATGCGGCGCACGCGCGCCTCGCGGTACCAGCGCTCGAGCGGAAACTCTTTGGAGACGCCGTAGCCGCCGTGGATCTGCACCGCGGAGTCGATCACGCGCCCGAGCACCTCGCTCGAGTAGAGCTTGGCGATCGAGGCCTCGACCCGCGCGTCCTCGCCGCGGTCGGCCTTCCAGGCGCCCTCCCAGATGATCCAGCGGCACGCGCGCAGCTCGACCTCGGCGTCGGCCAGCATCCACTGGATCGCCTGGCGCTGCGAGAGCGGCGCGCCGAAGGTCGAGCGCTGCTTGGCGTGGGCGATCGCCATGCGGTGGCCCGCGACGGCCACGCCAAGGTTGCACGCCGAGTACGGAAACCGGTTCTTGACGAGCAGATCGAAGGCGAGGTCCAGCCCCTGCCCCTCGGCGCCGACGAGATTCTCGGCGGGGACCTCGCAGTCCTCTAGGGTGACGTCGTTCGGGATCGCGGAGGTCCTGATGACCTTGATCGGCTTCGCCGTGAAGCCCGGCGTTCCCCGCTCGAGGATGAAGCACGAGATGCCGCCGCGGCCCTTCGCTCGGTCGGTGCGCGCCCACACCAGGCCCCACGGGGCGTCGTGGGCGCGCGAGGTGAACACCTTGCGGCCGTTCAGCACCCAGCGATCGCCCCGCTTCTCGGCCCGCGTCTGGATCGCGCCGGCCGGATCGGAGCCGCCGGAGGGCTCGGTGATGGCGAAGAACGTCTTCAGGCCGTCGCGGATGGTCGGCACGGCGTACTTGGCGATCTGCTCCTTGCTGCCGGCCCAGATCGCCGGGGGCGGATAACGGCCGAAGACGCCGCAGCCCGGATTGTAGAGTCCCATCCGGTGCTGCGACATCTCCTCGAGCGCGACGCACATCGAGAACGTGTCCAGGCCGCCGCCGCCGTATTGCTCGGGGGCGCCCAGTGCCCAGAGCCCCGCGGCCTTCGTCTTGGCCGCGATCTTCTGATAGTCCTCATCCGGCAGCTCGGGCGCGTCCGGGTCGATGCGCTGCTCGACGGGGATGACCTCGTCGCGCACGACCCGTCGGATCTGCTCGCGCAGGGCGAGCAGCTCGTCCGGCAGCCGAAAGCCGGGAAAGTGGGGCGTGACTAGACCCTCACGGGGCGATAGGTGGGGGTGCGCCACTCCGGGAATCGCGTGTCGACGCCGCGCACGATGTCCATATAGGCCCGCGTGAGACGCGCCGTGATCGGACCGACCTTGCCGTCGCCGACCGGGAACCGGTCGATCGAGAGGATCGGCGTGATCTCGTAGCCGCTGCCGCACAAGAACGCCTCGTCGGCCACGTAGAGCTCGGTGCGATCGATCTCGCGCTCGACCACGCCCATCCCGAGAAGCTCGGGGCAGATCGAGTCCATCAACGTCGTGCGCGTGATGCTCTCGAGGATGTCCGCGGTGATCGGCGGCGTGATGAGCCGGCCCTTTCGGACCATGAAGAACGTGGCGCCGGTGCCCTCGGCGACGTGGCCTTCCTTGTTGAGGAGGATCGGCTGATCGTAGCCGTCGGCGTTGGCCTGCAACGTCGCCAGCCGGCCGTTCTGATAGTTGGCGCCGCACTTCAGGCGGATGGGGATCGCGTTGTCCGACGTACGCACCCACGAGCTCACGCAGCACTTGAGCCCGTTGCCCTCCTCGACGCGCGGCCGGCGCCGCGGGTTGATGTACATCCCGGTCGGCGTCGTGGCGTTGAGGCCCGTGCCGGTGACGTACGCGCACATGTGCATGTGCACGTCCTCGCGGATCTCGTTTCCGGAAAGCACCTGGCGTACGGCCTCGTAGAGATCGAGATCGCTGTAGGGAATCGTGAACCGCATCATCTTCATCGACTCCCGGAAGCGCTGGAAGTGCTCGGCCAGGCGGAAGCAATAGAGCTCGTCGTCGCCGGCGTTCCAGTAGGCGCGGAGCCCCTCGAACACGTTCGTCGCATAGAACACGGCGGCGCTGTTGACGGGCAGGACGGCCTGCACCTGGGGCACGAGCTTGCCGTTCATCCAGATGTTGAGCTCTTTCATGGGCCGGGCTCCTTTGGTGGTCTTGTACCTCGCCGGATGCAGCGAGAATACAGGATCGGAGCCGCGGGCGAAACTAGTCCGGTCCCGGTCGAACCTCGAGCGTGCTGACGACGCGCTTGACGCCGGGCACGGTCCTGGCGACCGTCTCGGCCTTCGTCTTTTGATCCTCCGACTCGACGGCGCCGCTGAGATAGACGGTCGCCTGTCGGCTCACCACGCCGAGACGGGTCAGGTTCGCTTCGTGCTCGGCGACCAGACGCGCCTTCACCTCGGACTCGATCCGCGTATCCGTCCACGGGTCGACGGTGGCGCATCCGCCGATCAGGGCGAGCGTGGCGACGATGAGGACGAGTCGCGTCAGCATCGCGGCGAGCGTCGTCATCCGCGGCGGCGCGGGCTCTCGGGCTCGGCCACGGCCGTCGCCGTTTGCGCTCGGCGCGGACGCATTCGCTGCTCGATCGGTGCCGGGTGTCGCCGTCTCGGACGCGAGCAGCGGGCGCAACGGCAACGCACCGGACTCGGCGCGCTCGAGAAGAACCCCGACGCCGAGGCGGCTCGGCCACTGCAGCTCGAGCCCGTTCACCTCCACTCGCTGGGCCCCCACCAGCTCCTGCTGCACGTCACGCACGCCGAGGCGATTCAACGCGATCGTGCCGCTCACGCGCGTGGGCACGCCGGCGGCGAGCGGCTCGCTGATGCGAAGATCGGCCTCGCCGCGGCCGCTGAGCCTGGCGGCGATCGGTAGAAACCGATTCCACGCGTCCAGGTCCAGGTCTCTGAGCCGCAGCGCGAGCTGGCTCGGCGCAGGCGGCGGCCGCAGCATGCCCGAGACCGCGAGCGTTCCACCGCCGGGAACCGCCGTCAGCGCGTCGAGGCGACCCGGCGTCGTGATCGGCCATGTGACGTCGGCGATGCTCGCGCGAATCGTCGAGAGCTGATACCGCCCTCCCGGCCGCGCCCTGGGATCGCGGACGCTGGCCGAGCCCTTCAGCTCGAGCTGACCGACTCGCACCTGCTCGTTCCGGAACATGAAGTCGGTGATCTTCGCCGTCAGCTTCGGGATCCGGCTCACAGGCTCGCGCTCGCCCGGCTTGACCAGCACGATGTCCTCGAGCTCGCCCGTCATCTCGGCGAGGACTTCCCCGCATCGGCCGTGACCTCGAGGACCGAGCTCACGCGCCCTCGATCGAGCACGACCGGCGAATCGGGCGGCAGGTAGAGCCGAGCGAGCGCCAGGTCCAGGCCCTTCACCGTCACCCGGGCCTTCAGGTGGATCGGATACAGTCTGAATTGCTCGATCTCGACCAGGTTGAGGGCGCCCGCGGTCACCGAGCTGGCCACGACGGTGCCGTCGTCGCGCAAGGTCGACACGTTGTGCGCCTCGATCTGGATGTCGTCGGACGTCCACGCTCGCGGCTCGGGCAGCGCCCGGTCCTCGAAGGCGATCGTTCCGTCGCCCAGCGCGAAGCGATCGACGGTGACATCGAATCGCTTCTGCGTCTGCTCCGAGCCTTCGAAGAGATCCGAGAAATTGAAGTTCTTTTCGAGGCGGACGACGCGCAGGGTCGGCTTGCGGAGCACCAGCTCTCGGACCCAGATGTGACCCCGGAGGAGCGACAGGAGATTCAGCCGCGCGTCGAGGAGCTCGCATTCCGCGAACGGGGTGGTGCCGTCCGGCTCGGCGACGCGAAGACCGTGTACCGTGAACCGGCCGCCGAGCAGCCGGACCTCCACGCGGTCGATGCTGACCGGCCGCTTGGTGAGCACGTGCAGTCGAGCGACCGCGAGATGCCGCGCGATCGTCGGGAGCGCATAGAGTGTTGCGGCGACCGCGACCAGCAGGACACCCGAGATCGCGATGAGCCAGCGATGCGATCTGACCTTCACTGGTGCTCCTCGTCGATTTCAGTATGCCAACCGTTCCGGCTCGTGACTACGCCGAATCTCGAACAGGGCGTCTTCAAGGCTTCCCCCGACGCGCCGCATGCGGGAAGTCCTCGATGCTCGTACCGGACGCCTCTTGCGAACCGGACGCGCTCCTGGTTAATAATCGGGCGCGATGGGGACGGTGGTCGAGCTTCGGGGAGCGCGGAAGCGATTCGGCGAGATCGAGGCGGTGAGGGGCGTCGATCTCGCGATCGGCGCGGGTGAGCTCGTGGCGCTCCTCGGCCCCAACGGGGCCGGGAAGACGACGTCGATCAGCTTGATGCTGGGGCTCCGGCGCCCGACCGCGGGCGAGGCGCGCCTCTTCGGGCTCGACCCGGAAGACCGACGGGCACGGAGCCGTTGCGGCGTGATGCTCCAGGAGTCCGGCACGACGGGTGTGTTGACCGTCAGCGAGATCGTGGATCTCTTCCGCGCCTACTACCCCGCGCCGCTGCCGACCGCCCGGGCGATCTCTCTGGCCGGGCTCGACGCCAAGGCGAACGCGCGAATCGGCACGCTCTCCGGCGGCGAGCGCCAGCGGCTCTATTTCGCGCTCGCCGTGTGCGGCGATCCGGAGGCGATGTTTCTCGACGAGCCGACGGTGGGCATGGACGTCGAGGCCCGGCGCGGCGTGCTCGAGAGCATCCACGCGCTCTCCGCCGCCGGCAAGACCATCGTGCTCACCACGCACTATCTCGAAGAAGCCGACCAGCTGGCGCACCGGATCGTGGTGATCGATCGCGGTGTCGTCATCGCCGACGCGACGCCGCGCGAGATCAAGTCGCGAATCCCGAGCAAACGCATCAACTTCAAGCCCGACACGCCGATCGGCGCATCGACCTTCAGCGGGCTCCCGGTCCAGGGCCTGGAGGTCGCCGACCATCGCGTGCACTTCCTGAGCAACGAGCCCGAAGCGGTCCTGCGCGCGTTGTTCGAGCGCGGCGTGGTCATGCGCGATCTCGAGGTGACCGGCGCCGACCTCGAGGAAGCGTTCCTCAGCCTGACGAGGCGTCCGTGACCAGTCAGGCCGTGGCGCCCGTGCTGAAGATGCTCCTCGCCCAGACCCGGAGCGAGCTCTTGATGCGCTGGCGGGTACCCGCGTTCAGCGTCACGAATCTCGTCCTGCCGATCGTGTTCTTCACGTTCTTCGGCCTGCCGGTCGCGCACCTCCGGCGCGGAGACGGCGTGAGCATCGGCGCGTATCTCCTGGCCTCGTTCGGCGCCTACGCGGTCGGCAACGTGATGGTGTACGGCTTCGGGATCGGCGTGGCCAACGAGCGCGGCATGAAGATCGACCGCCTGATGCGGGCGAGCCCGCTGCCGCCACTCGTGTTCATGCTGGCGAAGGTACTGACCGCGCTCGTCTTCTCGCTGGTGGCCCTGGTGCTGCTGATCGCCTTCGGTATCGTCGTGGGCGGGATCCACGAGACGCCGGCCGTATGGGCGACGATCATCACGCGGCTGCTCGCCGGCTCGCTGCCGTTCATCGCGCTCGGCTTCGCGATCGGCTACTGGTCGGGCCCGAACGCGGCGCCGGCGCTCGCGAACCTGATCTATTTGCCGCTGTCGTTTGCGTCGGGGCTGTTCGTGCCGCTCAACCAGCTCCCGGCGTTCATCCAGAACCTGGCGCCCTACCTGCCGAGCTACCACTACGCGCAGCTCGCGTGGAGCGCGCTCGGGGCCGGGCGTGAGTCGCTCGGCGAGAGCCTGCTGTGGCTCGCCGCTTACACGGCGCTGTTTCTGACGCTCGCCGTCCGATCGTATCGCCGCGAGGAGCGCGCGAAGTTCGCGTAGGGAGCGAGCGAGCGGCTGAACCCTAGGCGATGGCTCGCGGCTCTTCCTCTCCCTCAGGAACGGTTTGCCAGCCCGTGTGCGAGATGTCGAACACCACTCGCTAGTTCACCTTCCGCTCGCGCCCGGCCCAGTACGGCTCGCGGAGCTTGAACTTCTGGAGCTTGCCGGTGGCTGTGCGGGCGAGCGCGTCGCGCAGCTCGACCGACGTCGGGCACTTGTAGTGCGCCATGCGCGAGCGACAGAACGCGATCAGGTCGGGCGCACTCGCTTGCGTGCCCGGCCGCAGCACCACCAGCGCCTTGATGGTCTCGCCCCACTTCTCGTCGGGCACACCGATCACGGCGGCCTCGGCCACGGCGGGGTGCTGGTAGAGGCAGTCCTCGACCTCGATCGACGACACGTTCTCGCCCCCGGTGATGATCACGTCCTTCTTGCGGTCGGCGATCACGACGTAGGCATCCTCGGTGTGGCCGCCGTCGCCGGTGTGGAACCAGCCGTCGGCCAGCGCCTTGGCGGTCTCGTCGGGCTGGCTCCAGTAGCCCTCGAAGACGTTGTTGGTGCGCGTGAGGATCTCGCCGCTCTCGTCGACCGCCATGCGCACGCCGACCGCGGGCACGCCCGCGCGCGAGAGGCGCCGGGCCCGCTCGCTCCGGTCGATTCCGTCCCACTCCTGGGGCGCCCGGTTGATCGTGAGCAGCGGTGAGGTCTCGGTGAGCCCGTAGATCTGTATGAACTCCCAGCCCAGCTCGGCCTCGATGCGCTCGATGGTCTTCGACGGCGGCGGCGCGCCGGCGACCACGACCCGCACGCGCCCGGCGCCCGGCACCTTCTCACCGCGCTGGCGCCGCGCCGCCGCGGCGTCGAGGACCGCCGCAATCACCGCCGGCGCGCAGTTGAAGAGCGTCACCCCGTGGGGGTCGACCCGGCGGAGAATTTCCTCGCCGTCGATTTTCCTGATGATCACCTGGCGCGCACCGATCGCGGTCACGGCGTAGGGCATGCCCCAGCCGTTGCAGTGAAACGTCGGCAAGGTGTGCAGGTAGACGTCGCGATCCGAGAGGCCGAGGTGCCAGCCGAACGTGACGGCGTTCAGCCAGCAGCCGCGGTGAGTGAGCTGGACGCCCTTGGGCCGAGCGGTCGTGCCCGACGTGTAGTTGATCGAGACGGTCGCGTTCTCGTCGGTCACGCGACCCCGCGGCTTCGCGTCGCGCCGTCCGAACAGCTGCGCGTCGGTCGCCGCGCCGAGCGCGAAGCGATGCTTGACCTGGATCTGCTTGAGCGGCTCGTCGAGCTCGGGATCGATGAGCGCGACCGTCGAGCCCGAGTGCTCGACGATGTAGCGCACCTCGTCCACGTTCAGCCGGAAGTTCACCGGGACGATGACCCGCCCGAAGACGCTCACGCCGAACAGGCTCACCAGGAAGCGCGCGGCGTTCGGCGAGACGATCGCGATCCGCTCGCCGTCGCCCACGCCGAGATCGTCGAGTGCGGCCGCCAGGCTGCGCGACATCGCCGCGAACTGCGCGTAGGTGATGCGGCCGAGACCGCCGCCCGGCGGATTCGGCTCGTCGACGATCGCTTCGCGGTCGCCATAGACATGCTCGGCGCGCTCGAGGAAATCAGCCAGGGTGAGGGGCACGATCATGATGACTGCTCCCGGCCTTCGGGGCCGTGCGACTCAGGCAAGGTGGCGACGGATCGCGGCGAGCGTGTCCGCGTATTCCTCGGGGCCCGGCAGGCGCGGCGAATGGCTCGTCTCCCAGATCGGGCGCTTCGGATGCGGGTCCCACTCGTAGCGCGGGAAGAGATGCCAGTGCAGATGCCCGACCGTGTTGCCGAGCGCCTCGTAGTTCATCTTGCGCGGCTTGAAGGCGGCGGCGATCGCGCGCGCCACCGCGACCATGTCCTGGAAGTACTGGGTGCTCTGGCGCTCGGGAAGCTCGTAGAGCTCGACCGCGTGCGTCTTCGACACCACCATCGTGTAGCCCTTGTAGTGCTGATCGGGCGCCAGGATCGCGATCGACGCGGTCAGGTCACGGACCTTCCTGAGCACCTGCCCGGCTTCTCCGGCCGGGCAGGTGTCGGAGGGCTCGAGGGCGGCGACGACCTTGCAGAACACGCAGCCGGCGTCGCTCACTTGGCCTTGGCCGCGCAATCCGGTTGATACTCGATGCCGAGCGGCGACGAGAACCAGCCGAAGTAGACGGCGAGGATGTCGAGCTGGCGGCCGAGCTTGCGGTTGAGCGGAAGCGCCGCGATCCGCATGGTGCCGGAAGAAAACCATGCCGCTGGCGGGCCTGTCAAGGCGCGCCGAACCGCGGTAGGATCGCTCGCCTGAGGAGGGCCGCCCATGCCGCGTCGCATCGCCATCCACGCCGGTCACGTGATCGCCTTCGACGGCCGCGGCCACCGGCTATTGCGCGACGGAACCGTGGTCGTCGACGCAGACCGCATCGTCTCCGTCGGCCCGCGGCAGGCGGCGACGGCCGGCGCCGACGTCGAGGTCGTCGACGCGCGCGACTCGATCCTGACCCCCGGGCTCATCTCGACCCACGCGCACATCGGCGGCTCGCCGCTCGACCGCTCGTTCATCGAGGACCGCGGCAATCCGCAGTTCTACTACTCCGGGCTCTTCGAGCTCCTGCCGGTGCGCGGCGCGGCGCAGGACGAGGAGGCGACGCGCGCGTGCGTGGACTTCTCGATGGTCGAGCTCCTCCGCGGCGGCGTCACCACCGTGATGGAGATCGGCGGCGCCGGCGAGTACGTCGCCGCCCGCGCCGCGGACTACGGCCTGCGCGTGTACGTGGGGCTCGCCTTCCGCTCCGGGCGCTGGCTCACGCGCGACGGCCGGCGGGTCGAGTGGGAATGGGACGAGGAGCAGGGCCGCCAGGGGCTCGCCCGGGCCATCGAGCTGCACAAGCGGTACGACGGCGCCCACGGCGACCTCGTGCGCTGCTTCTTCTCGCCCGCGCAGGTCGACACCTGCACGCCCGACCTCCTGCAGGCCTCCAAGCGCGCCGCCGACGAGCGGCAGAGGCCGTGGCAGCTCCACACCTCGCAGTCCGTCGTCGAGTTCAACGAGATGCTGGGCCGGCACGGCAAGACGCCGGTCGCCTGGCTCCGCGACCTCGGCGTGCTCGGACCGAACGCGATCCTCGGCCACGCCATCGTGATCGGTGGCTCGTCGTGGACGAACTATCCGGCCGGCGACGTCGCGATCATGGCCGACGCCGGCTGCTCCGTCGCGCACGCGGTCTGGGTCTTCGCGCGGCGCGGGATCGCGATGGAGTCATTCGCCGCCTATCGGCGCGCGGGCGTGAACATGTCGCTCGGGACCGATACGAACCCGCAGTCGGTCATCGAGGCCATGCGCTGGGCGGCCGTCGTGTCGAAGATCGTGGAGCGTAACACCCAGGCGACCACCGCCGCCCACGTCTTCGACGCCGCGACCCTCGGCGGCGCCAAGGCGCTCGGCCGCGACGATCTCGGACGCCTGGCCCCGGGCGCGAAAGCCGACATGGTCCTGTGGAAGGGCGCCTCGTGGGGCATGACGCCGCTGCGCGATCCGGTGAAGAACATCGTCTACAACGCCACCGCCGAAGACGTCGATCGCGTCTGGGTCGACGGCCGCCTCGTCGTCGACGGCGGCCGCGTGCGCGGGGCCGACGAGCGCGCCATCCTCGCGGCGCTCCAGGCCGGGGGCGAGCGCATGTGGCCGCGCATGGGCCCCTTCGACTGGGCAGGCCGCGATGCGGACGCGCTCTCGCCTCAGACCTATCCCGACTGGGCCGCAGGCCGCGGATAAGTGCCCATCCGCTTCGTCGGCGAGGCGCTCACCGCCGCGACCTACCTCGAGGCTCGCACGGCTCTCAGTCAGTCCCGGTAGTCTCCAGAACGTTCAGCGCGCCGTCAGCTTCAGGTCCTCGTACGGGCTCGAGTAGGCGTGGCTCGTGATCAAGGTGAGCCCCGATTCCGCCACGCGCGGGCCGTGGCCGTTGATGAACGCGAGCTCCCAGATCGGTGCGATCATCGCCTTGTCGTGGATGAGCTGCTGATGCCAGGTGGAGCCGACCAGGCCGAGTGTCTCGCCCTCGGAGACCGTGAAGGACACGCCGTCGGGAGCCATCAGACAAGCCGGGCCACGCCGAGCCCGCGCCACAGGTGAGCCAGCGGATCGAGCCCGAGCGCCAGACGGGAAAGGACGTCGCCGACCGTGGGCGCCACCGCGAAGCCGTGGCCCGAGAAGCCGCAGGCGACCAGCAGGCCGTCCACGCCGTTCACCGGGCCCAGCACCGGCAGATCGTCGGGCGTGAACGCCTCGATGCCGGCCCAGCTACGGGCGACCGAGCGGGCAACGAGCGGCGGATAGACGGCGCGTGCGACCTCGAGGCTTCCACGGACGCTGTCGTCCAGCACCTCCCAGCGGTTCACCGCCTCATCCGGAACCCGCGCGGGCCAGCCTCCGCCGATGAGATAGGCACCGTCGGCGAGCTGCTTGAGGCTCAGCGGCCGGCCGAAGCAGCCGACGACCGGCGTCAGGCTCGGCGGCGCCGAGTCGGTCAGCAGCATCTGCAGACCGCGTCCGCCAAGCGGGAGCTTCACGCCGATCATCGCGAGGAGCCCCGCGCTCCACGCGCCGCCGGCCACGAGCGCCACGTCGCACGGCAGGCGCGCGCCATCGCTCTGGAGGACCGCGACGACCCGCGAGCCGTCCCCGACGAGCGCATCGGCGCCGAGCCCTTCCTCGATCCGCGCGCCCAGACGTCGCGCCGCCGTCGCCCACGCGTTCACGGTTGCGAGGGCCTCGGCGTGGCCGTCGATCGGACAGTGAACGCCACCGCGACAGTCGGGCGAGAGACCCGGCGCCAGCCGGTGCGCGGTTGCGGCGTCGACCAGCTCCACGGGAACGCCGTCGGCTCGCTGCTCGCCGACCGTCGCGCGCGCCTCCGCCCAGCCGGCGTCGTCGAGCGCGACCCTCAATCCGCCGCCGCGCCGATAGCCGGTCGTTGCCTCGAGCTCACGGTCGAGCTCGGGCCAGCGCCGGAGGCTCTCGAGCGCCAGCGCCCGCTCGGCTCGATGGCGTCCCATGACCCGAACGCCGGCGGCGCTCGCGCCGGACGCCGCGTCGCCGACGCGCCCGCGCTCGAGCACCGTCACGCGGGCCTGTGGAGCGGCGCGGCGCAGGTGGAACGCGGTGCTGAGCCCCATCAGACCACCGCCGACGATCACGATCGCACGCGGTCCCGATCCCATGCGCGCGCTCAGAGCTGGCGGAGCTTGGGGTCGATGACGACCCGCCCGCTACCCTTTCACCGAACCGGCGGCGAGTCCTTGCACGACGAAGCGCTGGCCG
>Ga0134075_10000360_pt1 | contig 13691 bp, 3 predicted proteins | sample 15_taG_18_FD_119775 | JGI IMG/M metagenome (GOLD analysis project Ga0134075, IMG submission 119775) | Grasslands soil microbial communities from the Angelo Coastal Reserve, California, USA - 15_D_Rain_40cm_5_09212015 | ecosystem: Environmental > Terrestrial > Soil > Grasslands ... | reverse complement strand
GTCCTCCAACTCCCAGATGTCACACAGGCCACCCACAGAATGGGTGGGACCGAATTCCGGGTCCATGGACTGGAATTCATGCATTCTCATGGTCCATCTTTCTTGGACGTACGTCTATCGCCGAAGGAACAGGCACGGGTGCTTCGGGAAGGCAAGGCCGAGCATCATCGAGCAGACGTGCATCATCAGGAGGGATGGGTAAGCTTCAGGATTGAACGTAAGGAGACCGTTGAAAGAGCCAAGGAACTCGTTCAACTCGCATATGATAATGCGAAGGGGACAAGTGAGCATTCACGAGGGTAAAGGCCCTCAGCTGCTCCCGAGAGAGAAGCTCTAGACTTTATCTTCTGAGCGTATTCTTCTCGATCTTATCGCGGGGTAAAGCCTGGTCTATTGTCGTGCGGGGGAAGGCATCATGTTATTTTGGTGTCTCCCGTGTTGCCAAGCCAGGTCAAAGGCGCAGGGCTCAGGACCCTGTCCCGTAGGGGTTCGTGGGTTCGAATCCCACCCCCCGCACCAAACTATAGCTGTAACATCCAAGTCATCAGACTCCATGCGATGCAAATTCAATTGAGCGACGTCAACGCCTACGACAAAACCTCGACCTTGGGACATGAAATCTTAGCCAAACTGCTCGGACACATCTTGATGATGCAGGGAGTGGTGCTTGTCTGGCATGCTTCCTCCGGTCGAGTCATCATTGAGAATAGCGGAGTACTACGTGGCCAACTACGGCCTCTAGATGTTTTTCGTACTGCAGAAGACGTTCTTCGTGAACTTGTTGCCCGAACTCGTCTCTTGGTAGCCGTCGAAAAGACCGTTTCCGCACGCCGCGTTTGACCGGACCAGGTTGTTATTGGAAGATATGAGCGCAAAACCGTAGCCGCCGTTATTGTTCGCGACATTACGCAGGAGAGCATTGTTGTTGGATGAGATTAGCCGGAACCCGTCATGCACGTTACCGTTGGCCGTGTTTCCTACAAGCGCGTTGAAGTTGGAGGATGATAGGACGAAGCCGTAGCCGTTCCCCGAAGCGGTATTCTGGACGATGAGGTTGGCTGTAGACCCGATCATCTGGATGCCGACATTGAACCTGACAATGCGACAGTTTTCTATTGTCACTCCCTTCCTCCCATTGAGAGTAATGCCATTATTGGAGGGAGAGGATGATGAAGCCGTAACCCCACGTATCGTGTGCCCGTTGCAGTTGAGCGTTACATCGTCCGCTCCTATCACAATGCGTGCAGAAACGTCGCTGGTGAGACTGGTGCTTGTACCAATCGTCATCACAGGCGGCAGCTCCAGGGTCTCGATAAACGAATACGCCAGTCCATCAACCCTCAAGAAACCGTTCGATGGAGTGCAGGTATAAGTCCGAGGATTCGGAGCCTCAGGGAACTTGGGCTGGAGAGAGCCGCCGAACGTCTGGGGCAGGCCATCACAAGGCAGTACTACTTGAGAAGACTGTGAAACGTTGGTCGAAGAGCAGTCTGGTGGAGCATTGAAGGACACGCCTGTAGAACTGTCAACAATACACACATCCGAAGCCGAGCTTGCGATCAAAAGCGTCTTTCCCGGCCCATATGGGACAACGACACCGGACACCTGCAACCTACTAACCCCACCGCTCGAATCATAGGATATTGTGAAAGTACTCGCCGGCGGGAAGTAGCTTCCTTGTGGAAGCAATACTTGGCCGACCGTAGCCCCAGAAGAATTCGTTAACGTGATAATCGTGTTACGTGTCGTTTCGTCAACTGAGATTGTGGTGGCCGATAGGCCTGACGTAACGATCGGCGGTAGGACAGAGATGAAAGTGTAAGACTGTACGTACCCGTTGGTAAAGTCGCTCCAAGTCCCAATTATCGCCAACGAACTGTTGGAAATAGACGGAGCAGTGTAGGTTATTGTGCATGAGCTCGAATCCGGACCACTTGGCTGAAGCGGACATGACCCCATTAAGTCGAAGAAGCCGCCGCCTGCCGCTCCAGCGTCGTTCCAGGACACGAAGCCGGCAGGAGGAGTCGGACCTATAGAAGTGTCTGTCAAGGTTGCGGAGCATGTTGTGGTCTGGCTTACCATCATCCCATTTGGTGTGCAGCCGATACTGATAGTTACCGGAGACAACGAGGCGGCGGGATGAACCAAGAATCCGGAGAGCAGTAGAGGCAGGGAGAGCAACACTATCTTCGAGAAGCGTCTGTAAGCACGGAATAAAGCTAGGACGGCTGACAAGTCGCGCTAACAACAATAGTTAGGTATTTAATATGATAGGGAAACGCAAACCCGCTTGGCTAGGTGGGTATCTTTTTCTCGCAATGTATTCCATGACGATTACAATTCGGCGGAACCCAGTCCGTCCGTCTGCCATCATTGGAAAAAAAAGAGAAAAATGTTCTGGTTTTCGGAAGTCAGGTTTTGCTAGCTGACCGTGAGCGTGGCCCAAGCACTGTTTCCGGAGCCGTCGGTGGCAATCACGGTGTACGTTCCCGAAGTCAATGGTGCTGTGAACCCTGTCGCGAAGCTACCTGCGGAATCTGAAGTAACTGAGGCGAACACGGTCGAGCCGATCGCGATGGTAATTGTCGACAGTGGGGCGAAACCAGTTCCGCTGACTGTTACCCTCGCGCCTCGGTCGCAGGTGCTCGGAGAAAGAGATATCGTGGGGGTGAAAGCGTTGTTGTGGACGACTACGCTTCCGCCGCCCAGCACGACACCCGTTGAGTATCCTGGAGTAGCGTGGAACACCGTTCCTGACTGGCTCAGGTCTTGTATGGAGTAGGTTCCAGCTGGGCTAGAGTTGGAGTTACCCTGGCAGGCGTAGACCGTCATCTGGTTGTTTCCTTGGACCGAGTAAAGGATGCCGGTAACTGTGTCAGTTTCCTGGACGTTAGCCTTTGACTGGAAATTGCTACATGATCGTGTCATGCCGCCAACTGTCTGCGTGTAGAAGCCGAGACCGATCCAAGCATTGCTCTTTATCATGATGTCACAGATGTCGCCCGTCGGTGCCGGGGAGACGCATTGGGTCCTGTAGATGTAGACCGACTGGCCCTGTATCTGTCCCTTACTGTTGAACCTGACAGTGAGGCCGAAATTGGCCTGGTTCTTGGGGTTCAGGCTCGACGGGTCGGCCACCCAGCCGCCGGCCGTCACGAACTGGCCCGTGGGAATGTAGACAGAGAACATTCCATCGGATACTGGTGACGTGAAGTAGGCGTTGGTCGGATCTATCCGGGCTTGGATGTTATACGCTCCCTCCTGCAGAATTATTCCACCGCAGATGATCGAACTGGGCGGGCTACCGCTTCCGGCTCTGCACGGGAGCGTTGTCGTTGCAGTTCCCGTGAGCCCTGAGACGGTGGAAACGGGGGCGTAGAAGGCGCCTAGGAGCGTCGGTGTCAATGTTGTGGTATAGACTTTGAACTGGACACTGGCGGACATCAGATTTCCGCGGAACGGACCGTAAGGCTCTGTCCCCCCATCAACTAAGACTAGCCCTTGAAGCGTAAAGCTACTGGACGTTGTCGAGAGAACCGTGTTTCCGGTGTAAGTGACGACCGTGTCCTCCTTGTTTATCCTGAACTGCTGCGTCGCTGATTGACTGGCGAGCCAGGAAGAGTCACCAGAGAACTTGGCGCAAATCGAATATGTCCCCTGACCGAGCTGCGGGCTGAACCCTGAACCCACGTTCCAGCTTAATGTTGCAACTCCGATGATGCTAGTTGTACCGGAACCGATTGATTGCCCGTTGAAGTAGAAGGTGACCACTTCGTTGGGCACTCCACCAGTACCCGCCTGCGAGGTCAGCGTTGCACTGAGAGTGACGAGGTCGCCGTAATCTGCCGCCACCGGTCCCGCGTAGACAAGTGAGGTGCCGCCGACGACGAGGGTTGCAGAGCCAGTTCTGCTACCACCTTCAGGAGACCTAGAATCGCTCGCCGTGACTGTGATAGTGTACGTTCCGAGCGTTGTACCCGTGCCCGTCGTCACAGCCAGGGTTGAAGTCGCCCCGGAAGCAGTGGGTACTACTGAGACGGGCGTGAACGTGCACGTTGCGTCAGAGACGCATGAGCCCACCGACAGACCGACAGAGGGTATGCCAGTGGACGATGAGCCTGTCAAGAGTGTCAGTGTAACCATGTAGCTGGCCGTGCTGCCCTGGTTGATCTGCTTGGTCCCGGAAGAGACAGAGACGCCAAAGTCGTAGACGTGTAGATCTCCTGAACCACTCCTGTAGCCGCCTGCAACACTGCCTCTCACCGTCAGCGCAAAATCTCCAAGCGATGTCGAACCAGTCCCAATATTGAGAACTGTAGCTGCGGGAGAAACTGGACTCGGTGGGAATATGATCGATGATGCAAGGGTAGTCGCACTATCTGAGGGTGCACCGGTCAAAGACATTGACACACTAGTCGGAAGGCCAGTCGATGTAGAACCGATAGTGAGGCTGACGGAGAGGGTGTAGGATGCGGAAGCTCCTCGAAGGACGGTACTGTCAGACGGAGAGAGACTCACGCTGAAGTCGTAGATGCGCAAGTAGTTAGTGCTCGAAATCCTACTGCCACCCTCGGGCGACCTTGAGTCCGAGCCTGCGACGATGAACAAGCGGTCGCCCAACGAACCTAGAGGAGAACCATCAGTGACGACCGTGAGAGTAGCCGAGGCCCCGCTTGTCGTTGGAATGACGCTTCCGCTGAATGAGTAGGTGGAGTCGCCAGGCAGCCCGATCTGAGTTAGCGATATCGACGGGACGGTGCCAGTGGAGCCAGTTGCAAGCGTCAGAGTTACCGTGTGTGTCCCCGTGGCACCGCGAAGGAAAATACTGCTGGTCGGCGATACGCTGACGGTGAAGTCATAGACATGAATAGTCGACGGGGATGAAACCCTACTTCCTCCTTCCGGAGACCTGGAATCCGTTCCAGTAACGGTGAATGAGCTGTCGCCCACCGACGCTGGAGAGTTGACGCTCAAAGTTGAAGCGGCACCTGCAGGGGTGGGAGTGACCGATGATGAGAAGAGACCTGTCAATGTATTAATCGAGAGAGTGACTGATGGGATCGTTCCGCCGGAACCTGTGACAAGCGTGAGCGTCGCAGTGTAGGATCCCCTACCACCTAGCAGAATAGTGTCTGCAGACGAGACCGCCATCGTGAAGTCATAGGCGTAAACGAGACTATGGATATTCCTAGTCCCACCCTCGGGAGTCCTAGAGTCAGTCCCTGTTACAGTGAACAGAGCGTCTCCCACAGTGGCTGGCGAGTCGACCGTCAATGTTGAGGAAGCGCCAGAGGTGGTTGGTACCAGTGACGTGGACCCGAAGGAACCTGTCAATCCGGATATTGAGAGACTGACTGATGGAATGTCACCTGTCGAGCCGCTGACAAGAGACGCAGTCACAGTGTAGGATCCTTTACCGCCCAGCAGAATAGTGTCGGGCGGTAAGAAGTGTATAGCGAAATCGTAGACGTGCATAGCGATGGAAGCAGAACTCCTGGTTCCTCCCTCAGGAGACTGTCCATCTGTGCCCGTGACTGTGAAAGATCTATCGCCAACAGTGAGTGGTGAGTTGACAGTTAGCGTTGAAGTGGCTCCTGTAAAGGTGGGAGTAACAGACAACGAAGAAAAGGAACCGCTCATTGTGCTGATCGAAAGACTGACAGATGGAATGATTCCCGTCGAACCGGAGACGAGGGTAAGCGTCACAATGTACGAACCTTTACCACCATAGAGGATGGTGTCTGCCGAGGAACCGGCGACAGTGAAATCGTAGACATGGACTAGACCTGCCACCGTCCTCGCCCCTGCTGCAGGAGACCCGTTAGCAGCGGTAACCGTGAACAACGCGTCGCCCACCGATCCAGGAGTTACCGTCCCCATGGAAGTCGCACCTCCAAGAGTTGGAGTGATCTGCGTCGGGGAGGAGAACCCACCTGAGACGCCACTCACAGTCAGGCCAAAAGGCAGTGGAGTTCCCGTGGAACCGGTGACCAAGGTTCCCTTTATTGTGTAAACACCGCTTCCGCCCTTTAGGACAGTGTCTGGGGAGGTAATCGTTAGGGTGAAATCGTAGACGTGGAGTGTGGTTGAGGCCGAGGCTCTTGCTCCTCCCTCGGGCGACCGCCCGTCAGTTCCTGTGACTGTGAACGAGGTGTCGCCTACTGTCGCAGGGGAGTTGACTCTCAAAAAAGTCGACGTACCAGCCCCGGACGGGACCAGCGATGCCGGAAAGAAGGACCCAGTCAATCCTGATATTGAGAGTGCTATCGAGGGAATAGTGCCTGTGGAACCACTAGTCAAAGTCAGCGTCACTGTATACGAGCCTTGTCCCCCCCTAAGGATAGTATCTGGGATAGCGTCTGCAGAAGACAACGTTGCAGTGAAGTCGTAGACGTTTACTATGACAGGGCTCGAAGTAACCACAGCTCCAACGTTATCTGTGACCTGGATCTCGAAGGACCAAGCCCCCACAGTCGGCAAAGCGCCTGTCGAGGTGGAAGCTGGCGACGTGCAGGATGAGGATGAGGAGCCGTCAAGGTTACTGTAACTTCCAGCACCTGGAGACTTCTGAAGCCATTGGCAACTGTAGGGCGAGGTACCACTGCCGAATGTCGCAGACAGGGTTGATGACCGACCCGAAAGGATAGTCGATGAGCCGGCCGAAAGGCCGTCCACAGTTAGAGCCGGGTTTACGGTCACCGTGAAAATTCCGCTGGCCACATTTCCTGAAGAGTCCGTGGCAGAACAAGACACGGGAGTTGCTCCAAGAGCAAAAGTCGAACCTGACGGGGGCGAGCAAGCGACGACTGGGGATGAGTCTGCGAGGTCCGTAGCCGTCGCAGAGAAGGTCAGGGAGGCTCCACTTGGGCTAGTAGCGTCCGCGATAATGTCTGCTGGCAGAGACAGGATTGGAAGTGTAGTATCAACAACAGTTACTGTGGAGACCACTGAGCCAGTATTGCCCAATGCGTCCGTGGCAGTGCATGTGACCGTCGTAGCGCCTAGGGAAAAGGTGGAGCCTGAAATAGGAGAGCAGGTTGTATAGAGAGAAACACCTGTAGAACTTGTGGCAGAGGCCGTGAAAGTCGTAACCGCCCCATTAGGACCGGTAGCCTCGAGAGTAACTGGGAGTCCAGTTATGGACACTGTAGGGGGAGCATTGCATGTAGTAACGGGGTTCCCGCTTGTTGGGATGGTACCATAAGTAGTGCCGCCACAAATGGTGATTGTTCCAGGGTTGGAGAGAGTGCCGGCGTTATAGATGCCGGTGCCGCCAGTGTTTGACACTACGGTCGTCCCTTCGGCATTATTGGTGAGCATGCCGAAGTTGACGATGCCGGAGCTACCGCTGCCAGTGTTCGACACTGTGATAGCACCAGAGTTGGAGAGGCTGCCGAAGTTTTGGATGCCGAACGTAGCGATGCCGATGTTCGCCACTGTGATAGTACCAGAGTTGGAGAAGGTGCCTCCTGAGTAGATGGTTATGCCGGTGCTACCGGAGTTCGACACTGTGATAGTTCCAGAGTTAGAGAAAGTGCCGTGGTTTTGGATGCCATAGCTGCCGGAGTTTGACGCAGTGATCGTCCCTCCAGCACTATTGGTGAAAGTGCGGTCGTTGAGGATACCAGTGCTGCTGCCAGTGTTTGACACTGTGATAGCACCAGAGTTGGAGAGAGTGCCCCCCGAATTTCGGATACCGTAGCTGCCGGTACCGGTGTTCGACACCGTGATAGTACCAAAGTTCGAGAGGCCGCCGGTGGAGACACCGTAGCTGCTGGTGCCGGTGTTCGACACCGTGATAGTACCAAAGTTCGAGAGATCGCCGGCGATACCGTAGCTGGCGGTACCGGTGTTCGACACCGTGATACTGCCAGAGTTGGTAAACGTGCCTCCGTTGTAGATGCCGATGTAGCCAGAGTTCTCCACTATAATAGTCCCAGAGCTGGAGAGGGTGCCATAGCTGTAGATACCGTAGCTGCCGGTACCGGTACCGGTGTTCGACACCGTGATAGTACCAAAGTTGGTAACGGTGCCGCCGCTGTAGATTCCGTAGCTGCTGCCAGAGTTCGATACTGTGATCGTCCCTACAGCATTATTGGTGAGACTGTCTCCTACGGAGTTGTAGATACCGGTGACGCCGGTGTTTGATAATGTAATAATTCCAGAGTTGATAATGGTGCCGCCTGAGTTGGAGATGCCGTCGCTGCCGCCGGAGTTTGAAACGACGATAGTCCCTCCAGGATTATTGTTAAGAACACCTCTTTGTTCGTTATAGATGCCGATGCTGCCGGTGTTTGATACTGTGATGGTCCCAGAATTGGAGAGGGTGCCGTCTGAGTTGTGGATGGCAATAGGGCCAGTGTTTGACAATGTGATAGTCCCAGAATTGGAGAGAGTGGCTACAAAGTTGTAGATGCCGGTGGAGCCGGAGTTCGCCACCGTGATAGTTCCAGAGTTAGAGAGAGTGCCGCCATAGTTGTTTTGGATGCCGTAGCTGAAGGTGCCGGTGTTTGACACTGTAATAGTTCCAAGGTTAGAGAGCGTGCCACCGGTTGTTTGGATGATGCCGATGTAGCCCGTGTTTGACACTGTGATAGTTCCAAGGTTAGAGAGACTGCCGCTGTTGCCGATGCCGTCAGTGTCGCTGCCGGTGTTTGACACTACGATCGTCCCTCCGGGATTATTGGTGAGCATGCCTCCTCCGGAGTTGGCGATGCCAGTGGAGCCGGAGTTTGACACTGTCATAGTCCCAGAGTTGGAGAGGCTGCCGAAGTTGACGATGCCGATGCCGCCATTGTTTGATACTCTGATAGTCCCAGAGCTGGAGAGCGTGCCGCCATAGTTGTTTTGGATGCCGTAGCTCCCGTCAGTGTTCGCCACTGTGATTGTGCCAGAGTTGGATAGGGTGCCTCCTGAGTTGAGGGTTATGCCAGTACCTTGTGAGTTTGATAAGACCAGATTAACTCCATTGGGGATGGTCAGAGTCTCGCCAGAAGAAACGGTGATGCCGCTGGTAATTGTACATGAGTCGGCACCATCCCATGTTCCGCCAAACGTAGAAGCACATGTGTTTACATCGACTGTACCACCACCTACAGCGTACACTTTTTGCGTGGAAACGAGAAGTATCAGTACCGCTATCGAAAGAATGATTAGCAGTTTTGGATGAAAGGATCGTCTTCCATCTAGCATCATATCAGTCCGTCAATAATCAGCGTTCGCTGCGGCCCTGATGAGCTGAATGATCTGTGATCTGGAGATGACACGCGTGGTAATTCCACACGAGGTACTCTCTTTAACCTTTGGCTTCCATTCATCTAGTTGATTAGGCTGGTCGTTCGATATCCACCCATGAGCATCTAGAGATAGATCGATAAGAAATCGGATAGCATCAAGTACGTCTTACTGATATGACCTATCTAACCATCGAGGGCCTTCTTCAAAATTGTCTGCTCAAAAGCGGTGCCGGTGAAGGTCGTAAGTGACGAATCGCAAGCGAGTCTGATTGTCGACCCTATGAGGAGGGAGATTCTTCGACTACTCTCCAAGCAGGCCCTCACCGAAAAGGAGCTGTCCGATATTATCGGTCTTTCACCCCCTTCCATAGGCCACCACTTGAAAACGCTGACTCGTGGACAACTCATCTCAGAAGTGCGAAGGGAAGCTGGAGCGCACGAGCGCACGGGATAGTGCAGAAATGGTATGTGTCAAACCCGCAGGCTTTCATTGTGGATCGGGATCCCCTTAGAAACGACATTCGACGCTACTTTATGCCAATGGATATCGAAAGAACCCCGGGGGGTCGTCGCTTGTTTGTCGGTGTTGAAGGATAACGGGACACCATCAACCCGACAGATGGAAAATTTGACCCGTCAGATCTGCACTGCTCTAGTCAAGACGGCACGGGATTATGATGGACCCCTTGAAGACGATCCTGAGCGAACAATCCATAGATTGTATGTACGAGCACTCCGGCAGCTGGAGATTCTAGCACCAGACCAGATCATTGCAAAGCTGTATTCGACAAGGTTTCGACCAACTTTGAAGAGGCCTTCAATGTCTCTCTTGTTAGTAAACTGGCGCTCCGATCTCTGAAACGTTTACTTGAGCGGAGTGAATGGGATTATCTGTTTCGTATTGCAAGGGTGAAGCCTACCTGCCGGCTTCTGGGAAAAAATGTTCCATCTATTTTGATGTGTCCTTACGCTTTGCATCCTGAAGCAGGAGCACGTTGCGTTCTACTGAATATCAATGTGGAGGGCGCGGGCTCTTCGTTTCAATTCTTGATATCTGGAGCAGGCAACAGGTAGCCGAACAACAATACGAGCGGAAGGCTTTTCTACTATCTACCTGCCTCGCACACTTCGAAGATTTCTATGCAACATGATACGATCAAGGCACTTCCTCTCGCACTAACCTTCGTACTCCTAACAGTCTCAGGCATCCTACCAACGTCAGCACTTACTGTAGGCGCGAACGTGAACGTGATACAACCTGGAAGCCTAAACACCGGCGACCAGAACCACTTGCAGCAGAACGAACCATGGATAACAATAGATCCTGCGAACACGAATGTCTTGGTCTCGGGCGCGAACGATTACCGGCGCTCCCGTTTCCTCCCAGCCGGCGTTCCGACAAGCATCTGGATGGGATACTACCGTTCAACGAACGGTGGAGGAGCCTGGACCAATGACTTGGTGCCAGGTTTTCCTGGGGACAACACTCCGCAGGGTCTCGCTTCACCAGCTCATGGACTAGCTGGCGCCTCGGACCCGATCATGGCCTTCGACCTGAACGGCAACCTCTACTACTCGTTCATCGCCTTCAACGCGGGCGGCTTCCCTGATACTCCTGGACCATTACAAGAGAATGGGGTGTTCGTGGCCAAGTACACCTCGAACGGAGCGACTTACAGTTTCACAACAACGGTCGACTTCAACGGAAATTCCTTCGGGGTCTTCGACGACAAGGACTTCCTTGCGGTCGACAGCCAGGCCGGCTCGCCATTCTTGGGTCAGGTCTACACCTGTTGGACAGGGTTCATAGGTTCAGCCCCTGCACCAACGAGCCTCTTCGGCGGAGACAGGATAATGTTCTCCTTCTCCTCCGATGGTGGACAGTCCTACTCTTCGCCCCACATTATCTCTGACCGCGGCCGGGAAGGCAGCATTCTCAACCAGGACTGCGGCATCGCAGTTGCTCCTGACGGAACAATCTACGTAACATGGGTCACTTTCGCAAGCGGGGGCCAATTCCAGCCCACAGCCACCGGGGTCTCGTTGGCCAAGTCGACCGATGGCGGCATACACTTCAGCAAAGCTGTCGAGGTCGCAAGCTTCAACGCTGTTCCCAGAAACAATGGTCAAAGAGACTGTTGCGGAGTATTCGGCTTCAGAACAGCGCGGACACAACAGCCAGCGGTTGACCCATCAGGAAACGTCTACGTTACCTATTTCGCGGACACTAACCCTGCTCCGAACTTTGACAGCTCCGGCAACGTGATACTGGCGAATATCAACTCAGACGTCCTAGTGGCCAGGTCAACAGACGGCGGCTCCACCTTCACAGTGACCAATATCACAACCAACAACGTGCAAAGCGGGCGGGACCATGACGAGGTCTTCCCAGCCATCGCCGCGGTAGCCGGGCGAATTGATGTGGCCTTTTATACGGATATTAACGACCCAAAACCTGCAGACAATAACCAGCCGTCCCTAGCCCTCAACGCAGGAGGTCCAGGCCCACAATCTATCATCGACGTATACCTCAGCTCCTCGACAAACGGTGGAGCTAGCTGGAGTGCGGTCAAGGTGACCGATGTTCCAAGCAATGGGAACTGGCCGATGTTCGTGAGCGGCACGCTGCCTTTTCACGGCGACTATATCGGAATAGCCTCAGTCGGCAACACTGTTCACATCGTTTGGACCGATAACAGGAACGTGATCTTCACAGACCCGAACCTTAACACTCCAAACGTCGAGGCAAACAATACAGGCAACAGAGACCAAGACATCTACACCGCTACAATAACCCAGTAAACCAACCATCTCTCCCCCGTCTTTTTCTAATCCTTTCCGAGTGGAGACTCTTCAGCTAGAGAACGCGACGGTTACGGTATCCTCAATTGCCCCCGGCAACAATTGACACTCTCCCTGACTCCATCTCAGGACTGTCAGTGTCACCCAGACGGGGGCCATTCAGGAACGCTAGAGATTAGGGAATACACATTGATTCATAGTTCGAGCTAGCGTCAGGAGAATCGATCCCAGCTTGAGTCGATCAGTACCGGTCATTGGACTTCTTGGAGGTTCTCTCTTTCTACTAGCCGGGTTCTTTTCACTTCTTCCGTGGGCGGTGAGCGGTCCTATCGCGGGTGTCTTGCTTGGAAGTTGGTTTGGTGGCGAGATAAAGAAGAGGCTGGACCGTGGAGGCGATAATGGGAAGGAGACGAGGGTCATAAGGTTTGGACAGAAAGCTGCGCTAGAAGGTAATGTCTCGGAAATGAGGACGGAGGGATGGGAGCCCAAATGGGAATCCTATCGCGAGACCCAAACAGGACTTTTGATTCGTCGGATAATATACTCTGTCGTGATGGAGAGAAAGCAGCGAAAGCGGGAACGCAGAGGATTCAAACAACTCTCGAAATTTCGATTCCCTGGAAAGTAGGCATTTTCTTGACTGGCCGCTGGTGGTTTGAAACGCCCAATGGGACGAGCGATCCGCCGGGCAAGACAAGAGACAGATCCCTGATTGTCCGATCTAGATGATGGCTTTCGTGGGTTCGAATCCCACCACCACCCCCCCACCCCAATGTGTCTTAACTTAAGTTCAGAATCGAGGCGAGCCCTAGTCTAGGTGGGCAATGTGAAATTATCAGAGTTCCTCGTCAAAGCCAAGAACAAGACATATGCGACTGGAGGAGAAGAGCGAGAGACTGTACTTGGAGACGGTAGCAAGGAATTCGCGTATAAAGAAGGCATGTTTCAATATCGTGATCGATACCTTGGCTTCAATCCATTCGTCGGCGGAGAAGTTGTTTGGAGGAATAGAGAGTTGATTTGGGGGATGAACTATTACGGGCGAATAATACCAAAGGTATCAGCAAGCATCACATATCAATTCCTCCGAGAAGCTTTAAGACGGGTCAATGAGGATCGGCCGTTTAGGGGGCCTCCGACTTTCGTTGAGGGACCCTTGGTGTACAGGAACGAAACTACAGGCTGGATTGATTGCTTCACGGGAACCGAAAGGATTCTTGATTCTGGACGGGAAATCTATAGGCTGTTTTACCATGGCGGGCGCGTCAAGACGATCTGACCCCAGCTCTTCTTGAGATCGAATCCCACACCGCATCATGAAAGCACACACTCGACCGGTCCCCTAAGTGGTGATCAAAGAGTCCTTCTCTACGGCTTGCTGTTGAACTGAAGTTAGTTTCCATGCGTTGACCTCCCAGGAAGTGCAAGTCTAAAATACTCACATTCGGCGAAAGTAACCCTTGAGGAAGATTTGGCCCGGAAAGGTCTAGCTCTCAACCTCATGCTCTTCTACGTGAAAGACCTCAAGGAATCCAGAGACTTTTACGTGAAAAAGCTCGGGTTCAAAAAGACATACGGAGACAACGACTACGTATCCGTAAAGGCTCCCAATGGGATCACAATAGGATTACACAATGCCTCCAAGAAGACTGT
>Ga0134075_10000345_pt1 | contig 13909 bp, 9 predicted proteins | sample 15_taG_18_FD_119775 | JGI IMG/M metagenome (GOLD analysis project Ga0134075, IMG submission 119775) | Grasslands soil microbial communities from the Angelo Coastal Reserve, California, USA - 15_D_Rain_40cm_5_09212015 | ecosystem: Environmental > Terrestrial > Soil > Grasslands ... | reverse complement strand
TCCCGGTCGAGAGGAGGGTCGACTGTCTCAGGAGGCTAAGCAGCGTCGGCATAAGGACGTGGGTCTCGATGGCGCCGATAATCCCTCGGCTAATCCTGACGGACCTTGAGGCACTCATCGGAAAGCTGCGAGAGGCGGGCGTCTCGATGGTGATGCCGGGCTTGCTCCGTTTTGAGTGGTACGAAGAATCGCGGAAGATGTTCGAGGGCGTAACCGGGGAAGCCTGGACCAACTTCCTCGAAGATGGAGGACCGACCCTGCACAGAATCAGAGAGCTCATCAAGACCTATGGTCTCGACGGCTCGGGCGACTTCTTCATGTGCGAGTCGCGTGGGCGGGATCGCAAGATCGACTCGTTCGCTTCGTGAGCTTCATGCCTAATTTAATGGCTCGACCTGCCTAAGGGGAGACGGTGTAGACGTCCCCTCCCCAGAGCGCGACTGCGGTAGAGGTGGAGGCGACGAGAGTACCGGTGGAGTCGTAGATGTTGATGAACCCGGTCAAGGGTAGGCGATACTTACCTACCGGGACGGTCGCATTGCCGCTCGAAGCAACGGGGCCGCTCGCGAGCACGGTATTCGAGGAGTCGACTATCTTCACCGTTCCTCCGGCGGGCGCACCCGTGACTGTCACATTCTCGCCGAATATGGAATAGTAGTAGACGTAAGTGCTCCAGCGCATCGCACTTGCCGAGTTTGTCTGCACCTCGATGTATGAGTTGAATGGGGACGGCATGTTCAGCACTAGGCTGCTGCTCTGATAGACGACGTTGCCGCCAAGGTAGACCTTTAGGTAGTTTTGTCCGTTCGTGATGATGGTGCAGTCCTGAGTGAGAGGCATGCTGTTCAGTGGGCTAGCCCAGAGCACAGTCGTGGCAGCGGCTCCCACTACGACTCCGGATGCCTGAACGACAGCCCACTGGTATCCCGACTGGCTTACAGTGGCCGCGCACGCGACGTAGTTTATGAAGTGCGTGTCCGCGGTCTGGATGTACATTCCGGTGTTGAAGTTGTTGTCCGGAATGGTGCTGTATGGGAGCGTGATGACCGCGTGGTAGGCGGTCGCGGTCGTGTTGGGTGACTCAGCGAATAGGCCGGCCCAAGTCGCCGGGAAATTCGCCTGCACTCCTAGATGAAGTCCGGTGGAGTTTTCGTTGAAGGCGAATGGTGCTCCCTCAGCCGGCGCACTGCCGAAGATGCTCCAGTAGCTCGTGTTACCCGTGGTTAACGAATCGAAATGATCGAGGCCTGCTCTCGTTTGCGTGACGTGCCCTGCTGGCGCGGGGTTGGGCGTCGAGACCGCGAACACGTCACCCCCCCAGAGACTGACGGAGCTCGGGGTGGACGCGACCAGACTGCCGGCGGAATCGTATGCCTGTATCGACGCCGTCAACGGCAGACGATACTGCCCTACCACTGCAATAGCCGAACCGGCCGATGAGACGGGAACACTCGCGAGAACGTTATCGGTGGAGTCGACTATCTTCACAGTTCCTCCCGCGGGGGCGTTGGTTACGGTTATGTTCTCGCTAGAATCGGCGTAATAGTACAGGTAGTTTCCGAACCTCATCGCGCTTGCGGAGTTCGTCTGTACCTCCAGGTATGAGTTGAACGGCGACGGCATGTTCAGCATCAGACTGCTGCTCTGGTAGACGAGGATGCCCCCAAGATACATCTTGAGGTAGTTGTTCCCATTCGTGATGATGGTGCAGTCCTGGGTGAGGGGGAGGGTGTTCAGCGCTGACGTCCACAGATTGGTCGTTGTGACTGCTCCCGTCGCAGGCCCGAATGCTTGAACGAGCGACCAGTAGTATCCCGAGGGGCTCACAACGGCTGCGCAGGCGACGTAATCGATGAAGTTAGGGTTGGAGGTCTGGACGTAGATCCCCGTGTCGAATACGTTATCGGGAATCGTAGAGTAAGGAAGCTTCAAGACTGCGTGGAATAGCATCGCGTTTGTATTGGGGGATTTCGCGAAGTATCCGGCCCACGTCCCGCTGGCGGCTGATTTTGCGGCGAGGTATAGCCCGCTCGAGTTTTCATTGGAAACTGACCCTCCCGGGGGGGCGTTGCCCGCGATTGCCCAGCCGGCTGTGTTCCCGGTAGTGAGCGAATCCGAGGCGACGAGGCCTGAATTCACCTGCGTGATGGTAGCCGATGCCGCGTGGGTGATGTTCATCGCCGGAACGAATGCACTCGCCAACAGCAGTATCGCTGAGAAGGAGATTGCCACCCCGACGCGAGGGCGCCCGATAACTCTCATGACCACGCAGTTACTAGTTTCCCAGGAGACATATCTCGGTATGGAATCAATCTAATGGAAAATTTTTGCTGATTCTTGCGCCGATTATTGAGGCTCGCTTCAGGTGAAGAGACGAGAAGGCGCTGAAGAGCCGGCCTAGGTTAGGAATGCCTCTCGAGTGGGAGATTATTCTGCGTCGGCCGTGGCCTACTCGTGCTTCTCCAGGCTCATGAATCTTCGCAGAACAACGAGGGTCGAGAGTCCGACGGAACCAATATGCTCTCGTCGGCTGAACGATATCTCTCTCTAAGCCGTGGAGACGGTGTAGACGTCCCCTCCCCAGACCGTGACTGCAGATGGTGTAGAACCGAGAAGGGTGCCGTCGACGTCGTAGACTCGGATGAAGTAGCCGCTCAGGGGGAGATGGAACTGTCCCACATTCAGGGTTGCGACACCCGTGTCATTTGCGGTACTACTCACCAGGACGCCACCCGACGAGTCCTCTATCTGTACCTTGCCGCCCGGCGGGGCACCGCTTACGGTGACATCCTCTCCGAGCGTGGCGTAGTAGTCGGTGTAGGTTCCGTTGCGCATCGCGCTGGTCGAGGTCGTCTCGACCTCGAGGTAGGCATTGAACGGGGGAGGTATAGACAGAGTCAGGTTGTTCCTGTTGACGACTACCGTGCCACCAAGGTAGACCTTCAGGAAGTTGTTGCCGTTGGTGATGATCGTGCAGTCCTGAGCGAGAGGCATAGTGCCGTTCGATTGGTACAGTGTCTCGATAGTCGTAGTTTGATCCGCAGGGCCGAAAGAGTGGTTTACGGTCCAAAAGTAGGGACCCCCATCCCAAGCGACAGCTAAACATCCAATGTAGTTTATCATGTTCTTATTCGACGTTTGGACGTATATGCCCGTGTTGTATTCTTCACCCTTGGGCATCGAGGCGTAGGGGAGAGTGATGAAGGCGTGGAAGAGGGATGCGGTCGTGTTCTGGGTCACTGCGTAGAACCCGGCCCACTGACTAGGGGCACCCGCCTGTACGCCGATGTGGAGCCCCTGGGCATCCTCGGAGTGGGTGAACTTCGCTCCCGGCAGGATGGTCGCTTCGCCTCCGAACGTCCAAGAGGATGTGTTTCCGGTCGTGAGTGAATCCGATGCGACGAGGCCTGACTTCACCTGGGTGACGTCCCCCGGTGCCGCGTGGGTGATATTCATCGCCGGAACGAAGGCACTCACCAAGAGTAGGATGGCGGAGGCGGCGATTGCCAGAACGACGCGAGGACGCCCATGATGCTCATGGCCTGACAGTCACGAGTTCAGGAGGACATATCTGGGTACGCACTCAATATGATAGAAAATTTCTAGTAATTTTCCCATGGATTATTGAATCTCGCTTCAGCTCAATTGCAGCAAAGGCACAGATTCATTCGAATGGAGGCGCTGGGCGAGACGGTGGTCGGATTTCCGCTGCGGGCTTCGTCATCGTAAGCAATCGAAGTAACAAGTAATCTGGCCAAGCGGGAGACACAAGGCAGCAGCTAGAGGGTCAGACCTCATTCAGGCTGAGGTTGTTGGACATGCGAGTCTCTCCTCCTTCGCCTCTGAAACTTTCCAAGTAAGGCTTCTCCAAGGGCGCTGGCGAAAGGAACGAATATGGGTGACTCGCCATATTTCACATTCCTAAATTCCTCTTGTTGAGTATCCACGGTGTATTCTTTTCCATGATAGGTCACCGTCGGTAGAACATAAGGATGATATGGAACCGCAGCAGAACTCTTCTTGTGCCTTGCTGCCGCAACGATGCCTGACATGGCCTCCGTAGTCCAGGAATACACAACTGCCGAAGGGAATAGTGCTTCTGTCAATGAGGATGCAGGATGAGTTAATCGCCGTCGCACTTAATAGTATTCGTCGATTTTGCAAGATTTTCACTAGGTCCTGCAGGATTTGGACCACGCGGGTTCATAGGCTGATAAGTAACTATTTGCACCAATCTGCAGCGTCAGGCAGCACGTCCGCTAGCTCGTACCTGGACTCCACAGGGCATTAGACCCGGCCTATCAAGTGGGGGCGCTTAGCCAAGAGGGATAATGCTCTGGGCGGGATTTGATCCCGCAACGAATCGAGCAGCAAATCTCTCCAACACAGATGTCCAAGCAGATACGCCTGAACTCTAGCACGGGAAATGCCGCGGGCCGGCTGAACGCCCTCATCCCAGGCTCAGCTGGCCGACCTGCGGGAACGGCTCGACACGATAACGCCTGAGAAAGTCGCCCACGATATCGATTCTGTCTTGGAAGGTCACGAGAAGACACCCGACCATATGAAACTGACAGGAACGATTACGAACTCAAAAGAAAGCCAGTGGGTTTGCATGCATGGCTCCGAGTATGTCGAACTCCGAGTCTATCAGAGCGCTGTGGACGAATCTGCAGAGATGTTCTTGACGTCGACGAGAGGTCTTCGCGCGTCGGACTATGTGTGGAGCCAGGTTGGGACGAAATTGTGTTTCCTTGGTACGAGATACTCAAAGCTGGCTTGCAACCAGATTAGGACGCTTGGACGCAATGAAGAAAAAGGCGCAAAAATCGTTCCAATGCCTGTAAATGGTGAGAAAATGCCCCGGGCGGGATTCGAACCCGCGTTTTCGACTCGAAAGGCCGAAATACTCTCGACCGTTGGTTGACCGGGCTCTACGTCTTGGGACTCTATACTACCGGGGCATCGCTTCGCCTCGAAGGACACTGAAATAGAGTTTTGCGAAATCAGGGTGGGGTGAAGTAGCACCACTCATCTAGGCTGCTCAGGAGTCTCATCAGCTCGCTTCTCGTGGGCGGGCGGGGACGTCCGAGGCTCAGGGTCGCGCTACTGGGCATGTAGGCGTTCCTCCGCCTGGGCCCTTCGATCGTCCGCAGGTTGGAGGCGAACTCCTCTGGGTCGATTGCCGAGAGGTAGTACAGCCTTCCTCCGATCTGTCTAACCCTGCTCCCCTCCGTAGGGTAGTCGGTGACTGCCTCGACGCGACCTCTCGCATCCCTCAGGAGAAGCTTCAGGACAGCGGCTTCGTCCGGGGTAAGAAGCGATTCGCCCCCTCCCCTCAGTTTTCTCCAGAGCCCAAGGCTCTCTGCCCTTACCGAGAGGCGAATGTGGAGGGTCCCCCCACTCCGCTTCGCGGCAAAGTACATCGAGGCCAGCTCATCGAGGGCGACCTCCTCCCTCTTGACCCGGAGTAGCTCCGGAATCAGGGGAACGAGAGGGTCGAACAAATCAATGTTGGAAGTAGCCAGCCCGCTACCATCGACGTGGATGAACCCGGCGGAGGAGTAGGCCTTCAAACGCTCGCCGCCGCCTACGCGGAAGCCGATTCTCGTCAACCTGGCCGCGATTGTGTCCCGCTGCACGCGATTCAGCTTGGGGAGCGGAAGGTAGTACCTGCCGTCACCCCGAATGAAAACCTGATGAAGAGTGAAGCGCGGACCGGTCGTCACGGGCTCATCTCAAGCCTGGGCCTTTTTGTCCCGTTACCTTCTCCCCAGAGATGAATGTTTCGTCCTCGTTGTAGGGTCCAGACGAGACCAATGTTAAGAACTCTTTTTAACCAATGGGATTGGACGATTCTTCTGTAGGCTGCCTATTGAAGAAAGTTCTAGTCGTCGATGACGAGACCGATATCGCCGAAGTCGTCAAGCAGGGTCTGGAGCTTCAAGGGATACAGGTAGACGCCTTCAATGACCCGCAGAAAGCACTCGAGCACTTCAGGCCGGATACGTATGATGTAGTGGTTCTTGATGTCAGGATGCCAAGAATGAACGGATTCCAGCTGTATCGGGAAATCATGAAACGCGACGATAGCACGAAGGTCCTCTTCATCACGGCCTTCGAAGAGTCCCCGGAGGAGTTCAAGAAGGCATTCCCGGAACTAGATACGCACCGCTTCATGAAGAAACCGTTTACAATCAGCAAACTCAAAGATAGAATTATGCAAGGAATCGTAGTCAAGGGTCCGCGTCAAGACACCCCCCGAGGACTCACCGACTAGCTAAGTGGTTCGCGAATCGTGGTTCTTCCTGCGAGCTCGGCTTGGAACTTCTTCCATTGCCAAGCAGAAGATGCTCGCTAGAAGGGTTTTGCAAGGCTCTCAAGCCGACAAATGTTATATATGTAGAGACGAGGTGACGATTAAGGTTAACGGGTATTTTGAGCGAGGGGAGGGCCACCGTCATCAACCAAATCGAGCTGAAGATGAAGCACTACGTCGATAAGATCGACAGAGGGCTCGCGAGGGAGCTTGAGATGTACTCAGGTTCTCGCTTTCACGACCCACTCGTCTACGCCACCGAGGGAGGGAAGCGTATCAGGCCCATAATTCTGATGATGTCCGCCGAGACGGTCGGATACACCGACGACCATCTTCTCGATGCGGCTGTCGCCGTCGAACTCCTACACACAGAATCGATGATTCACGACGACATAATCGATGAAGAGACTTCGAGGAGAGGGAAGATGACGTTTCACGTGAGGTACGGGTACAGCTCATCGCTCCTGACTGCAGACTTCGTCTTCGCGATGATACTCGCAATCGCGGCCAGGTACAAGGACAAGCGTGTGGCCGACGAGATAAGCAGCGCCGCCCTCCAGATGGCTGAAGGGGAATATTCAGAGCTTACCGTCGACCCGAAGAACTACAAGTTGGGCTGGGACGAATACGTGAAGATAATCTCTGAAAAGACCGCTGCCCTCTTTCAAACTTCCGCCAAGCTCGGCGGGCTCATCGCTGGGGCCTCCGCGAACCGTGTGGACGCTCTGGCGAACTACGGCAAGTTCGTCGGCATCGCGTACCAGCTAAGGGACGACCTCCTCGACTGGGGCTCTCAGGATAAGATAACGAGGGCACTCCTGAACGACTCGAACAATGCGGATGTCATATCGAAGCTCAGGAGGTACTCCGAGACTTACGCCGAGAAGGCGAGGAAGGAGCTGGCGGTCCTTCCGGAGAACGACGCGAGCGCCTTCCTCCTCGAGCTGACCGATTTCGCAGTCCACAGAAAGCGCTGACTCGAGCTATCTCAATACGGTGCTGAGATCGGTTCAATTGCCCTTCACGGGTTTCCCTGCCTCGAAGGACCCAGCGAACATGTGAAAATCGGAATGGCCATCGGCTTTTTTGGGAGGGGAACTCGAGGCTAGGGTTTGTAGTAGGCTGTTAGAACCATGTTCTGGGTCGTGGTGGTAATCGTCCTTGTCGGGTTCGTTGTGCCGTCGTCCCAGTGGTCGAAGACGTGATTCGTGGTGCTGTAAGCAGTGATGGTTTACGTCGTACCAGATTCGGCCGTGTAGGTCAGCGGAGTGTTGCCCGACCTTACGGTTGCACCCCCAGACTTGATTACGGTCTTCATCCCGCTAAGCGCTTGATGAATCTTACAGGGCCACCTTACATAAGGATGCTCAACCTCCTTCGTGGCACGGCTCTGTGAGGGCTCTGTTCCTGAAAATCTTCACAAGAGTTCAGCAGGACCAACCCGCAGAATTCTTATAAGCCGTAGGTCGAGCCCTCCTGACACTTTCAAGTTGAACAGTAAGGCGATCTTCTTGGCCGGCGCCGCGGCCATCTTCGTCCTCTCACTCCTTCAGACCCCAGTTCACGCCCAGGCAGCAGCCTCGCCAAACGAGGTGATCAGCAGCACCTCCGCGAAGTTCATCGCGGCGGGTGTGGTTTTCGCCCTCGCGGCCGTGGGTGCGGGCTACGGTGTTGGGCATGCCGGCGCTGCGGCGATGGCAGCGCTCGCGGAGAGGCCGGAGGTCAGGTCGATGGCTCTCATCATCACCGCCCTAGCGGAGGCGATCGCCATCTACGGCCTGGTCATGGCCATAATAATTCTGGGCACCGCCTCGACATAGAGACAGCGGTTCAACTCGATTCTTTTTTCATCTCGGAAATATGTTAGGAACCGCGCTCGAGGCGAAGTTTATCACCTGCTGAGGAAATAGCCCCAATCCTATCATCAAGCCGACAGAGACGCCAAAGACAACGATGAATGGAATAGGTTCCTTGACCTTCTCGTTGCTCTCCGACTCGTCGATGTAGATTCTTTTGATCACCCACGCGTAGTAACCCAGGCTGAACGCGCTGTTCACGATTCCGGCTACCGCAAGCCAGGCGAATGGCCCATTGATTACGGAAAGAAAGAGGAGGAGCTTGCTCCAAAAACCATTCAGAGGGGGCACCCCGGCAAGAGCGAGAAATGCCACGGTCATCGTGAATGCTGCCACGGGCATCCTCCTCCCCAGCCCGCTGTATGCTTGTACGTCACCCCGCTTTAGCTCAAGCAGAACCAGCGCCGCTACGAGGAAGGCCGCCCCTTTCATGATCGCGTGGTTGAGTATGTGAAAGAGAGCGCCCGTCATCCCGATAGTCGCCTCTGTGAAGTAAGCGTTGGTCTGCTGGCTAAAAGCGTTGGTCTGCTGGCCGTAAGCGTAAGCAACGAAACCCACGAGGATGTACCCCGCCTGAGCTATGCTAGAGTAAGCAAGAAGCCTTGTCATGCTCCTCTGTGTTAGTGCTGCCGCGTTCCCGAGAGTCATTGTGAGGAGTGCCAGAACAGCAAGGATATTGGCCATCGTGAAGATTGGATTCTGAGTTATCACGTAAACAGTGGTAACGGCCAAGAGTACCCTGATGGCGGCGACGAAACCTGCTTTCTTAGTCGCCGCCGCGAGGAGCGTGCTCACTGTGGTCGGGGCGCCTTCGTATGCGTCAGGTATCCACATGTGAAATGGAACGATAGACATCTTGAAACCGAAACCAGCTACGAAGAGGAGTATCGCTATGCTAGTGGCAAGGCTAAACGGCTGAGCCGCGATGGAGCGGACAGCGGGAATAATCTGCGTGGTCCCGGTTAGCCCGTACGTAAGGCTGATCGCGTAGAGTAGGATTGCTGATGACATCGCACCCAAAATGGCATACTTCACGGACGCCTCGTTGGACTGAACTCTCTTCTTGTCGAAGCCGGCCAAGACGTATGTCGGGAGGCTCATCAACTCCCAGGAGACGAAGAGCATGAGTAGGTCCTGAGTGAACGAGAGGAGGAGCATCCCTAGAGCCGTGAAGGAGAGAAGCCCGTAGTAGACGGGGGCATTGTCGCTCTTGCGAAGCGCCTCGAGGGACGCAACTGCAACGAAGAGAGCAACAGTGACCGTCACGATAGCAAAGAAGTTGCCGAGCGAGTCAGAGATGAGAAGGTTCTTGAAGGCTGGGTCGGGCTGTGGCGCGACGCTGTTGAAGGCGACAATCGCCAAGGCGGATAGAAGAGCGACGACCAAAACATAGCCGGATATCCAGCGCTTCTCTTTTTTTGCTGCAACCTGGAAGAGAGGTATGCCCAGTGAGGAGGCGGAGAGCACCACGACCGCGGCCAGGATTAGGTCCAATGATGCGTCATCCTCCCCTCAGATGAATGATGTATTGGCTCACGGGGGCGGCGGGATCGAGAATTACGTAGGGAAAGATGAGCAAGATGAATAGCGGCACGAGATAGGCGAAGAGCGCCGCGCTGTCGAGCCTTGGCGAGTCTTTTACGACCACGCTCCCGGTCGGGGCTGAGAGGACGGTTCTCCTTAACATCCACATGAAGTAGGCTCCCGTCAGCGCGGGAACAAGGACGGTGACTGCGTAAGGGGAAAATGCTGATATCGACGCTGCTATGACCATGAATTCGCTCACGAAGCTCGAGTAGATCGGGAAGCCCATCGCTGCCAGACTGCTCAGCATCAGAAGGGTCGCCGTCCTGGGCATGCTTATCCGGAGCCCTTTCAGGAGCGGTATCTCCCTGGTTCCAGCCTGTTCATGTATGTAGCCGGAGAGCATGAAGAGGGAACCTATCGCGAGTGCGTGGTTGAACATCTGGAAGATCGCTCCCTGAACCCCCAGCGGGCTGCCTGAAGAGGCGGTTGAATAAGCGCCGAGGAGGACGAAACCCATGTGATTTATGCTCGTTAGGGCGATCATCCGCTTGAGATCTTTCGCAAGCGTCGCGACGATTGCGCCATAGAACATCGTCACTACCCCCACGAGCATGAACGCCCAGGCGTACTGCATTGATGCTTGCGGGAAGAGGCCCAGGCTGATCCTTATGAAGCCGTAGCCTCCCATCTTCAGCAGAACCCCGGCCAGCAGAACGCTGACCGGGGCAGGTGCCTCGACGTGAGCGTCTGGTAACCATGTGTGGAAGGGGACGATGGGGAGCTTGACCCCGAAGCCGATGAACGTTGCTAGAAGCGGCAGGTATTGGAGCCCGGGTGGTATCTTTCCGGCCAGGTCGGGTATATCGAAGGTCGGTACGGAGGTTCCGAGGTAGACGGCCAGGAAGCCTAGAAGCATGATCGTGCTCCCACCGTAGGTGAAGAGGATGAACTTCAGGGCCGCGTATTTTCTTCTAGGTCCTCCCCATATCCCTATCAGGAAGAACATCGGAATCAAGACAAGCTCCCAGAAGATGTAGAAGAAAATGAGATTCAGGGATGTGAAGACACCCACGATGGACCCCTCGAAAAGCAGGATCAGAGCGTAGTACTCTGCTTCGTGGTGTGCTATCTGCGACCTCGACCCGATGATCGCGAGCAGGGCAAGAAGCGTCGAGACGACAAGCAGAGGAGCGCTGAGCCCGTCGAGACCCAGGAGATAATCGAGGCTTATGAAAGACAGGTTGATCCAGATATACTTTTCCGACAGCGCGTACTGCCCCGGAGGCGGCAGGTTCGCGTAGAGAAACCAGTACGAGTAAGATGCGATCGCAAACGCCGCCGCTGCGATCGCAAGGGTGAGAAGAATGCCAAATCTCTTGTTCACCCTTATGGCCAGATAAGAAACTGGCGCCCCCACCAGCGGCACCAGAATCAGCAATGAGAGTACGAAGCTCACAGTAATCTGTACGCCCCCGTCGCGAACACGAAGAGGATTAGCAGCACTACAAGACCGGTCGAAAAGACGAGGATGTACTGCTCCGTGATGCCCGTCTGGACCCTCCTCGCCGCTCTCGAGAGGGATTGTCCCGTGCTTGAAAACCCATTCGCAACACCGTCAACTATTTTGGCGTCGACCCAGTTCCCGGCGGATGAAAGGTAGAAGCCGAGGAGAACACCGCCGGTGTTTATCTTGCTCAAGACGCGGTCCTCCACGTTGACGATTGACCACTTGGCGAAGCCTATCGCGGGGTCGACGAAGACCCTGTAGTAGACAGCGTTGATGTACCATCTATTCTCGAGGAAGGTGTAGATGCCGCGCACTACACCCCGGTCACCCACGAGTCGGGCGGGGTTGTACAGCCTCGCGAGGTAGAACGCGGCGGCGAGGGAAAGCCCAACAGCCGCGAATGCGAGGGCGATTAGGGCAGAGGCGACGTTGAAGGCTGGGGGAGCGACCGCTTGGCCGGAGAGCTGCGGGAAGAGGCTCACAAGATACGCGTTAGAGGCCGAATCCAGCGCGTTCTCGACGCCGAGCGGGGCCGAGATAAGGCCGATGAAGAGCGTGCCGACGGCGAGTATCACATAAGGCGCCCACATCAGCGGGCTGACTTCGCGAATCCCGTGCTGCGCGACCTCGACTTCCACCAGCTTCTCGCTCTCCTTCCCGAAGAAGATCATCCCGAGCATCCTGAAGGAATAGAAGGCTGTCAATCCCGCAGTCACAGCTCCAAGCGCGAACAAGCCAGTTTGCCCCGCGTTCCACGCCACGGCGAGCACCGCATCCTTGCTCCAGAAACCGCTGAACGGGGGTACGCCTGAAAGCGATGCCACCGCTATGAGAAATGCAGCGAAGGTGATCTTCAACCTACTTCTGAGGCCGCCCATCTCGTCTATGTACTTCGACTCCGAGAGGTGAATCAGTGCTCCCGCGGCCATGAAGAGGCACGCCTTGAAGATCGCGTGGCTGAGCAACTGGTAGAGCCCCGCGGAGAGACCCTGTGCGAAGTCCGCGGAGAGTCCGGTCAACCCGATCGCCATCATCATGTATCCTATCTGAGAGACGGTCGAGTAGGCGAGGATTTTCTTCAGCTCGAAGCCGACGAGCGCCTGCGTAGCTGCAAGGAAGGCTGTAAAGGCTCCAATCCAGGAGACTGTAAGAAAGAAGGGCTGTACTGTCAAGGAGCTCGCAGCGGCAGCGAAGTAGAATAGCGGAGCCACCCTCGCGACAAGCACGACTCCCGCCTTGACCATCGTGGCGGCGTGGATGAGGGCGGAGACGGGTGCGGGCCCTGCCATCGCATCCGGCAACCACTCGTGAAGTGGGAACTGAGCAGACTTTCCGACCGCTCCCCCGAAGATGAGCAGGGCAACGGGGACGAGGAGACCAGACCTGGATAGCGAGAGGACCCAGCCGGTCGAGTTGGCAAGCTGCTGGTAGTTGAAAGTCCCCGAGTAGACGAAGAGAAGGATGATTCCGATGAGCATCGCGACGTCCCCTACCCTTGTCATGACGAAGGCCTTCATTCCAGCATGGGATGGCGGGTAGGCTTGCTCCTCACCCAGGGCGCGCCTACCCGGCGTGCCCACCCAGTACTTCTTTTCGTCGCTGTAGTAGAACCCTATGAGCGCATAACTGCAAAGACCGACGAGTTCCCAGCCAACAAAGAGAGAAAGGAAATTGTCGGAGAGAACGATGAGCTGCATGCTCCCGAGGAAGAAGTTCATGAAGAACCAGTACCTGGTCAACCCCTCCTCCCCTTTCATGTACTCTAGACTGTAGAACATGATGAGAAAGCTCACCCACGCCACAACGTTCGCGAGGATTACGGTGTAGGGGTCATGTAGCAGACCGACGTTTACCCCTATCTCCGGTATCCACGGAAGACTGCTCGGAATCACAGAGTCGTACACGCTTAGCGACTGTCCTTGCAAGATCGGCAGGAGGAGGAGGAGTGCAAAGAGGGCGGCCAAGAAGGAGAAGAGAACAGCCAGGAGGTTTCTGGCCTTTGGAGCTTTCGCAAGGAGGGGCGCGATCAAAGCTCCAGCGTAGGGCAGAAGGACGACCATCCAGAGGTAGTAGGAGGGGAGGAGCGCGCTCATTGGTTTGTCATCCTCCCAGGACGGGAAGGCCGCTTACGTACGGATAGAGGAACCTGGTCACAGACTCAGGGTAGACGCCTATGATTATCGAAATTGCGGCGAGGGAGAGCAGAGGGGCAGTCATCGTCAAGGGGGCCTCTTTCACCCCCTCCATCGCGGAGGAGATCGGTCCAAAGAAGATGCGGCGGATGGGCCAGAAGGTGTAAGCTACGGTGAAGAGGGTTGCTATCATGCCGAAGACAGCCACGACGCCGTAGGCGAGGGAGCCTATGCTTCCTTGAGTGAAGATCCCGACAAACATTATCCATTCCGCCTGAAACCCGCTCAGCGGAGGGACGGCGGAGAGTATCAGGGTCCCCGAGAGCGCGATGATGGCGGTGACGGGCATCCTCTTGGCTAGCCCCCCCATCTCTCTGATGTCCCTCGTTCCCGTCTGACTGAGAAGAATCCCCGCCGTCGAGAAGAGTATGCACTTTCCTATGATGTGGCTGACGAAGTAGAAGACACCCCCGGTGATTCCGAGGACGGTCAGGCTCCCGATGCCCAGCAGGGAGTAGGCTGTCTGCCCTATCGTCGACCAGGCGTAAAGACGCTTGACGTCGTCCTG
>Ga0134075_10000333_pt1 | contig 14031 bp, 9 predicted proteins | sample 15_taG_18_FD_119775 | JGI IMG/M metagenome (GOLD analysis project Ga0134075, IMG submission 119775) | Grasslands soil microbial communities from the Angelo Coastal Reserve, California, USA - 15_D_Rain_40cm_5_09212015 | ecosystem: Environmental > Terrestrial > Soil > Grasslands ... | reverse complement strand
GGCGTCGGGTACGATTCCGGCAAGCTGATCGCGTCGGTGCAGGGGAGGGTAGGGGTGAACTAGGGGACTTGTAGCAACTAAGGGGGCGGCCCGAGTTGTCCCAGGCTGAAGCCTGGGCTCGGCAGGGCACTGTCCTGAAGGACAATTAGAGCCCATGAATCGACGAAAGTTCCTGGTCTGCTCCGCAGCCGCGGGAGTGGCCGCGGTCCCCGGCCGCCGGCTGCGGGCGCGGGCGGCGACGGCGGCGCCCTGGTATGCCGCCATGCGGCGCTGCGGACAGCTCAACTTCAACGAGCGCGACCCCCTCACGCTCGACGTGGCGGCGTGGGCCGAGTACTGGGCCTCGCTCCGGGTCAACGCCCTGCTGGTCAACGGCGGCGGGATCATGGCCTTCTACCCGACCGACGTCCCGTATCACCACCGCAGCGCGTTCCTGGGGACGCGCGACCTGTTCGGCGAGATGGCCGCCGCGGCCCGCGCGCGGGGCATCCGGGTGGTGGCGCGCATGGACTGCAACTACTCCTGGGAGGAGGCGCTGCGGGCGCACCCGGAGTGGTTCGAGCGCGACCGCGACGGCGAGCCACGCCGGCACAACGAATCCACCTGGCTCTTCAAGACCTGCATGTTCTCGCCGTATTTCACCGAGCAGATGCCGGCCATCTACCGCGAGATCGGCAAGCGCTATGCGGTCGACGCGTTCTTCACGAACGGCTGGCCCAGCACAGGGGCGCTGGGCGTGTGCTATTGCGAGAGCTGCCAGAAGGTGTATCGCGAGAAAGTAGGCGGCGTGCCGCCCGAACAGACCGACGCCACCAACCCGCTGTACCGCCGCTACTACGCGGTGTTCATGGACCGCCTGTTGGAGGTGTGGCGGCTATGGGACGCTGTGGCGCGGGAGAGCCGTCCCGACGCCGTTTACGTGGGCAACCTGGGCGGCGGCATCCGCGTGGTCAAAGACCTCGCCCGCATCGGGCAGGTGGCCGGCTGGTTCAACGCCGACCACCAGGGCCGCTCCGGCGACACGCCGCTATGGGACTGCGCTCAACAGGGTCGCGTCGCCCGCTCGGTCATGAAGGGGCGCACAGTCACCAACGTCACCGGCGCCTACAGCAACAGCCGCCCAGTCTGGCGGCACGTGGCCAAGCCGGCGGCCGAGACGACGCTGTGGATGGCCCAAACCGTGGCCAGCGGCATGGTGCCGTGGTTCCACTGGCTGGGCGGGGCGCCGGAGGACGAGCGGTGGCGCGACACGGGGCGCCGGTTTTTCGCCTGGCTGGCCGCCCAGGAGCCGCACTTCCGCAACACTCGCTCGGTGGCCGACCTGGCCGTGCTGTTCCCCCAGACAACGATCGCCTTCTACCGCTCGGGCGGGCCGGGAGCGTGGCGCGGCTCTGAGCGCGTGCAGGGGACCGAGTACCTCCAGGGGCTCTACGCGGCGTTACTCCAAGGGCGCTTCCTCTTCGACTTCGTGCACGAGAGCGACCTTTCGGCACAGACGCTCGGCCGCTACCGCGCGCTGCTCGTTCCCAACGCTGCTCACCTGGCCGACGAGGCCTGCCGGCAGATCCGCGCCTACGTGCAGGGGGGCGGCTCGCTGCTGGCCACCTTCGAGACCTCGCGCTACGACGAATGGGGCGACGCGCGCAGCGAGCCCGCCCTCGCCGATCTCTGCGGCTTCATCTCCGCCGGCGATGTCGTAGGCCCTGCCGCCAACAGTTACATGCGGATCGAAGAGCGCCATCCGGTGCTTGCGGGCCTCGAAGGCACGAAACTCCTGCCAGGGCCCGAAAGCCGCCTTCCCGTCCGCCTCCGCGAAGCCAGCCGGCCGGTTCTGACCGTCGTCCCGTCCTATCCCGCCTTCCCGCCCGAGATGGTCTACGCCCGCACGCCGCGCACCGACGACCCGGCCGCCGTCTTCCGGCAGCGCGGCAACTCGCGGGTGGCCTATTTCGCCGGCGACGTGGACCGCACGTTTTGGCGCTCCGGGAATCCGGACCTGAGTCGACTCCTGCAGAACACCGTCCGCTGGCTCCGGGGCGACCGGGCGCAACCGGTGACGATCGAGGGGGATGGGCTGCTGGAGGCGTTTGCCTGGGAGACGGAGCCGGGCTACGCCCTTCATCTGCTCAACTACACGACCCCCAACCTGACCTGGGGCCTGGTCGAGCACTCCTACCCCATTGGGCCGCAGCGCGTGCGGTTCGAGGTCGCGCCGGGCCGGACGATCAGGCGTGTGGAGGCGCTCCGTAGCGGTCGCGCGCTCCCATTCGAGCAAGAGGGCGCCGCGGTTCGCTGCGAAGTGTCGTCGGTGGTCGACTACGAGGTCGTGGCCCTTACCTGAGAAGCCGGACTCCGCTCCAGGAGGCGATCATGCTGGACAGCGCGAACCCTTACCCCCGGCGTCGCGATTTCCTCGGACAACTCGGCGCCGCGGCAGCGGCGCTGTTCACGCCGCCGATCCGATCGGAGGGACGCCACGTTCCAGCCCGCGGCTCCTCGTGGGATCTGTCGTGGGTCGACCGGCTGACGGACGTGCCGTATCGCGTCGTGTTCGATGCCAATGACGTCGCAGACGGCTTTGCACTGGACCTGGCCGTGATGTTTCTGGATCAGTATCACGAGGTCTACAACACCAACGACGATCAGGCGCGGGCCGTCATCGTGATGCGACAGCTGGGAACGCCCCTTGCGCTGGGCGACGGCCTGTGGGATCGGTATGCGATCGGAGCAGAGATCAAAGTTCAAGATCCTGCGACGCATCAGCCGGCGCACCGGAACCCCTTTCTCAGAGCGGCTCCGGGCAGCTCACCCGAAGCGGCCAAAGCGAAGCTCGAGGCGCTGCGTGCGCGCGGCACGATTCTGCTCCTCTGCAACATCGCCGCCAACAACTGGGCGTCGCGCCACGCGCAACTGGCGCACCGTGACGTCGAGGCGGTCCGTACCGAGGTGCGCAATGGCCTCGCACCAGGTGTGATTCTCGTGCCGTCCGGAGTCTTCGCCCTCATTCGCGCGCAGAACGCGGGGTGCGCGTACATGCGGGGAGCGTGAACGCCGTAGATAGCTGCGTCGGGTGCCACTCCCGGAAAGCCGCGACTCCTTGCCGTCGCGTGCACATGACACTTGACCGTTTGACCCACTCTGTCGCAGAGTTGGGGTGCCAGCCTCTCCATCGCCCTGACGCCTCCTGCCGACGCCACCCCGATCCGGAGACGGGCGGCGCTCGACTCACGCGATTCCGAGGAGACGACACATGCGCGCGACGACTGGTGGTTTCCTAGGGCTGTTGGCCGCGGCGCTTGGGGGAGGGACGCCGTGCGCGGCGCAGGGGAGCTTGGAGTTTGCGGGATTTGGAGGGCTGTACGCGCCGAGCCCCGGGTTACTTCACCTCCCAGGGTTTTCTCCCGGTGACTCGAAAGGACAGTTGCCCCAGCACACCGCCTCGGTTGTTGGAGCGCGGGTCACGGCTTGGGTAGACAGGCAGATCGCGCTCGAACTCTCCCTTGATCATTCGGGGCTCCAATCGAGCGGCGCTTTCGGCAACAAGGCCGACTTCACGACTGGAAGCGCGCGCCTCTTGGTTGGCATTGTGCCGCGAACTTCTCCCACCTCGGTCGCCGTCGCCCTTGGCTTGGCACGCGTCACCCGCCGCGGCAGTGCCGCGTACTCGGCCGTCGATTTCAGCCAGGCCAGTTGGGGACCAACGTTCGGAGCCGTCGGGCGCGCTCGGCTGACACCAGCGCTTGCGCTGCGCGCGGAGCTCGACGACTACGTCTACTACTTCACCTGGTCCTACCAACACGATTTTGTCTTCTCGCTGGGACTCTCGATCACAGCGTTTAGAGAGAGCCCCATGCCGCCCTGAGGCCGGAGGTAGTGCGCCCTTCGTCGGCCCAACGCGTAGGGCTGATCAAGGCACTTCGAGTGGCGAACCGATAGGAACGATGCTAGCCTCTCTCGCACATGCGCGCCTCAAGCTTGCTGGGATTGTCTACGGTCACCGCGTTGCTCGCAGTTGTAGCTGCTCGAGCGCCCGCTCAACAGTCGTCCCTGGGTCTCTTCCAAGGCCAAAGCGACGTCGGCCACGTGACCAAGCAGGGCTCGGTGACCTACGACCCCGGACGGGACCAGTACGCGGTCGCGGGCTCGGGTGCGAACATGTGGTTCGACCGCGACGACTTCCATTTCGTGTGGAAGCGCATCCAGGGGAATTTCATCCTGACGACGCGGGCAGGGTTTAACGGGCCGGGCGTGGAGCCGCATCGCAAGTTTGGGTGGAGCGTGCGCTCCGGTCTCGAGAGCGGCTCGCCGCACGTGACGGCGGCCGTTCATGGAGACGGGCTCGTCGCCTTGCAGTTCCGCCGCTCGGCTGGGGGGGCGACCGAAGAGATCCGATCACCCGTGAGGGGAGCGGACGTCGTTCAACTCGAGCGCGTTGGAGACACGTATGTCCTATCCGTGGGCCGCTTCGGGGACAGCCTGGCGCCGGTTCGCATCACGGACCTGGCGCTCGGCAACGAAGTCTACGTCGGGCTGTTCGTCTGCGCGCACAACGACACCGTGGTCGAGCGCGCCACCTTCCGCGACGTCCGGATCACCGCGCCAGCGCGCGACGGGTTTGTGCCGTACCAGGACTATATCGGGAGCAATCTGGAAGTCCTCGAAGTCGCAACCGGGGACCGCACGATCGTGTACCGGTCTCCCGAGTCCATCCAGGCGCCCAACTGGACCAAGGACGGCAAAGCGCTGATTTACAACAGCCAGGGCCTCCTGTATCGCTTCGATCTCGCGGATCGGCGACCGGTCGCCGTGAACACCGGGTTCGCCAGCCGTAACAACAACGACCACGTCCTGTCTTTCGACGGGCGAACGCTCGGGATCAGCCACCACAGCTCAGAAGATCACGACGCGTCAATCGTGTACACCTTACCCGTCGGGGGCGGGACGCCGCGGCGGGTCACGAGGTTGGGCCCGTCATACCTGCACGGCTGGTCGCCGGACGGGAGGTTTCTGGTCTACACCGGACAACGGGGCGGGGAATTCGACGTCTACCGTATCGCTGTAGACGGAGGGGACGAGACGCGGCTCACGAGCGCACCGGGGTTGGATGACGGGCCGGAGTACTCGCCCGACGGGAAGTACATCTACTTCAACTCCGTCCGCAGCGGGACAATGCAGATCTGGCGGATGCGGGCCGACGGCAGCGCCCCGGAGCAGCTCACGAGCGACCAGTACAACAATTGGTTCCCGCACATATCCCCGGACGGCCAGTGGATCGTGTTCCTGTCATTCATGAAGGACGTCGCGCCCGACGACCACCCGTTCTACAAGCACGTCTACCTGCGCCTGATGCCCGCCGATGGGGGCGGGTCGAGCAACGTCCGCGTGGTCGCCTATGTGTACGGCGGCCAGGGGACGATCAACGTGCCTTCCTGGTCGCCCGACAGCCGGCGGGTGGCGTTCGTCAGCAATAGCGACCTGCGGCGGTTGCCCTAGAACTCCAGCTTCGTGAGAAAATCGCAGTTCCGCCGCGCGCTGGCGAGCGAATCCTTCGCGCCCTCTTGCTCGACGTAGCAGAATTTGCGGTCGATGTCGGGCACGGCCGCGAGCAGGCGTCGGAAGTCGAGCGTTCCCGTACCGAGCTCGGTGTCCCGCGAGTGGTCGGCGACGACGTCCTTCAGATGAAAGCTCCAATAGCGGTCGCGATACCGCTCGAGGTAGACGAACGGGTCGCCGCCGCCCATTACCATGTTGCCGACGTCGAGCTGGTGGCGGACGAAGGTCGGGTCGGTTCGCTGCACGAACAGGTCGTAGGGGACCGTGCCGTCGATCGGAGTCATGTGCTCGGCCTCGTTATGGAACGCGAGCCAGATGCCGGCGCGCCGGGCGGCCGCGCCGGCGGCGTTGAAGCGGTCAGCCCACTCCCGCCAGTCGTCGAGCGAGCGCGCCGTGTCCGGGGTGAAGGATGGCACGATCAAGTATTCGTGCCCGAGCCGGTGCGCGATGGCGAGGCTCCGGTCCCATCCGACGAACAGGATGGTCGGCGAGCAGTGAGCCGAGGGCGCGCGCAGTCCTTCCTTATCGAGCGCCGCGCGCACCTGCTCGGTGGTGCGGCCGAAGTTGCCAAACGACCAGAGCAGCTCGACGTCGGTGTAGCCGCTCGCGCGCACGGCGGCGAGGGTGCGCTCCGGGTCCCGGGCCATCGCGTCCCGCACCGAGAAGAGCTCGAGCCCGATGCGACTGAGCTTGCGAGGCACGGCTCGGGGGTCGGGGCTCGGGGCTCGGGGCCGCAGAGCGTGGCCCAGTGCCGCGGCACCCAACGTTTTCATGAAATCGCGCCGCCCAGTCATCGTTCACTCCTCCCTAGTCCCGAGGCCCAAGTCTCCAACCCCTAGCCGGTGTTACGCAACCCCTGGGCGATGCCGTTGACGGTGGAAGCGAGGCCGGCGCTCACCGCCGCTGCAGCCGGGTCGCCGGGGGCGCCATCGCGCTTGCGCCGCAACAAGGTCACCTGGAGCAGCGAGAGCGGATCCACGTACGGGTTGCGGAGGCCGATCGCCGTCTGCAACATGGGATTGTCGCGCATCAGGTAGTCGCTCTCTCGGACGCGAAGCAGCGCAGCGATTGTCTGGCGGAACTCGTCTTCCAGGTGGTCGAACAGGGTGAGGTCGCCGCCCAGCTCGCGCACGTACATCCGGGCGATCGCCATGTCGGCCTTGGCGCAGACCATCTCCACCTTGGCGAGGAGGTCGTCGAAGAACGGCCAGGCGTGAGCCATGCGGCGCAACACGGCCAGCCCGCCGGCCTCGCTCGCGACGGCCTCGAGGGCGGGGCCGACGCCCAGCCATCCCGGGAGCATGAGCCGCGTCTGGGTCCACCCGAAGACCCACGGGATCGCCCGGATTCCCTCCATCGTTTCCTCCCCCAGCGCGCGGTAGGCCGGCCGGGACCCGAAGCGCACGTCGGCGAGCTCCCGAATGGGCGTCGTGTCGAGGAAGAGCCGGAACAGCTCCCCGCTGCCGTAGACCAGCGCGCGGTAGCGGGGCAACGCCTCCGCCGCCAGTCGATCCATGATTTCCCGGAACCGCGCTTCCTCCCCCGGCTCCAGGGCGTCCCGCCAATCTTCGAACCGATGCACCAGCACACCGCTCAGCATCAGCTCGAGACTGCGCTCGGCGATGGACAAAAGGCCGAAGTTCTGGGACACGATCTCACCTTGCTCGGTGATCTTGATCCCGCCGTGCACCGTTCCCGGCGGAAGGGCGGCCAGCGCCCGCGCCACCGGCGAGCCTCCCCCGCGGCCCACGGTGCCGCCGCGGCCGTGGAACAGCGTCCACGAGATCCCGGCGCCGGCGCAGGCTCGGGCGACGTCCTCCTGCACGCGGTAGAGGGCCCACGCCGATGGGAAGAGTCCCGCGTCTTTGGCAGAATCAGAGTAGCCGAGCATCACCTCCTGGTGTCGCCCGCGGGCGGTGAGGTGCCGCTGCCAGATCGGGTCGTCGAGCAGCGAGCGCACGACGAGCGGCGCGTGCTCCAGATCCTCGAGGGTCTCGAACAGCGGGACGATGTCGATGCGGGAGAGCGGGGGCTCGCGCGACAGGTCCACGAGCCCTCCCTCACGCGCCAGCAGCAGCACGCGTAGCAGGTCGTCGGCGGACCGGGTGCGCGAGACGATGTAGGTCGAGGCCGCGGCCTGCCCGATCTCGTCTTGGATCGCCCGCATGGCCCGAAATACCCGCAGCGCCTCATCCGTCGGCTCCGCCAGGACGACGTGCTGGGCGTGCAGCGGACGCCGGCCGGCGAGCTCCCGACGGATGGCCGCGCCGTCCAGCTCGCCCATGCCGACCGCTGCGGTGAGATCGTGGAGCGCCCGGGTGTGCACGGCGGCGTCCTCTCGCACGTCCAGGCGGTAGCCGTGGAAGCCGTGGGCGCGTACCTGGGCCAGGAGCGGCTCCACCAGAGTACGCCTGGCGTGCGCCGCACCGACCGCATCAAGCGCGTCCGCGACGAGCGTCAGATCGCGTTCCAGCTCCCCGGGCGAGCCGTAACCGGGCGGATCGCGCTCCACCCGGGCCCGCATGAAGCTGACTTTTAGACGGAGGGGCTCGTCGGCATTGCGGCGGCGATTCTGCTCCCACACGCCCGGCAGCTCCGCGCGGTCACGCTCGAGCGAAGCCAGCAGCTCGGGCGCGACGGCGGCAAGCCGCTCGGACACGGACAGCCGCGCCGCGAGGTCGGCCAGCACCCTCCCGTAGTGGCCCAACACCGCCCGACGAGCGCTACGCGCGGCGGCGAGCGTGATCTCCGCCGTGACGAACGGGTTGCCGTCCCGGTCACCCCCGACCCAGCTCCCCAGTGTGAGTGGGGTCACCGGGGCGAGTCCGCAGCCGAACTCGTCCTCGAAGGCCTGGGCGAGTCGTTCGTGCACGCGCGACGCGGCCTCGAGCAGGCGGTCCTCCAGGTACCAGAGGGCATTCGCCACCTCGTCCATGACCGACGGCCGGTCGCGCCGCACCTCCTCGGTGAGCCAGAGCAGCTCCACCTCGCCCTCGAGACGACGCTCGATGGCGCGACGCTGGGGCTCCGCGGTGCCGTCCCGCGCCAGCAGACCCTCGGCGAGGCGCGACTGAAGATCGAGGATGGTGCGTCGAGCGGATTCGGTGGGATGCGCGGTGAGGACCGGCCGGACCTTCACCGCTGCCAGGGCGCGCGCGACTTCCTCGGCTCGCTGGCCGGCCTCGCGCAGGCGTCGCAGCGACCAGCGCACCGATCCGCGTTGCACCGCCGCCAGGTCGTCCTGCCGCGATCGCCGCACCCGATGGGCCTGTTCCGCGGCGTTTATCAGAATGAAGAACACCGTAAAGGCGCGTGCCGTGAGCCGCGCCGTCTCCGGTGCGAGGGATCGGGTGTGCGCGAGCAGCGCGTCCAGGTCCGGCGCTCCCGGGACGCCGAGGCGTCGGGCGCGGCTGCCCCGGCGCAGGTCCTCGACCGCCCGGAAGGTGTCCTCACCTGCCAGCCGTCGTACCACCCGGCCCAGCGTCGCCGCGAGCCAGCGAACGTCCTGGCGGAGCGGCGCGTCCTGGGGTCGCGCGACAGGCGGCGGCAGCGGAATGCCCGCAGCGACGTGCGTCGTCGTCATAGCAGGAAGCGGTTCACGGCGTGACGATACTCGCGACTCTGACGTAATCGAGCCGGGGGAACTCGCGCTCGAGGTACACGTTGCCCTCGAGCTGGATGCGGCCCTGATCGGGGCCACGGCCGCGGGGGGCGCCCTCGCCGTATCCCCCATACAGCGCATCCACAACGTCCATACCCTCGACGACCTGACCCAACGGGGCGAATCCCATGCCGTCGAGCTGGCTGTTGTCGCCGTAATTGATGAAGAGCTGCGTGGTACGCGTGCCGGGCCCCGCCGTCGCAAAGCTCACCGCACCGCGGGTATTGTGTTGACGCACCGGGTCGTCCGGAATCGTGGCGTCGCGCCAGGCCGCAGCCACTTGCGGATCGCCGTGGATGCCGAACTGCGCCATGAATCCGGGGATCACGCGGAAGAAGCGCGCGCCGTCGAAGTAGCCGCTCTTGACGAGGTTGTAGAACCGATCGGCGCCGAGCGGGGCCCAGTCGCGCTGGACTGCGATGACGAAGGAGCCCTTGCGGGTCTCGAACCGGGCGCGGAACGTACCCGGTGCGCGCTGCCGCATGGCGGCGCTCGCGGGGTTTGAGAAGTCGGGTTTGGCGCCCGTCGCCGAGTCGGCGCGGCCCGTCGCGGCGCTCGGGCGCTCGCCGCGCCGGCACCCGACGAGCGCGAGGGCGATGAGCGGGGCAAGTCTCCAGGCACGGCGGGTCATCTGTGCTCCGTGGATGCCGGGGTAGGCAAGATAAGCTGCGCGGCTCCGAGGCGCTGGCCACGGTTGCGGGGAGCGCCGTCGGCCGGCAGCTTAAGCGGGGTCCGTGTTCCGAAACGCCTCACACCTCACGTGCATTCCTTGGTCGATGATGAGAAGCGATACCGCGCTGGCGGCGCTGGCGTCCCTCCTCAGCTGCTTGACGGGCGAGCCAGCGCGCGGACAGGGACGCGAGTGGATGTTCGGTCCCTTTGTGAAGCCCGCACTGGTGAATCCGGCCATCACGCCGAGAGCCACCTCCACATTCCGCTCGCCGCTCGGTGACAGCAGCGTGCGTTGGGAGGAGTACGCCACCTTCAATCCGGCCGCCGTGGTGAAGGACGGCAAGGTCTACGTGCTGTACCGCGCCGAAGACGCGACGGGCGAGATGAAGATCGGCCGTCACACCTCGCGGATCGGGCTGGCGGAGAGCCAGGACGGCCTGCGCTTCACACGCGGCAGCGCGCCCGTGCTGTACCCCGACAAGGACGCGCAGGCGAGCTTCGAGTGGCCTGGGGGAGTCGAGGATCCGCGCATCGTCGAGATGGAGGACCGCACCTATGTGCTCACCTACACCCAGTGGAACCGCGACATCCCCCGACTCGCCGTGGCGACCTCTCGGGATCTCATCACCTGGACTAAGCATGGTCCGGCATTCGCCAAGATCGCCGGGGGGAAGTACCGCAACCTGGAATCCAAATCCGGGGCGATCCTCACCCGCGTGCAGGGGAACCGAGTCATCGCGACGAAGGTGAACGGCAAGTACTGGATGTACTTCAACGTCCCCGACATTCTCATCGCGACGTCCGACGACCTCGTAGACTGGACGCCGCTGGAAGACACCGACGGAAAACTGGTGAAGGTCCTGTCTCCTCGCCCGGGGTACTTCGACTCCTGGTTGGTAGAGGCGGGCCCGCCCGCCATCATGACCGAGCACGGCATTCTGGTGATCTACAATGCGGGAAACAGCGGAGCCTACGGGGATCCGGGTCTTCCGCCGCGGATCTACACGGGCGGGCAGGCTCTCTACGATCGGCGCAATCCGCTCAGGCTGATTGCGCGCTCGGACGAGCCATTCATCAAACCGAGTGAGGACTACGAGCGAACTGGACAGTACGTCGAGGGAACGACGTTCGTTGAGGGGCTGGTTCCGTTCAATGGCCGTTGGTACCTGTACTACGGAACGGCCGACTCCCGCGTCGGCGTGGCAGTCTGGGATCCGAACCGCAGGACGAGTGCCCGCTAGGGGCTACGGGCGACCTTCCACCACGAATGGAGACGCATGAGCACGCTGGACTGGCTGATCGTCGCAGGCTACTTCGCCGCGATCGCGGCGCTCACGTCCTGGGTCCTGAAACGACGCCGCGACACCGCCGACGACTACTTCTTGGCGAGCCGCCACCTCGGCTGGTTCGTCGTGGGCGCGTCGATCTTCGCGTCCAACATCGGCTCCGAGCATCTCGTGGGGCTGGCCGGGGCCGGGGCGACGAGCGGCGTCGCGCTGGCGCACTACGAGCTGCACGCCTGGTGCCTCCTCGTGCTCGGGTGGGTGATGGTACCGTTTTACGCCCGCACCATGGTGTTCACCATGCCGGAGTTCCTCGAGCGGCGCTTCTCCCCCGCGGCCCGCTCGGTGCTCTCGCTCATCTCGCTCGTGGCCTACGTGCTGACCAAGCTCGCCGTCGGCATCTTCGCGGGCGGGGTCGTGTTCGGCGTGCTGCTCCCCGAGCTGCGCATCGGAGCGTTCAACAGCTTCTGGATCGGATCCGTGGCCGTCGTGCTGCTGACCGGACTCTACACGGTACTGGGAGGGATGCGGGCCGTGGCGTACACCGACGCCCTGCAAACGATACTGCTGGTGACAGGCTCCGCGCTGCTCACCATCTTCGGCCTCAAGGCGCTCGGAGGCTGGCATGAGCTGCGTGCGGTCCTCGATCCGGACATGTTCAACTTGTGGAAGCCGCTCGTTCCCCACGGCTTAACCGGCACGTGGGCCGCGGTCAAGGAGCCCACGCGGATCGCGTGGTACTTCAACGGCAACTACCCGTGGCTCGGCATGCTGTTCTGCGCCCCGATCATCGGGCTGTGGTACTGGACCACAGACCAGTACATCGTGCAACGCGCGCTGGGGGCGCGGGACGAGCGCGAGGCGCGGCGGGGATCGATCTGCGCCGCGTTCTTGAAGCTCCTCCCCGTGTTCATTTTCATCATCCCGGGCATGATCGCCCTCGCCCTGGCGAAGACGGGACGGGCGCCGGGCCTCGCGATGATGGTGGGCGCCGACGGCCGCGCGATCCCCAGCGTGGCGCAGGCCGCCTTCCCCCTCATGGTCACCACTGTCATGCCCGCGGGCATCCGCGGGATGGTGGTCGCCGGACTGCTGGCAGCGCTGATGAGCTCGCTGGCGGGCGCGTTCAACGCCTCGTCCACGCTGTTCACGATCGACTTCTACCAGCGACTGAAGCCACAATCGAACCAGCACGAGCTCGTCCAGGTCGGCCGGCTGGCGACCGTCGCGATGGTGCTCATCAGTCTGCTGTGGATCCCCGTGATCCAGGGCTCGAAGGGGTTGTACGACTATCTGCAGGGCGTCCAGGGCTATCTGGCACCGCCGATCTTCGCCGTGTTCTTTCTAGGCGTGACGTTCAAACGCTTGAACGCGAAAGGCTGCCTCGCCGCGTTGATCGTCGGCTTCCTGCTCGGGGCCTTCCGCCTCGCCGTCGATACGCCGGTGAGTCTCGGGATGGCGGGCTTCGCCCAGGGGTACCCGACCGGCTCGTTTCTCTGGATCGTCAACAACATCTATTTTCAGTACTACAGCCTGTTCATTTTCGTCGTCTCATGTCTCACGATGATCGTCGTGAGCTCTGCGACGACGGCGCCCGAGGCGGCGCAGGTCACCAACCTGACGTTCGGCACGGTGACGGCAGAAAGCCGCGAACAGTCGCGGGCGAGCTGGAACCGCTGGGACGTGATCAACTCCGGCATCGTGCTCGGGCTTATCCTGCTCGCCTATCTGTACTTCACAGGCTGAGGAGGGGAGCATGACCCTGTCGCGCCGCAACGCCATCAAGCTCGGTCTGGGCGCGGGAGCGGGGGCACTGCCGCTGCTGGGCTACTCACCCCTGCTGGTTGAAGCGGAGGCCCGAGCGCCCCGCGCCCGCGCATCCGACGTCGTCAAGGCCCGGCCGCTCCCCTTGAGCGCTGTCCGGCTGCAGGCGGGACCGCTCAAGCACGCCCAGGAGCTGGACGCCCGCTACTTGCTCGCGCTCGAGCCCGACCGGATGCTGGCGTACTACCGGGACCGCGCCGGCCTCCCGCCGAAGGCCGAGCCGTACGGCGGCTGGGACGGAGACGGCCGGAACCTCACCGGTCACATCGCGGGTCATCACCTCTCGGCGGTGAGCCTGATGTGGGCCGCCACCGGCGACGCGCGGTTCAAGCAGCGGGCGGACTACATCGTGGGGGAGCTGAAACAGGTGCAGGACGCCCACGGGGACGGCTACCTGAGCGCGCTCAAAGGAGGCCGGAGAGCGTTCGGCGAGCTGGCCCGGGGTGAGATCCGCTCGGCCGCGTTCGACTTGAACGGCGAGTGGTCCCCCTGGTACACACTGCACAAGACGTACGCCGGGCTACGCGACGCGTATCGTCACACCGGGAACCGCACGGCGCTCGCGGTCGAGATCAAGTTCGCCGCTTGGGCCGAGCGCATCCTCTCCGGGCTCGACGACACGCAGTTACAGCACATGCTGAACACCGAGTTCGGCGGCATGAACGAGGTGATGTGCGACCTGTACGCCGACACGGGCGACGCGCGCTGGCTCGCGCTCTCCTACAAGTTCGAGCACCGCGCGTTCCTCGAGCCGCTCGAGCGCCATGAGGACGACCTCGCCGGCACGCACGCCAACACGCAGATCCCCAAGATCCTTGGCTCGGCAGCCCGCTTCCTCTACACGGGCACACCGGCCGACCTGCTCGCGGCCGGGTTCTTCTGGGATCGCGTGGTGCAACATCACAGCTTCTCGAGCGGTGGCCACGGCAAGGACGAGTACTTCGGCCCGGCGGACGAGCTGAGCGACTGGATCGACGGGCGTACCGCCGAGACGTGCAACGTCTACAACATGCTCAAGCTCACGCGCCGGCTGTTCTC
>Ga0134075_10000330_pt1 | contig 14071 bp, 14 predicted proteins | sample 15_taG_18_FD_119775 | JGI IMG/M metagenome (GOLD analysis project Ga0134075, IMG submission 119775) | Grasslands soil microbial communities from the Angelo Coastal Reserve, California, USA - 15_D_Rain_40cm_5_09212015 | ecosystem: Environmental > Terrestrial > Soil > Grasslands ... | reverse complement strand
TGACGTGATGCGGCTCACGGGCGAGGGCAAGACGCCGGCCGAGATCCGCCGGTTCGTCGACGCCCAGTACGTCCCCCAGGGCCGGCCGATGGACACGCCGCGGCCGCCGCGCTGATGCAGGTTGCCGCGCGACTGATCGAGATCCTCCGCGCCGCCGACGTCGACTACCTGTTCGGCAACCCCGGCACGACCGAGCTGCCGTTCCTCGACGCCCTCGACGGCTCCGGCCTCACGTACGTGGTCGCGTTGCAGGAAGCGACCGCGGCGGCCGCCGCCGACGGTTACGCGCAGGCGTCGGGGCGGCTCGGCGTCGTCAACCTGCACGTCGCGCCCGGCCTCGCCAACGCGCTGTCGATCGTCCACAACGCGTCGCGCGCGAAGACGCCGCTGCTCGTGACCGCCGGTCAGCAGGACACGCGGCTCCTGCTCGACGCGCCGATCCTCGCCGGCGACATGGTGAAGATGACCGAAGGCCTGACCAAGTGGTCGTACGAGCTGCGCCACGCGGCGGAGGCGCCGAGCGCGCTGCGCCGGGCGATCCACCTGGCCCTCACGCCGCCCACGGGTCCGGTCTTCCTCGCGCTGCCCATGGATCTGATGAGCGAGCCGTGCGACGACACCGGTGGCGTGCCGGGGCCCGTCCCCGCGCGGCCGACGCCCGAGCCCGAGTCGATCGCCCGCGCGGCGTCGCTCCTGGCGCGCGCAAAGACTCCGGTGATCGTCGCCGGCGACGGCGTCGCGCGCGCCGGCGCCCAGGCCGAGCTGGTCACGCTCGCCGAGACGCTCGGCGCGGCGGTGCACGGCGAGCCGATCCATCGGCGCCTGTCGTTCCCCGGCGACCACGGACTGTGGCGCGGCGGCCTCTATCCGACGGCGACCGCGGCCGCCAAGGCGCTGGAGCGCTTCGACACCGTGCTGGTCGTCGGCGCCAGCGTCTTCACCTGGCTCTTCCACGCCCCCGGCTCGCCGTTCGGCGGGGCGCAGACGGTCGTCCAGATCGACGACGATCCCAGCGAGATCGGCCGCAGCTATCCGGTCACGCTCGGCATCGTCGGCGGCGTGCGTGCGGCGCTGAGCGACCTGCACGAGGCGGTCGCCAAGCGTCAGGACGACGCCGGGCGCGCCGCCGCCCGCGAGCGCGCGGTGACGCTCGGCCGCGGGCGGGACGAGCACGCCCGGCGGCTCGTCGCGGCCGCCGACGCCGCGCGCGACCGCGTGCCGATCGCGCCGGAGCACCTGATGCGCACGCTGGCGGCGCTGCTGCCGCCGGATGCCTTGGTCGTCGACGAGTCGGCGTCCTCGCTGCCGCACGTGCTGCGCCACCTGCCGTTCGGCGCGGGCTCCGACTTCTTCGGCAGCAAGACCGGCACGCTCGGCTGGGCCATGGGCGCCGCCCTCGGCGTGCAGCTCGCGCACCCGCGGCGCACGGTCGTGGCGACCATCGGCGACGGCTCGGTGATGTACGCGCCGCAGGCGCTGTGGACGGCGGCGCACTACAGGCTGCCCGTGACCTACGTGGTCGCCAACAACGCGTCGTACGCGATCCTGAAATCCGGCATGCTCACGTTCGGCCTGCCCGCCGCCAAGCGTGGCGTGTTCCCGGGCATGGACCTGGTGGCCCCCGAGATCGACTATCTCGCGCTGGCGCGCTCGATGGGCGTGCTCGCCGAGCGCGTCGACAAGCCCGCGGCGCTGCGCGAGGCGCTGGCGCGCGCGCTCGCTCACCCCGGGCCCGCGCTCGTCGACGTCGCCATCGACCGCGGCTTCGAGCCGATGCGATGAGCGCGGGCGTCCGAACGGGCGGGGAGTGGGTCGTTCACATGCTGGCGCGCGAGGGCGTGCGTCACGTCTTCGGCATTCCGGGTGTCCACAACCTCGCCATCTACGACGCGCTGCTGCGCCAGTCCGAGATCACCCACATCCTCGCGCGGCACGAGCAGGGGGCCGCCTTCATGGCCGACGGCTACGCCCGCGCCGCCGGGGCGCCCGGCGTCGCCATCGTGACCAGCGGGCCCGCGGCGACCAACACGCTGACGCCGCTCGCGGAGTCCTACTCCGGCTCCGTGCCCGTCCTCGTGATCATGTCCGACATCGCCTCGGCGCTCGTCGGCCACGACCTGGGCGCGCTGCACGAGGTGCCGAACCAGATCGAGTGCTTCCGGCCCGTCACGCGCTGGGCCGAGGCGCTCACCGAGACGGGCGCGATCGCGACGAGCCTCGCCGCGGCCTTCGAGCTGACGCGCACGGGCCGACCGGGTCCCGTCGCGCTGTCGATCCCCAACGACCTGCTGTTCGCGCGGGCAGAGGCCTCACCGCCGCCGCAGACGACGGCGCGACGGCCGCCCTGCCACGTCGCCGACGTCGAGGCGGCCGCCAGACGCCTGCGCGCGGCCACGCGCCCGCTGATCATCACGGGCGGCGGCGTCATCGCCGCGGGCGCCGAACGCGAGATGGTCGCGGTGGCGCGGCGGCTGGGCGCGCCCGTGATCGCCACGGTCTCCGGCCGCGGCGCGCTCGACGAGCGCGACCCGCTCTGGCACAGCGTTCTGCCCGATCGGCGGGCGACGGCCGGCGCGCTGCAGGCGGCGGACGTGGTGCTTGCGGTCGGCACCAAGCTCGGCCACCGCTCGCTTGAGAAGCTCGGCGTCACGCTGGGAGCGGGACAGACGCTCGTCCATCTCGACCTCGATCCGGCGGCCATCGGCCGCATGTTCAAGGCCGAGATCGCGCTGATCGGCGACGCCCGCGATGGCCTGGCGGCTCTCCTCCAGGCGCTGGGCGCCGGAACGCCGGCCAGCGGCTGGGACCGCGCGGCGCTCGTCGCCCTGCGTCGCGACGCGGGACCGCGCTTCACGCCAGACGTCGCGGCGGCGATCGCGACGCTGCGCCGCGCGCTGCCGGACGACGCGATCATCGTCAACGATCAGACGGGACTCACGTACTGGATGGAGCATCGCTTCCCGGTGTACGCGCCGCGCACGTTCCTCTATCCCACCGGCTCCGCCGTGCTCGGCTACGCGGTGCCCGCGGCGATCGGCGCGAAGCTCGCGCGGCCCGAGCGCGCCGTGCTCGCGGTCGCCGGCGACGGCGGCTTCATGTTCTCGGTCGCCGAGCTGGCCACGGCGGTGAAATATCGACTGCCGGTCGTGTTCCTGGTGGTCAACGACGATCGCTACGGCGCGATCAAGTACCTGCAGCAACGGATGTATGACGGGCGGTGGGGCGAGGCCGACCTGACGAATCCCGATTTTCCGGCGCTGGCGCGCGCGTTCGGCGCGCGTGGCGAGCGACTGTCTGGCGTCGAGGCGATGCCGGAGGCGATCGGCCGCGCGCTCGCCGCCGATGGACCCACGCTGCTCGAGCTGCGGATGACGATCGAGCCGCCCTGGGAGGTGTGACCTCCGGCTGGCTCGAAACTGCTCAGGCCGGACGCTTGCTGCCCAGCCCGCTCGCCTCGAAATACCTCCATTCGCCCGTCATGACGAGGGCTTAGGGCCCATCGAGGTCCGGCATCCTCGTTGCTCGCTTCGGGGTGGGGAGGACGACCTGATGGGCCTGTTCAGTCGACGCCGCCACGTCCCGACGCCGCGCCCGGTCACGGAGACTTCCGCCGCTCGACGGCCGGCCACCGGACGGCCCTCGCCGACCGTCGTCCGCCTGGCGGTGCCGGTGGGCGAATCACCGTCGGCGCGGCGCTTCGGGGAGCTGCTCGTCGACGACAAGGTCATCACGCAGGATCAGCTCGACGCGGCGTTGCGATTGCAGACCGTCGCCCGCAGCTACATGCCGATCGGCCAGGTGCTCCTCGCCAACAAGCTCATCACCCGCAAGCGGCTGAACGCGCTGCTGCACCGCTACGGCAAGCGCTCGCGGCTCGGCGAGATTCTCGTGAAGATCGGGCGCATCACGCACGCCCAGCTCGAGGAGGCGCTGGCCTACCAACAGCGGACGCGGATACCGATCGGCAAGGCGCTCATCATGCTCGGCTACATCGACGAGACGACCATGCGCGACGCGCTGTGCACGCAGCTGCACGTCAACTTCTTCGACGTCGACAAGATCGTCATCGACCAGAAGCTTGCTCGCGTCATCTCCGAGCGGTTCGCGACGCGGCACCTGATCGTGCCGTTGTTCTGCGCCGGCGAGGTGCTGGTGGTGGCCGTGGACGATCCCTCGCAGTCGGCGCTGATCGAAGGCCTCGAGGGCCACCTGCGCCTGCAGGTGGAGGTCGTGACCACGACCACGGCCAAGCTCGTGGCCGCCATGAAGCGGCTCTACGGCCCGCCGCTCGCGCCGGACGTCGATCCCTTCGCCCGTCGCAACATCCTGGTCGGGCCCATCCGCGACTTCGTGGTCGCCGAGCTGGCCGGCCGCGCCCTCAAGGGCGTCAGCGTCGTTCCGTTCTAGCCGGGCGGCCCCCGGGTAGGTTAAAATTTGCTCTATGCCAGGCGTGATCGTTTTGCTCGTGCTCGCGCTCGTCTTCGCCGATCGCACCGCGGCCGTCGCCGCGGACGCCACCTCGCCGCTCGTCGGCGCGTCCGGCGTCTACACGCTCGTCAACCTGCACCCGGACGAGCAGCGGCAGCGCCTGTACTCGGTCAACTACCAGCAGCCGGGCCTGATCCCGCTGTGCTCCAAGGTGAAGATCGAGTCGCTCAGCGACAAGAAGATGACCTTCCACCTGCTCGACCAGAACCGCGACTACGAGTACATCTTCCACAACTCGCTGCGCGAGCCGGTCGGCAAGCACCTCGACCGGATCTTCGGCAAGAAGTGCGAGCCCAGGCTGGACGCGATGAGCGACGTGGACCGTAAGGGCATCCGCGCGGGCACGGCTCTGCCCGGGATGACGAAGCGGGGGGTGACGCTGGCCATCGGCTATCCGCCAGAGCACGCCACACCGAGCCTCGACTCCGACGTGTGGACCTACTGGAAGAACCGCTTCGGCAAGATGCGCGTTCACTTCTCTGCCGGCAAGGTCACGGAGATCCAAGACTAGGGGGCATGACGTCCACGTCGCAGGCCGCGACCTCAGCCATCCCTCCAGCCGCCGCCTCGCGTCGGATCGCTTCGCGCAATCACCTCGCGTACGGCTGGCGCGTGCTGAGGACCGGCCTGGCGTTCGTCGGCTTCGGCGTCGGCGCCATCGTCGTCGCCGCCGTCGTGCGGGTGCGCGTGCGCGGAACGACGGCGAGCGACGAGATCCGCACGCAGCGCATCGTCCATCACGCGTTCCGGGTCTTCGGGTGGTGGGCGGCGTGCCTGCGGCTGATCCGCGTGTCGTGGATCGACCCCGGGCGTCTCCACGCGAGCGGCGCGCGCCTGTTCGTCGCGAACCACCCCACGCTCATCGACGTCGTCGTGCTGCTCGCGCGGCTCCCGCAGGCCGACTGCATCGTCAAGACGGCCGCGCGCCGCAACCCGTTCATGCGCGGCATCGTGACGCGGGCCGGCTACCTCGCCAACGACGAGGGTGACGCGCTCGTCGACGCCTGCGCGGGCCGGATCGCCCGGGGGCGCTCGGTCGTGCTCTTCCCCGAGGGCACGCGGTCGCCGCGCGGGGGCCTGCGGCGCTTCCAGCGGGGCGCGGCCCACATCGCGCTGAAAAGCGGCTGCCCCATCGTGCCGATCGTCGTCACGTGCCGCCCCCCGACGCTGGCCAAGGGGCAGCCGTGGCATGAGGTTCCCGATCGCCGCATACAGTACGTCCTGCGCGTCGGCGAGCCGATCGATCCGGCGCGCTACCTGTGCGCCGCGACGACGGTGCCGCTGGCGGCGCGCCGACTCACGGCCGATCTCCAGGCGCTCTTCGAGCGAGGGCTCGGCGCCGATGAGGAGCATTCATGACGCAGCCCGAAGTGTCCAAGGAAGAGATCTTCAAGCGCCTGCGTGACGTGCTGGTCGACGGCTTCGAGCTGCGGGACGAGCAGCTCGTGCCCACCGCCCGGCTCGTCGAGGATCTGGAGCTCGACAGCCTCGACCTCGTCGATTTCGCGGTCCGCCTCGAGCAGCACGTGGACCTCGAGATCGCCGAGGAGGAGCTCAAGGCGATCAAGACGGTGCAGGATATCGTCGACCTGCTCTACCAGAAGCTCAACGCCGCGCGCTCCTGATCGCGTGAGGGTGCTCGTCGCTTACGACCGCGCCGTCCGCCGCGGGCTCCCGCCGCCCGCGGCCGGAGGCGCGCCCTGACGGGCACGGGTCCCCGTGTCCTGGAAAACGCCCGCGGCGAGCACCGCTGCGAGCGCCTCCTGAAGGTCCCGGAGGATCTCGAGTATCTGGCAGGGCATTTCCCCGGGTTTCCCGTGGTGCCGGGCATCGCGCAAATCGGCTGGGTGCTCGATGCCGCGCGGGACGTCCTCGGCGTGCCCACCGCGCTGCGCGGCATCGAGGCGCTGAAGTTCAAGCGCTTGCTGCGTCCCGCCGACGTCATCCACCTCCGGGTCGATCTCTCCCCCGACCGCGGCGCGCTGGACTTTCGGCTCTGGGACGACGCGGGCGTCGTGTCCTCCGGCCGGCTACGGCTGGCGCCGCGGCCCGCGGCGTCACGCGGACTGCAGCCGTGTTTGCTGATTCCGATCTTCGAGCACGGCGAGACCATCGGCGGCGTGCTCGACGGATTGACGCCGCTCGGGCTGCCCTGTGTCATCGTGAACGACGGCAGCGGCCGTGACACGTCCGAGACGCTGACCCGGCTCGCCGCGACGCGGCCGTGGGTTCACGTCGAGCATCTGCCCGTCAACCGTGGCCGCGGCGCCGCGCTCCGGCACGGGTACCGGGTGGCGAACGCGCGCGGCTTCTCGCATGCCCTGCAGCTCGACGCCGACGGGCAGCACGACCCGGCGGAGGCCGTCGCGCTGCTGCGCGCCGCCGAGGCCAATCCGCAGGCGCTCGTGCTCGGCGATCCCCGCTTCGACGCGACGGCGCCGCGCAGCCGGCTCTACGGACGCCGCCTCTCGCAGCTGATCGTCTGGGGCTACACGGGCTCGTTCGCCGTCCACGACCCGCTGTGCGGCTTCCGGTGCTTCCCGCTGGCGCCGACGCTCGCCGTCCTCGAGCGCCACCGCTTCGGCGACCGGATGGATTTCGATCCCGAGATCGTGGTGCGCCTGGCCTGGGCGGGGCTGCCGATCGTCAACGTGCCGGTGCACGTCCGGTATTTCGCGACGGGCCGCTCGCACTTCCGCCTCGTCCGCGACAACGCGTGTATCGCGGCCACCTACGGCCGCCTGCTGCTCGCGCGCGTCGGGCGGGCGCTCGGACGCGGGCGTGACGTGGGAGGCCGCGCGTGACGGCGGCCGGCAAGGGATGGCTCGCGGTCGCCGAGCGCGGCTCGCTGCTCGGCATGTATTTCATCCTCGCGTGTTATCGGCTTTTCGGCCGCCGCATCTGCGCGTACCTGATCATCCCGATCGTCGGCTACTTCTTCGTCACCGGACGCGCGGCGCGGCGGGCGTCGCGGGACTACCTCGCGCGCCTGTACGGCTGGTCCGAGCGCGAGGGCCACCGCGCGGTCGCGCGCGCCCCCGGGTGGCGCGACTCGTTCCGGCATTTTCACGAGTTCGCGCTGAACATCATCGACCGCGTCTCGTTCTTTATCGGCGACACCGCCGAGTTCGAGACGGTCGTGCACGGGCGCGAGCACCTCGAGCGGCTCGCCGCGAGCGGGCGCGGCGCCCTCGTGCTCAGCGCCCACCTCGGCAGCTTCGACGCGCTCCGCCTGGTGGCCGACGAGGGTGGGGTGGCGCTGAACGTCGCCATGTTCCTGCGCAACGCGCGGATGATCAACACGGTCTTCACGCGTCTCGACCCGGCGCGCCGCCTGCGCATCATCGACCTCGAGCGGGCCGCCCCGCACAGCGTCTTCGACATCCGGGCTTGCCTGCAGCGCGGCGAGTTCGTCGGCATGCTGGCCGACCGCGTCGGCGTCGGCGACGACGCGCGCGTGTCCTGGGTGCCGTTCCTGGGCGCGCGCGCGGCGATTCCCCACGGGCCGTTCGTGCTCGCCGGCGCGCTCAAGTGCCCGGTGCTGCTGATGATCGGCCTGCGGCGTGACCACTCGACCTACGACGTCTTCGTCGAGATGCTCGCGGAGGACATCGTGCTGCCGGCGGCGGAGCGCGCCGGCGCGCTCGACGCCCTCGCGCGGCACTACGTCAGCCGACTCGAGCACTACTGTCTGCGGGCGCCCTACCAGTGGTTCAACTTCTACGAGTTCTGGGACGAGCTCTCGCCGAGCCCGACATGACGACCGGCTTCCCGCGCGTCGACGAGGTCCTGCCGCAGAGCGGCCGCATGGTGCTGCTGACGCGGATCACCGCCCACACGGAGCGCCGGACGACCTGCGTCGTCGAGGTCGAGCCGACCTCGGCCTTCGCCGACGGGGAGGGCGGCGTGCCGGCCTGGATCGCGCTCGAGTACATGGCCCAGTGCATCGCCGCGCACGGCGGCCTGCGGGCGCGGGCGGCGGGCGATCCGGTGACGATCGGCTTCCTGCTGGGCTCGCGATCGGTCGCGCTGCACACGCCGCGCTTTCACCCCGGGCAGCACCTCGAGGTCGAGGCCGCGCACGTCTGGGGCGAGCAGGACTTCTTCTCCTTCGTGTGCACGGTGCGCGACGCGCGCACGCGCGTCACGCTCGTCGAGGGGACGCTGACCGTCGCGCGGGCCGCGGGCGCCGACGCGCTCACCGGCCGCGGGCGGGTGGAGGCGCGGTGAGGCGGCGCGTCGTCGTCACGGGCATGGCGGGGCTGTCGCCGCTGGGCAACGACTGGCCCACCGTCCGCGCGGGTCTGCTGGCGGGCCGCTCCGGCGTTCGCGTCATGCCGGAGTGGGACAAGTACGACGGGCTCGACACGCGGCTGGGCGCGCCGGTGCCCGACTTTTCCGTGCCCGGCCACTATCCGCGAAAGAAGGTGCGCAGCATGGGTCGCGTCGCGCTCATGGCCACGCGTGCCACCGAGCTGGCGCTGGCCGACGCGGGCCTCGCCGGCAGTCCCGTCGTGACCGACGGCACGACGGGCATCGCGTACGGCTCGACGAGCGGCAGCCCGCCGGCGATGGAGATCTACGCCGAGGCGTTCTACACGAAGCACAGCCTCAAGGGCATCGCGGGCACCGACTATTTGCAGTTCATGAGCCACACCTGCGCCGCCAACCTCGCCCAGTTCTTCGGCATCACGGGGCGGGTGGTGCCGACCTGCAGCGCGTGCACGGCGGGCAGCCAGGGCATCGGCTACGCGTACGAGGCCATCGTCGGCGGCCGGCAGACCGTGATGGTGGCCGGCGGCGCCGAGGAGCTGCACGCCGTCAACGCCGCCGTCTTCGACATCATGTTCGCGACCTCCAAGCGCAACCACGAGCCCGAGCGCACGCCGCGCCCCTTCGACCGCGAGCGCGACGGCCTCGTGGTGGGCGAGGGCGCGGGAACGCTCGTGCTCGAGGAGCTCGAGCACGCGCGCGCGCGCGGCGCCCGCGTGTACGCGGAGGTCGCCGGGTTCGGCACGAACGGCGACGGCACGCACATCACCAATCCCGACGTGCGGGGGATGCAGACCGTGATGGAGCTGGCCCTCCAGGACGCGGGGCTCGCGCCGGCCGACGTCGGCTACGTGAATGCGCACGGCACCGCGACGGAGGCCGGCGACATCGCAGAGAGTCTCGCCACCCACCGGGTGTTCGGCGCGCGCGTGCCCATCAGCTCGCTGAAGAGCTATCTCGGCCACACCCTCGGCGCCGGCGGCGCGCTGGAGGCGTGGATGACGGTCATGATGCTGCGCGAGGACTGGTTCGCACCGACCCTCAACCTCGAGGATCCCGATCCGCGCTGCGCGCCGCTCGACTACCTGCGCGGCGAGCCGCGCCCGCTCCGCGTGCAGCACGTGATGAGCAACAACTTCGCGTTCGGCGGCGTCAACACCTCGCTCATCTTCACGCGCTGGCCCTAGCGGCCTACGTCCCGTCCTTGGCCACGAGGGTCGGGCGGTTCGGCTGGCCTTCCCAGGCCGGCAGGTACCGCGCCTTTTTCCGCTGGATGCTGGACGCCTCACGGCGCGCCCACGCCTCCGATCGTTCCGTGTTCTCGACCCACGTGCACGACGTGAGGCAGTACTGCACGGCGGCGCTTTGCGGCGCGCCGGGTCGTATCGGCCGCAACACGAAGAACTGCTCGTTGCCCTGGCCCAGGAGGACGGCCACCTGGTAGGTCTTGCCGGCCTCGAGCTCGGCGTCGAGGAAGTCGGCGCTGAGGCCGATCACCATGAACCGGGTCCGGCCGGGCGCGGTGCGGTACACCAGACGCGTGTCGGTCACGAGCAGCCCGATGAATCGCTGCTCGGATCCGCGCAGCTCGAACAGCGACGTGGTGGTCGCCGTCCGCGCCGGTCGCACGAACACGATGGTGGCCTGGTCGGCCGTCGCGGTCAGCCGCACGCCGTCGGGGGGCACCGCGCGCATGCCCTTGAGCGAAACGCAGCCGGCAAGGCCCAGCGCAACGACGAGGCACGCCGTGCCGCCCATTGTCGAACGCGTCATCATGGGTCCCTCCTGTCTTGGTGAGGCCCCTCAGCCGCCGCGCACTTCTTTCAGCACGCGCCGCACTTCATGGTGCACGATGCCGTTGCTCGCGATCAGCGTCGGAGCATCGATGTCGAGCGGGCCGCCGTCGATGCCGGTGACGAGGCCGCCCGCCTCCTCGACGAGCACGCTGCCGGCCGCCACGTCCCACGCCCCCAGCCGCAGCTCCCAGAAGGCGTCGAAGCGGCCGCACGCGACCCAGGCGAGATCGAGGACGGCCGAGCCGAGGCGCCGCACGGCGCGCGCGCGCACGCTGAAGGCCGCGTACTCGGGCAGGTTCGTGTCGCGTGTTTCGCGGATATTGTACGGAAAGCCGGTCACGAGCAAGCTCTCGACGAGCGACGCGGCCGCCGACACGCGGATGGGCGCCCCGTTGAGGGTCGCCCCGCCGCCGCGCTCGGCCACGAACAGCTCGTCGCGCGACGGATCGTAGACCACGCCGAGCGCGACGCGCCGTCCGGCCTCGAGCGCGATCGAGACGCCGAAGATCGGCAGGCCGTGTGCGTAGTTGGTGGTGCCGTCGAGCGGATCGACGATCCAGCGACGCCCCGAGCGGCCCGCCGAGGCGCCGGTTTCCTCGGAGAGGATCGCGTCCTCGGGAAAGGCGCCGCGCAGGCGCCCGAGGATCTCCGCCTCGGCACGCTGGTCCATCTCGGTGACGAGATTCGTGGGCGCGCCCTTGTAGGCGATGCGCCGGACGCCGGCGAGCTCGTCGCGCAGGAGCCGGCCCGCTGCACGCGCGGCGTCGACGGCCACGCGGCGCTCGAGCGATGACATGCCGGGGGACTCTACCACATCACGGCGGCGCGGCGTCGGAGCGGCGGCCTACGGGCGGAGCGCGCGCGGGGGCCGGCGGATTACGACGAACGCCGCGCGGCGGGCGGGGTGAGACCGCACTCGGCGATCTTGCTCAGCAGGGTCTTGTAGCTGACCTTGAGGCAGCGTGACGCCTCGGCGCGGTTCCAGTTCACCCGCTCGAGAACTTCCGCGAGGGCGCGGCGCTCCGCCTCGAGCGCTCCGCGCCGCGCGATGTCGCGAAGACTCTCCGTCGGCAGGGGTCGCGACGCCACGGGCGGACGACGCTGGTTGCGGTCGCGCGCGCACAGCGCCTCGAAGGCCTGCTCGCCGTCGCTCAGCACCACGATCCGCCGGATGATGTTCTCGAGCTCCCGCACGTTGCCGGGCCACGGATACTCGATGAGGCGGACCATCGTCTCGGGCGACACGCGCTTGTTGCGGTCGTACTGCTGATTGAACAAGGCCAGGAACCGCGACACGAGCGGCGCGATGTCCTCCCGGCGCTCGCGCAGCGGCGGGATGCGGACCTCGACGACGTTGAGGCGATAGTAGAGATCTTCCCGGAACTCTCCGCGCGCGATCGCCTCTTCGAGGTCGCGGTTCGTGGCCGCGATGACGCGCGCGTCGACCTCGATGGCCTGGTGCCCGCCGACTCGCATGAACCGGAAGTCCTGCAGCACGTGCAGCAGCTTCGCCTGGAGCGCCAGCGGCAGCTCGGCGATCTCGTCGAGATAGATCGTGCCCTTGTTCGCGTACTCGAACTGTCCCGGCTTGCGCCGGTGCGCGCCCGTGAACGCGCCCTTCTCGTGGCCGAACAGCTCGGACTCGAGGAGTCCCTGCGGGATCGCCGCGCAGTTGACCTTCACGAACGCGCCGGTCGCGCGTGTGGATGCCGCGTGAATCGCCCGGGCGACGACATCCTTGCCGACGCCACTCTCGCCGCGGATCATCACGGTTGCGTCGGTGTCGGCGACGCTGTCGATCAGCGTCATGATCGATCGCATGGCCGGACTGCCGTCCCGCAATGAAACCGATTCGGTGGTGTCGCGGTCGAGCGTGGATGCTGCAGGTGTGCCGGTCGTGCCGCCCATTGAAGTCCCCCTCGATCTTTGTGGCCTCTCACCGTCTCGGGGCGCGCGAGACGGCGAGCTATGGATCCGCGGGGAGGGATCCGGCCGGATTCAGCCGGACCTCCCGGGGCCACGCAGCGTCATTATCCACATTTCCATAATGGTGTCACGTTGAAAACTCTGCGATCATCGATTCGGAGGCTCGGGTATGAAGCTTTTGTTGATCGAAGATGACAGGAATGTGGCCGACATGCTGGCCACCGCATTCAGGGATGAAGGGCACACGACGACCGTGAAGCACTCGGGGGAGGCGGGCCTGAGTCAGCTGGGCCTCGAGCGGCCGGACGCCGTCGTGCTGGACGTCCTGCTGCCAAAGATGAATGGAATCGAGGTCTTGCGCCATATCCGCGCGAGTGATCCGACGCTGCCCGTCATCATCGTTTCAGGGTTCGCCACCCCGGGGCAGCTGGACGAGGCTCGTCGCCTCGGCGTCACGGAAATCATCAGCAAGCCCCACATTCTGACGCACTTCACCGACGCGCTGGCCCGGGCGGCGAACGTCGGGGGAGGGCCATCGGGACCGTTCACAGGCTGACACCCACTGTCAGGGGGCGTTGTCGGCGAGCGCCTCGCTTGACAACCCCCGGAGCGTCCCGGAGCATGGCTCGATGCCTGACGATGCCAGCCTCAAGCGGCGGCTGAGCGCCGGGCTCGGCACGCGGCGGCATCGCGGGACGCGTGTCAAGCCCGGCACGCCGCCGGGAACGCTCGTCGCCGCCGGCGCGCCGGCACCGGCGCGCATCTCCGTGCTGGCCTACAACCGTGAGGGCGCCACCGAGCGCCGCGACGTCAGCGTCGACGACGCGCTGGGCGTGGTCGTCCCCGGCGGCGTCACGTGGATCAACGTCGACGGTCTCGGCGATACCCAGACGCTCACTCGGCTGGGCGAGCGCTTCGGGCTGCACCCTCTCGCGCTGGAGGACGTCCTCAACGTCGGCCAGCGGCCGAAGGTCGAGCGCTACGACAAGCACATGTTCGTCGTGATGCACACGATGCGCATCGCCGACGGCGAGATCAGCGAAGAGCAGGTGAGCCTCTTCTTCGGTGCCGGCTGGCTCATCACGGTGCAGGAGCGCCCGGACGGCGATTGCTTCGGCGCCGTCCGCGAGGCCATCCGCCAGGGGCGCGGCCGCGTGCGCGACGCGGGCGCCGACTACCTCGCCTATCTGCTGGTCGACTCGGTGGTGGACGCCTACTTTCCCGTGATCGAGCAGTTCGGCGAGCGCATGCAGCACCTCGAGTCGGCGGCCATCGACGATCCCAGCGCCAGCGTGCTGGTGCAGATGCAGCGGATGCGTCACCAGCTGCTGACGCTGCGCCGCGCGGTGTGGCCGATGCGCGAGGAGGTGCTCATCCTGCAGCGCGAGGAGTCGGAACTCGTCACGGCGGAGACGCGCCTCTTCCTGCGCGACGTCTACGACCATGCCGTGCAGGCGCTGGAGATCGTCGAGTCCTTGCGGGACAGCGGTCTCGGTGATGGAGGTCTACCTCTCCGTCCAGAACCAGCGGCTCCAAGAGGTCATGAAGGTCCTCACGGTCATCGCCACCATCTTCATCCCGCTGACCTT
>Ga0134075_10000323_pt1 | contig 14213 bp, 14 predicted proteins | sample 15_taG_18_FD_119775 | JGI IMG/M metagenome (GOLD analysis project Ga0134075, IMG submission 119775) | Grasslands soil microbial communities from the Angelo Coastal Reserve, California, USA - 15_D_Rain_40cm_5_09212015 | ecosystem: Environmental > Terrestrial > Soil > Grasslands ... | reverse complement strand
GCGCGCTCCCCCAAGAGGCCGCGGAGCCCGTGGTACATCGCGAAGCACTCGAGGGCGAACGGCAGGAAGCCGAGGTACCCGAGCACGGGCATCTCGAAGAGCTTCGTGTCGGGTGGGTACGGCACCGTGTAGGTCCACTTCGTCACCGCCCAGTAGTTCCAGAACTCCCAGAGGACGCCGCACACGAGACCACTCCCGAGGAGCGCGAGCACGCGCGAGGCGTCGCCGCCCGCGAGATCCGCGAGGCACGAGGGCCGGCCGCGCCGGTAGTTCACCGGCTCGAGGAGCAGCACCCAGCCGATCCACACGAGCGGGACGAGCCAGGCCGAGACGACCACGAGCGGGAGGATGACGCCGATCACGCCCGCGGCGACGGCGGCGCGGAGCAGGCCCGGCGACGGCCGCCACGGTGTCACGTGCGCGCGCCTGAGCACCGTCGCGCGGAGCGCCGCCGCCGTCAGAAACAGCGCGGGGAAGATTGTCGCGAACGCCCAGTCGTAGCCGACCCGGCGCAGCATGAGGTTCGGTTCCATGGTGTGGTACTGCCACCAGAGCCCGACGAGGTCGCCGCCGCCCCGCCAGAAGCGCGGGGCGTTGTAGAGCTCGAAGAGCCACCACCCGGCGACCGACGCGAGGGCAACCAGCACACCCTCGACCCGGTCGGTCGTGAGGTACGAGCGGCCGGTGAGGGACCAGACCACGGCGTCCATCATGAAGACGTAGCCGGTCCAGACGATCGGCGTGAACCATCGCCCGACCAGCTCGGACCCGGAGACGAGCAGGAGCTCGGCGCCGACGATGACCGCCGCCCCGACAAGCCCGTGAATCGGGAACCGAGGCCCGCTCATCCTGATGGAGATGGCCGGAAGGGGGCGCGCCCGCGTGCGAGTGTTCCTCCGAGCAAAGCGGGTCCGCCCCCTCCCCGCCCTGTTCTTAGACTTTGAGCAGCGACCGGATTTCCCTCACGACGCCCTCACGCCACTCCAGGGAGCGCTCGGCGCGGAGCGCGCGCCGGGCTTCCAGCATCTTCTTCTCGATCTCCTCGGTCTGCGCGGGCGGCCGCTCGATGAAGCGCGCGAGCTCGTTCATGCTCTCGTCGAAGAACGCGAACACGGGAATGGAGCGGTAGATCCCCTGGTTCAGGTACTGGTTCGTGAGGTCGGGGTTTTTGTCGCGCAGGAAGACACGCAGCTCGATATTCGGGTTCCCCTCGACCATCCTGGCGAGCACCGGGACGTTGTAGAGGGCGTCGCCGCACCAGTCCTCCGTGAGGACGAGGATCTTGAGCTTCGTGCCCAGCCGGTCGAGCGCTGCGCGGTCCTCCGGCTTGATTTTGATCTCGTCCAGGAACTGGACGAACTTTTCCTTGTTCGTCCCCATCTGGTCCAGGTACTGCTGGAACGTCATGCCCTGCGCGAACCGCTCCTTGGTGACCATGGGTCCCCCCCTTAGGCTCGCCTCGGACGGCGGGGCCTCGGTCACAGTCTCGCCTCGCCTGCGGCTACGGCTCGCACTGCGGCCCCGCGAGATCCGAAGGTCCGCACCACCACGTCATCGCATCGTGGAGAGATCGATCGTGAACCGGCTGACGTCGCGCCCGTCGGCATCGCGCACGACCAGCGCGACCCGCGACGTCCCCGTGAGGTACTGCGTGGGGAAGCCGTAGACGCAGCGCGCGAGGTACCGCCCGTCCTCCTGCCGTGCCGCGGACCGCTCGTTCTGGATGAAGGCAGGCTCGATCTCGCGGTCGGACACGAGCAGTCGGGGCGCGTAGAAGCGCGCGAAGTCCTCGCGCGGGCCCTGGAACCTCGCCCAGAGCAGGAGGCGATCCTGCTGCTCGCGCAGGAGCTTGTCCGGCGCGTCGGGCTTCAGGGGCTCGTGCCGGAAGGCCGCGTGGCGCGCCGCCAGGACGAGCCGGTGGAACGGCGTGAGCACGGTGATGCTCTCACCCGCAGCGTTCGCCACACGCCACTCCGCGTCGAACGTCTCGACGGTCACAGAGCGCGCGCCGATGCGGAGCGCATCCTCGCGCTCGCCGGGCGTGAGCGCGAACGACGCTGCGCGCGCCCACGGTCCCAGGAGCAGCGCGCCGAGGAGCGCGGTGACGGCGAGTCCGGCGCGACTCACGGGATCCGGCCGACCACGACCCGGCTGAACGACTCCGGGGCGAAGAACCGCTGGGCGGCGCGCTGGACGTCCCGGGCCGTCACGCGCGAGACGCCCGCCTTGTAGCGCTCGGCGTAATCCAGCCCGAGCCCCAGCTCCTCGACCGCCGAGACGAAGTCGGCGACCTTCCCGGACGTGTCGAGGCGCAGCGGAAAGCTCCCGACGAGGTACGCCTTGGCGAGCGACAGCTCGGCGTCGGAGGCGGGCTCGCGCGTCATGCGGGCGAGCTCGGCCGCGAGGAGGGCCTGGACCTTCGCCACCTCCGCGCTCCGCGTCTGGGCGCTCACGAAGAACGCCGAGCCGTACTTCGACGGTGAGACGTAGCTGTACACGGAGTACGCGAGCCCCGCTTCCTCGCGGACCCGCGTGTACAGGCGTGAGGCCGAGCCGCCGCCGAGCACGTACGAGGCCACCACCAGCGGGAAATAATCGGCGTCGGTCTGACGGATCGCCTGCCGGCCGAGCACGATCGTGGCCTGCGTCAAGTCCCGTGCGATCGCCTCCTCGTGCCGCTCTCGCCCGGCGGAGGCGCTCGGCACGGCGGCGAGCGGGGCGGCGGGCCGGGGCCACGACCCGAACCGTGCGAGGATCTCCCGCCGCGCCTCGTCCACCGTGACGGCGCCGACGACCGCGACGACGGTCGCGTCCGGACGAAAGTGCTCCCGGTGGAACTTCACCACGTCATCGCGCGTCAGTCGCGCCACGGATTCTCGGGTGCCCTCGACCGGGCGGCCGTAGGGGTGGCTCGGGAAGATGAGCCGGGCCAGCGCCCGCGCGGCGACCGTGCCGGGGTCCTCCTCGGAGCGCTTGATGGCGGCCTGGATCTCGCCGAGCTTCCGTGTGACCTCCTCTGGCGGGAACGTGGGCCACTGGATCACCTCGGCCAGGAGATCGAGGCCGAGCCCGAGGTCCTTCCGGAGGACACGGAGCGACGCGCTGACGCTGTCGCGTCCAGCGCCCGCCTCCAGGCTGCCGCCGACGAACTCGATCGCCGAGTCGAGCGCGAGTCCCGTGCGCGTCGCCGTCCCGCGGGTGAGCAGGGCGCCGGTGAGGTTCGCGAGCCCCACGCGGTCGGGGGGGTCGTACACGGCGCCAGCTTCCAGCAGGACGCGCACGGCCACGATCGGCACCGCGGGGCGCTCGGCGACGAGCAGGACGATGCCGTTCGGCAGGACTTCACGCCGGGCGATCGGCGCCGCCATCGCCGGCGACGCGAGCCCGAGGAGCAGGAGCAGGGCGAGGGACCGCTTCATCGAGGCTAGACTAACTGCTTGCGGAAGCGGAGGACGGACAAGCTGAACACGACCGCGCCGAACGCCACGAGCGGGAGCACGCTGGGCCAGAGGTACTCGACGCCGATGCCCTTGAGCACGATGCCCCGGACGATGCGCAGGTAGTACGTCAGGGGGATGATGCTCGCGATGTACTGCGCGCCCTGCGGCATCCCCTCGATCGGAAACAGGAGCCCCGAGAGATAGATCGACGGCAGGAACGTCATGAAGGACAGCTGCATCGCCTGGGACACCGTCCGCGACGCCGCGGAAACGAGGATGCCGATGCCGAGTGTGCCCCACATGAACACGGCGGAGAGCCCGTAGAGCAGCGCGAGGCTGCCCCGGATCGGCACCTCGAAGACGAAGTGCGCGACGAGGAGGGCCATCGTCATCTGGCCGTACGCGACGAGGAGGTTCGGGATGATCTTGCCGAGCAGCAGCTCCCAGCGCCGGATCGGGCTGACGACCAGCGCCTCCAGCGTCCCCCGTTCGCGCTCGCGGACGATCGCGATGGCCATGACACTGACGGTCGTCTGCATCAGGAGGGCACCGATCAGCCCCGGCACGATGAAGATGGCCGACACCAGGTCGGGGTTGTACCAGGCGCGCACGCGGACGTCGAGCGGCGGCGCGTCCTTCCGCAGCACCGCGCCGCCGGTGGTCTCGGTCAGGATCCCGAGCGAGCGGTCCGCCCCGAGCGCCGCCGCCGCGTTCATCGCGGAGGTCGCCACCTGCGGGTCCGAGGCGTCCACGATGACCTGGACCCGCGCCCGCCTGCGCGCGAGCTCTTTCGCGTAATCGGGCGGGATCACCACGCCGACCTTCGCCGAGCCGTCGTCGATCATGCGCGTGAGCTCACGCGCGTTCGCGGCGCGGTGACGGATGTCGAAGTACTGGCTGTTCTCGAAGGCCTCGAGGAGCTTCCGCGCCTCCACGCTCCCCGACAGGTCGACGACGGCCGTCGGCACGTGCTTGACGTCGGTATTGATCGCCCAGCCGAAGATGAAGAGCATGGCGACCGGGACGAACAGCATGAGCGTGAGCGCGAGCCGGTCGCGCCAGAGCTGGAGGAACTCCTTCGCGATGATGCCGTGGAGCCGGCTGCCCACGTCAACGCCTCCCGGGTTCGAGCGCTCGGAGCTGCTCGCGCACGCGCGCCTTGCGCTCGCGATCGACGAACGACACGAAGAGGTCCTCCACGTTCGGGTCGACCTCGTTGACCCACTCCACGGCGACGCCGTGGGCCGCGAGGTACTCCCGCACGGCCGCGACCGGGAGGTCCCTCCGCGCGGCGATGAGCCGCACGCGGGCGCCCGCGCGGACCACCTCCTCGACGGCGTCCCAATCCGCGAGGACATCGGCGGCGGCCCGCGCGTCCACCGGCTGGAGCTCGATCACGGGTCGGTCGAACGTCTTGGCCTTGATCTCCGCCGGGCTCCCGTGGGCGATGAGCCGGCCCTGGTAGATGAAGCCGAGGGTGTCGCACAACTCCGCCTCGTCCATGTAGTGGGTCGTCATGAGGACTGTCGTGCCCCCGTCGGCGAGCCGCCGGACGACCGCCCAGAACGTGCGCCGTGAGACCGGATCGACGCCGGCGGTGGGCTCGTCGAGGAAGACGAGCCGCGGGCCGTGCACAAGGGCGCACGTGAGCGCGAGCCGCTGCCGGTAGCCGCCGGAGAGCTGGCCGGCGAGCTGGCGCGGGTACCCGACGAGGTCGCCGAGGCGCAGCATCGTTTGGATGCGTGCCGGGCGGTCGGCGCGGGGGACCATGTAGACGCGGGCGTAGAACGTGAGGTTCTCCTCGACCGTCAGGTCGTCGTAGAGCGAGAAGCGCTGCGACATGTAGCCGATGGCCGACTTGACGCGCTCGGGGTCGCGGCGCAGGTCGATGCCCAGCACGCGCCCCTCGCCGTCCGTCGGCTCGAGGATCCCGCAGAGCATGCGGAGTGTCGTCGACTTTCCGGCGCCGTTGGGCCCGAGGAAGCCGTACAGTTCACCGCGTCGCACGCGGAGGTCGAGACCGTCCACCGCCACGATCCGGCCGAAGCGCTTCGTGAGGCCGCGCGTGATCACCGCGTACTGGTCGTCGCCAGGAGGGGGCGGGAGACCTGCCTCGACCACGCTAGCACTCGATACGAGACGTCACACCGACCAGTAGGCGACGAAATGACCCCCAGAAGCAACGGGTCTCGGCAGGTCTCCCGCCCCCTCCTGGCGCCACCACTACGGGTGGATCTGCGCGTCGGCCGGCATGCCAGGCTTGAGCGCGCCGCCCGCGTTCGCCACGGCGATCTTCACGCGATAGACGAGGTTGACGCGCTCCTTCTTCGTCTGCACGTTCTTCGGTGTGAACTCGGCCTCCGACGCGATCTCACGAATGACGCCGGCGAACCTCCGGCCCGGGAACGCGTCTACGCTGAGCGTCGCCGCCTGGCCGAGCCGGATCCGGCCGAGATCCGTCTCAGACACGTAGGCGCGCAGCCAGAGGTCGTTCGGGTCCATGAGCGTGAGGATGGGGGCCCCCGGCGTCGCGGTCTCGCCCACCTCCATGGCCTTTCGGAGCACGAGGCCGGTGAGCGGCGACACGAGGCGCGTGTCGGCCAGGCGCGCCTGGGCGAGCGCCAGCGCCGAGTGCGCCTCGGCGACCTGGGCGCGCGCCGCGACGACCGCGTCGGGGCGCGGGCCCGCTTCGAGGAGCGCCAGCTTCTCGCGGGCGCCCGTCTCGTTGGCCAGGGCGGCGTCGAACGCGTTGACCGCGCGGTCCACCTCCTGGAAGGCGACCAACTCCTTGGCGAAGAGCTGCCGCACGCGCGCGAGCTCCCGCTCCGCCCACTCGCGCGTCACCGTCGCGTTGCGCAGCGCCGCGCGCGCCTGCTCGATCTCCTGGGACCGGGCGCCCGCCTCGAGGTCGCTCAGCTGGGCCTGCGCCGTGCGGACGGCCGCCTCGGCGCGGCGGACCTCGGCGGCGGGCTCGGCGTCGGCGAGGCGCACGAGCAGCTGGCCGCGCTCGACGGGCTGGCTCTCGGCCACGGTGCGCTCGACGATGCGGGCGGTGATCTTGGCGCTCACGTCCACCTGCAGGGCCTCGATCGTGCCGGTGACCGCGACGGCGCGGTCCTCGCCATCGAGACGACGGACGGTCCAGGTCGCGGCGAGGACCAGCAGCAGGACGAGCGCGCCGGCGCCGCCGAGCTTCAGGCGCCGCGTCATCAGTCGATCGGGAGGAGAATCCCGACGTTCCGCTTGTCTTCGGGGAACCACGCGCGCGCAGCGCGCATGAGATCCGCCGCGGTCACGGCCCGGATCTTCGCGAGGAACTGGTCCTTCTGCGCGTAGCCGCCGATCACCTCGAAGCGCGCCAGGAGCGACGCCCGGCTGTGGACCGAGTCCTCCCGGAACACGAACGACGCTTCGATCTGGTTCTTCGCGCGCTGGAGCTCCTCGTCGGTGACCGGCTCCTTCTTGAGGCGCTCCACCTGGGCGCCGAGCTCCTTCTCCAGCGTCTCCGGGGTCTTCCCCGGCATCGCCGTCGCCCAGAACCAGAAGAGGTTCGGGTCCACCGAGAAGTAGGAGTAGTCGCCGCCGGCCTCGAGCGCGAGGCGGTGCTCGTACACGAGGTCCCGATAGAGCCGTGAGGCCCGCCCGCCAGACAGAACCGTGGAGAGGACCTCGAGGGGCGCGGCATCGTCCGAGCGCTGGTTCGGGACGTGGTAGGCGACGTACACGATCGGCAGCTCGGCCTGCTTCCGCACGACGACGCGCCGCTCGCCGTTCGGCGACGGCTCGACGGCGAGCACGGGCGGTGGCGCCGGCGCCTTTGGGAGAGGACCGAAGCGGCGCTTGATCCGCTCGAGCGTCTCCTCCGCCCGGAAGTCGCCCACGGCGACGACCAGCGCGTTGTTCGGGACGTAGTACGTCGTGTAGAAGGCGCGGATCTCCTCGGGCGTGATCCGGGCGATATCCTCCCGCCAGCCGATGATCGGGAAGCCGTAGGGGTGCGCCTTGAAGGCGAGCGAGGCCACCTCCTCGCCGAGGAACCCACCCGGGTCGTCCTCGGTGCGCGTCCGCCACTCCTCGAGGACCACCTGGCGCTCCGAGTCGATCTGCTTGGGGTCGAGCAGGAGGTTCTGCATGCGGTCCGCGTCGAGCTCGAGCACGAGGTCGAGCTTGTCCGCGACGATGTCGACGAAGTACGCGGTGACGTCCTGGGAGGTGAACGCGTTGTCCTGGCCGCCGTTCTGCTCGACCAGCCGCGCGAACTGGCCGCGCCCGTGGGCGGGCGTGCCCTTGAACATCATGTGCTCGAGGAAGTGCGCGATGCCGGTGGCGCCGCGCGCCTCGTTGCGTGAGCCCACGCGGTACCAGACCTGGAAGGACACGATCGGACTGCGGTGGTCCTCCAGCAGCAGCACGCGCAGCCCGTTGTCGAGCGTCTCCGCGACGACGCCGTCCGCGGCCCAGGCCGACGCCCAGCCGAGGAGGAGCGACCCGAGCAGGACGGCGGGAATCCTCCACATCCACGAGTAGTGTATCATCCGTGCTGATGCGTCTCGGCCCGCTCCTTCCCCTCCTGCTGGTGCTCCCGGCGCACGCGTTCGCAGAGTCGTGTACCGAGTCGTTCGCCGTGATCTACGGGAAGGTCTCGCCGGCGGTCGTGTCGATCCAGGCGACGAAGATCAACAAGGCGAAGCCCCAGCGCCGCTTCGAGACGCTCGTCGGTTCGGGTGTCGTGATCGAGCGTGACGGGCAGATTCTGACCAACGCCCACGTCGTCGACGGCGCCGCGTCCCTCTCGGTCACGCTCGATTCAGGCACGAAGGCGGCGGCGAAGGTGATCGGACTCGACTCCTTGCTCGATCTCGCGCTGATCCGGATCGAGACGCCAAGCTCGCTCGCCACCGCGCGGCTTGGCGACTCGTCCACGCTCCGTGTGGGCGACGAGGTCGCGGCGATCGGGAACCCGATCGGCCTCGAGCAGACGATGACGCGCGGGATCGTGAGCGGGCTCAACCGCATCCTGCCGGGTCTCGCGGAGCAGCCCATGATCCAGACCGACGCGCCGATCAACCCGGGCAACTCGGGCGGCCCGCTCGTGGACCGGTGCGCGAACGTCGTCGGCATCAACACGTTCGTCTCCGAAGAGGCGCAATCGATCGGCTTCTCGGTGCCGATCAACAGCGCGAAGGCGGTCCTCCGCGACCTTCGGGAGACCGGGCGCGTGATCCGCCCGTGGCTCGGCCTTCAGGGACGCGAGGTGGACGCGAGCCTCTCCTCGATCGTACGGCTGCCGCTCACCGCCGGCTATCTCGTCGAGATCGTCTACGACGGGGGCCCGGCCGACCGCGCCGGGGTGCGCGGCGGCACCACGTCAGTCGTCGTCCAGGGCGAAGAGTACCTGCTGGGTGGCGACGTCCTCACCGCGATCCAGGGGGCGCCGATCCGCACCCACGCCGAGTACCTGGCCAAGGTGCGGACGCTCAAGGCCGGTCAGCGCGTCAAGGTCACGATCGTGCGCGACGGCCAGAGCCGCGAGCTCACGCTGACCGTCACCGAACGCCCCCGCCTCCCCGCCGATCTCGTGGAGTGACCCGTCGCCCCTGCGCCAGCAGGCGGCGCGCGGTCGTGAAGATCCGCCGCAGCATCGGCCGCGTGAGCTTGCCGGTGAACGTGTTTTGCTGGCTCGGGTGATACGAGGCGATCAGCGCAACGCCGTCGCCGAAGGTCGTCACGGCGCCGTGCGCGAAGCGCGGGGCGCGCGGCGGCGGGGGCGCGCCGAGGCGGCGCCGTGCGCGCAGGTACGCCTGCCAACCGATCCGCCCGAGCCCCACGACGACGCTCACGCGGTCCAAGAGCCCGAGCTCCTGGAGGAGGTACGGCTCGCAGCGCGCGAGCTCCTGCGGCGTTGGCTTGTTGGCGGGCGGCGCGCAGCGGAGCGCGGCGGTGATGTACGCGCCGCGGAGCCGGAGGCCGTCGTTCCGATGTCGCGAGGTCTGCCGGTTGGCGAAGCCCGCGTGGTGAAGCGCGTCGAAGAGCCAGTCGCCGCTCCGGTCGCCCGTGAACATCCGGCCCGTGCGGTTGCCGCCGTGCGCCGCGGGCGCTAGCCCGACGAGGAGGAGGCGCGCGCGCGGGTCGCCGAAGCCCGGCAGCGGCCGCGCCCAGTAGGAGAGACCCGCGTACCGGCGCGGCGGCGACGCGGCGGCGGCCTCGCGATGGGCGACGAGCCGCGGGCAGGCGCGACACCGCACGATCGCGCCGCAGAGCCGCTCGAGAGCGCTTTGCAATCCGGCCGGATTGTGACACGGTGAGAGCCATGCCGCCACAGCGCGACCGGGTGGCTGGCCCGCGCGTCCCCTCCATTCTCGTTCACGGCGGCGCCGGGGCCGACCCCGTTGAGGGGCGAGACGAGCTCCGCGCGGGCGTCCGGGTCGCCATCCTGGAGGGCTGGCGCATCCTCGCGGGAGGCGGCTCGGCGCTGGACGCCGTGGAACGCGCGGTGCGTGCCCTCGAGGACCATCCGCGGTTCAACGCCGGGCGCGGTTCCGTGCTCACCTCCGCCGGCGCGGTCGAGACGGACGCCTCGATCATGGAAGGCGATCGGCTCCAGTGTGGCGCCGTGGGCGCCGTGAGCCGGATCGCCAACCCGGTGACGCTCGCCCGGCGGGTGATGGAGGCGAGCCGCCACATCCTCCTCGTCGGCGAGGGTGCCCTCGCCTTCGCCCGCGCGCAGGGACTGCCCGAGTGCGACCCCGAGGCGCTCGTCACCGAGCGCCAGCGACTGCGCCACCGCGAGCTCGTGGCGGCGACGAAGGGAACCGTGGGCGCCGTCGCGTTGGACAGGAACGGCACGATCGCCGCCGCGACCTCCACCGGCGGCCTCCCGGGCAAGCTTCCGGGGCGCGTCGGCGACAGCGCGCTGATCGGCTGCGGGACCTACGCCGAGAGCTCGATCGGCGGCGTCTCGTGCACGGGCGACGGCGAGGCGATCATGCGGGTGGTGCTCGCCCGTCGGGCCCTCGACGACCTCAAGGAGGCCGACGACCCCGAGTACGCGGCGCGGGTCGCGGTGGATCTCCTGGTCGAGGAAGGCCGCGGCCACGGCGGGCTGATCCTCCTCGACTGGCGGGGCCGCATGGGCTGGGCGCACTCGACACCGTTGATGCCAGTCGCGCTGATGAGCCCGGCCTTCGCCGAACCGCGCGTGCCCTTCTAGTGCCGGGCACGCGGCGGTCTCGCTCGGCGAGTCGCCGAGCCAAGTTGGAGGCGCACTAGGATGCTCGAGCTCGCCGATCTCGACCGCGCCCGAAAGCGCCTCGAGGGCGCCATCTACGAGTCGCCCTGCCCCTACTCGCAGACGCTCTCGGAGCTCTCCGGCGCACGGTGCTTCGTCAAGCTCGAGAACCTCCAGATGACGGGCTCGTTCAAGGACCGCGGGGCCGCCAACCTCCTGCTCCAGCTCAACCCCGCGGAGCGCGCCCGCGGGGTCGTCGCGGCGAGCGCCGGCAACCACGGGCTCGCCGTCGCCTTCCACGCCTCGCGTCTCGGGACGCCGGCCGTCATCGTCATGCCGGAGTGGGCACCCCTCATCAAGGTGACGTCGTCGCGTCGCAACGGCGCCGAGGTCATCCTGCACGGCGCGAACTACGATGAGGCGTACGGGCGCGCCCGCGAGGTCCAGGCCGAGCGCGGACTCACCTTCGTCCACCCCTTCGACGACGAGCGCGTCATCGCCGGGCAGGGCACGCTCGGCCTCGAGCTGCTCGCGCAGCGACCCGACATGGACGCGGTCCTCGTCCCCGTCGGCGGCGGCGGGCTCGTCGGAGGCGTCGGCCTCGCGATCAAGTCCCATCGGCCCGAGGTCCGCGTGATCGGCGTGCAGGCGGAGACGCTGCCCGCGATGAAGCGCGCGCTCGACGCGCGCGAGCGCGTGACGCTGCCGCCCGCCTCCACGATCGCCGACGGCATCGCGGTCCGCCAGGTCGGCGAGCTGACGCTCGCCCTGGCGCAGCGTCACGTGGACCAGATCGTGACGGTGAGCGAGGAGGAGCTGGCCAACGCGATCCTGCTCCTGCTCGAGATCGAGAAAACGGTCGTCGAGGGCGCCGGCGCCGCGCCCCTGGCCGCGCTCCTGAACCGGACGCTCGGGCTCGCGGGCCTCAACGTGGTGCTGGTGCTCTCCGGCGGCAACATCGACGTGACGGTGATCGCGCGGATCATCGAGCGGGGCCTCGTCAAGGACGGCCGGCTCGTGCGCCTGGGCGTCCTCCTGCGCGACCGGCCCGGTGCGCTCGCCCGCCTCACCGCCCTCATCGCCGCCGAGCGCGCCAACATCATGAACATCGAGCACGACCGCGCCTTCTCGAGCGGGGCGATCGGCGAGACCCGGGTCGGGCTGACGCTCGAGACCTCAGGGCGCGCGCAGATCGATGCGCTCAAGGAGCGGCTCGAAGCCGCGGGCTACCGGGTGGAGGAGCGGACGGCATAGCCGCGGACGGGGTCTGCCATGGCCGAGGATGGCTCGACCACGCGGCTCGCGTGCGCATGGCCCGTCGCGGCTGGGCTCCGTCGCGGTGCCATGACGTCCGCATTCGACGTCGCGGGAACGGGTCTCGTCCATCCCCCGCCATGGCAGACCCCGTTCGCGGCGAGCGAGCGTCGAGCGCGTCGGACGAGACGCGGTTCGAGCGCCGGCGTGGGAGTGCGAAGCCGCAGGGCGTCCGACGCCCGAGGCGAGCCTGAGTGAGTCGGCGCAATCGATCTGAGGGGAGGTTTCGGAAGGGGGGCGAAGCCCCCCGCCGAGTCAGCGCTACGCGCCCGGCGATTCGGGCGCCGTGCTGTCGGCAGGGTCGAACGCCAGACGCTCCAGGTCGGCGTCGTTCACGCGCCATCCGTGGAGGATCCGGGCGAGCTCGGCCACGTCCTGGATCGGGCCGTGCTCGGCGCGGAACTTGACGATGGTCATGGCCTGCTCGTGGCTGAGGCCGGGAAGCTCCATGAGCTCCAGGGGATTGGCGAGGTTGATCCGCACCTTGACCGTCATACGCGCACCCCCCTCGGACAGTGGTCCGCGCCCCATCGTCGCCAGGGGTGCCCGGTTGTCAAGGGCTAGCGCGTCGTGGCGTCGGGGAGCGCGCTGACGACGGCCGCGTAGGCCCGCCTGGCCAGGTCACCCGCGGCCTGTCGCGGCCCGAGGCTCGGATCGGGATGGAGCGTTCGGTGGTACGTGATCGTGATCCGCCGGGGACGCGGCAAGAGGCGACCCAGTGGCCAAGCGTCGTGACCGCCGGCGATCGTCACCGGCAGCACCGGGGCGGCGAGTGATGCCGCGAGACGGAAGGCGCCCGGCTTGAAACGCTGGACGCGACCGTCGGGGCTTCGCTCGCCCTCGGGGAAGATCATCACCACCTGCCCGGCCTGGAGGAGCCTGACGGCCTCGCGCGCCGCCCGCGGGTCGGACGACTCGATCTGGACGGGAAACGCGCGGAGCAGACGGATGAATGGCCCGAAGAGGGGGATCTCGAAGAGACGGCTCCATGCCATGTAGTGGACGCGCCGACGGACCGGAATCGAAACGAGCGGCGGATCGGCGTACGTCTGGTGGTTCGGCGTGACGATCAAGGGTCCCGTCGCCGGAATGTGCTCAACGCCGACCAGCTCGAGGCCGAAGTAGGCCCGGCAGAGGGCGAGGACCCCGGGGCGGACCAGGTCGAGGACGGGCGTGCGCACCCCTCTAGCGTTATACACGAAAGAAAACGGGGCCGGGAAGCGTCCCGGCCCCGTGGATCCCTCGCCCTGACTTGTTAATCTTCGTCGAGCTGGAGCTCCGACTCCTCAGGCTCGTATTGCCGACCGAGGCGCTCGATCCGGTCCTGGCAGCGGACGCAGGTCTGGACCTCGGGCATCGCCCGCAGCCTGGCGGGAGAGATCTCCTCGCCGCACTCCACGCACGTGCCGTACTCGCCCTCGCTCAGCCGCTCGAGCGCGGCCGACAACCGGTTGACGCGTTCCACAAGGAGCTCACGCGTCGCGAAGCCGATCTCCCGTCTCTCGTTGGCCTGGATCTCGTCCACTTCGTCAGCAAAGGGGGAGTTGTCCCCGATCGCCCCGGGGTATTCCTCGACCGCCACGGCCCCACTCATCTGGCGGAGTCGTGACACCGCAGCTTGCAGGTCCTGCTCGAGCCGCTTCCTAACGTTCTTGTCCATGGTGGACCTCCCAGATAGCTCTCGCCCCGGCAGTGCAACTGCCGTGCCGCGGATTGGACGGTCCACCCCTGCTCACAATTCATTGAAAAGAAAAGCCCGTGGATAGTCATGGTGGCAGGTAGGCCGGGCAAAATGCCAGAATGCTGACACTTCTATTGGCAAACGGTGGGAGATTCCGAGCCACCTCGAGGACGGATGAGAGGTTCCCGGGCGCTCCGAGGCGAAGGAACGCCCGGGGGCGAGTCCCCGGGCGTCCGATGAGCCAGGGGGAAATTACCGGCGGCGGCTCACGCGCGACTCCGACTCGCCTCGATTGCCCCTTCCTCCCAGATGCTGTGCTTGCGCGTCTCCGGCATGACGAAGAGGGCGATCAGGAACATGATCGCGGGAAGCGCGATGGGATAGACCAGGGCCCAGAAGAGGGGGTCGCTGGAGCCCGTCTCCACCGCCTTGGCGTAGGCCGCTGTGGTGATGATGGGCACGAGACCGCCGCCCCAGCCGTTGCCGATATGATAGGGCACTGACACCGAGGTATAGCGGATGCGCGAGGGGAAGAACTCCGCCAGGAACG
>Ga0134075_10000316_pt1 | contig 14303 bp, 16 predicted proteins | sample 15_taG_18_FD_119775 | JGI IMG/M metagenome (GOLD analysis project Ga0134075, IMG submission 119775) | Grasslands soil microbial communities from the Angelo Coastal Reserve, California, USA - 15_D_Rain_40cm_5_09212015 | ecosystem: Environmental > Terrestrial > Soil > Grasslands ... | reverse complement strand
GGACGGTCTGCACCTCGTCGCCGATCTCGTCCTTGGTCGGCGCGCTCTGCGCGACGGTCGGCGCGCTCTGCGCCACGGCGGGCGCGCTCTGCGCGGACGGGCTCGTGGTCTGCGCGCCCGCGCCCAGGGCGCGGACCGTCCAGTGCGCGCCGAGACCGGCGAGCGCCACCGCCACCGCCGCCGCCGCGACGAGAGCGGCGCGTCTCACGAGGCTCTCGCCAGGGGATATTCGCGGCCGCCGAGCCGCAGCGCGCCCCGCCCGGAAGCCTCGTCGTATTCCGCGAGAGCCAGCAGTTGGAACGTCGCCGCGCGCGAGAAGCGCGCCTCGAATGCGCCGCCCTTCACCCCGCAGTAGGGGACGTCGGCTCGGCCGAGCCGGACGGTCGCCGGATCGACCCGCTCGTCGCTGCCGTCGTTGAGGATCGCGTGCAGCATCTCCCCACGCCGCTCGATCCGCGTCACGACGAATGGAGCATCGTCCACCTTCACGGGAATCCGGACCCGCGTCTGAATGAAGTAACCATCGGCGTCTTTTCTTAGGTTTGTCCTTAAGTTGGCCAGAACTCCCGGATGCGTCACTTGAATGTCTTCATCGTACCAGTCTCCGTCGCGGTCGATGCGGAGGTCCGGAAGCTTCCAGTCCGGCGGCGGCGTGGCCATCAGGCGAGCATCCTAGAAGACGATGCTGGCGAACGTCACGACGCATTGCGGGTCGGGCGTCTGGCCATAGTGCCTCAGGACGCCCGGCGCGCCGCCCGTCGCGCGCAGGAGCGTCCAGATCGGCGACAGCCCGCAGATGCGGCGGGCGTCGCCGTCGCGCGCGGCGTCGTCGAAGAAGGCGCCGGCGTCGCCCGCGGTCACCGCCTCGAGGGTCGTACGATCGGCCGCGGCGAGGCGCGCGGCCTGTGCCCGCGACACGGGCTCGGGGTCGCCGAAGCGCGGACCGACGTGGGCGAGGTCGGCGCCGGCCACGAAGGCCACGCGTCGCCGGCTCGCCGCCGCCGTCTCGCCGAGCGCGTCCAGAAAGCGCGCCACGCGCCGATCGTCCTCGGGCCGCCGCCCGCGCACCATCGCCTCGTGCACGAAGCTGGTGAGGACGGGCACGATCGCGACGTCGCGCCGGCCGGCGAAGAGGTAGCGAAGGAACACCGCCTGGAACTCGATCGAGTGCTCGTTGCGGTGCGCCAGCTCGGCGGCGAAGCAGTCCTGGCGCGAGCGCGCCGCGAGCGCCTCGACGAAGTCGACGTCGACCGGCGCAGCGCCGAGCGGCGTGTCGTACGGCTTGCGCGTCAGGGCGAACGGCGCGGTCATCCCGGCGTGGCACGTGCCGAAGATGACGAAGACGTCCGCCGTGCAGCGCTCGGCGAGGTCGCGGTAGGCCCATGCGTACGCGACGCCGCCGCGGTGGAAGTCGATGTGCGGCGCGATCAGCGCGCGCACCGGATTCGCCCTCGCCCCGGCGCCGTCGATCGCTCCGGGCCCATGGGGCGGAAGGAAGAAGCCGTCGAACATCGCCCGCAGCGCCGCGGCGTCGGCCGGATAGGCGCCTCCCGCGTGGCTGGCCGGGCGCGCGGCCGCCGCCAGAAAGGCGCCGTCGACCTCGGCGCGCCGCGCCTGGAAGCGCGGCCCCTCGAGAAAGCCGTGCTCGTCCAGCGCCTGCGCCAGCTCCTCGACGCGGGCGACGTCGACGCGCTCGCCGCGCTGGCGCAGCACGGCCTGCCGGATCTCGTCGATGTCGTGCTCGCCGTCGAACAGCGAGACGATCTCGAGCAGCGCCATCGGCAGCATGACGACGGACGACGTGTAGCCGGCGGGATCGCGCAGGGCCAGGTAGCGCGCGCCCTCGTGCTCGACGGGGAACGCCTCGATGCCCCGCAGGCGCGGCCGGCGCGCGCTCTTCTTGTGGGAGGGCGCGCTCACGGCTTCAGATACGCGAGCGCGGCGGCGACGTAGATGCGCGCCGCGTCCACGAGCTCCGCGACCTCGACGTACTCGTCCACCTGGTGCGGGATCAGCCGGTGTCCCGGGCCGCACGTGACGATCGGGATCCCGAGCTGCATCCGCAAGATCGTCCCGTCGGTCGAGCCGGGGACGCCGCCCCACCGGGCGGGGCGGCCGGTGGCGCGACGGACGGCGCCGACCATCGCGTTCACGAGCGGCTCGCGACGCTCGACTTTGGTCGCCATGCGAAAGCCGTTGATCGGCGTCCACTCGAGGCTCACGCCGGGACACGCGTCGGCCGCGCGGCGGCACGCCTCGTCGATCTCCTTGGCCACCGCGTCGGCGTCGGGACCGGGCGTGAGCCTCACGTCCAGCGTGGCGTGCGCGGCGGCCGGGATGACGTTCGACTGCGGCACGCCGGCGACGGGCGCCGCGATGACGGTCGGGGTCACCGTGGGCGGCTTGAGATAGCGGCTGCGCGTGCACAGCGCGCGCAGGCGCCGCTCGAGTCGCGGCACGTCCGCCACGAGCGCGGCCAGCGCCGTGATCGGGTTGGCGCCGGCCTCGGGCATCGCGCCGTGCGCCATCCGGCCGCGCGCGGTGACGCGCGCCCAGACGACGCCACGCTGCTCGAGGCAGAGCTCGTTCTGCTCCGGCTCGCACACGATCGCCGCCGACAGCTCGCGGCCGAGCGGCGTGGTGCACAGATGCTTGGCGCCGAGCATGTCGCCTTCCTCGTCGACGAGCGCACCCACGACCAGACGGCCGCCCAGGCGCGCGCCGCTGCGTTTGATCGCCGCCGCCGCGATCATGGCCGCCGCCAGGCCCGACTTCATGTCGGCGGCGCCGCGGCCGTAGATCTTGCCGTCGACCAGGTCGGCGGCGAACGGCGGATGGCTCCATGCGGCCGGATCGCCCTCGGTGACGACGTCGGTGTGACCCTCGAGCAGCAGCGTCGGACGAGCCCCGCCCTCGCCGAGGAGGCCGAGGACGTTGGGACGCCCGGGCGCGACCGGCTGGACCTCGACCTCGAAGCCCTGCGCGCGCATCCAGCGCTCGACGTGCGCGGCGACGGCGGCCTCGTTGGCGTCGCGATCGCCCGGACGCACCACGCTGGGAATGCGCACGAGGTCGCGCGTGAGCGCCACCAGCTCGTCGGAATCGATCAGGGACAGCGCGTCCGTCAGCGTCGACACGGCCGCGTCTGGACCCTCCGGCGGCTACTCGTGGGGGAAGGACAGGATGACGGAGTCGAGGCGGATGACGCGGTACTCCTCGAGGGCGATATAGAAGTAGTGGCCCTCGACCTCCTCCGCGCTCTCCTCGAACGCGACGACGGTCTTGAGCTCGGGCATCTCGCGGAAGGCGTTGGCCCCCTCGTCGAAGCCGTCGCCACGAGCAATGACTTCCCCATACCGGATCGGCGAGCCCTTCGGGCAGTTCACGCGGATGTCGGCAGGCGCTTCGGCCATCATCTTGACGAGGAGATTGATGCCGTACACCTGGATGGGGATGTTCGTCATAGGCGAAACTATACCACCCCGGGAAGCGTCGGCGGCTCGGGCGCGGCCTCGCCGAGCGCGGCGTCGCCGCCCTTGCGGGCGATCTCGTCCAGCTTGGTCTCCAGGCGGTCCAGCTCGCGCTGCGCGTCCTCGTACTGCTTCTGCGCGTTGCCGAGATGGCGGCCCAGCGTGGCGAGCGGCTGACGCAGCTTCGCCACGTCGCCGCCCAGGCGCGCCAGGTCTTCCTGGATCCGCCGCGCGTTGGCCTCGATGCGCAGTCCCTTGAGCCCGAGCACGATGACCTGGAGGTACGCAAAGATGCTGTTCGGCGACACCGGCACCACGCGCCGCGAGAGCGCGTAGGCGCCGATCGGCTCCTCGCCGCTGTCCTCGGGCCGCACGGCGATCTCGTAGTAGACGTTCTCGGCGGGCACGTACATGAGCGCGAAGTCGTAGGTGCCCTCGTCGGGCAGGATGTACTTCTTGGCGATCTCGTCCACGCGCGCCTTCACGTCGCGCGCGAAGACCTTGCGATGCTGGCGGCGCTGGGCCTCGTCGGCTTCGGCCAGCATGCGGCGGAAATTCTCGAGCGGGAACTTCGCATCCACGGGGACGATGCGCTCGCCGATGCGGATCGCCGCGTCGACCTTCTCGCCGGAGCGGAAGCCGTGCTGGGTCATCCAGTGCTCGCGCGGCAGCATCTCGTCGAGCAGGCGCTCGAGCAGGGTCTCGCCGAGGCCGCCCCGCATCTTGGGCGACTTCAACACCTGCTCCAGGCCCTGGATCTCGCGGCCGATCTCGGCCACCCGGCGCGTGGCCTCCTGCAGGGTGCCGAGGCTGCCCTGCACGTCGCCGACGACCTTGGTCGCGGCGTCGAGCCGCGCGCCGATGCTCGTCTGGCCCGCCTGGATGAGCGTCATGCCCTGCTCGAGCTGGCGCGTCACCTCGCTCGTGAGCGACGACACCTCGCGCCGCAGCCGCTCCTGATCCTCGCGGCCCTCGCGGCGCACGGTCTCGATCTCCTGCTTGAGCAGCGGGAACGCCGGGTCGGTCGCCGCCGGCCGGGAGCGCAGCTCGGCCAGCTCGCGACGGGTGCCGAGCAGCGTCCAGGCGACGACGGCGAGGACGACGAGCAGCGCGCCGAGCAGGATTCCTGCGGTCTCGGTCATCGACGTCTCCGGCGGGCCTCGCCGCGCTTCCAGTGCCGACACACGCCGCGCAGGCCGCACGGCGGGCACACGACCGCGTCGCGGCGGTCGAGGCAGTCCCCGGCCATGCGGGTGTGGCAGAGCGCGAAGTCGTACTTCACGGGATCGGCCGGGTCGAGCGCGGCCAGGCGCGCGGTGATCTCTTCCGCCATCTTCCAGGTCCGCGAGCGGCGGCGCGTGAGGCCGATGGCCCGGCTCATGTTCTCGACGTGCGTGTCCACCGGCATCACCAGGCGCGACGGCGAGACGCCCGTCCAGAGGCCGAAGTCCGGCGCCTCGCGCCGCACCATCCAGCGCAGGAACAGCAGGAGCCGCTTGCACGGCCCGCCCGCGGACGGCAGCGGGAACAGGTGACGGTAGCCGCGCGAGCGGCGACCGCGCGGAAAGACGTCGCGCAGGTCGGCGTCCAGGAACGCCCGCGCGAAGCGCTCGAGCGCCGGCGCGATGGGGCCGCGTGGCTCGGCGTCGCCGGCGAGGAAGCACTTCTGCAGCGTGCCGTGGCGCGCCAGGACGTCGCGTGCGGCGACGCAGAAGGCCACGAGATCGCGCGGCCGGTTGAAGCGATAGATGAAGCCGGCGAAGCGCGCGGCGTCCCGCCCGGCGTCGAAGTCGCGCACGAAGGCGGCGGGCGACGCGCCCATCGCGGCCAGCACGCCCTCGAGCGCGCGGCCGAACAGGTCGACGCGGCCGTAGGCCAGGCACGCGGTCAGGAGCGCGACGAGCTCGCGGTCGGCGGCGTCGGCGTAGCGCAACGGATACTGGATGGCGTCGCGCTCGAGACGGGCGTCGTAGTCGAAATCGCGATAGAGCCGCTCGAGGGGCTGTCGCAGCGCGGCGGGTGACGTCAACTTGCCGCATGATACCATGCGCCGCGATGCGTGCCGCGCGCGGTGCGATCCGGATCGGCGTGGTCGGCCTCGGCGCGATCGGCCGCCAGGTCTGTCGCGCCATCGACCGGGGACTGCCGGGACTGCTCCTGGCGGGGGCCACCGCGCGCACGCGCGAGCGCGCGGAGGCGTTTCTCTCGACGCTCAAGTCCCCGCCGCCGTTCCTCGACCTCGACGCCCTGGTGACCGCCTCCGATGTCGTCGTCGAGGCGTCGACGCAGGCGCATCTTCACGACATCGCCCCCCGGGCACTCGGCGCCGGCCGCGATCTCGTCGTGCTCTCGTGCGGCGCGCTGCTCGGACGCGAGGACTGGATCGCGCTCGCGGAGGCGACCGGCGCGCGCATCCGCGTGCCCTCCGGCGCCATCGCCGGCCTCGACGGCGTCAAGGGCGGCGCCATCGGCGCCATCCGCGCGGTGACGATGGAGACGCGCAAGCCGCCCGCCGGTCTCGCCGGCGCGCCGTGGATCGTGCAGCAGCGGATCGACCTCGACGCCATCCGCGAGGAGACCCTGATCTTCGAGGGACCGGCCACCGAGGCGTGCCGCGCGTTCCCGGCCAACGTCAACGTGCTGGCGGCGCTCTCGCTGGCCGGCATCGGGCCCGAGCGGACCCGCACGAAAATCTACGCGGTGCCCGGGCTCGCGCTGAACACGCATCGGATCCGCGTCGAGGGCGAGTTCGGTACGCTCGCGATCGAGGTCGCGAACGTCCCCTCCGAGAACCCACGCACCGGTCGGCTGTCGTACCTTTCGACGATCGCGCTGCTGCGCGATCTGGGCTCCACCCTTCGAATCGGGACCTAAAGGATGGGGGGCCCCGACATGGCCCCCCATACCCCCCAGCGCTCGTCGCGTCCCGGGGGACCCGTGACGCGCCTCGAAATCCGTGACACCCCTCGTTACCGTGGCGCCCCTCGAGAGCCGTGGATTCTGCTCGGGGTCGGGGTGGCGCTGCTCGTGCTGTCCGGGATCGCGCCGCACGATCGGTTCACCTGGATCATGGAGGTGGGGCCGATCCTCATCGGCGTGCCCATCCTCGTGGCGACGTGGCGCGGGTTTCCGCTGTCGCCGCTGCTCTACCGGCTGCTCTTCGTCCACGCCTGCGTCCTGATGCTCGGCGCCCACTACTCGTATGCCGAGGTGCCGCTCGGCTTCTGGGTCCGCGACGCGCTCGGATTGGCGCGCAACCACTACGACCGTCTCGGTCACTTCATGCAGGGCTTCGTGCCGGCGCTGCTCGCGCGCGAGATTCTGCTGCGCACGACACCGCTGTCGCCCGGAGGCTGGCTCGTCACGCTGGTGACGGCGGTGGCGCTGGCGATCAGCGCCGCCTACGAGCTCGTCGAGTGGTGGACCGCGCTGCTCACGGGCACGAGGGCGGACGCCTTCCTCGGCACCCAGGGCGATCCCTGGGACACGCAGTGGGACATGTTCATGGCACTCTGCGGCGCCGGCGTCGCCCAGCTGCTCCTCGCGCGCGTCCAGGACCGCCACCTCGGCCGGAGCGCGTGATCGATCCGGTTCGCGCGTCCTTCGACCGCATCGCCGAGCAGTACGCCGCCGACTTCGCCGACGAGCTCACGCGCAAGCCGTGGGACGTCGAGCGCCTGCGGCGCTTCGCGGCGACGTGCGGGCCGGGGCCCGTGCTCGACGTCGGCTGCGGGGCGGCCGGCCACGTCGGCCGCTTTCTCGCCGACCTCGGCGCGCGCGTCGTCGGCGTCGACTTCTCGGAGCGCGCGGTCGCGCACGCGAGCCGCCTGAACGCGACGCTGCGCTTCGTCGCGGGCGACGTACGGGCCCTGCCCTTCGCCCCAGGCGCGTGCGCCGGCGTCCTCGCGTTCTACTCGCTGATCTACGGCGGCGACGAACCCACGGCGGCGGCACTGGCCGAGCTGCGGCGGGTGCTGCGCGACGGCGGGCGGCTTCTCGTCGCCGTCCACGCCGGCACCGGCGCGCAGCGCTTCACCGATTACAAGGGCGCGCCGGTGGACGTCGAGCTGCATTATCGCGAGCCGGCGGCGTTTGCCGCGCAGGTTCGGCGTGCCGGCTTCGTCGTGGAGTCGGTCGAGGTGCGGCCGCCCTACGCGTTCGAGCACGCGACGGAGCGTCTGTACGTGACCGGCCGGGGGCGCTAGCCCAGACGCTGGGCTTCGAGCCAGCGCTCGGCTTCGAGGGCGGCCATGCAGCCGGTGCCCGCCGCGGTGACGGCCTGGCGGAACACCGAGTCCTGCACGTCGCCGGCGGCGAACACGCCGGGCACCGAGGTGCGCGTCGTGCCCGGCTCCACGCGCACGTAGCCGCTCGGCAGCAACTCGACCTGCCCGCGGAAGACCGCCGTGTTCGGCTGGTGGCCGATCGCCACGAAGAGGCCGTCGACCTTCCGCTCGGAGCGTGCGCCGGTGACGACGTCCGCGAGGATGACGCCCGTGACCTTGCCCGCGGCCGGGTCGAGGATGTCGCGGACGACGCGGTTCCAGATGAACGAGATCTTGGGATGCGCGAAGGCGCGGTCCTGCATGATCTTCGACGCGCGCAGCGTGTCGCGCCGGTGGACGACCTCGACCTTGCGGCCGAGGCGCGCCAGGTAGAGCGCCTCCTCCAGCGCGGAGTCGCCGCCGCCGACGACCATGATGTTCTGGTCCTTGAAGAAGAAGCCGTCGCACGTCGCACACGTGGACACGCCGTGGCCGAGCAGCAGCGTCTCCGAGGGCAGCCCCAGGAGCGTGGCGGACGCGCCGGTCGCGAGGATCACGGTGTGTGCCTCGAACGACGTATCGGCGGTGCGCACGACGAAGGGCCGGCGGGCGAAGTCGACCGCGACGACGTCCTCGGCGATCATGTCGGTCCCGAACCGCTCGGCCTGCTTGCGCATCGTCTCCATGAGCTCGGGGCCGAGCACGGGATCGACGAAGCCCGGATAGTTCTCGATGTGCGTGGTCAGCATCAGCTGCCCACCCGACTGCACGCCGCTGATCATGAGCGGCGCCAGGTTCGCACGCGCCGCGTAGATCGCCGCGGTATAGCCGGCGGGGCCGGAGCCGATGATGATCACCTTGCGGGTCGTCGCCATGTCACCGTGTCTCCTCGGCCATTGAGATGCAGACGACATGCCCAGAGATGCCCGGCGTGAGTTGTTACGTCAACCCGAGGATCGGCTCCAGGTCTGCGAGGTCACGGATCTCGTACTCCGGCGGCGCGATGCCTTCTGGCAGCGGCTCGCGCGCGGGATTGACCCACGCCGCGTCCATCCCCACACGATGGGCGCCTTCGACGTCGATGTCGGGCCGGTCGCCCACGAAGAGCGTGCGGGCGGCATCCGCGCCCGTGGCGACGAGCGCGCTGCGGAAGATGTCGGGCCGCGGCTTGCGCCAGCCGACCGCGTCCGAGACGATCACCGCGGCGAAGAGCGGCAGGACGCCCGCGGCCTCGAGGATGCCGGTGGCGGTCGGCGTGTAGTCGAAGTTGGAGACGACGGCGAGGCGATAGTGCGCGGCGAGCCGTCGCAGCAGCGGGCCGTAGTGCGGCGGGAACGACGCGGCTTTCGAGAGCTCGGCCTTGTGCGCCTCGATGAGCACGCTCGCGAGATGAGGCGACAGCGTCGCGTGCTCGACCTCCAGCCGGCCGAAGAAGTCGCGGAAGCGCTCCGGCGCGCCGACCTCGCGATGGTCGATCGCGCGCAGCCGCTCGGCCTCCTTCCACGACGCGGCGAGCGCCTCGTAGCACTGCGCCAGGCTGATCGAGGGGGCGTGCGGCTGCAGCAGCGCGTGCAGGCACCCCGCGGTGGAGCGGATCGTGCGACCGCCGACGTCGATCTGCGGCAGTCGCTCGCGGTCGAAGTGCACGAGCGTGTCGAAGAGATCGAAGAAGATCGCGTCGTAACGGCGGCGCGTCACGGGCGCTCTCCCCGGCGGTCCAGCGGCTTGCGGTTGGCGAAGCCTTCGTCGAGGCCGTGCCAGTGCGTGACGGCCGTCTCGCCGTACTTCCAGCACAGGTTCACCACGCGCCCCTCGCGGCGGTGGGGGAAATCGACGAGCCCCAGTGCCAAGTCCTTGATGGTGCCGCCCATCCCGGTGATCTCGGAGAGTCCGGCCTTGACGATCTCGGTGAGGCGGGTCACCTGCGCCATGTCCGCTTTCCATGCGCCGCGGTCGATCATGCCGCCGCCCGCCAAACCGATCCGCTCGCGCTCGGCCTCGAGGCGCCCGGCGATGGCGCCGGCCTCCTCGTTCGCGCGCATGACGGCGGCCATCACCCGCGCGAGCGTCGGGATCAGCGTGTCCACGTCCGCCGGCTCGAAATAGCGCTCAGCCACGCGGTTCGAGACCGCCGTCGACGAAGATCGCGTGGATTTCTTTGGGGCCGTGCACGCCGCGGGTGAGCGTCAGCTCGATGTCGGCGGTGCGGCTCGGCCCCGTGATGAAGTTGATGACCGCGCCGCGCTCGGGCGGCGCCGGGCCCTCGTGCCACGCCTCCAGCGCCAGGCCGACCTGCTCGAGCGATTCCACGAGCGCCGTGCGGTCGAAGACGGCGACGTGGCAGGGCGGGAGCAGCGACGTCGAGCGCGGGCGTCCGGCCGCGGCGACGAGCACCAGCGTGCCGGTCTCCGCGACGGCGAGGTCGGCGCCCGTGACGCCGAGATCGGCCTCCGCGACTGCGGCGCGCAGGCGCCGGCGCTCGGCCTCCGGCGGGACGGCGTGCGGCATCGATTCCACCGCGATGCCCGCCGCGTCGAGCGCGGGCGCGATCGTCACGCCGAGCTCCTCGGCCGGCCACGCGACGAGCCGCCGCGCCGCACGCTCACGACAGATGCGCTCGAGCGCGGCCGGCACCTCCGCCGCCGTCGCGACGCGATGGAAGACCCCGGCCACGCGCTCGAACTCCGTGCGAAACCGCTCGAGCGTCTGCGGCCAGCGCTCGCTCAGCTCGCGGCGCAGCAGCTCCAGGCGCTGGCGCGGCTGCGCGGGCCGCTCGGCCGGCGAGGCGGCGAACAGCCCGCGCGTCTTCGCCATCTCGGCGCGGATGCGCGCGAGGAAGTCCGCCTTAGAGCTCACGCCAGCGCTCCTGGAAGGTGCGCGCGGCCACCGGCGGCAGGTCGCGCGTCTTCGTCCACCGGCCGAAGAAGGACGGCAGGGCGCGGATGCGGCCGGCACGGACGAATGGGCGCTGGGCCGTGCGGCCGATCCGCGCCCCGAGGCGGTAGAGCGCCGGCGACCGGAGGATGCGCGCGAGGGCCTTGAACACGAGGCGCTCGGACCAGGGCGCGATCCGTCGCTCGTCCACTTCCTTGCGCAGCTCGATCAGCATCCGCGGAATGTCGATGCGCACCGGGCAGGCGTCGGCGCAGGCGCCGCAGAGGGACGACGCGTGCGCGAGGTCTTTCACGGAGGCCGGGCCGTTGAGCATCGCGGTCAATAAGATCCCGATCGGGCCGGGGTACGTGTAGCCGTACGCGTGGCCGCCGATCTGGCGGTAGACGGGACAGACGTTGAGGCACGCGCCGCAGCGCAGGCAGTAGAGCGACTCGCGCAGGGTGCCGGCGATCTGCGCGATGCGGCCGTTGTCGAGCAGCACGAGATGGAACTCGTCCGGCCCCTCCAGCTCACCGGGCCGGCGCGGCCCCTGCACCAGCGTCGTGTAGACGGACAGCTTCTGGCCCGTGGCGCTCCTGGCGAGGATCGCCAGGAACACGGCGAGGTCGGTCATCGACGGGATGACCTTCTCCACGCCCATCACGGCCACGTGCACGCGCGGCAGCGAGGTGACCATCCGGCCGTTGCCCTCGTTGGTGACGAGCACCACCGTGCCCGTCTCGGCCACCGCGAAGTTGGCGCCGGTGATGCCGAGGTCGGCGGTCAGAAATTTCTCGCGCAGCTCCTCGCGCGCGATCTTCGTGAGCACCTCGGGGTCGGCGGGCAGGCCGGGCCGCCCGAGCTCGCGCGAGAACAGCTCGGCCACCTGCCCCTTCGTCTTGTGGATGGCGGGCGCGATGATGTGCGAGGGCCGCTCGTGAGCGAGCTGGATGATGTACTCGCCGAGGTCGGTCTCCACCGGCGTCACGCCGATCGCCTGGAGCGCGTCGTTGAGGTGGATCTCCTCGGTCGCCATCGACTTGGACTTCACGGCCATGCGCGCGCCCGTGCGCCGCGCGATGCCCAGCACGATCTCGCGCGCCTCCTCGGCCGTCGTCGCGAAGTGGACGTGGCCGCCCAGTCGCTCGACGTTGGCGACCAGCGTCTCGAGGTGCGCGTCCAGCCGCTGCAGCGTCGCCTCTTTGATGGCGCGGGCGCGGTCGCGCAGGCTGTCGCCCTGGGGAAAGTCGCCGAAGGCCTCGCGGCGCAGCGTGATGAACTTCGTCGTGGCGATGTCGAGCGCCTCGTGCAGGAACCGGTCGCCGAGCGCGTGCGCGGCCCGCTCGCGCAGCGGCGTGGTGACGATCGGCTCGGTCATTGGATTTGCCGTCGGGGCGCCTGCGCAGGGCGACCCACACAGGCTCGCCTCGCCTGCGGCTGCGGCTCGCACCACGGCCCGACGGTCGGCGCATCGTCGCGCGTGGTCATTTGGATTTGCCGTCGGGGCGCCTCCGCAGGGCTCCGGCGCCCGACGGTCGGCGCATCGTCGCGCGTGGTCATTTCAGGACCTCGGCCAGGTGCAGGGCGCGGAGGGGCGAGTTCCGGCGGGCCAGGCCGCCCCGGATCTGCATCAGGCAGCCGGCGTCGCAGGCCACCAGGCAGCGCGCGCCGGAGGCCTCGAGGTTGGCGAGCTTGCGCTCGAGGATCGAGGTCGACACCTCCGGCAGCCGGACGGAGAACGAGCCGCCGAAGCCGCAGCACTCGTCGCTGCCCGGCAGCGGCACGACCTCGGCGCCGCTCAGATTGTGCAGCAAGGTGCGCGGGGCCGCGCCCTCGTGCAGGCCGCGCAGGAGATGACACGAGTCGTGGTAGGCCAGAGGCCCCTCGACGTCGCTCTCGAACGTCGTGCGTCCCAGGCGGCGCACCAGGAATTGCGAGAACTCGTACGTGCGGGCGGCCAGGCGCTCCGCGTCCGCCGCCTCGGCGCGGCCGCGCAGCAAGCCCGGGTACTCGTGCTTGACCATCCACGCGCACGAGCCCGAGGGGACGATGACCGTCTCCGCGTCCCGGAACACCGCCGCCGTCCGTCGCGCCACCGCCGCGGCCTCGTCGTGGTAGCCCGAGTTGAAGAGTGGCAGGCCGCAGCACGTCTGGCCGGCGGGCAGCGTCACCTCGACTCCGAGCCGACGCAGCAGCCGCACGATCCGCTCGCCGACCTCGGGATAGAACATGTCGGCCAGACAGGTGATCATCAGCGCCGCGCGTGGCGCCGCGCCGGAGACGGGCGCCTCGGTCATGCGTGGGGCGGCGGCGGCGCCATGAACACGAGCAGCAGCAGGCGCTTGCCGGAGTCGTTGGCGACACCGTGCTGGGTGCCGGCGGCGGCCACCAGCGCCTCGCCACTTTCGAGGGCCAGGTCCGCGCCGTCGAGGCTGAAGCGGCCGCGCCCCTCGAGCACGACGTAGACCTTGTCCTGGCCGTCGTGGGCGTGGACCTTCTGGCTCTGTCCGGGCTCCAGACAATAGAGATCGACCTGGGCGCGCGGCGTGGACGCGAGCGCGATCTTGGCCATCTTGTCGGGCTGGTACTTCGCGCGGTCGGCGAGCCGGATCTTCATCGCTCCTCCCATCGCATGGCGCGCGCCAACAGCGTGACCGGGTGGACGACGTCCAGGTCGAGGCCGCGCTCGCGCGCGCCGCGCGCGATCTGCATCAGGCAGCCCGGGTTGCCGGTGACCACGGCGCGCGCGCCGGTCTCGACGATCCGCGCGATCTTCAGCGCCAGCAGCCGATCGGCCATCTCGGGCTCGAGCACGTTGTACACCCCCGCGCTGCCGCAGCAGAGCTCGCTGTCGGCCAGCGGCACGAGCCTGAGGCCGGGGATGCGGCCGAGCAGCGCGCGCGGCGCCGTGCGCACGCGCTGGCCGTGCGCGAGGTGACACGGGTCGTGGTACGTCACGGTCAGCGGCAGCGGGTCGAGCGGCAGCTCCGCGTCCGCCAGCAGCTCGGTGACGTCGCGCGTCCTCGCGGCCAGGCGGCTCGCCGCCTCGTCGTCGCCGACCCAGTGCGCGTAGTCGCGCAGCGCGGAGCCGCAGCCCGCCGCGTTGGTCACGACCCAGTCGACGTCCCCGGGCAGGGCCGCGGCCAGCGCGCGCGCCCGCGCGCGAAACGCGTCGAGCCGGCCGCCGTGCAGCTCGAGCGCGCCACAGCAGCCCTGGCCGGACGGCGCCACGACGTCCCAGCCCGCGGCGGCGAGCAGCCGCATCGTATCGCGGTTGACGTCGGCGAAGAGGTAACGCTGCACGCAGCCGGTCAGCAGTGCGACGCGGCCGATCGCGCGGCCGCGCGCGGCGAGGAACTCCGGCAGCTCGGTGTCCGTCCGCGGTACCTCGGGCAGGAGCGCGTCCATCGCGGCCAGCCGCGGAAAGCGGCGCAGCAACCCTGCGCGGCGCACGAGCGCCTGGAGTCCCCAGCGCCGGTAGCGACGCAGCAGGCCCAGCACGATCGCCAGCCGGTGCGGGTGCGGAAACACACCGAACAGGAACGCGTCGATCAGCCGGCGCCGCGCGGGACGTCCCACCCGCTCGATGTCGGCGCGCGCCGTCTCGAGCAGCGAGCCGAACGGCACGCCGGCGGGGCACGCGGTCTCGCACGCTCGGCAGCCCAGACACAGATCGAGGTGACGCGTGTAGGTC
>Ga0134075_10000315_pt1 | contig 14308 bp, 9 predicted proteins | sample 15_taG_18_FD_119775 | JGI IMG/M metagenome (GOLD analysis project Ga0134075, IMG submission 119775) | Grasslands soil microbial communities from the Angelo Coastal Reserve, California, USA - 15_D_Rain_40cm_5_09212015 | ecosystem: Environmental > Terrestrial > Soil > Grasslands ... | reverse complement strand
TTTGCGGGAGGTATCTGCAATGGTAAGAATGACATGATCGATGTTGTGCTCGCAAACGAGTCGCGGTAAGTCGGCGGTCGCTCCCAAAACTTTGATGTCTTCGATCACCGCGTGAAGCTTCTGCGGCTCATCATCGACGAACCCCTTGATTTCCAGATCGTTCGAGCGCCGCTTTCTAATTTCATTGGCGACCCAGCGGCCGGCACTTTCCGCCCCGACGAGTAAGACCGGCTTCGGCGGGCCATCGCTGTCAGCAGAAATTCCTGAGCGGCGAAGAGACCATTCGTAGATGACTCGCCGCAGAACGCGAACTCCGACGGCCATTGTGAAGACCAGCACGCCGTCGAAAACGATGATCGAAAGCGGCACGCGCCAAGGTGCGTAGGAGTCCGCTAAGCTGAGACGCAATGCGAGGATAGGAAGGGAGGAATACGCGACCGCCGCGAAAAGCGTGCGGGTTTCGCGCAGCCCGATAAAGCGCCAAATAAAACGGTAAACGCCAAACAGCGACATCACCGCGGATTGCAGTGTCGCAACAAAGAAAAGTTGACGCTCTAGGGCCGGGACTTCTCGAGCAGGAATGGAGAAATCGAACCGCAACAAGTACGACAGTACAAAGGCAAGCACAAACAAAGCAAAATCGACAGAAATTTGATACCGCTTGATCCAGAGAAATTCCGCGGCAGATTGCAGCCTATCCTTGATTCCCAGGTGGTGTTCACCAGTTGGCATGTTATCGGTGCCCTGTGTATCAGCGCGCGCTGTTGACCCTAGATCTTCCCGGGCGGCGAAACCTCCACCGGCAAGGACACTTTCGCGGATCTGATCGGCAGTCAGAGGTGTTGCTTTGGGAGAAACAAACACGGTGACCAGCGTCTTGACCAAAATTCTGAGGTCGCTCTTCCAGTCACGCACGCGTTGATAACCAACATAGCCTCGGAGCTTGTAAGGCTGAAGGATTTGTCGATAAAAGTTCTCGTGCCCCTGACCGATCGAGGCGAGTAGCGCTTGTTCATTGCGAAGCGTCAATGTGATGTGGTCGGTTATTCCCGGACGGGTCTGCAACACACGTTGCCAGAGCTCATTTTCGAGACAGACAAAGGCAGGAACTTCGGGGCGGGGGCCTACCAGCGACATTTCTCCCTTGACGACATTCCACAGCTCCGGCAACTCGTCGATCTTTGTAAAACGCAGGAGCCGCCCAATCGGTGTGATGCGGTCATCCGCGCCGGAGGTGATCTGCGAACCGCCGCTTGATACCCGCATGGTCCGTAGCTTATACAACTTGAAGAGCCGGCCATAGCGGCCAACCCGCGTCTGGCGAAACAAGATCGGGCCAGGCGAAGAAATCGCTATCATCAGTGCCGCCAGCATTAAGAGCGGTGCGAAAACGACCAGACCTGCAGACGCCAATACAATTTCGATGGCGCGCGGCAGCCCCGGATGGGACGTTTGCGAAGTCACTTGCATTGCCATTTTTGGGCGGAACAATTACCGGGCGTGTTCAGCACACAGCGAGCGAACGGTGTCCACGACATACTCCAGCTCAAGGTCGTTCATGTCTGGAAAAATCGGCAGGCTGACCAGCCGCTCCCATACCGCAGTTGCAACCGGGAAATTATCGGGACGCCAGCCAAACGTTTCCTGGTAATAAGGATGGAGGTGCAGCGGCCTCCAGTGAACGGAGAATCCGACTCCCGACTGGCGGAGTTTCGAAACAAAATCATCGCGGCTGATCCTAAGCCGCTCCAAGCGCAGCTTAATCGGAAACAGGTGCCAGGCATGGATGCGGTTGCGATTTGTCGGGGGCAGTTCGATGGCCTCCAGATCTCCCAACATTTCAAGATAGCGTGTGGCGATCCGTTCGCGGTTGTGCCGCATCTGTTCCGCACGGGCAAGCTGATGGATGCCAATACCCGCAGCGATATCCGTCAAGTTATATTTGAAGCCTGCAGCCATGATCTTGTAGTCCCAGGTTCCCGTTCCGGAATACCGGCCCCAGGCGTCGTGTGATAGTCCATGTAACGACATCATGCGCATGTGATTGGCAACCTCTTCGTCGTGGGTTGCCGCCATTCCACCTTCTCCCGTGGTGATGGTTTTATTGGCGTAAAAGGAGAAGCAGCTAACCGTCGCTGTATCCCCACCGCAGCGTTGCCACGGTGCATCGGGGCTAGAACGCCACGCTGCGGGGAACGCGTGAGCAGCGTCTTCGACGACCCACAACCCATGCTCGCTGGCCAGTTCCTTGATTGCATTGATATCCATCATCAGTCCGCCAACATGAACAGGAACAATGCCGACGACCTCCACTCTCTGCGAAACCAACTTGTTGAATTTCGCAGATTTGAGTTGGTCCAGTTTGCGGGCCGCATCTTGGATGCTCATGTTTGTTGTGCATGGGTCGCAATCGACAAGAATTGGAATGCCACCTAGGTATTGAACAACCTCGGCCGTGGCGGCGAAGGTCATCGTGGGAACCAACACCCCTTGCCCTGGTCGCAATCCAAGTGCTTCCAACGCCAAGTGAAGGGCCGCGGTACAAGAATTCGCAGCAACGCAACGTGCCGTTCTAATTGCCTTCGCGAATTCCTGCTCAAACTGTCGGACCTTGGGGCCCGTGGTCAGCCATCCCGAGCGCAAGGAGTCGACGACTTCAGCGATTTCCTCTTCGCTGATTTTAGGGCGGAAGAAAGGCACTTCCATGCGCACGCCAGAATGCGTCGCAGTGTTCCGCATCATCTGGGGCTGGGCCAAGGGTGTTCTCCGATCATCAGATCACTCCGCCATGATTGAGGGCAGCTCACGACTTTAGTCTCGGGGACCGGTGCGGGCTTTCAAATAGCCTGCGTTTGACTCAAGGAGCCTGAGTCAGTGGATAAAACAAATCGTGCCAACATTCCAGCCTATGCGGAACTAAGTTTACGATTCGAACCCTATTCCCTGCCGGACCGTGAATAGGGAATCTTCGCCCAATAGCAATCTTGGCCGGTTAAATTGCAAGACCAGTCGCAATCCCGCAACTCCTAATATTAAGGTTGGGATCAGCAACTCTTCAACCAGAACGAGCTTATAGACCTCCGGTCCGCCGCGCATCACCGTTGAAATGGAGGCCGTGAAACTCCAGAAGGCGATCGCTCGAAAGATTCGTCCCCAGTAGCTTCGCGCTCTAGCGACCTGCTGAAATCGAGTCCAGAGAGTGCCCCAGATCCACCCCAAGAGCAGCCCCCCGATGGCTACGCCCAGAGTGCCAAAATTGAGATACCACCCGGTGGCGTGGTGAATGGTGTATCCCTGCCCCTCCACTGCGCCGACCTCGAAGGCATAATAGGTATAAATCTCTGCCGGACGATTTAACCACAGTGCTCGAGGAATGGCGGAAGCCAGAAAGGCAATAACGCTGGAACCATACGTAAGCCCAATATTTTTGTGCAGCGTGCCGTACATGGATATGTGTGCGGCAAACGGTTCGTTGCTCACGACGTAACTTCCCAGCGGAGCAACTGCAGCTTTCGAGATACCCCCCATATCGCCCACTGTCTCTGACACTCCCGCACCACGCGTCATTCCTACGATCCCCACGGCAAGGAGTGCCGTAGAACAGGCGACCACCAAAGTTATTCTCTTTAGCCTTCGGGCGTTAACCAAATAAAAGAGGGCGCTCGTCAAGAAGCTGACAACCATATAGTGGCGAAAACCTAACCGAAGATTCATGACGAATATTCCTGAAAGGACGATGAGATACAACGCCCTGTGCGTCGACTTGCCGTGGCCCACAATGTATTTTGCAGTAGGTCCAGAAGAGTAGATCGCTAAGCCCATCGTCGTCGTGAACAGACAAATGCGGTTAAGAATCTGGTGCAACGTAAATAAGCGCGAGATCGAAGTGTCTTGATATACGAAATGATATGCCATTAACCCCAGGCTAGCCGCGCTGCTCAGCGTATCCTTGACGATCCAGAAGCTTAGTATTCCTGACACGACGGCGATGAAAAGCATCTTACTGTGAGAGATGCGAATCGGCCGGACCGGGAGCTGCGGAATATTACATCGCATGGAAAAAAGAAGCGCAATTTCAATGAACAGAATAAACGTGGAATAGAGGACCAGCGCCCAGAAATAATCAGAGTCCAGATGTATGGGAAAAAGCTTGTAGTACAGATAATCGTACAGCAGACCGCTGTTGCCGCCATTCAGGTCGTAGACGACGAACCAACCTCCCCAGAGCGTCCAGTAATAGGCAAACGCCAGACCCACGACAAATGCGATCGACCTCGTCTTTGCCCAGATGGCTAGTCCGAGGAGGAGAAAGAGAAAGGTGGCAACCCCCAAAACGGCGTAATAACTCATGCGTACTCCACCGGAGATTTCATTAGTGGACGTTTCTTGATGCGGCGGTACGATCGCGCGAAACAATGCGCTCGTAGATCGAGCGAATTCTCTCTGCTACTTTATCTTCGGAAAGATCGAGCGTGGCCAGATGCCCGTTCGAACGACAGCCTAGCGACAACACTTCAAGCAGGGCCCTCCCGAGCGCATGTGAGTCACGGGGAACAATCCGCGAGGGAGTTACGCCCTTGACCCTCTCCGCGACGTTGCCGACATCTACGGAGACGATCGGCAAATCGCAACTAAGCGCCTCCTTCACGATATATGGCGAGCCTTCCCAGTCGCTGGTAACGAGCAGACAATCTGCGGCATTCAGATAAAGCGGGATGGCACTCGGATCGGTATCTCCGTTCAGCACGATCATCTTTATCCCACCGGCGAGCTTGTTGGCCTCCTGTAGGGCCGCTTTAGCCAGATCTAGTCTCTTGGTTCTAGGAGCTGTCCCGGCATTGAAGAGCACGATCTTGTTTGTCAATGACCATCTCAAGGTCGCTCGGGCCTCATCTCTTGGCCGCGGACAGAATAATCTCAGATCCACACAACCCGGCATGACCGTGGCGTGGTCGCTGCGCCACCACAGGCGATCCTTCAATTGCTTGGTCACGCAAATTATCTGCGATGCACGCAGTGCCGCCAATTGCGAGAATAACCGCCCAATAAGTGGACGCAGTGCGTTCATCGTTGGCCATGGATTCAAATCGCTTCCGCGAAAAGTCACCACTAGAGGCAGCGCCGTGGCCAGTGCACAAAAAAGTGCCGTTACCGTGCCAAAATGCGCATGAACCACGTGTGGCCTGAAATCTTGAATTTCGCGGCGAAACCTGAATAGCTCCTTGACGAGACAGACGGGCGATGTCCGGGACCGGAGGAAAAACTGTCGCACTTCGATGTCCGCATACTTCAAGCTAGCCGATTCTCTTCTTGCGAAGATCATCAACGACCCATCCGGCAGTCCCGGAATGACGTGGAGCGCGCGAAGGGTTCCTCTGCTGCGCGTAGGTGCTTTAGAACCGTCCGCCGTGAACACTGTAACTTTGGCGCTTGCCATAATGACTCAGGTGAATCCTAGAAGGATCAGAGGAGGGTTGGAGTCACGTCGACAGCCTGGATGACACCTTGCGGCGGCAGTTGACTGGCCAGCACGGTCGCCGCGATGAGCTTACCGGTTTGTTTTTCCAGGATGATAAATAACACCATACAGTAAACAACAGCGTATGCCGAGACCGAGATGGCCATTCCCATGATTCCTCCGGCGTAATAGCCCGCGATCTTCACACCCATTCCCATCGTGTAGGCAATTACTCCCACCTGGGTCGGCGTGCGCGTATCACCTTTGGCGTAATAGCCGTTGATGAGCGAGTTTGCAAGCGCCAAGCAGGGCAGAAGACCTGACATGAAAACCAGCACGCGGAACATCTTCGACAAGCTCTCGGCACTGAGGCTACCGACGACGGCGCGAGCGGGAGTAGCGGGGAGCAGTCGCAGGGCAACGACGCCCGCGAAGACCACCGTCAGAACAACCACCAGACTCGGCACGGCTACCATAACCGATTGCTTGCGATACTGACTGCGGAACTCGGCCCAGTTCTGCTCGTGGGCAAGCCTCGAGAGGCACGGAATGAACGGCGTCACCATCCCCTGCGAAATAATGCGAGTCACGGCGCCATAGAAACGTCCGGCCAGCTCGAAGATGGCAATGCTACCGGGAGCCAAAAACGAGGCGAGGATGCGGTCCAACGGGGCGCTGGTCATGTAATAGGCTTTTGACAGCAGTAGAGGGCGAACACGGGTCCAGATGGTTTTCGCGATTTGACGCGGCAATTGAGGTCGCGTGAAAGACCCCAGCACGGGCAGCAACAGGATCGCCGGTAACGTAGTGCTGATGACCTGTGCCCAGGCCGCCAGGCGGATGCCGAAGCGTGGCAACTGCCAAGCCAACATCGCGAAACTCAACAGAGCGGACAAGAAAATTGCCGCTGGCGGCACGACAAAACGGTCACGAATTTGGTACATGCCGGCGAGAACGGCGTAGCACGCTCCACCGATCAAGCCGAAAACCTGAATTTGCGCGAGTGCGACGGTTCTCTGTTTATCGGCATGGGAAAAGCCCGGCACAATCAAGGGAATCAAAAGGGGTAAAGTGAAATATAGGACTACGGAAATTGTGGCAAAGAGTAGTCCCACGCCAATGAACAGAAACCATCCGCGCTCCCTGAGCTCGTGTTCCGAACTCGTCGCCAGTAGTGGCACCAGCACGACAGTTAGACTCTCGATCAGCAGTATGGTGACCAGCTGCGGTATGGTGGCCCCGGTGTAGAGCGCATCGGTTTGGACGCCGGCACCGAAGTACGTTATGACGTACCACTGCATGGCGAACGACACTAGGATCTGTAGCCCAGTAATCGCGGACAATTGCAAACTCAGTGCCTTGTTAGGTGACAGAGCGTGTGCCATCGTTTGGGGGGTGCGCTTCGCAATCGAATCAGGATCGTTGGTATGTTCGCTGCGGTAGTTTAGCGGAGACCCATGGTCGATCTCGCAATAGCCTCGGCGACGCTCGAGGTGCCGTGCCTGTAAACCGGCACGCGACTTGCTTTCCTTAGAAAGCGCTTCGGCGCGCTATAGCCTGTCGACGGTCTCGATGTCGTGGCCCAGGAACCAACTGCTAGGTCCATGCTGGTATCTCGGATAATGAGAATCCTAGTAGCAGGAATAGACCGATGTTGCCATGGAGGCCCGTTTATTTCGCCACGGGGGCGCGCGCGCCGCGTTTGCTCGCAAGCGACCTTCATTGATCCCTGACCGACCGTAGGTCAGAACCTTATCTCGCCCCGACCCCAGCGCTCTTCGCCTTTGGCTCAGCTTCGGACGCAATGTAATAATCGTATTTATACGAATACGACATGACTTTTATGTTGTTCAGAACGACGCCCAATAACTCCGCTCCGACGTTAACCAAAGCCTCTTGCGTGTGCCTCACAACTTCACGGGAGCTCTCCCCACCTTTCACAACCAACAACAAATAGTCTGCTACCTTGGACAAAATCATCGTATCTACACACGCTGTTACAGCTGGCGAGTCAATGAGAATGTAGGAGAATCGCGACCTCAAGATTCGTAGCAAGCTTCTCAAATGCGTGGAGCCAAGCAATTCTGCGGCGCAGTGCTCACGTCGACCCGCCGGCAGAATATACACTCCAGTCGCCTCGTGTTTCTGAAGGACACTGAAGACTTTCTTCTCGTCCAACTCTCCGGGAGTTGCCAGTAACTCCTGGAGGCCGGAGAAAGGACCCACACCGAACACTTGCGATAACTGTTGGCGGTGCATGTCGCCGTCGATGAGAAGCACCGGAGAATGTAGTTGAGACAGGCTTATTCCGAGGTTGGCCGTTGTGGTCGTCTTTCCTTCCCCCATAAGGCTGGACGCCACCAACAGAACCTTGCAAGTTTCCGGCATCATGGACCTTACAGCAGTGCGCAGCCGGCGATAATTCTCCACGACAATAGGCGAGACCCTGGGATTGAGCAACAACGCTGGGCTAGTTAATTTATCGTTCAATTGCAGCCCTGTGTCACGGAGTAAACGCTGCCCTTTCCTGTTTGCAACCGCCGGGATGACCGCCAAGACGGGCAAACGCGTCACTTGTTTAACTTCGTCGCTCGAACGAAACGTATCGTCCCAATACTCGAGGAAAAGTGCCAGGCAGATGCTTAGCGAAACTGAAACAAGGAAAGCCAGCACGACATAAACTAACCGCCAGGGTCCGGCCGCCTCTCCGTGCGTGGGTAGCGTCGCATAGTCCACGACGCGGATATTACTGGCCATGGCCACTTGGGCCACATCATTTCCGCCAAATCGTTTCAAATACCCGTTGAGAAGATTCTTTTGGGTCTCTATTTGCTGCTGCAGCAGGCGGTACTCGACGGCGTCCTGATTCTGGACCTGGGTGACACTACGCTGCAAGTCCAACGCAGTGCGGATTGACGATTCGTGCGCTAGTTCCTGTCGGTACTTCGTTTCCAGGTTTGTGAGAACCACAGAGGTAGCATGAGTCCGCATTTGTCCGAACGAATTTTCGAGCGATGCAATCTGCTGGTCGACCTCTTGCACTTCCGGCCAGTTCTCGGTCGCACCAACCAGCAACTGCGCCCGCTTCTGGCGCAAGTCGGCTAGCTTGCTTTCCAAATCAGCCATTTGCTTTGCGTTTTGCTCAGCCAATGCGCTCGCCGCTGTTAATACCGGCATTTGATCCGAGTTGGCCTTGCCCTGAGCGGTACCTGCGACCGGCCCTTCGGCATTCTTGCGTCCAGAGTTTTCGGCGATGGCCATCGGAGTTGAGTTCCCATATAAATCAATCAAAAGCTGCGGTGGATTGTTCGCCAGGGAAGCGGTGTAATCCTTCACTTCGTTCACGTCCAAAACGACGCGCACCACGTCCGCACCATTTTGCCCGACGCGGACCCCGCTCACCAGGCCGCCATCAACGTGGACATTCCCGTGAGCGACTTCCGGCGTCAACCGCGCCGCCTGCAAATCGAAAAAGATCCGATTGGGATTGGCGAGGCGGTTGGAAGTATATTGCACGCTGTCTTCAAGATCGATCGTGATGCGCGTGGCTTCGCCATTCGGGGCAACCCGGATCCGGCGCACTAAGGGAATTTCCGACGATTCCATGCGATTCACGGATTTCCCGCCTGAATGAATCCGCACGGCCGGGCGTACTTCCACGGGGGTTGCTGCCACCGGGGCATTTGCTTCCGCGCTCATCGGCGCGCTTGGCGCCTCAGCTTTTGGCGCTAGGGCCTCGCGATACCCTGCCTCCGCTTCCTTGCGTGCATTTTCCGCCTCTACCAACTGGCGGTTAAGCGCGGTAAGGCGGTCGATGGCGGTGTTTTGGGTCGGATCGAGAGAAAGGATGTTGTGCTTGCTGGCGTACTTTCCCAAGGATCGTTCGGCTTCACGGATTTCGGACTGCAGATCGTCAATTCGATGCGTCAGATAGGCATTGGTCGTTTTTCCTGCTTGCAGCCTCCGTTCCTTACTGGAATGCACCAGGGCATCAGCGATGGCGTTCGCGAGCTTCGCGGCCAACATCGGACTGGGATGCCTGACCACAATGCTGACTAACCGCGTATCCTTAATGGCACTACTAGGCTCCTTAACTGGCTCTACGGTTAGCCTCCTTTGGAGGTCCCGAACGAAGGGTTCAAGGTCCTTGGATCTTTTCAAGTCCTCGTGAGAGATCGCGGGGTCGAGCGCCGTGGCCAGCGGTGGCTCTTCAGGCTCTCCTTCGATCAATGGATCTTTCTTGGCGAGGAAGGTTAGCCGCAGCAGCTGCCGAATCTTGCGCCCGCCTGTGCCCACGTATCGCTTGTAAATGGGATCGTGCGGCAAGTCCAGGGCCTTGACAACTTGCTCGAGAACCATGGGACTGCGGATGATTTGTAGCTGCGTCGCAAAGTACGCCGGATCGAGCGCCGCGACGCGCGTCTCGGGTTCGCTCGGTAAAGGATCGGCGGTCTCCAGATCGATCTCGACCCGTGCGCTGCCTTCGTAGTAGTCCGGAGACAGCATCGTCCAGACGGTCACGAGCAGGGTAACCACAACTGCCGTGGAAATGATTAGCCGTGCGTGATTACGCATGATGCGCCAGTGATCGCGCAATGTCATTTGGCGCTCTTCACTTCCCTCCGCTCCATACACAAGTTCCAGCCTCTGAGCGTCATCCACGCCGGATCCCGCTTGCCTGATAAGCTCTCCCCCCTCCTTTTTCAATGCATCGTTAATGCGACTCATGGTTTCCTTCTGAATTTCCTCTCCGCTTTGCACAGCCGACTGCTTCGCTAAGAAAAGGAGGCTCGCCAAAGTCAGGGCTGCACTTCAGGTTCGCCTTAATTTTCAACCTGTACCCCAGTATTCAAAAATCTCCTAGTGAATGACTGTCAGTGGAGCGTAAACCGCGTATGCCGGAACGATTCCACCCAGAAAGCCACGCAGCGCTAGCTTGCCGATCGAAGTGGGGACTTCAACGATATCCTCAGCTTTCAGTAGAAGATCGGTTTGCTCGTGGTGCTCAATTCGCTCCAGATCGACATACGTCTCAGCAGTCCCTGTAGGCCCGCTTCGGACAATGCGAATCCTGGAGCGCTTGGTGTTGGGAAGCACGCCCCCCGCTCGGGCAATGGCCCCCGATACGGTTAATGGTTCATTTAAAGGTAGCGATGAAGGCTTGTAGACGTTGCCGACCACGAACACTTGCTCGGCCTTCGGAATGTGGACAAAGTCTCCCGGGCGGATGTACGGGTTGGAATTGGCGTCACCGCGCAATAGGGCTTGCAGGTCGACAGCAACTAGCATGGCCTCAGGCAGACGATTCGCGTCCGTCCCGTCACTCATGGCCCAGCCTCCACCTCTTGGCGTGAACCTTACATCGGCCACCGTGGTGCTGGGTGGGGCAACGTCGCATGCCGCACTACTCTCATCGTGAATCAACTGGATCGTTTTGCCGGCATCTGAGCTCAGACCCCCAGCGAACGTCAGTAGTTCCCGCAGCCGAACTCGCCGTTGCAACTGGAAACTACCAGGCTTGTTGACGGCGCCCATCACAGAGACCGGTGCAGAGTTAAACTCTTTCACGAAGATGTCAACTTGCGGATTCTTGAGATATGTACGGTATCGGCCGGCTATCTCTTCGGCAAGGGCAACCTCCGTTCGGCACGCTGCGACGACCTCATCCTGAATTAGCGGCAAGTGTATCCGACCGTTGCCATCCACACGCATGGTCTCCCTACTCAATTGCGGACGCTCAAATACACGAATTTCCAGCACGTCCCCAGGCCCAATGCGATAACGCTCGTCACCAACAAACCGTGAAATTGACGTCGCCTGTGCCTGCACGACCGCGCTCGGCGAGGGTGCCGGTGCCGTTGGCTCCTGCGCCAGGCTGCCAGCGACAAGGAAAGGGCCAAAAGCGAACGGAGTCACTAACCTGACGATACTGGTGCTACGCATGCTCCCTCCTCTTCTGTTGCGATGCGGCCGTGTCCCTTATCAAAGCCCGACAACGAACATCTCTGGTGACTGGAGAATCGCCACGCGACCGGGCACGATGCAGTTGTAGAAGAGGCCGCATCGGAGAAGGGACTCAGACCGGGCATCGTTCTTTAAGAGTTTCCAGATCAGAAATATCCACGTCCAAGACAAACGAGCGCGCTATCAATTCTAAGGAGAGCACAACACGAAATTTCCTGCTGCGACGTAGCAGGATTCCCTGGAAGCCTTCGAATGGCCCGGTCTTTATTCGCACCTTTCGTCCCACTCGAAGGTAGGAGTGAGGTTCGGTGGGAATCTTTGCGTCGCAGGCGTTGCGTAACGATTCGATTTCGTGATCCTCGAGTGGGGTCGGTTTTCCGGCTGTTCCCACTAGACGGACGACCCCAGCAGCCTGCAATACTGGGAGTCGGTCCCGGAGAGGTATACGTACAAAAACGTACCCGGGGAAAAGGGGTAGTTCCAATTTCGCTCGCCGATTTTTCCATCTGTGTACGGTGGAGTATAGGGGAAGAAAAGTCTCCACGCGCTTGGCGACGAGTTGGTCTCGTACACGTTTTTCGTGATGAGAAAATGTATAGGCCGCATACCACCTCGGCGTGAACCATCCCGGGTACGCAAGGTCCTGACCCTCAGGGAATGAGGTTAGCTTATCGGCCCGTTCCACCCGTTCCACGTGTACCCTTCCTCTTCGTGACTTACGAGAAGATTTGGATGTAAACTGCACGATATACAGTACTTATCCAGCGGTCGACCGTCGCCTGATTTGACTTGCAAAGCCACAAGGAAACAAACCAAATCACTGGGTTTGCTCCGTCATCACGCGAATGTTGATAAAGCGTGCAAGCACTGCAACTCTCAAACGACAACCGACTGACCTATACCATCGGCGATCAATATTCGAGAACCGACACATCTTCTCGCTTGCGAATTCGGTTTGCTCTTCCGTACCTTGAGCCTTAGGCACGCATTCTGCTGGCCATCCCTTTGTTACTGAAAAGAGGGAGTTTAGGGTAGGGGCTCGACCAATATGTGGAAACTATTTCACAATTTTGAGACTCAGATTTCTGAGGGCTTTATGACCGTTTAGCTCCGCAGTCCGGAATTCCTGAGCAACCTTCGCTGGCATAGAACCTCGCTGCGACCATTAACCAGTTCCAACGGTCAGAAGACTCTGACATCCTTTTCGGCTCCTTTTGCGGTTCCCAAATGATGCAAATCCTTCGGGGGCCCCGGCATAAAGCGAGTAAGAGGATCCTTTTCAGGGTTTCTCGCCTTACGTCTTGCAAGAAGCCAGCCTACCGGGCAACGCGGACGGGCGTAGCCTCTCAAAGCTGGCGTTACAAGCCCAAGTCCGCAAACTCGACAAATCGGCTTGATCAATCAAAGCAGCAAAGGCCTCCAGATCAGCTTCGGGCATCGGTTTATTGGAAGGGAGCATTTTTTCGGCATGTAGCATTTACCCCACCTATCCGGGAGCGGAGGAAGATTGGAAGACTAGCGAAGAAGTAGCCGGAACACGAACGCGCATCCACCTATCGTGCAGCAACGACGGTCAGCCGTATAATCGAGGTATTGGCCACATCCGTCCGTCTTTCTATGGGCCGCAAATTCTCATTAAGCCTCGGCACAACATTGTCGTATCACGCTTGAGGTCAGCTCTTAATGGAGATTGCAATCCGATGCGTGGGGAATGAATCAAAACAGGTTGCCTAGAAGTTTCCGGCGATGTAGATTTCTGGAGTGTCCCGCAGGCGAACAGACTCTGGAGATTTCGCTCCTAGACCTGAGCGAAACGGCAGATCTTCAAAGTCTTGGTGGCTGCCAGCTAGTCGGCTGCCTGGAGAAGTACAGGGGATCAGCCGATGAAGAGAAATCGGACCGTTGCCATTGAAGCGGTGATTGGAGTTTCCCTCGTAATGGCCACGACCGGCCTATCAGGTTGTGGATATGCCCAAGGCGGAGGTACTGGTGTCCTAGCCAGCACCAACGTCAAGGAAAACACATCCAACGGCGATCCCAAGTCATATTATCTTGCGATGACCGGAAATGATTCGAACAGCGGTGCCAGAACTAGCCCTTGGCGCACGATTGGTCATGCCGGCAAAGTAGTGGCGGCTGGCGATAGCGTGCACGTACTCCCGGGCGTGTACAACGAATCCGTTTCTCTTGATAACAGCGGAACCACCTCCCAACGCATTCGCTTCATTTCGGATACTCCGTGGGGCGCCAAGGTAACTGGAGATGGCTCGGGAAATCCCGCGATCCAGATCCGGAAAGCCGATTACGTGGACATCGTTGGATTCGAAGTGACCAATATGAATGGGTACATGGGGATTGAGGCCCTGGCTTCCTACTCTCGCATTGTCGGAAATCTCGTTCATGATGTGTCGGGAGGGTGCAAACTGGGTCGATTTGGCTTAGGAGGAGCAGGAATCAATCTTGCTTACGGGCATGACGTGGATGTCATCGGAAATGTGGTGCACGACATCGGCGACTATCTGAATCCGCATGGATGCGAGACCACGCACGGCATTTACGTGGAAAATGCGCGGTCGCCAAACGTGGGCGGGTACTCCACGCGAGCCTGGAACAACATTATCTATCGTAATGAATCTGAAGGCATAACATCGTGGCACTGCGCCACGCAAATGGCCCTGGTCAATAACCTGGTTTTTGAAAACGGGAAAACCGGCATACTTGTTGGAGCCAACGACCGTGGCTGCCTCAACGACAACAGCGTCATCAACAACAACATCGTAGTTCACAATGGCTGGCATGATTTCTGCACATTCACCGACACATCGCAATGTCCCATTGGCAATCATTCCGGTAAAGGGGGCATTCAGGAAGGCGGAAGCACCGGTC
>Ga0134075_10000309_pt1 | contig 14432 bp, 14 predicted proteins | sample 15_taG_18_FD_119775 | JGI IMG/M metagenome (GOLD analysis project Ga0134075, IMG submission 119775) | Grasslands soil microbial communities from the Angelo Coastal Reserve, California, USA - 15_D_Rain_40cm_5_09212015 | ecosystem: Environmental > Terrestrial > Soil > Grasslands ... | reverse complement strand
CCTCGACCCCCTCCAGTTCGTCTCGGTAGGCCTCCCACACGTCCGCCATCGTGTGGATAGTCGAGGTCGCGGGCCCGTTTTGCATGCGGGGGATACTAGGGGAGGGGCCACTCTTTGTCAAGCTTGGGAAGAGGCATGGCCCTGTCCAAATTTGAAACGAGTGCGTGCTTTCCGCCAAGACCCTCGCCAAATAGCCCTGGCCAGTGCTTCGGCACATGACGGCCCATAATCATGGGCCGCGCCGATTCAGCCGATGTTTCAACGAGCTACACGGGAGCGACACAACCTGCGGATGAGTAATGAGCTTCCGAAAGTTTACCCGGGGGCCAGGTAGGGGTCCAGCTCCATCGCGTGTTCATAGACTTCGATCGATTCTCCCGAGCGCCCTCGGCTGCCGCTAAGATGATCCGGAGCCAGCGCTCACTTCCCGCGCGCCTTCCTTCACAGGAATATCCGATACCGCTCACGGATTTCCCCGCCTCGGATTTCGGGAATGGTCCACGGTTCGTTTGCGGGGTTCTCCCAATTTCTCTTCTCCCCGTCCCGGCCGTACAGTGGGGGCACGATGATAAGCAGTTGCCTTCAGACCCGGAGCGAACGGCCCGGTCAACATCCCCATTGAGGTGCGAGATGTCTCATCTGACCGGGAACATCGGGGAAGCACCGGCACAACTGGCTGGCGTGCCCTGCCGGTTCTGCGGGTGGCTGCGATACACGTTGACCCTGTGTGCCAATGCTCGCACGAAGGACGTCGTCTTGCTGGCGCGGTGTAGCCGGTGCGGAAAGCTCAGAGGCACCTTCAGAGAGATCGAGGCGCTGCCGCACCCTTCGACATTGCCACGGGTGGGTTGAGCGATGCCGGGATGGGCGCCCGCACGGCTGCTGAACCCCGCTGGTGCTGTCCTGCCGATGCTTCACACCGCCCCGATCGCCAGGCGGTTCGGTCAGCAATCTCATTTCTCTCCAGGGATCCGAGACAGGCCTCAGGGATTTTCTCCTCGCGCTTTCAGGAAACATCCCCCTGACAGTTGCATGATTCTCCGGATTTCGCCCGACAGCTTCGTGTTTTACATTTCTTCGCAACGATCGCGTTATTCACTCTCTCTCCGGGCGACGAAGGAGGTACGCCATGACCTGCGTGCGTTGTGGGGGCATCATGATAGGGATTCCCCCGCTTTATTTGTTGTCAACCGACTCCTACTCGCCTTCGGGGTCGGATCAGCTTGAAGGAGAGGCCTGGCAATGCGTGAACTGTGGCGAGTACGTCGACGAGATCATTCTCGCCAACCGTGCCTCCAGACCTTTGACCGCCGCGGTGATGTCCTGAGCGTTGCGTGAAGGAAGGTTCTGATGTTCGCCATCACGCGCGAGGCGCTCTAGGGCTGGAAGTCACGAGAAGGTGGGTCGCCGAGATAGGCCGCCCCGGTTTCACATCAACACAATCCGCTGCCGGGACCTCCCGCGCAGCCTTCGGTCCCTGCCCCGAACGAACGCGGGTGCTCGCCGCACCGGCACCGGGGGGAATTGTGAAATGTCACTGCGAATCTTGCTGGCGGACGACCACGTCATCGTACGCCAGGGGGTGAAAAACCTCCTAACCGAGGCCGGGTACCAAGTTGTAGGTGAAGCCACGGACGGCCGTGAAGCCGTCCAGCTATCCCGCGATCTGCGTCCGGACATTGCCCTGCTGGATCTCGCCATGCCGCTCCTGAACGGCATAGACGCGGCGCGGGAGATCCTGAAAGTATCCCGCGGGACCAAACCCATCTTGTTGACGATGCAAAAGGAGGGGCCGTACGTCGCCGAATCGTTCCGCGCGGGGATGAAGGGCTATGTCCTGAAAACGCAAGGAGTGCAGGACCTGGTTGAAGCGATCAGAACGGTCGCGCGTGGATCACTCTATGTCAGCCCCGGCCTCCACGATGAGATGCTCCGTGCCACCGCCGAGTCACCGCTGTCAACTGATCCGCTCACCCTGCGTGAGCGCGAGATCCTGCAACTGATTGCCGAGGGCAAATCGACCAAAGAAATTGGCAAACTGTTGGGGGTCAGCTTCAACACGGTAGAATCCCACCGGACACGGATAATGGATAAACTCAAGATCCATGAACGGGCCGGGCTCGTCCGCTACGCGGTCCGCAGGGGGCTGGTCCACCCGTAAGTCCTCGCTCCAGGCTGTCCTACCGCTTCGGTCTCTTGTGTCCTTGGAGTCACGGATCCACCCGTTCACCAAGTTCCAATGGGGCAGATTGTGCAGGCTCATCCGTGGAAGGCCTATATGTTATCGTTCCGCTTCGTCGCCGGACAGGACGTCCAGATCTTGCCGAATACGCGTTCGAAAACGATCTGAATCCAGAGGCCCTACGCGCCATTCAATCAGCATTTTCTAGCCCAATGGAAAAGCCCAGACGATCCCCCCATACAACCTCGATACCGACGAGCTAGTAGGCCGGGACCTCAGTGGGAGGGAAATCTAGAGGAAAAGTTTAGGCAGGTTACCAACGGGGTATATCACACAGCCTCGCCCATTGTTTCTTTCCACCTCCGATAAGCTCAATCTTGCAGCCGACGCGGCGGCTTTCACCCTCTTCCTGAAGGTAGACCGACCGGACCTTTAGCGAGATTCCCTCTGGAATCTCAAGGCGGGCTTCCTTTCCGGTCCATTCGGAGGCTTTAGCAATTACGACGGCCACACCACAATAAGAGACATCAGCGATCGTTCCCTGCACTCGATGCTGCTCCCAGTTCACCCAGCAGGGCAGACGCATTCTGCGCCTAGGATACTGCCGTTTGTATTGGAACGCTTCCGCCATTAGAGCAACCTCTATACACTCTTGTGGAGGAAATGCAATCAGGTAAATACATGAACCGCTGAGTCAAGCGGAAACAGGAGGACGGAAACATCACGCACCGGAAACAAAAGTGATTTCCAGCAATCGCTGCGTCTTTCGGTCATCGGCTCTGGAGAACGGCAGAACGGTGGATGCTATTGCGCGGCCTTCTGTCCGGAAAGAAGGGTCGTCTTCGTTCGCGCGGATTACCATTGAGGGATATAGCACAGTTCCCGCCATCGCTCCTCCCCACGTTCGATGCGGTCGATCCTGTATCCAACGCGGTGGCTATCGTTCTCTTCACGGCGGTACACCGGGTGGGCCCACACCAAGATTCCTTCGGGAATCATGATGGACGTCTCCACCCCATTCATGTTTACGGCTTCAGGAAGAACGACGCCGAGCCCGCTGTAGGAGACATCGAGGGTCTTTCCGAGGACTTGATGCTCCCGCCAGCTCACCCAACAGGGCAGAGAGATCCTGCGCCTTGGATACAACCGCTTTAGCTTGAATGGTGGTTCGTTAGACATGGCAGCCAATCATTGTCGTGATAGACCTCTCCCCAGTAGTTCAGAATAGGAATGAGGCATCTCCGGAAATAAGACAATCGGGTAAATCCTGCAAAACGCTACAAGAACCTTCCAGTGGCCTTTCTTGTTGGTAGAAGGCGGGCCGGTTCCCCTCACCCCACGACACCCGCGGGACCGGAACCCGCGAGGACTCACCGTCCCACCGTGTCCGGCACGACGAACCGTTCGAGTCTTTTTCCTGCTCAATTCCTGTCTTTCCAGCATGGTCCTCCCTCGCCCGTCGGTGTACCTATGAGCATAAGGGCAGGAGGGTGCCGGGGGACTCCCCCGAGGGGATCGGATGGCGCATCGAGCGGTGCCGGTGTGTGCAGAAAACAGCCCCGACGCGGGAGCAGCAAGAGGACTGGCAGGCTTTGGAGGCGACGATGTGGATGATGCCCTGTCCCTATTGTCGGTCTGTGATCCGGAAGCTCCGGCCGGACGACTCATGGCATTGCGCCCGCTGTGACTGGCCCAGAGACTTGCGGTCTCCACAATTGAGTGAGACGTCGGGACTCCTCAAAGTTTGGGAGGCTTCCTGGTAGGAACAGGTGCAGGCTAGCCGCCCACAACCCCTTCACTTTCCGGTACTTCCGCGATTTTCAATCCGAGCCACTCTCTATATTCTCCTACTGTAGATATGCTGCTCAGGATACTGCAGCCTCGTGGTCTGAGAGCGCAGAACGGATCCTCTCCGACTGAAGGGAGATGAGAACGATGTGGAGGTAATCGAGCACGGTCAGCTCTCAAATCTAGCCGAGCGCTCGAGGGCTCGAACCCCGTGAAGGGACCGGATCGAGTGTGGCCCCTTTTTTATCAGGTATATCCCCCAGGCAGATTGCAAGGTTCTCCCGATGGTTCCAAGACGGCTCCAAGCCTATAAATGCGGGTATACACGGCAGTTATCCTACGGTGAGGACTCAGGTCTCATGTGCGGCATCGTCGGCTATATCGGCCAGCGGGACGCCGTCCCTATCTTGATGGACTGCCTGAAGAGGCTGGAGTACCGGGGCTATGACTCCGCCGGTATCGGCGTGATTCAGGACGGTAGGCTGGAAATTCGTCGAAGCGAGGGGAAGATTGCCAACCTGGAGCGTGTCCTCCAAAAAGACCCGATCCGAGGGCAGGTCGGTGTCGCGCATACACGCTGGGCCACCCATGGGAAACCCTCCAACGAGAACGCCCATCCCCATCGCGACTGCTCGGGGTCCGTCGCCGTTGTCCACAATGGCATCATCGAGAATCACTTCGCTCTGAAGAAGGCCTTACAGGCCGAAGGCCATCGATTCGAGTCCGAGACCGATACCGAGGTGATCTCCCACCTCGTCGAGCAGGGCGTGGCCCAGGGTTTCGAATCCGCTACGCGGAAGGCCCTCACCCAAATCAAGGGAGCCTACGCGCTGGGGATCATCAGTCAGATGGCTCCGGAGCGATTGCTCGCCGTACGAAACGGCGGTCCTCCCTTGGTCGTGGGCATCGGCAAGGACGGGTTCTTTCTCGCCTCGGATATCGCGGCGATTCTCAACTATACCCGGGAGGTCCTGGTTCTCGAAAACAGGGAGATCGCGATCCTGTCCAGAGACGCGGCGAGGATCATCTCCTTCGACGGCCTTGCCGTTGAAAAGACCGTGACCAGGATCGGATGGGATGCCGCGGCAGTGGAGAAAAACGGGCTCCCCCACTTCATGCTGAAGGAAATCTATGAACAGCCTAGGACCATCGAGGACACCTTTCGGGATGTGGTGAACAGCAAGACCGGTGAAGTTTGCTTCCCCGAGGTAGGTCTCACCCGAAGCGAGCTGCAGCGGATCACCCGGGTTTCCATGATCGCCTGTGGGACGTCCTGGCACAGCGCCCTGGTGGGGAAATACGTGCTGGAGGCCCTCTGTCGAATTCCGGTTGAAGTGGATGTCGCGTCGGAGTTTCGCTACCGATCGCCCATTGTGGATCAGACGACGCTCACCATCGCCATTTCCCAATCGGGCGAAACGGCCGACACTCTGGGCGCCTTGAGGGAGGCCAAAGGCAAGGGGTCGAAGACCCTCGCGATCTGCAATGTGGTGGACTCAAGCATGAGCCGGGAAGCCGATGGGGTCATCTATACCCGAGCCGGGATTGAAATAGCCGTGGCCTCTACGAAGACTTTCACCAGTCAACTGGTCGCCCTGTACCTGCTCGCGATCTACTTGGGGCAAGCCAGAGGCACCATTTCATCCCAGCGCGCCCGGGGGTTAGTGAAAGAGCTGATGCAGGTGCCTCAACTCGCCGAGAAGGTCCTGATTCGAAATCCCCAACTGGTCGAGCTGGCCAGGAGTTTTTATGACTGTTCGAACTTCCTCTATCTCGGACGGGGCATCAACTATCCTCTTGCTCTGGAAGGAGCCCTCAAGCTCAAAGAGATCTCGTATATCCATGCCGAGGGGTATCCCGCAGGGGAGATGAAGCATGGCCCGATCGCCCTGATCGACAAGAGAATGCCGGTGGTGGTGATCGCGCCTCAGGGCTACTTATACGAAAAAATGGTCGGGAATATCGAAGAGGTCAAGGCCAGGAATGGCATGGTGATCGCCTTGGTCAGCGAGGGAGATGAGGAGGTCGCGGCCAAGGCTGATTACGTGTTCGATCTCCCCAGGATCTCAGAACTTCTGCTACCGATTCTTTTGGCTTTACCGCTTCAGCTCCTGGCCCACCACATCGCCGTATTCCGAAACTGCGATGTGGATCAGCCCAGGAACCTGGCGAAGAGCGTGACGGTGGAATAAGCGGCCAAGGGGTCACGCGCCCCGTCTTGCCCCGGACTCTCGGGCAGGGGAGCCCCGGCCTAGACAGGCTGGGGCCCTTGGCCTCCAGAAGCATGTCGCACTTGTTGACGGTTTGGTCTGAAGAAGAGAGGCCAGAACCAAAGGGGGCGGAGCCTGCGCGGAGGGCGCCATGACTGAGTTGAGTTGCCCGATGGTCTTGCAGACCACAGTCACGCAGCCCGGGTCTCCGAAGTGGTACGCGCTCTGGACACAGAGCCACTGCGAAGAACTCGTGCGCGATCAGTTGGACGCGAAGGGATTCCACCTTTTTCTCCCGAAGATCGAGGTCTGGTCACGGCGCAACGGTGTCCGGCGCCGGATCCTGACACCGATGTTTCATGGATACCTCTTCCTGCACCACGTGATGGATCATCTCAGCTATGTGGAGGTCCGCAAGGCCCGAGGCCTGGTCAGGATTCTTGGAGACAGGTGGGATTGTCTGGCGACGGTCCCCGACACAGAGGTCGAAGCCATCCAGAAGGTGGTGAACGCCGACTTGCCCGCGCTCCCTCATCCCTATCTGCGGGAGGGCCAACGGGTGCGAATCACGGGGGGACCGCTGGCCGGCGTGGAGGGAATCCTGAGCCAGACGAACGTGAACAAGGGCCTGTTGATACTCTCCATCGATCTGTTCCGTCGGAGCGTAGCGGTAGAGATAGATTGCACCCTGGCCGTAGCCGTTTAGGCACGGCGACTGCAGCGATACCGAGTGGGACATGGGTGATGCGAGGATGGCCGTGCGTGGTGCTGGCACCATTGCTCCTCTTCGAAGGGATCCTCCTCCCGACAGACGCGATGGGACAGGTGACCCTGGGACAGTTGATTCCCCGTGTAGAGAAGGGCGCAGCGCCGCCTGCGGAGGGATTCTATCTCACTCCCTCCCTCTCCATCGGCCAACTCTACGACGACAATATCTTCTTCTCCCAGACGCACCCCCAGCAGGACTTTTTTACGCGCATCAGTCCCGGCATTCAGGCCGGGTACCAATCTACCCCGCTGATGCTTCTGGGCGGGTACACCTTCGATTCGGAATTCTATGCTAAGCATCCTGAAATCGATACGATTCAGATGCGCCAGCGGGCCTTGATTAAGTTGAAGGCCATGCCGACCGAATTGCTCACGTTCTCAGCCGATGGAACGTACTCCAAGACACGAGCACCATGGGAGCTCAACACATTCACCGGGGTGGCGATCAGACGTGTGATCGCCGATCGCATTGCCTTCGAGCCCTCCATGGCCTACCGGCTCGACCCGATCACGACGGCGACCGGGGAGTACACGTTTTCAAGGGACAGGGTAGTAGGAGGCACCTCGATCAATTCCAACATCGTGCGTCTGGGTCTCGACCGGCGCATTTCCACGATGGACACGGTCACCACTGGGTATATCGGCCGCCAGTTCGAGTTCGTCGGAGTCAACACCGTCACATCGCATGCGTTTACGCTTGGCTGGACGCACAGGTTCACACCGCTGACGACCCTCACGATTCGAGCCGGACCGCGTGTGACCGAGGGCTCGCTGGACGACCAGCCCGAAGCGTTGGTCTACCTCCACCATAGACTGACGCACGGAGAATTGTCACTCACGTACTCGAACATCCAGACCACAATTATCGGGACACCAGCGCGCCTGATCACTCAGAGCCTCGGCGGGGCTGCCGCCTACGAGCTGCTCCCTCACTTGGAGCTCCGGCTCTCGCCAAACGTCATGAAGATTACGAGCGAGAATGTTGATGTGACCGTCTACTTGACGGACGCGGCGCTGACGTACCAGCTCACCAAATGGTTGGCACTCAAGGCGTCGTACCAGTTCAGCCTCCAGCAAGGAATCCCGTTCGGATCAGCAGATGCGGAGATCCGGCACAATATCTCCTGGCTCCGGCTGGTCATCACGTACCCCTATCGCCTGGAATAGTCTTTTAGGAGGAGGTCCATGCGACCGCGCACGCTCCTGTTTGCGGCAATGATGGTTCTAATGATGGTTCTGTCGTTGGGTACCAACACCCTGGCTGTGGACGAGCATTCGCCTCCAGGCCAGGACAACGGTCGAGACAAGGTCCAGGAGTCAATCGACTATCGCATCGGCCCCGAAGACGTGCTCGATATTGCCGTCTGGCACAACGAGGCGATGAGCCGAACCGTTCCGGTGAGGCCGGACGGCAAGATCTCCCTTCCGCTCTTGAACGAGGTGCAGGCGGCAGGGCTTACGCCGATGGAGGTTCGGGATGCTCTGATCCATAAACTGAAAGAGTATATGCCCACCCCGGAGGTCTCTGTCATCGTCAAGGAAGTGCACAGCTTCAAGGTCTCCGTGATCGGGGAGGTCAGGAAGACCGGGCGCCATGAGCTGAAGAGCCGAGCCACTGTGCTGGATGTCCTGGCTATGGCCGAAGGGCTTGGTGAGTTCGCGGCCCGTGGACGAATCTTCATTCTGAGACGAGAAGGCAACACGGTGAAGAGGATCCCCTTCAACTACAACAAGGTCGTCTCAGAGGACGGAGTGGAGAACATCTTACTCCAACCGGGCGACATCATTGTGGTGCCATGAGCTGGCCGACGCCGGACGGAGCGTGAAATGAGAGTGGGAAAGGCCTCCGGATTGGATGTCTTGCTCGAGGTGTGGCGCCGGCGCAAGTGGGTGGCGATCCTGGTCTTCACGGCGCCCTTTGCGATGACCGTGACCTTGGCGGGCGCCTTACCGATCCTCTATCGCTCGACGGCGACGCTGCTCGTGGAACGACCGCAGGTCTCGGACACCTTTGTCAAGTCTTCCGTCACGAGCGAGCTGGAGACGAGGCTGCAGACCATCAGCCAGGAGATCTTGAGCCGGTCGACGCTGCAGGAATTGATCGATCGCTTCGACCTGTATCCGGAATTTCGCAGACGGGCAACCCCGGAAGAGGTCGTCGAGCGGATGCGACGCGATATTCGCATGGAGTTCAAAGAGCGCGATATTCGCAGGGACCCCAAGGAAGGGGAACTGCCCAGATTGGTGGACCCGCAAGGTGAACGTGCCGCCACCGTTGCCTTCGCTCTCAGCTACCGCGGCAGAGATCCGCATGCCGTGGCGCAAGTCACCAACACCCTGGCTTCCTTGTTTGTCAAGCAGAACCTCAACCTGCGCAAACGACAAGCGGCCGGAACGGCTGGGTTCCTTCGAGTCCAACTTCAGGAGATGAAGAGAAAGCTGGATCAAGAGGAGGGACGACTGAGTGAGTTCAAGGAGCGACACCTCGGCGAGCTGCCAGAGCAGATGTCGGTGAACCAGACCACGCTGATACGGCTGAATGCAGAGCTCCGTTTCAACAAGGAGAACCAGTCGCGGACCTTGGAGTTGATGGAACGGGAAAGGCTTGCAAGTCAACTTGCGCTCGCAAGACAATTTGCGTACACAAGTCAATATGCGGACGGCAGCCCTCTGCCCCTGGGTGATGATTCGCTGACCCCAGACGGTGACGCCGAGGTCATCACCGCGCGGCTACGGCTGGCCCGGTTGAAGCAAGAGATGACGGACCTGCGTACCCGCTTCAGTGAGAAGTACCCCGATGTGATCCGGGTGAAAGCGGAAATCTTGGCTCTGGAGCGACAACTCGGCGCAGCAGCGAGCGACAACGGTTCAGTAGCAGAATCGGCTCCGCTGGTGAACTCGTCGCGGACCCAGGACAGGAAGGCCCCCAGCGAAGCCGAGAAGGAACTGAAGAGCCTGAGAGAGGAAGAGAAGACCCTCCTGCAGACCATCGCGATGTACCAGCAGCGCGTGGACCAGGCGCCCCTCCGAGAACAAGAGTATCACGAGCGGTTTGGGGACTATAAGACGATCAAGGAGCATTACAACGCGGTGCTGCAACGCTATCAGGAAGCACTGGTGGCCGAGAGCATGGAGTACTGGCAGAAAGGGGATCAGGTCCGGATCTTGGACGATGCGATTCCGTCAACACGACCGGCCGCCCCGAATTTCTTGCGGCTGATTTTAATCGGACTGATCCTCTCAATGGGGCTAGCCGGAGGGGCGGTCGGACTGATCGAACATCGCGATACATCCTTTCACTCGCTGAGCGAACTCCAGGCCTTCACAAAGGTGACGGTGTTGGCGACCATCCCCCGTATTGTCACCAAGACGGATACCTCCCGGCAGCACAGGCGGTTCTGGCTTCGAACTGCTTTGGCCCTCATCGGCCTGACGATCCTTGTTGCGACAACCTACTACATCGCCCAGGGAAATGAACAATTGGTCTGGATGCTCGATGGCAAGCGCACCTGACACCACGCGGGAAGAAACGGCTGAGCCACCAGACATCGACGAGCACTTGGTGAGCCTCCTGGCTCCAGTTTCGTTCGAAGCGGGCCGGTATCGAGTGCTCGCCCACATGATCGAATTGGGGCACAAGGACATCGGCCTGCATGTGCTGGCGGTCACCAGTCCCACAGTCGGCGATGGGAAGACGACGACGGCGATCAACTTGGCGGGGGCTCTTGCCCGAGCGCCCGAGTCAAGGGTCCTGCTGGTGTGTATGGACTTGCGCAAACCCTCCATCATGGATCACTTGAGGATAGCCGGCCCGCACACCGTTGGGCTTGTGAGTGCAATCCTGGACCCGACGCAGACCTTGAACGACGCGGTCCAACACCTTCAACGGTTCAACCTGTCCGTCCTTCCGGCGGGACCGTGTCCGGCCGATCCTTACCAAGTTCTCAAATCACCCCGGCTGGGCGAGCTCATGCGAGAGGCATGCCGGCAGTACCAGTATGTCGTCGTGGATACCCCGCCGTTGCTCCTTGTCCCCGACGTCAGTCTCATCAGCAAGTTGGTTGATGGCTTTCTCATGGTGGTGGCTACCAATAAAACCCCACGCAGCTTGGTGGAGGAAGCCCTGAATCTGATGGATCCCTCGAAGCTGGTCGGGCTTGTGGTGAATTACGACGATCGCCCGATCCAGGACTACGATTACTACTACTCCTCGCACAGCCATCAGCAGCAGAGCTGGGGAAGACGACTGCTGACGACCTTGGGTCGGACCTTCTCCAGTTAGCGTTCTTCACTGCCTCTCCTCACGCAGCAGCGACCTAGCCGTGGCTATCACGCTCGCACGCTCGAAACGACTGCGGTCTTTGGGATGGTGTATGGCCTCTAGGATCCTCCGGAGCCGCCCTATCACCGAGCGTGTAGTCCTGCTCGGAGGGGGTCCCTTGGCAGATCTGCTCGTCAGAGAGCTTTGGACCCGGCCACATTGCATCCTCCTCGGCGTGGTGGAGGACGTCGACCAGCTTGCCAAGATGATCAAGGAGGACGCTCCGGACCGGATCATCCTCGCGGGTGCTGAGCGGCGCGGCCAGCTTCCCTTCCAACAGCTCTTCGAGGCGCGGGTGAAGGGGATCATCATCGAAGACGGCGTGGAGGTCTACGAGCGGCTGACCGGAAAGCTCGCCATCGAGTTGCTCACGCCGAGCAGCCTGATCTTTTGGAAGGACTTCCGAAAGTCCCGTCTCCATCTGGCCATCGCACGGGGGATCAGCCTCCTGGTGGCGGTGATCGGTATGGTCGGCCTTGCCCCCTTGTTCGGACTGATTGCTCTGGCGATCAAGCTCGATTCGCGTGGTCCGATATTCTGCGTCCAGGATCGTGTGGGCATGGCCGGTAAGCGCTTCAAAATGGTCAAGTTTCGAACCATGCACCCGCATGACGGGGATGCAGCCCTCTGGTTCCAGGACAACCATAATCATGTCACGCGGGTTGGAAGATGGCTCCGGAAGTTCCGGTTTGATGAGCTTCCCCAGTTCCTGAATATCCTCCAGGGTCACATGGCCCTGGTGGGTCCTCGACCGCAACGTGGTCCCAAGTTTGAACTCTTGGTCCTGGTCTCGCGAAATGCTCCTGAGTGCGGCGAGCCGATTCCGTACTATTCCCTCCGCTCGATGGTACGGCCGGGGATCACGGGATGGGCACAGGTTCGCTATCGGTACGCAACGGACCTGGATGAAGAGATCGAGAAGCTGCGGTACGACCTGTACTACATCAAGCACATGTCGCTCTGGCTTGATCTCCGCATCCTCTTCGAGACCGCCATGACCGTGCTGTCAGGTCGTGGGTCAGAGAATGGTCATCACAGAGAGGCTGTCCTGAATCGAAAGGACCGGAACGCCCTGGTGCAGGGATGACGACATTCCATGTGCGGCATCGTCGGTAAGCTCTATCAGCAGCAGGATCGCCCGGTCGAACTCGAGGCGCTTGCCGCCATGTGCGAGACGCTCGTCCACCGGGGTCCCGATGACGAAGGATTCTACCGCAACGGCAATGTCGGCTTGGCCATGCGCCGGCTGGCGATCATTGATCTGCACACCGGCAGACAACCCATCCACAATGAAGATCGCACCGTCTGGACGGTCTACAACGGCGAGATCTACAACTTCCCCGAGCTACATCGGGACCTGGAGGCCCGTGGCCACCACTTTCACACCCGTTCCGATACCGAGGTCATCGTCCATCTCTACGAGGACTATGGCCTGGACTTCGTCCGTTACCTCAACGGCATGTTCGCCATCGCTCTGTGGGACGAGACTCGGCGCCAATTGGTACTGGCCCGTGACCGATTGGGGATCAAGCCGCTGTTCTACGCGCACCTCCCGGACCGCTTGCTCTTTGGTTCGGAGATCAAAGCGATTTTAGCTGATGGCCTGCAGCCGACGACAGACCTCGACGCCCTGAGCCACTACCTCTCCTTACTTTACATCCCGGCGCCGTACACCATCTATCGAGAGATCCGCAAACTCGAAGCTGGCCACATCCTCGTCTGGAAGGATGGGCAGCGCACCATTCGTCGATATTGGGACCTCAGCCTGGTTCAGCCCTCGGCGATGGAGCACCGACGGCCCGGGGACATCGAAGCCGAACTCCTCGACCTGCTCACCGAGGTCGTCCGCTGCCACCTGATCTCAGACGTTCCTCTGGGGGTATTCCTCAGCGGGGGGATGGACTCCAGCACCATCGTGGCCTTGATGCGCCGTGTTCACCACGGTGCCATCAAGACCTTCTCCATCGGCTTCAACGAACCATCCTACGACGAGCTCCCGGATGCGCGCCTGATCGCCGAGCGGTTCGAGACTGAGCACACTGAGCTCACCGTCACACCAAACGTCGCTGAGTTGGTGCCCAAGCTTGCGTGCTACTTCGATGAGCCTTTCGCTGATTCATCGGCAATCCCCACGTTCTATCTTTCACAGCTCGCCCGCCGAACTATGACTGTGGCTTTGGGGGGGGACGGCGGGGATGAAGTCTTTGCGGGGTATCTCACCTACCAGGCCGACAAACTCGCCCAACTGTACGACCGCCTGCCCGATTTTCTCACACGCCGGGTTCTTCCAGCCGTGGTCGACCTCCTGCCCGTTTCGGACAAGAAGATCAGCCTCGGGTTCAAGGCCAGACGCTTCGTGGAGAATGCTCTGCTCGAGCCGGGACGTCGGCACTACGCGTGGAAAGCGTTCTTCGACGACAGCCTCAAACGAGCGCTGTTGTCCGACGACATCCTCACGGTTCTCAATGGCTCGTTGGACACGTATCCCATCTTCCAACGCTACTACGCGGAGGCTTGCAATCACGACCTTCTCAACGCATTCCTCTACATGGACACTCGCGTCTACCTGCCCGATGACATCCTGGTCAAGGTAGACCGCATGAGCATGGCTCATTCGCTGGAAGTACGGGTGCCCCTCCTCGATTACCGCGTGGTTGAGTTCATGTTTGGCCTTCCGGGTCATCTCAAGATGCCTGGCCTAGAACTCAAGCATCTCTTGAAGAGGACCATGCGGGGCATGCTGCCCGTACAGACCTTGAAGAAACCCAAGGGTGGTTTCAACGCTCCTGTTCCCAGGTGGCTCAAAAACGAGCTGCGGCCATTGGTCCACCAGTACCTCTCTCCAACACGGATGAGAGCCCAGGGAGTCTTTAATCCTGAAACCGTGTCGCGTCTCGTGAGCGACCATCTGGCTGGCAGGGCCGATTACAGCCGCAACATCTGGGCCTTGCTAGTCTTCAATCTCTGGCACGAACGGCGCAATGAACAAAGAGCTGAAAAGCGGCTGAAACTTGTCAGCTCAGGAACATCACAGGCAGTCTCTCGTTTCGGGAATGCGGCATGGCTTCCTTGATCTTACAGTGTTCAATGACGTCTCTTCAGTACTGTGGCGAGAGAGCAGGAGTCAGCGGATGAGAGTGGTCCATCCTGTGGATTCTGAATG
>Ga0134075_10000302_pt1 | contig 14544 bp, 8 predicted proteins | sample 15_taG_18_FD_119775 | JGI IMG/M metagenome (GOLD analysis project Ga0134075, IMG submission 119775) | Grasslands soil microbial communities from the Angelo Coastal Reserve, California, USA - 15_D_Rain_40cm_5_09212015 | ecosystem: Environmental > Terrestrial > Soil > Grasslands ... | reverse complement strand
GACCGCTGCTCTTGGCCGCTCTCCTCGTGTGTGCACTCCGAACGGTTGCGCTCGCCGGCACCGAGATGGCAATCACGATCGACGACCTGCCCGCCCACGGCGCGCTGCCGCAGGGGATGCAGCGAGTGGAAATTGCCCGGCGCATCATCAGCGTGCTGCAGGCGCGCGCGGTGCCGGGGGTCTATGGGTTCGTGAACGGGGCGCAGGTTCGGGACAACCCGGGCTATCTGGAGATCTTGAAACACTGGGTTCAGGCCGGGTTCCATCTCGGTAATCACACGTTCTCTCACCTGGATATCGATCGCGTCGCCACCGCCGAATACGTCGCCGACATCGAAAAAAATGAGACCTTTCTCACCGACTTTGCACGGGACGACTCGGCCCGGGTCTTTCGCTACCCCTACCTGCACGAAGGCCGCACACCTTCGCAGAGGACTCCCGTGCGGCAGTGGTTGGCCGGCCGCCGCTACCGGATCGCTCATGTCACGGTGCACTTCGATGACTGGGCCTGGAATGACGCGTATGCGCGGTGCGTGGAGCGGAGCGACGAGCGCGCGATCGATGACCTGAAGCGGAGTTTCATGAAGGCGGCGATGGAACGCTTCGAGTGGGCGCGAGCGGTGTCCCATACGCTCTTCAAGCGCCAGATCAGACATATCCTGCTGCTGCACGTGGGAGCGTTCGACGCGCTGATGTTGGATGAGTTGCTGCGTGCCTATCAGAACGCGGGAATGACAGCCGTTACTCTCAGGGCGGCGATGGAGGACCCGGCCTACACGCGGTACGACGATACCTGGCAGGGCGGGATGACCTTTCTCCTGCGGGTCGCGCACGCCCGGCGTGCCGCGATCCCGCCGGCTCCCACCATCCCCCTCGAGAGCCTGAACGCCGTGTGTCGGTGACCAGGCGCGAGCCCCCGAGGGTCACGGCGCAGGCGATGAAACCGCTTTCGGCGACGCGAAGCGTGGCCGGCGGAAACGGAGAGCGAGCGGGAGCTGGTCCCGGAGCTCTTGCAGACCGATGAAGCGGAGCAAGGCGTACGCGAGGAAGGCGGCGTTCGCGAGCGCAAACCAGCCATGCAGCAGTCGGCCGTGGAGAAACTCGAACATCGCGCCCATGAGCCACTGCATGAGCATGGCGTATTCGGCGATGAGGTATCGCGGCGGGGCGATCGTGCGTCCCTTGATCTTTGGCGTGCGCCCGAAAGGGCTCTTCCTCCCGGTCCATGCCTGACGGAGGGACTGGAACACACCGCCCAGGTGAACCGGGATCAACATCAAGTTGAGGGCATAGACACGGAACACGTCGCTCGCCCGGTAGCCGCTGCGTTGCAAATCGCGAGCATAGAGAGCGAAGTAGGGCAGCGCCGTCAGAGGAAGCCAGCGGGCTCGCGTGCTGTCGTCGAAGGACAACGCGAGGATGAGGAGCAGACCGGCGTTCGCAACGGCCAGAGAGGTCAGATAGTGGCACTGCATGAAGCCTTCTCGGATGGCCGCGGCCCAGCTCCGCCTGCCGGCCAGGTAACGGACGAGTTTCGGCAGGATGAGGAGCCCACCATTGGCCCAACGACGCCGTTGGATGAGGAGAGAGCCGAAGTCGGGGGGAGTCGCGCTGAACGCCAGGCGCTCCGGATAGTTGTAAAGCTTCCACCCTCGGCTGATGAGGTCGACGGTCGATTCGGTGTCCTCGATGACCGTGTGATCCTGGATGTATCGCCGAATCGGATGGCCGCGCTCGGTATCGGACTCGGCGATGTCGTCGAGCGCCGCTTTCCGGACGAGCGCGTTGGCGCCCACCCAGAAGGTCGCCCCGTACGAGGTGAAGCCCTGGTGAATGAAGTACTGGATGTCGGTCGTCGCTCCCGCGATCCGTTCCAGGGCGCCCGGCGCATGAGGGAAAGCGCTGTAAGGCGTCTGGACGACGGCGATCCTCTCACTGCCGGGCTGGGCCAGCACATAAGACAGGCGGAGCGAGTAGTCGGGACTGATGAGACTGTCGGCGTCCACCATGAGGACGAAATCGGGATTCGGTACGGAGAGGTCCGCCTCCGCGGCGTCCGCCGGCTCCAGAAGGACCGAGCCGCAGGAATCCACGATCCGCCGGTGCTGCCCCATGAGCGAGATGTAGCTGTTGAGGTTCATCGCCTTGTTGGGCTCATGTGACAGGTTGTCGAACCGCTTTCGCTCGAAGCCGGTGAGGTCCGCTTGGAATCGAGCCGCGAGTCGCCGGTGGTCCGCGAGGAGCGTCTGGGTGAGGGCCGGCTCGGCCGGGGCGATGCGCCGAGCCCAACGGTTCGCCTGCTCGTGGTACCGCTGGGCTGGGATCCGAAACGTGATCTCCACGAACAGTGCGTCGGCATGGTCGCAGATGGAATAACGTGCCCCTTGGTGTTCGAACCAGGTGGCCGCGTCACGATAGAGTTGAGCCAGCCTCGGCATCTCCTGGTGCGGATCGAGAGGGCCGCGGGCGCTGCGCTCGAGAAAGGCTCGCAGGGCATCTTCGAAGTGTTCTCGCGGCTTCCGCAGCGTCTCCTGGATCTCCGCCGCCAGCCCGCGCGCCGCCGTCAGGAGGGGGATATCAGATGCCTGACTGGGATGCGGCGGATCGTCGATGAGCAACACGACGCGTCGCCACGGATAGTCCTGCAGGGCAGCCGACAGCAGCGTCCGACGCACCACAAGGGGATCTTCCTTGTAGGAAGGCACGAGGATGGTCACGGCGGCAGGACGCGGCCCGTGAAAGAAGCGATCGAGCTCGTCGTCGGTCGCCCGACGGTGCTGACGGAGCCGGTTGAAATGGCCCAGTCGGGCCAACTGGTAGACAAGACCTCCGTAGATCAAGAAGCTGACGATCGCCAGGAACAGCCCTTGCCCCAGGCTGGAGACCCAGCGGCCGCTCGCGACATCCTCGACCAGAGACAGGACAATACCGCCGAGAGAGAGAACCGAGGCGACCGCGGTCACGCAGACCGCGATATGGGTGAGCGCGAGCTCCCCGCGAAGCTCGCGCGCGGTGCTCCTACGAGACATCGAGAGCCTCCTTCCGCGGAGGAACCCTCGTTCCCGTGGAGCTCGTCGCAGCCCCGTTCCTTCGGTAACCCGGCCATCAGGCGAGTGGCCTGATCCGTGGCTTTGCGTCCCCGCCTCGCGGCGGGTTTGCCTTTATCGGGAAGAGGTGGTCAGCGAAGCCCGTGTAGAAGCAATGGGCATGCCGCCTTCGGCGCGTTTTGACTATTCGGTGAGGGAAGAGCCCGTCGCTGCGGCGGTTATACGGCCTAGCAGGGAAGCGTCGTGGGACTCCACCGACCGTCGGCCAGCAGGCGGAAAGGCACAGGCGTCAACCAGGTCGTCACACGGCGAACGCACCCGTCTCAGCGATCGTCACTCACGGCGTTCGCTCCGCCGAAGCCTCTCGATCTCCGCCTTCAGAGCGGCTTCGATCGTTCGGTACGCCGCCTCGACGGCGGTCACGCGGGTGGCGGCGTCCGGCACGCCGCCGATTCGACCGAGGCGCTCGATCTCGGCGCATTGCTCCGACAGCTCTCGGCCGCCCAGCATCGCGCTCGTGCCCTTGATCATGTGCGCAGCCTGGCGAATACCCCCGGCATCGGCTCGCGCCGCCGCGTCGCGGAGCGCCGTGAGAACAGGCGGCGTCTTCTCGAGGAACGTCTCGATGACGTCCAGGAGTGCGGCCGTCCCTTCGAGATCCTCTCGAAGCTGGTCGAGCACCTCGCGGTCCAGCGCCTCGGTTTCGCGGGCGCTGGCGCGTGCGACGGGCGCGCATTTGGCCAGAGCCTCGGCCAGCTGGTCGAGGGTCACCGGCTTGACGATGTAATCGTCCATGCCCGCCGCCAGGCACTTCTCGCGGTCGCCCTGCATGGCCTCCGCCGTCATCGCGATGATGCGCGGGCGCTCGTGAGCGGCCCACCGGGCGCAGATGGCGCGGCTGGCCTCGAGGCCGTCGAGCTCCGGCATCTGGACGTCCATGAAAATGACGTCGTAGGTGGCGTGTTCGAGCCGCGCGAGCACCTCGCGTCCGTCCCCAGCGATGTCCGCGGCGTAGCCGAGCCTCGCGAGGAGACGGACGGCGACCTTCTGATTGATCGCATTGTCCTCGGCGAGCAGGACGCGGAGCGACGCCGTGTGGACCGGCGTCCCTTCGCTCGAGGTCTCGGGAGTCAGGCCGGCCGATGCTTCACGCGGCTCTCCGAGCATCTCGAGGAGCCGATCGCGCAGATGCGAGAGCCTCAAGGGCTTCGAGAACACCGCGGCAAAGCCGGCTCGAGCGGGTTCGGCGGTCAGGGGCTGCCCGGCCGACGACAGGAGAATGAGCACCGGAGACTGGGAACCGCGCACCGCGCGAATTTCCCTGGCGAGCGCGATACCGTCCATCTGGGGCATCTGGTAATCGAGAAGAGCGACGTCGAAGGGGTCGCCCTGACCGACCCATCCGAGGGCGACGGTCGGTGAGTCCGTCTCCCGGGCGCGCATGCCCCAGCGCTCGGTCTGGAGCTTCAGGAGCAGGCGGTTGCTTCGGTTGTCGTCCACGATCAAGACTCGCTTGCCCGTTAGCTCCGGCTGCGCCCCGTCGGAGGCGCGCCGTTTCGGAGCCTCGATCTCGTCGGCGACGATCGTGAAATGGAACGTCGAGCCCTCTCCAGGCTGGCTCTCCGCCCAGATCCGCCCGCCCATGAGCTCACACAGGCGCTTGCAGATGACCAGCCCCAGGCCGGTGCCGCCATATCGGCGGGTCGTCGAGGCATCGACCTGGCTGAAGACTTTGAAGAGACGATCGAACCGGTCCTTCGGGATTCCGATGCCGGTGTCTCGGACGCTGAAGTGGATCTCGTGCCGTGCCCCCTCGAGCCGCCGGGCCGACACGGTCACCCCGACCTCGCCCGCCGGCGTGAACTTGATGCCGTTGGCCAGGAGGTTCACGAGGATCTGGCGGAGGCGTCCGACGTCGCCGACGATCAGCATCGGGGTCGTCTCCTCCAGCGCGTACGTCAGCTCGACGTTCGTGCCCGCGATTTTCGGCGCCGCGAGCTGCAGCGATTCCTCGACGCAGGCCACGAGATCGAGCGGCGCCTGCTCCAGCTCGAGCTTTCCCGACTCGATCTTCGAGAAGTCGAGGATCTCGTTGATGACCGTCAGCAGGTGCTGGCCGCTCATCCGGATCGTCTCGGCCATCTCGCGCGGCTCCTGGTCGAGGCGGGTGTTGGCCATGAGGTCCGACATGCCGATGATCGCGTTCATCGGCGTCCGGATCTCATGACTCATGTTGGCCAGAAAGTCCGACTTCGTCTGCGTGGCCGCTTCGGCGGCCACCTTGGCGCGCTCGAGCTCGGCCTCGGCGTGCTTGCGCTCGATGAATTGCCCGACCTGGCCGCCGATACCCTCGAAGAGGGCGAGCATCGCCTCATCGGGCTGACGAGTCTCCGTGCTGAAGAACTCCATCACTCCCAGGAAGCCGCCGGGCCCGATGATGGGAAAGCCGAACGCGCCGTGGGCGTCCGCCTTCGCGGCGGATTTCGCCCTCGGGAAGTTCGGATCGTGGACGACGTCCTCGATCCAGGCGGCTCGCCCGGTGCTCCACACTCGGCCCGGAAGCCCGACACCACGCGGGAACACGACGCGACGGCTGACGTCGACCAGCTCTTGGAGCGTCCGAGGGGACGCCACCCACACCTCCTCGCATCGGAGCACCTGCGCCTCCGGATCGACGCTCCATCGAGCCCCCATGACCCAGTCGAGACTCTCGCAGACGGCCTGGAGGATGCGGGGCATCGCCTCCGCCAGCGAGGCGGACTCCACCAGCACGCGTGTCGTCACGTGCTGCGTCGCGAGACGGCGGTCGCTGGCCCTCCGGATGCGGTCGGCACGATCGAGCGAGCGGGCCGTGATCCCGATGAACGTCGCGAAGGCGAAGATCGTGAGCACCACGACGATGGCCAGGCCGACCTCCGCGCTGACGAGACCCGCCCGCTGAGCCCACAGCCTGAGCGAGCCGAGGCCGGCGGGAATGAGGATCGCCGCGGGCAACAGCCGGCGTGCGAGGACGCCTCCCGCGTCGTTGCTGGTGATCACCGAAGCGAAGCCACGGTCGGGGCGCGCGCAGAAGATCCCGACCCCCAGCACGAGGAAGGAGACCGCCGTCGGCAACGCCATGGGGATGGAGTCGCCGACGCCGTACATCGCGTTCACTCCGTACGCGTACCCCAGGAGCGAGGTGACGGCGATCCCGATCGCGAGAAGGGCGGCGAGCTGCTCGGGCGCGCGCCGCGCCCGTGATCGCCGATCGAGGAGCCAGAGCGCGGTCCCGATCAGCACGAGGCTGAGGCCGCCGTTGGGCGAGATGCGGCTGTCGCCGAGTCGAGCCCGGAACACGATCTGATCGAGCCCGACATCGTGGCCGGCGAGGTACCCGGCGAGCGTGATCACGCCCAGGGCGACGATGAGGACGGCTGCGATCGGGCCGGCCGGGCCCAGCCGCGTTGGCGCGGATGGTTCGCGCCAGGCCCGGTGCTGCATCCAGAGCGAGCCGGCGGCCAGGATCAACGCGAGCGCGGTCGTCGGGTTCATCGCCACGCGCCCGGGCAACCCGCTCGTCAGGAGCTCGACGTCGAGCTGCCATCCCAGGAGGGCCACGAGGCCGACGACCGCGACCAGGACGCTGGAGGCGCGGCTCAGCGACTCGAGGGACGAGACCAACCGGCGGTTGACGTCCGTCTCCCGTGACGGCGCGATTCGGGCGCGGTCGCGATCGCTCATGGCGCGCGCGGAGCCTCGCTCCGGCGGCGCATCAGCCAGGCTTGGACGCGGGCCCGGACGTGCGCGGGCCTGAACGGCTTCGTCAGATAGTCGGTCACCCCGGCGGCAAAGCCCACGGCCGTATTCTCCGCCCCGGACTGCGCCGTGATCAGAACCAGCGGGATGTTCCTCAGGAAGGGATCGGCCTCGCCGCGAAGGGCGCGTGTGACCTCCATGCCGTCCGCGCCCGGCATCTGCCAATCGAGCAGGATCAGCGCCGGGCGCTCGACGCGGGCGAGGTGAAGCGCGGTCTTGCCATCGTTCGCCGTCACGACCCGGAAGCCGTCCTGCTCGAGGGCCAGGGTCAACAGCCGGACGATCGTCGGGTCGTCGTCGGCGACGAGGATGGTGTGCGGCCCCACGCTCGTCGGGCGCTCCGGCGGGCGGGTCGCGCCTGGCACCGTGGCGTCGTGCTCGATGAGCCGGAGCGCTTGGCCCTCGGCCGCGGCGAAGACCTGCAGCGCGCTGCCCGCGGCGCTGGCGCGTCGGCGACAGGCCTCCACGAGGCGATCCACCGCGTCGTCGTCGCGGAGCGGGTCGTGGTGAAACAGGGCCAGGCGCTTGGCGCGGGCGGCGAGGGCGTAGTCGACCGCCCACTCGGCGGGCGTGTGACCCCAGCCCGTCTTCTGCGGATACTCCGCGACCGTGTACTGAGCGTCGTGAATGACCAGATCTGCGTCGGCGAGGAATTCGACGTGACGCTGGTCCTCGCCGTGCTCGGGCGGCTCCCCCTCGCTCCTGGCCGCGGGGTGCGGGGCGTGCGGCTCGTGATCCACCGAGTAGACCACCACGTTGCCGCCGGACTGCAGGCGATAGCCGAGCGCGAGGGCCGGGTGGTTCAGATACTGCGTGGTGACGCGCACGGCCCCGACCGTGAAGCGCCCCTCGGCGAGATCGTGGAAACGAATGCTCGCCCCGAGCTGCGCGAGCGTGACGGGGAAGTAGTTGTACTCCATTTGTCCGGCCAGCGTCCGTTCGAGTTGCTGTCCGAGCGCCCCCGGAGCATAGATGTCCCACGTGTTCCCCGGGATGAAGAGCGGCGCGAAAAACGGGAATCCCTGGATGTGATCCCAGTGGGTGTGGGTGATCATCAGGTGACCATCGCAGCGCGGCCCGCCCGCGGACACCAGGGCCTGTCCCAGTCCGTGCGCGCCGGTCCCGCAGTCGAGAACGATCAGCGTGCCATCGACGCCCCGGACCTCCACGCAGGACGTGTTGCCGCCGTAGCGCAGCGTGGTGGGCCCCGGCTTGGCCACGGACCCGCGCGTACCCCAGAATCGGACGTCCATGCTGTGTCCCCTTGCACCTCGAGGGCGCCGTGGAGGCCGGGGACCGATCGTAGTACCGCGGGGTGGTCTAGTCCAGCCAGTCCTTCTCTTTGAGCTTGCGAGGAAGGTACTTCTTGGTGAGGTACTGGAAGTCCTTGTTGGCGAGGGCGTCCAGCTCGTATTTGAGCCCGCTCGAGAGCATCCGCTTGATTTCCTCCTGCCAGCTCTTCTTCTGGAACCACGTGTAGGCGAGCAGCTCGCGGGCACGGGCGACGTCCTTGTCGTTGAGCTTGATGCCCACGTTGCGCGGGAGCCCGTACGCTTCGGGATCCGCGCTCGACAGCCCCATGAACTTCGCCTTCGGGATGGCCATGCGCTGGCTCTCGAAGGCGAGATTGATCGAGCCCTGCTTGATGACCGAGTAGATGTAGTAGCCCCACGGGTCGTTGTCCACCAGGACATAGACGGGGAGCTGCTTCTCCTCGTGCAGCCGCCGCGCCAGGCGCCTGACGCCGCGGGGCGGCTGCCCGTTGCCCGTCAGGAGAACGCAGTTGTACCGCCGCCAGAACTTGTCCTCGGAGAGCCGGTTCCACTGCGTGCCCTTCTCGACGAGGAGGACGAAATCCGCGGTGCAGCGGGCGATCTGCAGATACTCGGGCTCGACGATGGAGGGGACGGAGTATCCGCCCTTGCCCAGCCGCGTGCAGTCCACGCGATCGCCGTCGTCCACGAACACCACGGGCCCGACGATGGACCCGGCGTTTTCGGCCCGCACGTGCAGCTCCTCGCGCAGCGTCGTCAGCGTCACCTCGAGGTCCTCGATGATGGGGTCGGACTCGTCCTGCGTGTCCAGCGTGTTCTCGTGCGAGTCCTTGATGGTGTGCTTGGTCCGGTAGTAGATCTCCCGGAGCGAGGTGGTGAGGTTCGCGCGCTGGAGCTCGGAGAGCGCGTCGGCCACGAGGACGGTCTGCATGAACTTCTTGGCCATCGCCACGTTGAAGAACGACCGGGCCTGTTTCCGCTTGCCCATCTCGATCAGGCCCTTGCGCTCGTTGAAGTTCACGTTCGACAGCGAGCGGACGGGGATCGCGATGGTGGGATCCTTGCGCTTTTCGGCGGCGGCGATCACGAGGTCCGCCACACCGACGAGCTTCTTCTCGACCGCAGTCGGCTTCCGGGGCTTCTTGGCCATGAGGGCGCGCTACCGTTTCTTCTTGCGCCCGGCGCGCCGCTTCGGTGTGGCTTTGCCCTTCGTCTTCCCCGGGGCCCTGGCTTCGGGCGCCGCCGGCGGCGCCACCGGCTCGTCGGCCGCGGGCGCCCCGTTCGGCGACACGGCCGGCACCTCGCCTTCAACACCCTCCGGCGTGACGATGATCGAATGCGGCAGGCCTTCGGGCCCGCTGCCGTTCTTCCCGAGCAGCTCGTCGGTCTTGCCGCCTCCGGTGATCTTCGTGGCCATCTTCAGGAGCTGGTCTTTCAGCTTCGCGGTGGCCAGTCGACCGCCCTTGAGCCGGTTGCACGACTGGACGATCTCCTCGATGTAGAGCTCGAAGATGTTGCGCCGTCGGAACTCGCTGTGCGCCCGCTCGCGTCGTCGGAGAAACGCGCCCAGCCGCCGGCCGCACTCGCGCAGCGCGAGGGTGATCTCCTTGTGGATCTCGTCGTATTCAGCGATGGCTTCCTTCGACTCGCTGGTGAAGGGGACCCACACCGAGGCCATGTGGACGAAGATCACCATCGGCCCGGCCGGCGGCGATCCGCGAGACTGCGCCACGCCGTAGTTGCGCCACGTGGTGTCGAGCACCGCCTTGGTGATCTCGCACGCGGCCGGCTGGTACAGGAGCGGCACGCGGTTCGCGTACCGGATGATGCGGGCGACCTCGTGGTCGTCCTTCTCCGCCTCGCCCTCGGCGAGTGGGATCGCCTTCGTCGCGGGAGTCTGGGCGGCCTGCTCCGGCGCGCGCCCGAAGGCCAGCCCCGCCTCGATCACGAACGGGTTGCCGCGGTAGACGGCCGGCGGCCGGGTCACCGCCGTGTAGAACTCACCCTTGATCTGGCGATACAGGCCGGCGAGGATCGCCGGCTCGCCGATGGGCGAGAGGCAGTTGGTCGGCGGCGCCATGATCTTGGTGGATTGAATCGCCTTGTAGAGGTTCTCGGCGGCCTCGCCGTGCACGTCGCGGGGCCGCGCGTTGGGCGAGAGCCGCGCGGCCTTGCAGATCTCGGCGGCCACGTTCGGCGACACGCGGCTGAAATCGCTCGCGAGGAATCCCGAGAGCGAATGGCTCCGCGTGTCCTGCAGCATCTTGAGCAACATCCCGAGCTCGATGCCGTACGGATGCGGCTTGATCTCGCGTGGCGCCGGCGGCAGCTGCTCGTACGACCTCGCGTATTCCTTCGTCTCGCCTTCCGGCGGGACGTACGTCAGCTTGACGTGCGAGTTCGCGATGATCGTCTGCTCGATGTATTCGTCGACCGAGGCGCGCCCCTTCTGATACCGGCCCTCGATCTCCATGGTGACCTGCGTGCCGCGGGGCGATTCCCAGGCGATCTGCTTCTTCTCGAGGATGCGCGGCTCGTTCTTCTTCGTATCGATCTGGACTTCGAAGTAGTGGGCGGGCGCCCTCGCGCTGGTGCGGGAGGTGATCTGGACGGGCTTGCCGGTCGTGAGCTGGCCATACATGCCGGCCGCCGAGATGCCGATGCCCTGCTGGCCCCGGCTCATGCGCAGCCGATGGAACTTGGACCCGTACAGCAGCTTCGCGAAGATCGGTGGGATCTGCTGGCGGACGATCCCGGGACCGTTGTCGGTCACCGTGATCCGGAAGCGGCTCGCCTGGCTCGCGGGGGGCGGCGCTTCCCCATTGGCGACGGCCTCCACCTTGACGACCACGTCAGGGAGGATCCCGGCTTCCTCGCAGGCATCGAGGGCGTTGTCGACGGCCTCCTTGACGCAGGTGAGGAGCGCCTTTCGCGGACTGTCGAACCCGAGGAGATGCCGGTTCTTGGTGAAGAACTCGGAGACAGAGATCTCGCGCTGGCGCGCCCCCATCTCGACGGCGGAGACCGTCGCTCTCGGCGGCGGGACCGCCGGCTTCGGCGTCGGAGCGGGAGGGCGGCTCTTCATACCCTCCATAGAAACAAAGTCCGATGCACGGACTCAAGTTTTAACGTCGCGCAGCCGCCGCTCGAGGAATCGGCGCTCGGCGTCGTTCGTGACCAGCGCGAGCGCTCGCGCGTAGCTCTTCGCCGCCTCGTCCGGGGACCCCAGCCGGCGCAGCAGGTCGGCCCGCGCGGAATGCAGCAGGTGATACCGGTCGAGATCGCCGGCGGCGGCGAGGTCGTCGATGAGGGCGAGGGCCGGCCGCGGGCCCTCCACCATGGCGACCGCCGCCGCGCGATTCAGGGAGACGATGGGAGAGGGCTGCAGGCGCTCGAGCACGTCGTACAGCCGGACGATCTGGGGCCAGTCCGTGTCCTCGGCCCGCGGCGCCTGGCAGTGCAGGGCCGCGATCGCCGCCTGCAGCGCGAACGGACCGGCCCCGCCCCGAAGCGCCTCCTCGACGAGCGGCAGCGCTTCGGCGATCTGCTCGTGATTCCAGCGGCGACGATCCTGCTCGTCCAGAAGGACGAGATCGCCGACCGGGTCGAGACGGGCGTCGCGCCGTGCGTCGTGCAGCAGCATGAGGGCGAGGAGCGCCGTCGCTTCCGGCGGTGGCGGCGCCATCAGCGCCCTCACGAGGCGCGCGAGCCGGATCGCCTCGACGCAGAGATCGGTCCTCACGAGGGCCTCACCTCGCGTGGCCGCGTAGCCTTCGGTGAACACGAGGTAGATCACCGTCAGCACGGCATCGCGTCGGGCGGGCATCTCCTTCGTGTCGGGGACCGTGTACGGAATGCCGGCGTCGCGAATCTTGCCCTTCGCGCGCACGAGCCGCTGCGCCATGGTCGGAGCCGGCACGAGGAACGCGCGCGCGATCTCGTCGGTCTCCAGGCCGCCCAGCGTGCGCAGCGTGAGCGCCACCTGGGCCTCGAGCGCCAGCGCCGGGTGGCAGCACGTGAAGATCAGGCGAAGGCGCTCGTCGGGGATGTCGCCCGGATCGAATTCGGGCGCCTCGACGGTCAGGCTCGCCCCGGCTGCGGTGTAGGCGTCCAGTTTGTCCGCGAACCGGGTCTGGCGGCGGATGCGGTCGATGGCCTTGTGGCGAGCCGTCTGGATGATCCAGGCGCGGGGGAACTCGGGGACGCCGGAGACCCGCCACTGGTCCACGGCGGCGGTAAAAGCTTCCTGGGCGGCCTCTTCGGCCACGTCGAAGTCACGGACGAGCCGGATCAGGGTGGCGACGATCCGGCCCCAGTCGGAGCGATACACCGCGTCGACGGCCGCGTTTGCATCCACGGGCATACTTCACGTTAGATAATTTTCCGTCGGGTGTCGATTCAGGCCCCCTGCCGTTCGACCTACAGATGGAGGGACCCGTGAAATACATGCTCCTGATTTGCCGCGATGAGCCGGCCTGGGACAAGCTCGGCGTGACCGAGCGGCAGCAGGTCTACGCAGAGATGCTGAAGCTCTCGGAAGAGCTCACGGCGCGCGGTCAGTACCTGGGCGGCTTCCCACTACACCCGTCGTCGGCGGCGACCAGCGTCCGGGTGCGCGACGGCAAGCGTCTGGTGACCGACGGGCCGTTCGCGGAGACCCGCGAGCAGCTCGGCGGCTACATGATCGTCGACGTGAAGGATCTCGACGAAGCCATCGCCATCGCCGCGCGAATTCCGCTGGCCCGCACGAGCACCGTCGAAGTCCGGCCGGTGAGGGAAGGGCAGCCATCATGACCTATGCGCTGTGGATCGTTCAGGGGCTGCTCGCGGCCCTGTTCCTGTTCGCCGGTGGCATGAAGTTCGTTCTGCCGATCGAGGAGATGACCAAACAGATGCCGCTGCCGGGCCTGTTCCTACGATTCATCGGCGTGTGCGAGGGGCTCGGCGCGCTCGGCCTGATCCTTCCCGGACTCCTGCGGATTCGTCCGGGCCTGACCCCCCTGGCCGCCGGCGGCCTGACGATCATCATGATCGGCGCGACCGTGATCACGCTGATGGTCGGTGATCTGACGGCGGCCGTCATGTCGGCGGTGGTGGGAGTCCTCGCCGCGTTCGTCGCGTACGGCCGCTGGCGGCTGGCGCCGCTGCGCGGATCCTCTCAGCCGTCACTGCGGCCGGCCCGCTGAGCCACAACGACAAGGAGACACCATGCGATTCATGATGTTCGTCCGCGCCAACAAGAACATCGAGACCGGCGCGCTCCCGACCAAGGAGCTCGTGGCCGCGATGGGGCGCTTCAACGCGGAGATGATGAAGGCCGGCGTGCTGCTCGCGGCCGAAGGGCTCCAACCCAGCTCGAAGGGGGCGCGCATCACGTTCTCGCGAGCGACGCGCAGCGTGACGGACGGGCCGTTCCCCGACAAGGAGCTGGTCTCCGGCTTCTGGATGATCCAGGTGAAGTCGAAGAGCGAGGCGGTCGAATGGGCCAGGCGCGTGCCCTTCGCGGACGGCGAGGTGGTCGAGATTCGTCAGGTGTCCGAGGCGTCGGACTTTCCGGCCGAGGTCCTGCCTCCCGAGGACGCCGCGCGCGAGCAGTCGATGCGCGAGGAGTTGCGGAGGAAGCATGGAGCCTGAGCTCGTCCTCACGCGCGTCTTCAAGGCGCCGCGCGGCCCCGTCTTCGCGGCGTGGACCGAGCCGACGCAGGTGGCGCAGTGGTGGGGGCCGAACGGATTCACGAACCCCGTGTGCGAGCTGGACGTGCGGCCCGGCGGCGCCATCCGTATCCACATGCGCGGACCCGACGGCACTGTCTATCCCATGACGGGCGTCTATCAGGAGATCGTCGAGCCCGAGCGACTCGTCTTCACCAGCGCTGCGCTCGACGAAAGCGGCAAGCCGCTCTTCGACGTGCTGAACACCGTGGCCTTCGTCGAGCACGACGGCACGACGAAGCTCACGGTGCGGGCGCGCGTCGTCAAGTCGACGGCAGGAGCCGCCCCGTATCTCGCGGGGATGGAAGCAGGCTGGACCCAGAGCCTGGAACGCCTCGGGGTGCACCTGGCGGGTACGGCCGATCGAGAAATCGTGGCCACGCGCGTCGTCGATGCGCCGCGGGAGCACGTGTTCGAGATGTTCACCGATCGGCAACACGTGGCGCGATGGTGGGGGCCGAAGGGGTTCACGAGCACCATCGATGAGATGGACGTGAGACCGGGTGGCGTGTGGCGGTTCGTCATGCACGGCCCGGATGGCATCGACTACAAGAACAAGATCGTCTACGACGAGATCGCCAGACCCGAGCGCCTGGTCTACACCCATACCGGCGGCGCGCAGTTTCAGGCGACGGCGACCTTCACCTCGTACGGCGAAAAGACCGTCCTGGCCATGCGGATGCTCTTCGAGTCGTCGAGGGAACGGGATCGGG
>Ga0134075_10000301_pt1 | contig 14557 bp, 11 predicted proteins | sample 15_taG_18_FD_119775 | JGI IMG/M metagenome (GOLD analysis project Ga0134075, IMG submission 119775) | Grasslands soil microbial communities from the Angelo Coastal Reserve, California, USA - 15_D_Rain_40cm_5_09212015 | ecosystem: Environmental > Terrestrial > Soil > Grasslands ... | reverse complement strand
GATCACGGCGCGGTAATGGTCCGGAAGCTCTCCCGGCGCCGAGGTCAAGACACCCCGTAGCTCGCCGCCTCGTCGCGCGCCGCCGCCGCGCTTCCGGTACGCGGCGTTGGCCTGATCCGGTAGATCCACGATCCCAGCGACGGAGCTCGTTGCTTTCCTCGTGTCCGACCGCGCCGCCTCGATTCACGGAAGCGACGATGTACCGGAGCGTGGAGCTGCGGTCGTGGCTCTCGCAGACGCCGGCCGCACCGAGCCGCGGCGCGGATCTCACAGCCGGTCGCCGAACTCCCGCCACGACCAGAGCAGGTTCTGCTCGATGAGCGCGTTGGCCGTGACGTAGAGCGCGAGGATGCGCTCGATCCGCGGGGCGGCCGCCGGGTCGTCCGCGGTCAGCCGCCGCGATGGCCCGGCGAGCGCCAGATCGACGTGATCGAGGGTCCGCCGCGCGAAGCCATAGAACCAGAAGCCGTCGCGATCGGCGAGCCCGGCCCCCGCTTCGTAGACTTCGCTGAGATAGGCCGCGCGCTCGGACAGGCAGTCGGTGGCCAGCGCACAGGTGACGTCGCGTCCGCCGAACGACGACACGCGCGGTGTCAGCCCCGCCAGCGCGAGGATCGTCGGGGTGATGTCGAGCTGACTGACCATGCCGGCCGCGATGCGCGGCCGATAGACGGACGCGGCGCGCAGCGAGGGATCGAGCCATATCCCGAGCGGAACCGTGAAGTGTCCCGCGGCATTCTCGACGTCGTTGCGCGCGACGCGCTCGTGCCGGCCGTGGTCGCCGAGCACCAGGACGACGGTGTCTCGCAGGGCGCCGTCGCGCTCGAGCCCGCGGAAGAAGCGCTCGAGCTCGAGGTCCACGTAGCGCAGGGCGGGGACGTAGCGGTCGGGCTCCGCGCGCAACGCCACCACGTCGGGATGCGTGCTCGGCATCCCGAACGGATGGTGCGTGGCGGTGGTGAGCGTCATCAAGAAATACGGGCGCCCGCCGGCACGCAGCGTGTCGATCTCGGCGCGCAGGCGGTCGAACAGCGCGCCGTCGGCGATACCGAGACCCGCGCGCGGTGCCGTCGGCGGAAATCCGCTCTCGTCGATCAGCTCTTCGAGGCCGTTGCGCGCCATGAACAGGCCCAGCCGCGAGTGGCTCTGGTCGCGGTTCAGGCCGATCACCATCCGCGTGCGGTAGCCCCCGCGCGCGAGCAGTGTGGGCAGGCAGAGATAGTCGTTCGCATAGCGCGCCTTGGTGGCGGCGACGCCTCGACGCGGCAACGACGAGCACAGCGAGGCGAAGAGCCCGTGGAACGTCTGCGCGCCGTTCGCGTGGAACTGCTCGAAGGTCACGCTGTCGGCGAAGAGCGAGTCGAGGAACGGCGTGACGCGACGGCCCGCGATCGTGCGGCCGAGGAAGCGCCGGTCGAGGGCCTCGATGAACAGGAGCAGCACGTTGGGCCGCCGCGCGAGCGGCGACGGCCTCGGGTCTTCGAGGTGCACAAGCGGATAGCGCGGCGAGACAAAGCGCGCACCCGGCAGGAGGATTTCTCGCGCGAGGGGAAACGCGCGGGACTCGGGCATGTCTGCCCTGACGGCCGGCGGGGTGACGACCGCCTTGCTTGCCTTCTCCAGCGGCGTGTTGAGGATCCAGATGGAACTCTGCGCGAGCGCGTAGTACGTCGAGTTGGCGATCGGCGCCGACTGCACCGAGTCCGGCCCGTCGGGATGCACGCCCCATGCGCCGATGGCGACGGCCACGGGGAGCACGATCGCGGTCGTGCGGGGCCAAGCGTACAGCCTTGGGCCGACCGCACGGCGGAACACGAGACGCCAGCCCACGATCGCCGCCGCGAGCACCGCGGCGTAGCAGACGACCCGTATCGTCCAGGTGCCCACCTCGCGCAGCTCGGCGGCCGTCTGCGTGCCGACCTGGCTGCCGCTGATCTGTCCCTGCCGGCCCTGACCGAACACGTCGGTGACGTACTCGAGGAACACGGCGTCGAGCCGGTTGCCGCTGTAGAGGTAATACCCCACGTCGACGCTGAGGACCGCGACATAGGCCACGGCGAGGACCGCCGCCGCGGCCGAGAACGCCCGAGTGAGCACGGCGTGCGCACGCCGTGGCCCGCGAAGCACGAAGGGCGCGGCCACGAGAAGCGCGACGACGAACGCGGCGAGCATGCCGAAGCCGGCCGTGACGAGATCCGCGCGCAATCCTGTGAGCAGCGTGAGCCCGAGGACGGCCGGCGACGGCACGTCGCGCCGCGCTGCCGCGCCGATCAAAAATATCCGCTGGGCCTGTTGCACGACGACGAACAGCAGCCACCAGAACACGAGCCGCGGCGCCAACGCGGACGTCGCGTTACTCACCGGTGCCGGTTGACGAGCACGTCGACCGCTCGGTCTCACGCCCCGCCGGTTCCGCCACCGGGACGCCGCGGCTCGTGAATCAGCAGCAAGACCGCGCGCCCACCGATTTCCGCTCGGTCGAGCACTGACCACGTGCCGGCTGATTCCGTTGCCAACGCCGCCCAGCCTCGCTCATCGGTGAGGACATAGACGGGTCGCGCCGCGGCCAGGACCGGGCGGAGCTCCTGGAGGTCGCGGATCTGGGGAATCGAGCGCTCGAGATAGAAGTCGTACGCGAGGCGGCCGTAGCGGAAGGCGACGATCTCGTCGGCGGGGGGCACTCGCTGCGCGAGCCGCTCCGCGAAACCCCTGACGTCGTAGGCGCGGTTGTACTGGTGCACGAAGATCTGGGTCTCGTAGGCTATGAGCAGCGCCATGACGACGGCCAGAACGGCGAACGCCGCGTGCGGGCGCGCGGCGCGGCAGGCGACGAAGCCGAGGACGCCCGCGAGCAGCAGCAGCAGCACGACGGGCAGCGCGCGCCCGAGGGTGTCGGGGACCCACACCGCGAGCTCCGTCCGATGACGCGTGGGCACCAAGAACACCGTTGCCGCCACCATCGCGAACACCATGAAGAGCGCGCCATGACGGCGAAGCGTGCCGGTCAGCCTCGCCGCGCCGCACTCGCTCCATAGCCATCCGACCATGAGAGCGAGCGCCGGGTACGCGGGAAGGAGATACCGATCCCGCTTGTGCGTCATCAGGGTCATGACGGCGACGTAGGCGAGTATCCACGCGCCGAGGAACCGGAATCGCCGACGCGTCGGCTCCTCGGTCGATCGCAGGCCGCTGACCGCGGCCATCGGCGCAAAGAGGCTCCACGGCAGCCCCGCAACGCCGAGCGGACCGAGCGCCGAAAAGACCTCTGACACGCGATCCCATCGACCCACGTGGACGGCGTAGTCTTCGCTGGCCACACGGTGCATGAAGTCGGCGCCGCCGTGCTGGATGAAGGCGATCCCCCAGGGCGCCCAGACGAGGAGAAGAATGGCCAGCCCCATCAGCGGTCGAAACAGGCCGAGACCGCCCACGCCTCGGTCGAGCACCACGAACGCCCCGCACGTGAGCAGCGGCATCAGGCCCGCCGGACCCTTCGCCGAGACCGCGAGCGCGACGCAGACATAGAAGAGCGCGATCCAGCCTCGTTCTCTCTCGGGATCGTCGAGCGCGCGCCAGAACGCCCACGCGCTCCACACGATGAAGGCCGTCACCATCATGTCCGCGAACACGAGACGCGCGTGCCAGAAGTAACCGGGTGTCGTGGCCAGCACGATGCCGGCCATGAGGCCGGCGCGCGCGCCGAAGAGCCGCCGGCCGAGCAGAGTCGTGCCGGCGACACCCGCGATCCCGCTCACGGCGGCCGGCAGCGTCGCGCTGGCCGCCGTGACGCCGCCGGTGAAAATCGAAACGAGCGCGATCGCCCAGATGAAGAGCGGAGGTTTTTCGAGGTGCAGCTGGTCAGCGATCTGTGGCACGAGCCACTGGCCAGTCTGGAGCATCGTCTTCGCCAGGACCGCGTAGCGTGCCTCGTCGGGATGGTAGATCGACCGCTGCCCGATCGCGGGCAGGAACAGCGCGCTCGCCAGCAACAAGGGGACGACCAGTGCTCGGCTCACCGTTCAGCTCCAGCGCGCGTGCGGCACGTAATGCTCGCACCACGCATCGAGCATCAGGAGGGCCCAGAGGACCTTGCGATGATTGCGATGGCCCTCGACGTGTTCGGTGATGAGACGTTCGACCGTGGCCGGCTCGAAGAGACCGCGCCGCGCAATGCGGGCGGCGCCGAGGCGGTCTTCGAGGAGCGGCCGCAACGGACCACGCAGCCACATCGCGGTCGGGACGCCCAGGCCTTGCTTGCGCCGGTCGGTGATCGTCACCGGCAGGAGATCGGCGGCGGCCCGTTTGAGGATGTGTTTGGTCGTCCACCCGGCGAGCTTCAAGCGTGACGGAATACGGCCCGCCAGCTCCACGAGAGCGTGGTCGAGCAGCGGCGACCGGGCCTCGAGGCCAACCGCCATCGTCGCGCGATCCGCAGCGACCAGCGTCTGATCGGCGAGATAGAAGCGCGCGTGCTGGTAGATCATGCGCTCGATCGGATCGGTCAACCCGGTGTCGTCGATCATGCGGGCGAGCTCGTCATAGGCATCGAAGCCATCGAGCTCCGCTCGGACGGCCGGGCTGAGCAGGTCCGCCTGGTCGGCCGGCACGAGCCCACCGAGCAGGAGCTGCGTGCGAACGGCGGGCGAGTACGGGAGAGCGCGGACGAATTGCTTCAGCAAAAAGTCGACGCTGCCGTACTGTCCGGAGCTCGGCAGCCGGCTCACCAGCGCGTCGAGACGGCGCAGCGCCGTCGGGGGGAGCGCCCCACCGAGCGCCCGGGCCGGTCGATCGGCGAGGAACGTCGGGTAACCACAGAACAGCTCATCGCCGCCGTCGCCGCTCAAGACCACGGTGACGCTCCGCCGCGCCGCCCGTGCGAGGGCATAACGTGGCAAAAAGGACGCATCCACCAACGGTTCGTCGAGCAGCTCGCCGACCTGCTCCATGAGCGCGATCGCATGCTGCGCGGTGAAGAGGATTTCGCTGTGCTCGGTGCCGCAGTGCTCCGCGACGAGTCTGGCGAATCGGCGCTCGTCGTAGCTGGGCGGCGCAAAGCCGACGCTGAACGTCCGGAACCGCCCGTGCCCGGTGGCCGCCGCGGCGAGAGCCACCACCGTCCCGGAGTCGACACCACCGCTCAGCAGGGCGCCGAGCGGCACGTCGCTCACGAGCCGGCTGCGGACGGAGGTCTCGAGCTGTGCGCGCAGTCGCTCGACCCACTCCGACTCCGTCGGCGAGTGGTCGGGCGCGAAGCGCATCGTCCAGTACGGCTCGAGGTGCGGTTTCGCGCCCGGGGCCACCGTCAGCACGTGCGCGGGCGGCAGCTTCGAGACGTCCGAGAGAATCGACGAGGGCGCCGGAATGCACTCGAAGAGCAGATAGCGCGAGACGCTCGCGAGGTCGAGACGTCGGGGCACGTCGGGACATTCGAGCACGGCGCGCAGCTCGGAGCCGAAGACGAAGGCGTCGGGACCGGCGTGATAGTAGAGCGGCTTTTCTCCCATGCGATCCCGCGCCAGGAGAAGCGTCCGCCGGGTCGCGTCCCAGAGCGCGAAGGCGAACATGCCGTCCAGCTCGCGGACGCACGCCTCGCCCGCATCCTCGTAGGCGTGGACGATCACCTCGGCGTCAGACGATGTCCGGAATCGATGGCCGCTGCGCTCGAGGCGGGCGCGCAGCGCCTTGAAGTTGTAGATCTCGCCATTGAGAACGACCTGCACGGTCCCGTCCTCGTTCGCAATGGGCTGGCGCCCGGTGGCGACGTCGATGACTCGCAGGCGTCGAGCGCCCAGCGCCACCGACTCGTCCAGGTATTCGCCGTGATCGTCGGGGCCTCGGTGGCGCAGGGCCTGCGTCATTCGCCGCAGGATGCCCCGGCGGTCCTGCCACGGCTCGCTCGTCAGGAATCCGGCGATCCCACACATCGCGCCCCCTCGGCTAGGTACGTGCTCGCAAGAAGAGCGAGGTCCCGATTCCGAGAAAGATGACGTTGGCCGTCCACGCGGCGGCCAGCGGCGGAAGCAGATCGGCCCGGGCGAACGCCAGGGCGACGTAGTGCACGACGAGGTAGCCGGCCATGATGGCGATGGCGAGGCCGATCCCGAACACGCGACCGCCCCGCGGTGACTGCAGCGAAAACGGGATCGCCACCAGCACCATGACCAGGTTCACGAGAGGAAACGACAGCTTGGAGTAGAGGTCGACGAGATATCCCTTCACCTGAAAGCCAGCCGCTCGCAGCTTGACGACGTAGTCGCTCAGCTCCCGGTAGCTCATGTCCTCGCCGCGTTTCTGAATCGCCGTGAACTCGCCGATGTCGTCGCTCAGGTCGAGGGCCGTGCGCGTGAAGGGCTCGGTGTCCACGGTGTCCGCGCCGACGTCGCGAAAAGCGCCATCACGAATCTCCCAGCCCCGCGCCGTCCAGTGGGCCTGGCGGGCGTCGAGCCGATTCACGAGACGGAACGTCTTGTCGATTTCCAGAATCGTCATCCCGTAGAGATCGCTCGTCTGCGGGCTCATCAGCTCCACGCGGAAGAAGCGGGTGTCGGAGCTGCGCATCCACATGCGCTGGCGCGATTGCAGCTGACGAGGCAGCTCGCCCCGGATCTTCACGCGATCCACTTCCTCGCCGAGCTCCTTGAGGCGCGGCAGCAGCAGCTCCTGGAAGAGCAGCGCGCTCGCCGCGACACCGAGCCCGACTATTAAGATTGGGGCGCTGATGCGGTAGAGGCTGAGGCCGGCCGCCTTCATGGCCGTCAGCTCGTGGAAGCGGGTCAACGTCACGAAGAGGAAGACGGTCGCGACGAGCATGACCACGGGCAGCCCGTCGTGCAGGGCAGCCGGCAGGCGATAGAGGAAGTGCTCGAAGATGTAGAGCATCGGCGGTTTCACACGGAGATAGCGGTCGAGTGTCTGAAAGAGGTCGACGACGACGAACAGGGCCGCGGTGACGGCGAGGCCGATGCCCGCGAAGGCCGCGAACTCGCGCATGAGGTAACGATCGAGAATGTGCGTCGACTGGTCGGCGGCGCCGGCCCCACGGCGCGCGCCCGCGACACCACCGGGTGGGAATGCCGTCCATCGAAGGGCGTCGAGCACGCGCCACACGACGGCGATACGGGGCGGCCGCCACTCGTAGATGCTCGCGCTCAGCAGCGCCACGCCGACGACCAGAAAGACGGCGTTCGGCGTCCAGATCGCGGCCCAGGCCGGCATGGCGAGGCGGAGGGCGACGCCCTCCAGCGACGTCATGATGAGGTAGTAGCAGACGAGGATGAGCAGGCTGCCGCCGAGCGCGACCGAGCGGCCGCTGCGGTGCGAGCGCACGGCCATGGGGAACGCCACGAGGGCGAAGACGAGCGAGGCCGCCGGCAGCGCAAACCGTTTGTGGAGCTCGACCTCATAGGGCGCGCGGCCGTGGGGATCCGCGCCCAGCTCGGCGACCCGGGCCACCAGCGCGTCCAGCGGCATGTCCTTCTCGGGCTTGTCGATGCGGGCGTTCCGGAGCGGCGAGCTCAGGGAGAGGCTCAGGTCGTACAGGCTGAAATTGGTGTAGCGGTAGCGCGCGGCGCTCGCGGCTCCACCGCCGCGGGCGGCCTTCGTGCCCGGCGGCGGCGTGGCGGGATCGGACGGCAGCACGTCCGCTTCGTTGACGGCGCCGTCCAGGAGCCGCAGCGTGATGCGGCGGTTCGGCTCGTCCGTGAGGATGCGGGCCTCGCGTGCCGTGATGATGCGCGAAAGCTTCGGATCGCGCTCATCGGAGACCAGCACGTTGCGGAGCTTCACCTGCGAGGGGCTGATCTCGTCCACGTAGATGATGACGTCCCCGAAGGTGTCGTTGAAGACCCGTGCCTGCAGGCCGCTGACGGCGTGCGACTGGAGGATGTGGAACAGCTGGCGCTTGAACTCTTCGTTGGCGAGCGGATTGGCCAGCAGCGTGAGGACGGCCGTCACCAGCGTGATGCCCAGCGCGGCCACGAACACGGGTCGAAAGAGTCTCAGCGGGCTGACCCCGGCGGCCTTGAAGGCGATGATTTCGAGGTCGCCGGCGAGACGGCCACCGGCGAGCAAGATCGCCACCAACAGCGCCATGGGCAGCGAATGTGTAAGGAAGGACGGCAGCACGAGGACGAGCAGCTGCAGCACGCGAGCGAGCGGGACGCCCTTGGCGACGACGAGATCGGCGAGGTGATAGATCCGATCGAGGACAAGGAAAAGCGTGAAGAGCGCGCCCCCGAAGCAGAACGGCGAGACGAGCTCGCCGATCACGTAGCGGTCGATGATCCGCACCGCTCACGATCCTCCCGGAGACCTCAATCGCTCCCGCGAAACAGCATGGCGCCGACGAGCCCCTCCGACTTCGATCTCGTGTCGTTCGTGTCGATCGACAGGGCGATGGCGCCGGGACCCTCCGGCTCTTCGCCATACACGGCGCGGTAGTCCTCGACCACGCTGCGACGCTCGGTGAGCCAGTGTCCGAGCTGCGCGGCGCTCGATCGCACGATGAGGAACGTCACGGTTTCCGTCTTTTGACTTTTTTGAACCGTGCCGACGGGGAGCGCGGGATCCCAGACGTAGCCGATGAGTCGAGAGCGAATGATCACGGGTCGGCGCGGCCAGATCACGAAGAGGTGCGGGGCCGCGTCCGAGGACTCGCGCCGCCGCAGGTCGGCGCCTTCGGGGAGCTGCACGAGCTTCCAGCTCCACTCGAGGATCGGCGTGGCGGCGAGATTCACGTGAACCTTGCGCGCGATCGTCGAATGATCGCCCTGGCTGCGGAGGTACAGCGCCCGGCGACCCTCGTCTTCGACGATGGTGAAATCGTAGGCGGCCCGGCCGCGGGGGGTTTGATACGTTCGCCAGCCCTCGGGCACGCCGTGGCTATTGAGCGGATGTCGCGTCCAGCTCTCGATGGGAACCAGCTCGATGCGGTTGGCGTGCGCGTCCGTCGGGCGCAAGGAGGCGCCGAGCGCCGCCGTCAGGAGGCCGCATACCACCGAGCGGCGGCTGAGCATCGCCTCACCGCGGGCCACCGCCTCAGCCGCCCGTTGCGCCGCGGCGGTCGCCGAGCGATCGGCGGTAGAGCGCCTCCGTGCGATCGACCTTGGCGGTCATGGAGAACATCGCCCGAACGCGGCGCTGTCCCGCCCTCGCCATCGCGCGTGCCGCACCGGGGTCCTGGTGCGTCTTCAACATGGCGGATGCCAATGCCTCGGGAGCGCGTGGCGGCACCAGCCAGCCCGTCTGGCCGTCGGTGATCAATTCGGGGTTGCCCTCGATATTGGTCGCGATCACCGGCTTGCCGACGGCGAGCGCCTCGCGGAGGGTCCCGGTGATGCCGAGCCCCGCATACGAGGCGTCGACGCAGCAATCGGAGCCCGCGAGGATCTCGGGGATGTCTTCCCGGTACCCGATGACGCGCACGACCCCCTCGAGCCCGTTGCGCCGGACGCGCTCGTGCAGCGAATCGGGGTTTCGAGCGCCGACGATCAGCAGTCGCGCGCGGGGGGCTCTGGGCGCGACCCACCCCATGGCGTCGATGGTGTCGTCGTTGCCCTTCCAGCTGCGCACGCCGATCTGCGTGAACACGAAGTGGTCGCCGGTGAACCCGAGCTCACGGCGGGCGGCCGCCCCGTTCACCCCGGGGTGAAATCGCGCCGTGTCGGTCCCCGAGTAAATGACTTCGATCTTGTCGGAGGGGACGCCCGACTGCACCAGCGAGCGCTTGATCGCCTCGCACACGGCGATGATCGCGGTCACCCGTTTCGTGGTGAAGCCGAGCCGCTGGAATCGTCGCAACGGAAAGCTGACGCCACGGTTGAGGATCAGGACCGGAATCGCCACGAAGAGGCCCGCGATCACGCCGAGCGTGCGGCCCTTGCCCTTGTGCGCATGGACGATGTCGATGTGGTGGCGTCCCACGATCTGCATCAACCGAGCGGCGGAGCGGAGGTCGAGCTCCGACTTCATCGGGAGCTGGTAGTGGGTGACGTCGTGCGCACGGCATCGATCCGTCCAGGCCTCGCTGGCGCGCGTCGCGACGGCGACCTCGTGGCCGCGTCGCACCAGCTCGCGGGTCAGGTCCCACAGCTGAATGGCGGCGCCCGTGAAGAAGTCGCTCTTGGGATAAATCTGCAGGATGCGCATGCGTCGGCAGCATAGCGAACGGCACGTTAAGGACCCCTTAAGGCCGTCTAGAATTTTCTTCACGCGCTCGGGTTGCCACCGGAGGGCCGGAGTTCTACTCTCCCAGTGGAACGGTCATGAGAGCGCTCCTGGTCGAAGACGACGCCCGCACGGCGCGGGCCATCGCGCGCGGCTTGCGCGAAGAGGGGTACGCGGTCGACGTCGCGACGTCGGGCGAGAGCGCTGAAGAGCTCGTCCACGCGGGAGACTACCGCGTCATCATCGTCGACTGGTATCTCCCCGCCACGGACGGCCTCACGGTGTGCCGCCAGCTGCGCCGGCAGGGGGTCATGACGCCGATCCTGATGCTCACCGCCCGCGACGCGCTGGCCGACCGCGTCCTCGCGCTCGACGCGGGCGTCGACGACTATCTGACCAAACCGTTCGCCTTCGAAGAATTGCTGGCGCGCCTGCGGGCGTTGCTGCGGCGCTCGGACCTGACGCGGCCGACCGTGCTGGCGGTCGGTGACCTTCGTCTGGATCCCGCGAGGCATCGCGTGACCCGCGGCGATGTCCCCATCACGCTCACGGTGAAGGAGTACCAGATCCTCGAGCTGTTGATGCGCCGCCCGGGCGAGGTCGTCCTGCGATCACAGATCGAGCAGGAATTGTGGGGCGAGGTCAGTGACGTCAGCAGCAATGCGGTCAACGTGCACATCAGTCACCTGCGGCGGAAGCTCGATGTCCGCGGCGCGAGCCCGCTGCTCCAGACGGTGCGGGGGCGCGGGTTCTACGTCGGTGTGACGGGAGACTGATGAGGCTCGGGTACAAGGCGCGCCTCGCGGCCTGGCACGCGATCGTGCTCGCCATCATCCTCGGCGTCTCGGTCGTCGTCCTCGACTTGACGGTCCGACGCATCGTGCTCGACCAATTCGACGCCGCGCTCTTGCATGCCGCCCAGAGCGTCGGCGCCGAGATCGTCGAAGAGGGACCGACGAGCCCCGTCCATGCGATGTCGATCAAGCCCGTGCGGCGTCTGCTCTGGAGCTTTCGTCCCATCGTGCAGGTGGTCGATGGAACCGGCGCGGTGCTGATCGTGGTCGGAGCATCGTCTCCGCTGCAAATCGACGCCGCGGTGCTGAGCAAGGTCATCCGCCGCGGGAAGGTGGGATTTCGAACGATTTCGACGAGCGAATCGAAGGCGCTGCGCGTGGTGACGCTGCGCGCGCCGCATGGGGCCGAGGCGTACGGCGTCGAGGTCGCGCATCCGCTCGACGAGGTTGACGTGCTGCTGGACCGGATCCGGGTGCTGCTGATCGCGGCGGCGGTCGCGATTCTGGTCGTCATCGTCGCCACGGACCTCGTGTTGACGCGCCAGGTGCTGCAGCCGATCGACGCGATCGTCCGACAGGCTCGCCGTCTGAGTGACGCAAACCTCGCCGAGCCCCTGCCGCATCCGGGCGAGCCCGGCGAGGTGGCGCGCCTGGTGGAGACGCTGAACGCGATGCTCGGCCGGATGCGGGACAGCCTCGACGCTCAGCGGCGCTTCACGGCGGATGCCGCGCACGAGCTGCGGTCGCCCCTCACCCGCCTGCGCACCGAGATCGAAGTGGCGATGCGCCGCCCGCGCGACATCGAGGAATACCGGGGCCTGCTCGCGACGACCCTGGAAGAGATCGAGCGGCTCAGCGCCCTGTCGGACAACCTGCTCACGCTGGCGCGCCTGGATGCGGGAGAGGGGCACCGGGGCCCGGCCCACGCCAGTCGGCTCGGCGCGGTCGTCGAGGGCGTCGTGGCTCGCTTCGAGGCCATCGCGACGGCGCGCGGGGTCACGCTCCGCGTCGCGCCCTACGGCACCGATGCCGCGGTGGACGTCCTGCCCGCCATCCTCGACGTCGTGGTCGGCAACGTCGTCGACAATGCGGTGAAGTTCGCGAAGTCCGGCGGAACGGTCGAGCTGACCATCAGCGTCTCATCGACCCAGGCCGTCGTTGCCGTCGCGGACACGGGCTCGGGTATCCCCGTGGACGAGCTGCCGCACGTGTTCGAGCGATTCTTCCGCGGAAAGGGCCCGCGCGCGATGGGCACCTCCGGCGTCGGCCTCGGGCTGGCGATTGCGAAAACGCTCGTCGAGCGGCAGCACGGCGTGATGGAGATCGACAGCACGCCCGGAGCGGGCACGACCGTGACGATTCGCTTGCCGCTGGCCAGCGATCCCGCGGCCGATCTCACTCCCTGACGCAGGCCCGTCTCGCCGCCGGCCCCAACCGGCGGCGAGACGGGCACGGGCGGGGGCCGACTCACGCCCTGGCGGAGAAGCCCTGCGGCGCCAGGCTGAACGCCTTGGCGAACTTGCTCGCGAAGATCTGGTAGCCGATCACGAAGACGAGCTCCAGGACGTCCGCCTCCGAGAAGTGCTCGCGCACCCGCGCAAAGCAGGCGTCCGAGACGTCCCGATCATCGGCGACGATGTCCTCGGTGAGCTCGAGCGCGGCCTTCTCGCGGGCGCTGAAGAGGTTGCTCGCCCGCCAGTCGGACAGCGCGGCCAGGGTCGCCTCGTCGATGTCCTCCTTCACGCCGACGGCGTGACGGATATCCATTCAGTAGGCGACGTCGTACAACCGGGCGACGTGCAGCTGCATCAGCGCGCGCAGCCGGCCGTCCAGGGCGCCGAAGCGCTCGATCGACGTCCACAGGGCGCCGATGCCGAGCATCAAGGCCGGGCGATGAGCCATCAGCTTCTGGGGCGTCGGCACGTCGCCGAACAGCCGGCGGCCGATGGCGTAGAACCCACGAACGACGAGCCCGGGATCATCCACGGGAGCGAGGCGTTCGGTCAGCATGAGCCCCTCCTTCCGGGCGCGCGTGGCGCCCGCGGGTCCAGTGTGCACCCGCCGTCTCGCGGTCCGAACGCCCGCTGCCGAACACCATGGTCCAGGCCACCCTCGACGAGGTCTCGCGCGGTCGGCCCTCTCCGCGCTCGCCCTCAGCGCTTTCGCTCGCGCAGGAGGTGCTGGCCGCGGCCCGGCCGGCTCAATAGCGCACCGTCCCGGGCGATGACGTCGCCGCGGGAGAGGGTCAGCACGGGCACCCCGGTGATCGTGAACGCGTGAAACGGGTCATACCCGGCGCGTGAGTGCAGCGTGCGCTCGTCGATGGTCTGCACACGGTGAGGGTCGAAGAGGACCAGGTCGGCGTCGCTGCCGACCGCCACGGTGCCTTTCCTCGGATAGAGGCCGAAGATCCTGGCCGGGTTCGTGGCGAACGCGGCCACGAACGTCTGAAGCGAGATGCGCCCGCGTGACACGCCCTCGGAGTAGATCACCCGCATCTCCGTCTCGAGCCCGGGCACGCCGTAGGGCACGCGGCGGAAATCCCGGACGCCCTCCGCCTTCTGATCCACCGTCCACGAGGTGTTGTCGCTGCCGATGGTCTGAAGATCTCCGGCCCGGAGGGCATCCCACAGCGCGGCCTGATCGGGCAGGGCGCGGAGTGGTGGGGCGCCGATGACCTTCGCTGCCTCGAGGCCGCCCGGGTCGTAGCGCTCGCGCGTGAGGCCGAGATAGATCGGGCGGGTCTCGCCCCAGACCCGCGCGCCACGCTTTCGCGCAGCCCGCACGGCGTCCACCGCTCCCTCGCACGACATGTGGACGATGTAGACCTCGGCGTCGACCAGCTCCGCGTAGTCGATGACCCGTCGCGTGGCCTCAGCCTCGGCCAGCGCCGGCCGGCTCTCGGCGTAGAAGCGCGGATCGAGGCGGCCGGCGGCGATCATGTCTTTCTCGGCGAGGTCGAGCATCTCGCTGTTCTCGCAGTGGACGTTGACGATCGCGCCCGCCTGACGCGCCGCCCGGAGCACGCGCAGCAACGCCTCGTCCCCGATGCCGAACTCGCGAATCGTGAAAACCTTGAAGCTCGGATAGCCCGCACCGACGATGGCGGGGATCTCGGCGATCCGCGCGTCGGTCACGTCGGACAGGATGATGTGGAATCCGTAGTCGACGTGGGCGCGGTTCTTGGCTTTGGCCGACCACGTGGCGATCGTGTCGGCAAGGCTCTGGCCCTTCGTCTGCCACGCGTAGTCGCAGATCGTCGTGACGCCGCCGCACGCGGCGGCGGCGGTGCCGGACTCGAAATCGTCCGCGGTGCGCGTGCCGCCGAGGTCGAGATCGAGATGGGTGTGGACGTCCACGCCGCCGGGCAACACGTGGAGCCCGCGGGCGTCGATCTCGGTCGCTCCCGGCTCCAGGCCGTCGGCGATGCTGGCGATGCGCCCGTGCCGAATACCGAGGTCGGCGACGAAGGTGTCGGTCGCGGTCACGATCAGCCCCCCGCGAATCACGAGATCATGCGCCATGGCTTCACCTCCTCCCGTATCAGGGCGCGGCGGGCGCGCGTTCCGCGAAGCTCCGCGCGATCGCGCCGCTCGTTG
>Ga0134075_10000299_pt1 | contig 14578 bp, 10 predicted proteins | sample 15_taG_18_FD_119775 | JGI IMG/M metagenome (GOLD analysis project Ga0134075, IMG submission 119775) | Grasslands soil microbial communities from the Angelo Coastal Reserve, California, USA - 15_D_Rain_40cm_5_09212015 | ecosystem: Environmental > Terrestrial > Soil > Grasslands ... | reverse complement strand
TTCTCAATTATGTCATCGGGGGTACCCCACGGCTTGAAGGAGTCAACCGATCTTTCTGAAACGAGCGAGGTCGCAAGCTTTGTGTCACCCTTCGCGAGAGCCTCCCTAACACCATCGACTTCGGCTTTGTCTATTCCGACGAACTCTGTCATCGGACTCAGGTAGGGTAGGTAGAGTGCGACTGCTTCCCTAGCGAGTTTGAACGCCGTGTCTCTGTCCTTCGATACAACTGTCCCCGACACGAGACCAAGCTCGATGGAGTCTACGTCCCGAGATGCTCTCCTCGCCCCAATCGCGAGACTCTCCCGAAGTGAAACAATGTACCTCGGGTCAATTATACTGCTTACCATCACTCCAGTCACTTCTTTCATGCTTCCGGCAAGCTGGCACATCTTGGGACCCCACGTACCAATCCAGATGGGGATTCTCCTTCCACTCGAGTTGGGCTTGGGATCCCAATCGCTGGGAGGGGTCCACCGGAATTGCGCTTGAGCCGTTAGACTGAACCATTTGCCGGTGAAATCAACCTTCCGACCGTGAATGAGATTGTCGATTATCACTATTGCTTCGCGAACGGCCCTGATTGGATCCTCTATCGTGATGCCCACAATGTCGTGAAAAGCCCCCCTACCAATCATCAAGAACGCCTTTCCCCTTGTTTCCTGGTCCAGGTAACTAATGTATGCCGCGATGATCGCAGGGTGATAGTGAAACGGATTTGTGACTCCTGGGCCTATGGTCAAGTTCATCCTCGAATCTCGGACGTGAGGGGCAATCTGATCAAGCACACTCCAGGCGGGTTTGAAGAGCAGGTCATCGTAGACCTGGAACATATCGAAACCGTATCGATTTGCCAGCTTCAGGCATTTCAGATAATGAGCATCGGTCTGGCTTGCTTGAAAGGCAAGACCAAATTTCATTATTGAACAGCTCCGCAGCGAGCATCGAGGCGCTTAAGGGCAAACATGAGCCGGTTCAAAGAAAGGGTGTCCACCCAACTCTCGAGAACACTGAAGGGGACAAGGTCCGAGTCGGTCCAAACCCGATAGTATAGAACTGAGCACTTCTGAGGTCCTAATCTAATCATCCAGTTCGTTTACTTGATTGAGCAGGTCTTGCGCCTGGGAGATCAGCGAATGGGCCTGATGCGCGTTGATTGGTTGCCCGTTGAACTCTGCGCCCTCGAGTAGCCCGATTATCTGGGTGGCCAGCGCGTTTCTCTGAGCGGTTAACGATAGTAGCTGATTCTCAAGGTTGGTGTATGTGCTGTCGCCAGCGGTGTTGCTTTCGATTGCGTGCGTGGAGATCCTCAGACTGTTGAGGCCGAGCTCACCGAGAGGTGCGTTAATCTGCTTGTAAACTTGAGCTAGCTCTAAGAAAGTGTCACCGTGCTTTCGAACAGACGACGGGACGGCCCATCCTTTGAGTTCCTCGACGAGCGCACGCCCAGCGTGAATGTAGTCATCCTTCAGGCCTAGTAGCAGCAGAATCGTGGGGCGGATGTCTGCATGGGCCGACCAGATGCCCTCGTCGTCACCCCCCTCGTCGTCACCCCCCTCGTGGGTACTCCCATGCTCTATTCCCGGCCCCACTAGGGCGAGCCAGGTCGTGGTGATATCGGGCGAAACAGTCCCGTGGTTCCAAGCGAAACTCGGGTTAACCGTCGCGCAGGGGGAGTTACAGTTGGGGGCGCCTGCGAAGAGGAAGTAGTTCGGATTAGCGAACATCGTAAACGTCGGGGTGCGGGCCGGGTCGGCTGTAATCATGTGCAGGAGATTCATCTCGACCGGGTCGGCCAGAAACTGGGCGGGCGTGTCCGTGGCCCCGGTTATCGGGTTCACCACCGTCAGCTTTCCCGTCGCCCGCTCGAAGGCCCTCGTCTCCGGCGCGGTGCGGCTGGGATTTCCCGTTATGTAGAATGTGGGGGCGGAGTCCGAGTGCACCTTGAACGGTGTTGTGATACCCTGCTGAGTGGCCAGCAGCCCGGCGAGGTTCGTGTTGATTTCGCCGATGGTGCTGTGCGTGCAAGGTGTAGTGACGCCGTCGCAATCCGGCGGGCTCGGTGAGCCGCCGACGAAGTGATCGCCCTCGTCGGAAGTGAATACGAAGAGCGTGTTGCCCGTGTTGATGCCGTCGGTCGCTAGGCGAGCGAAAAACTTCCCGAATGCGTCGTTGTTGGCGGCCAGCGCTGCAACATACCCCGCCTGACCGGGGCCGTACGCAGGTCCGGTCGGATGTTTGTCATGCGAATCGGATATGTAAGCGTAGGTCACCGGGACGCCGTGCTCCTGCATGGCCGCCACGTACGAGAGCGAAACTGAGGCGGGCATGCCGTCAAAACCGGGGAAGCCGATGTGGCCAGTCGCGTCCATTACCACGTTCCCGTTCAGGTCTGTCAATGGCCCGCTAGGGTTGACCAGAGGTGCTACGTACTTATGCCCGAATAGGGCCGTGTAGCCAGAGTAGCCGCCCGGTTCGTTCGGGAGGGCATCGGGTTCGCCGCCGTTTGCGGACGCGCAGAGCGCGTTCCCGGTCCCACAGTGGATCGCAATACCGACAAAATCTGCGAACGCCTGAGCGGGGTTGGAGGAGACCTCCGCCGCTTGCGGGGAGTTGGGGCCGAACACGGTTGGTATGTCGGTCGCTATGTTCTCGAGCACTGTGTTCGCTGTGGCAACCGCGCCGAAGTTGCACCCAGCCCTTGTGTACGGGACCCACGGAGCGGGCGCGTTGAGGCCGTCGGCTGTCAGCATGTTATACTTGGTATCTGTCGGAGACGACGCGGTGGGGTCGAAGATCGGGTCGGTCCAGTAGGCGAAGGAGACTCCCAGGTTCGACGTCCCGTCCGGATTGAAGTAACGGAAGCTGTTCGAAACTGGCACTCCCATCTGGTCACCATAAACCCCCGTCAGAGAGGTAAGAATGTCGGTCGCTGTGTGCGAGATCAGCGGCGTGTGGTGGTTCGTCAACAGCACGCCGTTCTCCTGAATGAAGTCCAGCAGGTTGGGCAGCTGCTCGAGGTCTGACGGGACGTTTGGGTCATCGCGCGTAAAGTGCGTGTTGTCAAATTGAATGTAGATGACGTGCTGGATCCGTCCCTTCGCTGAGTTGAACTGACAACCTGTCGTAGAAGCGGCGCTTTTTGGAAAAATCGGACCAACGGCGAGCGAAACGACAAGGAAGAGAGCGAGAAGAACGGATACGCGCAACCTAACGGGGGCGCCTCCCGATGATGACCTCGCTAGCCATCCTCTCCGGGATCCGCCGTTTGCTATTTATGTAGTACCTCTTTATTAGCGACAATGCCCGGCTCCCTCACTGATTCGCTCGGTATCAAGTAGATAGCCACGTCCATACGTGTCTGAATCTTCGTAGAGTCAATGTCCTGAAGCGTCGTCCACCGCACGAAGAACTATTATGACCAACTAAAGAACCACTCGCAGCTACTTTGGCCAACATACGAGCGATCAAGCTAGGTCATGATAATTATGCCAGGGGCAGGATTTGAACCTGCGACAGCCCGGTCCATGAGACGAGATCGCTTCAGCCGGGTGTTCGAGGAAACACATCTCTCTCCATAGCCCGAAGCGGACAGGCTGAGCTACCCTGGCATCGTCTTTGGCTTCGTCTTTCGTTGTGGCTTAAGGGTTTCTCCGCCAACTTTTGTAAGATGGACCATCTGGGTAGTTTCAAGAGAGCCCCAAAAATTGGCGAAGGCGACAACGGTGCGCGCGACTCCTCTGCGCCGTCGTACGTTGATGAATTCACCTTGGCGGCGAACTCGCCTCTTCCGGAGCCGATGGCTTGACAGCGCAAGCGGCCCTTAGACTCCTCTCCAATGTGTACATTACTGTCCCGAGCAACCCCACGGAGAGCAGCTTGAGAGGAATCTGGTACGCCTCGAAGATTATCCCCACCGTCACCAAAGCTCCTCCAGCGCCGCCCGCCACCGCCAGCAGGGGGACGAGGTAGTAGCAGGGGCATGCGCCCGCAATAAAAGCGATCGCGATTCCGCCGAAACCGGCCCTTGCCCGACCCATCGAAAGGCGTGGGATATATCGTATCTGAAAGATAGAGAGCGCAATCACAACGCCCGAAAGGGCTGACAATACGACATCGAGCGTGAACAGCTCGAGTCCCTCGGAGGGAACGAAAAAAACAAAATACGGTGCGAAGAAGAGGAACTGATTGAGGTACAGAAAAAGTGTCCCGAAAACTGCAGAAATGCCTAGCGCCGCTGAGGCGTAAACTGGCCTTCGCAATGCGTCAAGGACCTGAGGGCTCATACACTTCTACCCTCCCGCAACCGAGTTAACAGCCGTCTCGAACGCCGAGTACGGCTGCGCTCCGACTAACTGAACCGTCTTGCCATTCGGGCCCAGAACTACGAACGTCGGAGTCCCACTAGCTCCGAGCTTCTGCCCGTCAGCGAAGTTGCTCTTAATCAGAGAGTCGTACTTACCACTGCTGAAGGAGAGGTTAAACTGCGTCATGTTGAGACCTAGGTTCTGGGCGAAGGTCACCAGGTTCGCTCTGCTCGCCCAACCACTGTTCGGGGTTCCCTGATGAGAGTAGAGGTAGTCATAGAACTGCCAAAACTTGCCCTGCTCTCCCGCCGCGTATGCTGCCTCCGAAGCCGAAGTTGAATCCGGTCCGTAATAGTCGAAGTCTTTCCAGACGAGCTTCGTCTTGCCCGTGTTGACAAGGTCTTGAATGATTTGCGGTTCCGTGTTCAGGAACCACTGGTGACAATAGGTGCACTGGAAATCTCCAAATTCGAAGATGGCCACGGGCGCGTTCGCAGACCCAAGGACTGGAGTCGCAGAGTTGATAGATAGTGGACCCAAACCTGATCCGTTTGTAGTGTTACTCTGACTCAGGGTTCCCGAGAACGCGAGGTATCCCGCCCCCAACGCCAACGCAATAACCACCGCTATGAGAAAGACGGGTCTACGCATCCCACTTCTGGACCGAATTCGACGAGGCAAAGCGAAGCCTCTACGGAAATGAGGAAATTCCCGCGGACTTATTATGACTTTGGTTCAGGGCTTCAACTCAGAGCTGAGATAGTCGGTTACCTTTCAGCTCAAGAGCGTTCCCCGACCAACGAGCCTCACCACCGGGCGCAGTGGTTCGTCTGGGTCGCATCACTCGGCATGGGGCGTGTCGGGCACTGAAGAGTTATTACATTGGCCTATTCGCGGCTTCGGCAATTTGCCGAAGAAGAAGACAGAGGTCAGCATGCGCGTGGCGGACATTGTGGAGGTTCCACCCGTGACCGTCACTGAGGAGACGACGATTGACGATGCCGCCAAACTCATGTGGGAGAAGAACGTCGGTAGCGTGATCGTTGTCGATAAGGGCGAGATAATGCGTGGAATAGTCACTGAAAAGGATGTAGTCTTCTCCGTGAGCAAGTTGATGACTGGTAAGGGAATCCCAGTCTCCAGCATAATGTCGCGGACGCATCTAAGGGCCAGCCCGAGGGAGGGCATCGCGACGGCGATCGAGAAGATGCGAAAAGCGGGAGTCAGACATCTTCCTGTCGTCGACAGAGATGGTAGGGCGTTGGGGATGATATCCATGCGTGACGCCTTTGAGATTAGCGAACCCTTGCTGAAACTGGTGCTGCGTTCGACCAAGAAAACACACGCCCGTCGGAACAAGTAAAGAACCCGTCGCTGGAAGCCCACGGGTTAAGTTTCTAAACTTCTGCCACTACGCATTCTCCTCCCCAAAGCGCTCCTCCAAAATCCAGGCATCTTTGTCTGCGTTTGTAGAAAATGGTTTGTTAACTTGTTAGGACACAGCCTTAAATTCTGAATCTGGGAGCCTTCCATTTCCGGATCGAAGGTGCCAAGCTCGGAAAAAGACGCCGCTCTGATTCTTGAGGATGGCACCATTCTTCTCGGCAAGGGATTCGGGGCCGAAAGGACAATCACTGGCGAAGTAGTCTTCAACACCGGCATGGTCGGGTACCCCGAGTCTCTCACCGACGCCTCCTACTTTGGGCAGATACTCGTCCAGACGTGGCCTCTGGTCGGGAATTACGGCGTCGCAAACCCAGAAATCTCCGACCCCTTCGGGGTCCCGCTCCATTTCGAGTCCGAAGCGGTTCAGGTCTCCGGTTACGTAATCTCCGAGTTGGAATCTCCCTCGCACTGGTCGTCCCGCGAGTCCCTCTCGGAATGGTTTGCAGACAACGGGGTTCCCGGGATTGCCGGAATCGACACCCGCGAACTGACCAAGATGATCAGAACCCGAGGTACGATGCTCGGACAGCTCAGCGTCGGAAGCAGCTCGAGTCTTGAACAGCTAAGGAAGCGCGCCGAGTCGATTGAAGACCCCAACGCTCTGGACCTCGTCGGCAGGGTGAGCATCCGCGAAGAGAGGGAGTACAATGCTGGGGGAGAGCCGAGGGTCGTTGTGATAGACTGTGGGACCAAGCTCGGCATCCTGCGCAACCTGCTTGCTCAGAGGCTCAACGTGGTGCAGGTACCCTATGATATGCCATCTCGAAAGATCCTTGCGCTTGAGCCGGCGGGGGTCGTGGTTTCGAATGGACCCGGCGACCCTAGGAAGTGCACCCCTACCATCGAGTCTGTCCGGTCCCTTCTTGAGACTGACCTCCCAATATTCGGGATCTGCTTGGGGGCACAGGTCCTCGCCCTCTCAACCGGAGGAGAGACTTACAAACTGAAGTTCGGGCACAGGGCGCAGAACCACCCTTGCGGCGACGTCAGGACAGGGAGGGTCTACATCACAACCCAGAACCACGGGTACACAGTCGATGAGAAGTCTCTCGAAGACTTCGAGGTCAGTTTCGTAAATCTGAACGACAGGACGGTAGAGGGGATTCGTCACAAGCGAAAGAAGGTGTTCGGCGTGCAGTTCCATCCCGAGGCCTCCCCGGGTCCTTACGAGACTGGCTTCCTGTTCGATGATTTCGCGAAGGCGGCGAGAGAATTCCAAAGCGGAAAGGCATAGAGACGGTACTGGTCCTCGGCTCCGGTGCAATCAAGATTGGCGAAGCCGGGGAGTTCGACTATTCGGGGGCTCAGGCCATCAAGGCGCTCAGAGAGGAGGGCATCAGGGTCGTACTCGTCAACCCGAACATCGCAACAATCCAATCGGACTCCAGGTTTGTCGACCGTGCATACTTCGTGCCAATCGAGTCCCAGTTCCTCGAGAAGGTGATCGAGCGGGAGAGACCCGATGGCATACTGCTAGGCTTCGGGGGACAGACCGCCTTAAACGCAGGAATGGACCTCAACGAAAAAGGCGTCCTGTCGAAGCACAAGGTTCAGGTCCTTGGGACCGGAACCGCTGCTATCGAGGCGGCAGACAATAGAAGCAAGTTCAGACAACTGATGATAGAGAAGGGCCTCCCGATTCCGAAGAGCCGGAGTGCCAACACTGTGGAGGAGGCCCAGGCCGCTGCGAGAGAGATCGGCTTCCCCGTGATGGTAAGGGTTGCCTACGCTCTGGGGGGCCAGGGGACGGGCGTCGCACACAACGACTCGGAGCTGGGGTCGATAGTCTCGCGCGGCTTGGCCATCTCCAGGATAGGGCAGGTCCTCGTCGAGGAGTACCTCGGGAAGTGGAAGGAGGTCGAGTACGAGGTAATGCGCGACTCAATGGACAACTGCATAATCGTCTGTAATATGGAGAACTTCGACCCGATGGGGATTCACACCGGCGATAGCATCGTCGTCGCGCCCTCCCAGACTCTAACGAACAGGGAGTACCACATTCTCAGGATGGCTTCCTTCAAGGTCGTCCGTGCCCTCGGGATTATCGGAGAGTGCAACATCCAGTTCGCACTCGACCCGAAGAGCGAGGAGTTCCGCGTGATAGAGCTAAACTCCCGCCTCTCGCGCAGCTCGGCCCTTGCCAGCAAGGCGACGGGATATCCCATCGCTTACATAGCGGCAAAGCTGGCGATCGGCTATACCCTCCCCGAGCTGCGGAACAAGGTTACGGGGGCGACCACCGCGTGCTTCGAGCCGGCACTGGACTACATCACTGTCAAGATTCCGAGGTGGGATTTCCAGAAGTTCGAGAGCGCAAGCAGGATCATCGGAACTCAGATGAAATCCGTCGGCGAAGTGATGGCGATCGGCCGGAAGTTCGAGGAGGCTCTTCAAAAGGCCGTCAGGATGCTCGACATCGGCAGGGAGCTTACTCAGGTCCACGGGTTGGACTCTGATCTAACCAGAATCAGGAAGGAGATCGAGTTCCCGACCGACTTGCGTCTCTTCTACGTGTTGAAGGGGTTGATGTCGAGACTCTCAGTCGAGGAGATACACTCGCTCTCCGGGATAGACCTTTGGTTCCTGAGAAAACTGGAAGGGCTCGTCCGGTTCGAGGAGGAGCTCCTCTCTTCGGGACTCGACCCGGGAAGGCTTCGAATGGCCAAGGAACTCGGCTACTCCGATAGATTGCTCGGAACCCTAACGGGAAAGGACGAGGGTGAGGTCAGGAAACTCCGCAAGTCAATGGGCATCGTCCCATTTATCAAGCAAATCGATACCCTCTCCGCAGAATGGCCAGCGGTAACGAACTATCTCTATCTTACTTACAACGGCTCGAATGACGATATCATCCCCAAAAAAACACAGAAGTGCGTCGTCTTGGGCTCTGGGTGCTACCGGATAGGCAGTAGCGTGGAGTTCGACTGGTGTTGTGTGAACATGGCGCTGGCGCTAAAGGAGAAGGGAATCCAAGAAGTGATAATGGTCAACTATAACCCGGAGACCGTCTCCACGGACTACGACATCCTCGACAAGCTCTACTTCGACGAGCTGTCCCTCGAGAGGATCCTCGACATAGCGGAGAAGGAGAGCCCCGACGGCGTAGTGGTCAGCGTGGGCGGCCAGATCCCAAATAACCTAGCACTCAGGCTCGCGACCGCGGGTATCAGAATCCTAGGGACCACCGCGGAGGACATCGACAGGGCAGAGGACAGGGCAAAGTTCAGCGCCGAGCTCGACGTCCTCCAGATTCCCCAGCCGCCGTGGAGCAGGCTCGAGTCCCTCGTACAGGCAAAGAGAGCAGCGAGAATTCTGGGGTACCCTATCCTCATCAGACCCTCATACGTTCTCTCAGGTTCTTCGATGAAAGTGACCAATGATGAGGGGGAGCTTGAAGACTACCTGAAGAGGGCCGGAGGTATATCTAGTGAGCACCCGGTGGTGATGTCAAAGTTCATCGTGGACGCACGCGAAGTCGAAGTGGACGCTGTCTCCGACGGCAAGAATGTCTTCATCGGTGCGATCATCGAGCACGTTGAGGAGGCAGGAATCCACTCGGGCGACGCAACAATGTCGATTCCCTCAATCTTGATTGCGGATGCGACTAAGGAAAAGATTCGCGGCTACACCCGGAAGATTGCAAGACAGCTGAGGATTAGAGGGCCCTTCAACATCCAGTTCCTCTGCAAAAACGGTGAGGTCTACGTCATCGAGTGTAACGTCAGGTCCAGCAGGAGCATGCCCTTCGTCTCCAAGACGGTCGGGGTCAACCTGATGAGCCTTGCAGCGGACGTCTTCCTGGGGGGCAGTGTGCAGGAGGGGGAAGCCAAATCAAGCGGGTACGCTGTGAAGTCTCCACAGTTTTCATTCATGCGACTGGAAGGGGCGGACCCTGTCACAAGCGTCGAGATGGTTTCGACAGGCGAAGTCGCTTGCTTCGGCAGAAGCTTCGACGAAGCCTTCCTCAAGTCACTCATGGCCGCGGGCTTCAACCTACCGCGGCGCTCCATACTCCTCTCCACCGGGCCTCCGAAGACGAAGGAGTACCTGCTTCCCACTGTCAAGAAGCTTGCCGAAATGGGGTTCGAGCTCTTCGCAACCGGAGGCACAGCCAAGTTCCTTGAAGCGAATGGAATCAAGACCACGCTCCTTCGCTGGCCACTAGACGGAAAGGAGCCGAACGCAGCGACGTACCTCTCGCACAAGAAGATTGACCTTGTGATCAACATTCCAAAGAGCTTCGAGGAGGAAGAGTTGAGAAATGACTACCTGATCAGGAGAAGGGCGGTCGAGTACGGCATACCTGTCATCACGAACCCCGAATTAGCTGCTACACTCACAGGAGCGCTGGATAGGGCGTCTCTATGGAGCCAAAGCACGACGAAGGCAGCCCAATTGAGGAGGGGCAGATACAAAAAGACCGCCTCAACCGAGTTCAACAATGAAGAATGGCTGCGAGGTTCTTGACGGACAAGCAGATGGCAATCCCATAGCAAGCCTAGTCCCAAGGTTGCCATCTCAGGACTCCAGTATTGCGAAACCGAGGCTCACAGTTGCCCGGACGCTCAAAGTCTGTGGAGGGGGAGTCCCGTCAGCTGCCAAGCCGCCGATTCAACCCTCCCAGCAAGCCGGGAACGATAAGCCTCGGAAGAGGCCCAATGCGGTGATGTGATAAACGTCCACGGCTTTGGCAACGGGCGAGCCAGGTTGTCACGTCTAGTGACCGAGCAGAAAGTCGCCTCCTCCCCGGCAAAAAGGAGGGACTCTCCTCCATCAACGTTTGCATCTTACACCCTAACCGCGACTTCGATTGGCTTCGCCGCCGCGAATCGGATAAGGGGAAGAGGAGCAATCGGGCGGGTACACAGCATCTTCAGTGGTGCGATCGACGTCGTCTTGCGGGGTGGCTCGATGGTCAGCATAGTGCGAGAGGAAGTTGGAAGCGGGCCAACCAACATAGTTACAGACCTGCCACGGAAAAGGAGCATGGCCGAGCTTGGAGTGGAGAAGAGCGACCAAGTCCTCAGGAAGAGCGGCGAGATCAGAATCGGGGGCAAGAGAGCGGTCCTCGTCTCGATACAACACGCAAGGTTGTACAGGACAGAGAAGGAATTCCCGACCAAGCCGCGGAGCATTTCGGAGATTAGGACGAATGTTGCCGCTGTGGCGAGGACGGCGGCGAGCAGGGGACACCATCAGGGCCTCGGCGGTCTCATACCGCTCCTGGTGCCGAGCGGGATAGAGAAGACGAAGCGTCCAGCCGCCCTAAACTCCTTTTCACGCCTTGCCCTGCCGAGAGTGCGTTCTCTCCTTAGCAAGATTAGAGAGGGGAGAATCTCGGACCTGGGGACAGATGTCCAAAACCTCGCCGGTCTGGGACCCGGGCTCACACCGTCAGGTGACGACATGCTCTCAGGCCTGATGGCGAGCCTGGCTCTGATTGCGCACAACCTGAAAGGCGACGCAGAGAGAGTACGAAGGGTCAACAGAGAAATAGCCTCGAGCGCGCGGAAGCGAACGACCATGCTGAGCGAGGAGTATCTCTCGCAGGCGGCGAGGGGAGAAACGAACGAACACTTCCAGGAGCTGATCAAGAAGATGTTGACGGCTCTGCCGAATGAAGCGAAGCGTTCCGCTGAGCTTGTGCTGAAGGTCGGAGAGACGTCTGGGACCGACACCGTCCTCGGAATCCTGTTAGGTTTCCAGCTGTCGCTCGACGAGAAGTCTGCGGTGGGAGTTGCGTAGCTACCCTGTTCAAGATCATCGTGGAGAAGGGAAACTACAGAGATTCAGTCACGCTCATGAAAGTCTCGAACGAGGTCTCGAAGTTGAAGGGGGTCTCGCAGGCGGCCGTTTTGATGGCGACACCGCTCAACAAGAGAGTCCTCACGGACGCGGGATTCAAGGGGAGCGAGGTAGAGAAGGCAGGCCCAGACGATCTGATCATCGCGATAGAGGCAGCGAACGAAGAGGCCCTCGAATCGCCTGTCGCGAGAGTCGAGGAGATGCTCTCATCGAGAGAATCCATGAAGGCGGAGGAGATTCGCCCCAGGTCACTCGCCTCCGCCGTCAAGGTAATGTCCGACGCAAACCTGGCCCTCATATCCATCCCAGGACGATTTGCTAAGAGAGAGGCGATGAATGCCCTAGAGAGTGGTCTGGACGTCTTCCTCTTCAGTAGCAACGTACCTCGTGAAGATGAGGTCGAGCTGAAGGAGGCCGCGAAGGCGAGGGGCCTGCTTGTTATGGGGCCGGATTGCGGGACCTCAATCATCAACGGCGTAGTTCTCGGCTTCGGAAACGTCGTGCGCAGAGGGTCCGTGGGAATCGTCTCGGCTTCCGGGACAGGCATTCAGCAGGTCTCGACCCTTCTCGACGGCGAGGGGCTGGGATTATCGCACGCGATAGGGACCGGAGGGAACGACCTCTCGGAGAAGGTTGGCGGCACGACGACGATGGAGGGGATCAGACTGCTGGAAGAGGATGAGGATACCAGGGTAATCGTCCTGATATCCAAGCCACCCGGCCCGAAGACGAGCGCGAAGATCCTGAACGCCGCGAGTGGAAGCAACAAGCCCGTCGTAGTCAACTTCCTCGGAGAAGGCGATGCTGGAGCAAGTAAGCAGGTGAGGGCGGTGACCTTGGAAGACGCGGCAAGGATGGCGAGTGGTTTCGTAAATGGGAAGAGAACAGGTGCCCATCCTTTCTCGGTCTCTGAGAGCAGGGTAAGGTCGCTCGCGCAGAGCGAATCATCCGAGATGTCCAAGACGCAGAGGTACATCAGAGGATTATATTCTGGAGGGACTCTCTGCTACGAATCTCAGGTCGTCCTCACCCCCCTGATTGGGGAAGTGTTCTCGAACGCACCACTAAAACCGGAAAGCAGGATTGACGATGCCACCGTCAGCAGAAAGAACGCATGCATTGACATGGGTTCGGAAGAGTTTGTAGTGGGGCGGCCGCATCCAATGATCGATTACTCGTTGAGGAAGAATCGGCTACTTCAGGAGGCGAGAGACCCTGAAACCGCGGTCGTTCTGTTGGACGTCGTCCTGGGGTACGGCTCCAACGAGGATCCTGCCAGGGAGATTAGACACACAATCGCCTCCGCGAAGAAGCTGGCAGGAGCCGGCCGGAGGTACCTCTCTGTTGTGGCCTCCATCATAGGCACTCGGGAAGATCCCCAAGACCTGCAGAAGCAAGCGAAGGAGCTTGCTTCCGTGGGAGTCGTGCTAATGCCAAGCAACGCTCAGGCTGCGAGGTTCGCAGCGCTTGTTGCGTCCAGAGGCGCCGTCGGAAGGAAGTTGTTTGGCAATGAAAGGTAAAGAGCCTGAAAAGAGGAGCATCCTCAAACAGAAGCTGAAGGTGATTAATCTCGGGATAGAAATTTTTGCCGACGACCTGAAGAGGCAAGGTGTGGAGGTCATCAGTGTCGACTGGCAACCCCCCGCTGGGGGCGACGAGGAATTGCTCAGGCTGCTTGAGAAGCTCGGAGCTTAATGCGGCCCGGATTGGTACACTCATATCGAAGCTTGAGGGTCGGCCCTACTCTGACAGGAAGACCGAGTCCACCCATTCTGTCGCTGTGGCTTTGAGGAACACATATCAGGGAACTCCATCGAAGATTCACCGTCAATGCCAAGAAGCAAGGAGCTACTTATGTTCACGATGCTCACTGTCGTGCTCCTCTCCTCGCAGGCAGTCTCTTCAAAGGTAGGGGTGCAGAGCTTCGCCTCGTTGCCAAAACCGGTATCGGTCACCTGGACGGGAAGCGTCTTCATAGGCTCCTCCAGGGACGGCGTGACGAAGCTAGTCAAGGTCGGGACAGACGGCTCGGTGCAGCCATTTGCGACTTCCTTCACGGGAGGGGGCGAAGTCTATGTCGCCGTCTCGCCCGGGCAGGCCGGCTTTCCGGCTGGCGAACTCTTCCTCTGCTCCGGTGACTCTGTCTACGAGTTAGACTCATCGGGCGCCTCCGCAAAGTTGTTCTCGACCCCAGCCAAAGGGACTACGATTAACTTCCTAGCCTTCGACAACGACGGGTCGTGGGGTTTCCTCCTATACGCTCTCGGCACGGGTGGCCAGCTCTGGGCGATAGATTCGAACGGCCGAGCGAGCTTGGTTACAAAATTGGGTGACGGCCTGACCCCGGAAGGGATTGCGGTTGCTCCTCCCGCCTTCGGGAAGTTCGCCGGCGACATGTTAGTGTCGGTGGAGGGTTCACACAGCGTCCAGGCGATACCGAGGAGTAATCCGAGCAACTTCACCACCGTAGCAAACTTCCCCGGAGAGGCTCCCGAACGCGTCATGCTGATACCAGCCAACAGCGACCTCTTCGTGGCCAAATACGATGAGGGGGTCATCGTGAGAATGAATTCGAGCGCCTTCTCGAGTTACGCCGGTTCCCTCTTGGTGATAACAGAGGGTGAGGCTGGCCAGACCGGCTCGATAAACGTCTTGAAAGCAACTGGGAGCAACGTAACAGTGGTCAAAGTCTTCCAAGACCCTGCGAGCCCCCACTTCGAGGGGGCCGCGTTCGTTCCCACCCAGCTGGCAACGGCCGTGATAACCACCAGCACGGGTGTAACCACGGGTGTAACCACCTCTACACTGTACGCTGGGCTCGCAACGGCCGCGGCGGCGGTCGTGGTCGCCGTGGTCCTGGTGGTTATCAGGGGGAGGCGCGCGGGGCGAGGCTGATGGCTGCTTGATCTTCGTGAGAGACATCATGACGAGGCGCGTAAAGACGATCGGCCCTGAAAAGACGCTCAGGGAGGTAGCGAGGGCGATGACGAAGTCTAAGATCGGCTCCATAGTCGTAGTAG
>Ga0134075_10000298_pt1 | contig 14581 bp, 11 predicted proteins | sample 15_taG_18_FD_119775 | JGI IMG/M metagenome (GOLD analysis project Ga0134075, IMG submission 119775) | Grasslands soil microbial communities from the Angelo Coastal Reserve, California, USA - 15_D_Rain_40cm_5_09212015 | ecosystem: Environmental > Terrestrial > Soil > Grasslands ... | reverse complement strand
GCCGCCAGCTTCATCGCGGGGCCGGTCGCCACGACCATCCTCGCGGACCTCGGCGCCGACGTCATCAAGCTCGAGCCGCCCGCGGGCGATCCCTATCGCCATCGCACCGGCGGACCGGGCGTCCCCGAGAGCCCGTACAACTATCGATGGATCGTCGACAACCGCACCAAGCGCGGGCTGGCGCTCGACCTCCGGGCCGCCGAAGGCCGGGCCGTGCTGCATCGCCTCGTCGAGCGCGCCGACGTGTTCGTCACGAACACGCCGCTCGACTCGCGCGCCCGGCTCGGCATCCGCTGGGAGGATCTTGCCCCGCTCAACGCGCGGCTCGTCTACGCGTCGATCACCGCGTACGGTGAGCGGGGCGAGGAAGCTCCGCGCAGCGGCTTCGACTCGACGGCGCTCTGGGCGCGGACGGGTCTGATGGACCTCGTGCGACCCTCGCCGGATTCGCCGCCGTCGCGCTCGCTGCCGGGAATGGGCGATCACCCCACGGGCGTGACGCTGTTCGCGGCGATCATGACGGCGCTCTACCAGCGGGAGAAGACCGGCAAGGGCACGATGGTCGCCACGTCGCTCATGGCCAACGGTCTCTGGTGGAACGCCATCCAGGTGCAGGCCGCGCTCTCCGGGGCGCGCGTCGAGCCCCGACCGTCGCGCGAGGAGCCGGCGACGGCGCTGGCGAATCTCTATCGCTGCCGCGACGGCCGCTGGTTCCTGCTGAACGTCCTGAACGACGAGCGCGACTGGCCCACGCTCCTGCGCGCGATCGAGCGGTCCGCTCTCGCATCGGACCCGCGCTTTGCGACCACGCCCGCGCGGCGCGCCAACGCCGGCGCGCTCGTGGGCGTCCTCGACGCGGTGTTCGCCACGCGCGGGTGGGCGGAGTGGCAGGCGATCCTGAACGACCATGGCCTCACCTTCGGCGGCGTGGCCGCCATCGACGACGTTCGGACCGATCGCCAGATGGTGGACAGCGGCGCGCTGGTGCCGCTCGACGATCCGCGCGCCGGCGCGGCGCTCACGGTGTCGAGTCCGCTCTGGCTGGACGGCGTCGACAAAGTGCCGCCACGCCTGGCCCCGGACCTCGGCGAGCACTCCGTCGAGATCCTGCGCGAGGCGGGTTACGACGAGGTCCAGATCAAAGGCCTGCTCGCGTCACGCGTGGTGCTGCAATCCTAGCCGGCGTGGACCTCAAGCGCCTCACGGTCGATGCGTCGACGGCGGGCGCGCGGCTGGACCGCTGGCTCGCCGAGCGCATGCCCGAGCTCTCGCGCGCGCGCGCGCAGGCGCTGATCGACGACGGCCGCGTCCGCGTCGACGGCCGCGCGCGCAAGCCGTCGCACCGCGTGACGCGCGGCGAGCGCATCGAGGTCGAGATCCCGCCGCCGGCGCCGGAGACGCTCGCGCCTGAGTCGATCGCGCTCACGATCGTCTTCGAGGACGACGCCGTGCTCGTCGTCGACAAGCCGGTCGGCATGGTCGTTCATCCGGGCGCGGGGCACGCGTCGGGCACGCTGGCGGCGGCCGTGCTGGCTCACGCGCCGGGGACCGCGGGCGTGGGCGGTCCACGCCGGCCCGGCGTGGTCCATCGGCTCGACAAGGACACGTCGGGGCTGCTCGTGATCGCCAAGACCGCGGCGGCCTACGACTCGCTCACGACGCAGCTCGTGGCGCGGACGGTGACGCGCCGCTATCGGGCCATCGTGCACGGGCGGATCGGCGTCGCCGGCGGGGTGGTGGACAAGCCGATCGGCCGCCATCCCCACGACCGCGTGCGGATGGCGGTGCTGCCGCGGGGCCGCGGGAAACGCGCGGTCACCCGCTTCGCCGTCCTGGAACGGTTCTCGCACTTCACGGACCTCGAGGTGGGGCTCGAAACGGGGCGGACGCACCAGATCCGGGTTCACATGGCGTCGTTGGGCCACCCCGTGGCAGGCGATCGCGTCTACGGAGGCCGCCCAGGACGGGCGCCACTCCCGGTCCCGATCGAGGGCCTGGCGCTGCATGCGGCGGAGCTGGCCTTCGTGCATCCTGGAACCGGGACCCCGCTGCAATTCACTTCGCCGCTGCCGCCGCGGATGGCCCGGCTTCTGTCTCATTTGAGAAGCGAACGCTAGGCCACGCTGCGAACGACGCAGCACGGGATACCGGGCAAGTCCGCATCGGCGTGAGCATTTGGATATGGCACGGGCCTCGCACGCCCGCTGCTAGAATGGGAGGGCCGCATGCACGGACTGACCACGGTGATCCTGGCCGCCGGCGAGGGCAAGCGAATGCGCTCGCGGCAGCCGAAGGTGCTCCACGAGCTCTGCGGCCGGCCCCTGATCTCTTACTCGCTTCGTCTGGCTCGCACGGTGGGCGACCGCATCGTGCTCGTCGTCGGCCCCGAGGCCGATGGTGTCCGCGCGGTCGCCGGGGAGGGCGTGACGATCGTCGAGCAGCGTGAGCGGCTCGGCACCGGCCACGCGGTTCTGCAGGCGCGCGCCCACTTCGACGGCGTCGCCGGCCCGATCCTGGTCTTGCCGAGCGACGCGCCGCTGCTCTCCGCGGAGACGATCGAGCGGCTCGTGAGCCATCACACGGAGACCGGCGCCGCGGCCACCGTGCTCACGGCCGTCGTCGAGCGCCCGCACGGCTACGGCCGCGTGCTCCGCCAGGGCGGCCGCGTGAAGCGCATCGTCGAGGACCGCGACGCCACCGACGACGAGAAGAAGGTCGGCGAGATCAATACGAGCGTCTATTGCTTCGACGGCCGTCGGTTGTGGCCGGCGCTCGAGCGCGTACGGCCGGAGAACGATCAGGGCGAGTACTACCTGACCGACGTGATAGGCCTGCTGGCCAAGGCGGGCGGCAGCATCGAAGCGGTCGTCGTCGAGGATCCCGACGAGGCGCTCGGCGTCAACGACCGCAAGCAGCTCGCGGCGCTGGCCGCGATCCAGCGCCGGCGCATCCTCGACCGCCACATGCTGGCCGGCGTCACCATCCTCGATCCCGCGAGCACGTACATCGACGACACGGTCACGATCGGCGCCGACACGGTGATCTATCCCAACGTGATCATCGACGTGGCCTCCGAGATCGGCAGCGACTGTGTGGTCGGCGCGGGCTGCCACATCCGCGCGACCAAGATCGGCGATCGCGTGCAGCTCAAGCCGTACTGCGTGCTGACGGAGTCGGTCGTCGAGCACGGCGCCGTGATGGGGCCGTTCTGCCACCTGCGGCCCAAGTCGCACGTGGGCGAGAACTGCGAGATCGGCAACTTCATCGAGCTCAAGAAGGCCAAGCTCGGACGCAAGACGAAGGCGCACCACGTCGGCTACCTCGGCGACGTCGTGATCGGCGAGGGCGCCAACATCGGTGCGGGCACGATCTTCGTCAACTACGACGGCGCCAACAAGCACACCACGATCGTCGGCGACGGCGCCTTCGTCGGCAGCAACACGAGCATCGTCGCGCCGGTGACGATCGGCGAGGGCGCCTACGTCGCCGCCGGCTCGGTCATCACCAAGGACGTGCCGCCGGACGCCCTCGTCGTCGAGCGCGCGCCCCTCATCGTGAAAGAAGGCTGGGCCGCCAGGCGCCGTGCCGCGCGGGCCGCCCAGAAGAAGAAGGAAGGCTGAGCGTATGTGCGGGATCGTCGGCTACGTCGGGGACAAGGGCGCGGTCGGCATCATCGTCGACGGGCTCAAGCGCCTGGAGTATCGCGGCTATGACTCGGCGGGCGTGGCCGTGCTCGATCGTGGAGGGCTACACGTCAGGCGCGCGGTCGGCAGGATCAAGGCGCTGGAGACGACGCTCCGCGACAAGCCCGTGACCGGCACGATCGGCATCGGCCACACACGCTGGGCCACCCACGGCCGCCCGTCCGAGGAGAACGCGCACCCGCACACGGACTGCAGCGGCGGGCTCGTCGTCGTGCACAACGGCATCCTCGAGAATTATCTCGAGATCAAGGAGCGGCTGCGCGCCGCCGGCCACACGTTCCGCTCGCAGACGGACACGGAGGTCCTCGCGCATCTCGTCGAGCACCACCTCGCGGAGACGGGACGGCTCGAGGCCGCCGTGCGTGCGGCCCTGCGCGAGGTGAGGGGCTCCTACGCCATCGGCGTCGTCAGCACGGCGGCGCCCGACCGCCTCGTGGCCGCCAAGCAGGGCGCCGGCAGCGTGGTCGTGGGCCTGGGACGCGGCGAGATGTTCATCGCCTCCGACATCCCGGCGATCCTGTCGCACACGCGGGACGTCGTGATCCTCGAGGACGACGACATGGCCGTGGTCACCGCGCACGGCGTGGAGCTGACCACGACCGGCGGCGATCCCGTGCAGCGCGAGCCGGTGAAGATCCTGTGGGATCCGATCATGGCCGAGAAGGGCGGCTACCGGCACTTCATGCTCAAGGAGATCTACGAGCAGCCGCGGGCCATCACCGACACGTTCCGCGGTCGCATCGCGCCCGAGACGGGCAGCGTCGTCCTGCCCGACGTGACCCTGGACCCGTCGACGGTGAAGGCGATCCAGCGCGTCGTGCTCGTGGCGTGCGGCACCGCGTGGCACGCGGCGACGCTGACGCGCATGATGATCGAGCGGCTCGCCGGCATCCCCGCCGAGGTCGACCTCGCCTCGGAGTTCCGCTACCGCGACGCCATCGTCGGGCCCGAGACGCTCGTCATCGCCGTGTCGCAGTCGGGCGAGACCGCCGACACGATCGGCGCCGTGAAGGCCGCGCGACTGAAGGGCTGTCCGATCCTGGCCGTGACGAACGTGGTCGGCTCCGCGCTGGCGCGCGAGGCGACCGGCGTGCTGCAGATGCACGCGGGGCCCGAGATCGGCGTCGCGTCCACCAAGGCGTTCTCGACGATGATCGTCGCCGGCTACCTGCTCGGCCTCTGGCTCGGCCGCCAGCGCGGCGCCCTCACCGCGGAGGACGTGCGCAAGCACATCCAGGACCTCGTGGAGATCCCGCGGCTGGTGGAAAAGACGCTCGAGCTCGACCAGCCGATCGCGGCGCTCGCGCGCCACCTCTCCAGCGCGACCGACTTCCTCTACCTGGGCCGGGGCGTGCAGTTCCCGATCGCGCTCGAGGGCGCGCTCAAGCTCAAGGAGATCTCGTACATCCACGCGGAGGGCTACGCGGGCGGCGAGATGAAGCACGGACCGATCGCGCTGATCGCCGACGGCCTGCCGGTGGTGGCGCTGGCGCCGCGCGATTCCTCCTATGAGCGGATGCTCGGCAACATGGAAGAGGTCCGCGCGCGCGACGGCGTGCTGATCGCGATCTGCCATCCCGGCGACCGCGCGGTGGCCGGGAAGGCCCAGCACGTCATCGAGGTGCCGTCGTGCGCCGAGCTCCTGGCCCCGCTGCTGACGGTGATCCCGCTGCAGCTGCTCGCCTACCACGTGGCGGTCCGTCGCGGCTGCGACGTGGACCAGCCGCGCAACCTCGCGAAGTCGGTGACGGTGGAGTAGCGACCCGACCTACGCGACGGGGACCGGCTGGGCGACGGCGTTCGCGATGAGCCGGTCGACCTGCTTCAGGTCGAAGGGCTTCGCCAGGTAGCCGGTGGCGCCGCTCTCCAACGCTTCGAGGCCCACCTGGGCCGAGTCGTAGCCGGTCATCACGAAGATCGGCGTCTTCACCCCGATGTCGCGGAGCGACTTCAGCAGGCTGAGGCCGTCCACCCCCGGCATCCGCACGTCCAGCAGGATCGCGTCGGGGTTCTTCTGGACGACCGCGGCCAGCGCCAGCGACGCGCTGCCGACGACGTCCACGGTGTAGTCGCGCCCCAGAAACTGTTTGAGGAGGTCCTGGATGACCTGATTGTCGTCGACGACGAGGACACGTTTTTCGTGGCGCATGGCCGGGGGCGGCGGCAAGCCCCGTGCCATGGCGCCTCGGCCGCGATTCCCGCGACTTCAGCGTGCAGCGGTCGGCGCCGGTGACGGTCTGGCGACGCCGGCCGTGACGCCTTGTCCCGATGCGGTACAATTTGCCGTGCCCCCCGGGCTGGACCACCTCCTCGACGACCTGAACCCGCCGCAGCGCGACGCGGTCCTCGCGGGCGACGGGCCGCTGCTCGTGCTGGCCGGCGCCGGCAGCGGCAAGACGCGCGTCATCGCGCATCGCATCGCCCACCTGCTCGGCGTCCGCGGGGTGCACCCGCGCCAGGTCCTCGCCGTGACGTTCACCAACAAGGCCGCGGGTGAGATGGCCCGCCGCGTGGACGCCCTCCTGGCGCCCGCCGGCCTGCGCGCCCCGCTCATCGCGACGTTTCATTCGGCCTGCGTGCGCATCCTCCGGGCGCACGGCGAGGCCATCGGGGTGCCGCGCCACTTCACGATCTACGACGAGGACGACCGGGTCGCGCTCGTCAAGGAGTGCATGAAGGAGGGCGAGCTCGCCGATCGCTCGTTCACCCCGAGCGCGGCCGCCCACCGGATCTCGTACCTCAAGAACCAGATGATCGGCGTGCAGGACGCGCTGCGCGACGCGCGCGGCCCGTGGGAGCAGAAGGCCGCGCTCGTGTACTCGCGCTACGAGAAACGGCTGCGTGACGCCGGCGTGGTCGATTTCGACGATCTGCTGCTGCTGGTCGTGAAGCTGTTCCAGGAATCGCCGGAGACGCTGGCGTGGTACCGCGGGCTCTGGAAGCACGTGCTCGTCGACGAGTACCAGGACACGAACCGCGCGCAGTACCGGATCATCCGGCTGTTGACGGATGAGCATCGCAATATCTGGGTCGTGGGCGATGGGGATCAATCGATCTACAAGTTTCGCGGAGCCGACGTGCACAACATACTCGATTTCGAGCACGACTATCCCGGCACGCGCGTCGTGAAGCTGGAGCAGAATTATCGCTCGACCAAGAACATCCTCGCGGTCGCCGATGCCGTGATCGCGAACAACCAACAGCGCAAGGAGCGGACGCTCTGGACCGAGAACCACGCCGGCGAGCCGGCCGCCGTCTATCGCGGCTGGGACGAGCACGAGGAGGCGAACTTCGTCGCGCAGACGATTCTCAAGACGCGCGCGGACGGCGTCGGTTGGGACGGCATCGCCGTGTTCTACCGCACGAACGCGCAGTCGCGCGTGCTGGAGGATGCGCTGCGCCGCGCGCGCATCCCCTACGTCATCGTCGGCGGTGTCCGGTTCTACGAGCGCAAGGAGATCAAGGACACGCTGGCGTGGCTGCGGCTGGCCATCAATCCGGCCGACGACATCGCGTTTCGCCGCGCCGTGCAGGCGCCGCCGCGCGGGGTGGGGGCCACGACGCTGGCGCGCCTGGACGAGCTCGCGCTCGACCACAACCTGCCGCTGCTGACGCTGGCGGCCACGCCGCCGCCCGATGTGCGTGGCAAGGCGCGGACGGGTCTCGAGGACTTCGCGACGACCGTGCAGCGCCTGGCGGGCCAGCGCGCCGAGCTGTCGCCGCCGGCCTTCATCGATCTCGTGCTCCAGGCCTCGGGGTACCGCAAGGCGCTCGAGCAGGATCGCTCGCCGGAGGCCGAGGGCCGGCTGGAGAACCTGGAGGAGCTGATCGCGGCCGCGGAAGATTTCGTGGTGTCGGCGGGCGAGGGCACGGTGGAGGCGTTCCTCGACAGCGTGGCGCTCATGAGCGACGTCGACGAGCTGAAGGAGGCCGAGGCGCGCGTGACGCTGATGACGCTGCACTCCGCCAAGGGCCTCGAGTTCCCCGTCGTGTTCCTCACCGGTCTGGAGGAGGGCGTGTTTCCGCACGCGCGCTCGATGAACGACCCGGAGGAGATCGAGGAAGAGCGCCGTCTCTGCTACGTCGGGCTCACGCGCGCCCGCGACCGGCTCTATCTCTCGTACGCGGTCCACCGCCGCATCCACGGCTACGGCGTGGGCGAGCCTTCGCGGTTCCTGCGCGAGATGCCGGAGGCGCACCTGACGCTGCTGAACGCCTCGCGGCCCGAGCCGCAGCTCGCGCAGGCGCGCGTCGTGCCCCGCTACGAGCCGGAGGAGGAGTCGTGGCCGATCAAGGTCGGCGCCCGCGTGCGGCACGCGCGCTTCGGCGAGGGCCTCGTCGTCGGCGTCGAGCGTGACGGCGAGGACGTCATCGTCACGGTCGCCTTCGCCAGCGTCGGCCGCAAGCGCCTGTCGCTGCAGTACGCGCACCTCGAGGAGCTGGACGCGTGATCTCGCGCGAAGACGTCGCCCACGTCGCGCGGCTGGCCCGCCTGGCCCTGACCGACGCGGAGCTCGAGACGATGCGCGAGCAGCTCAACGCGATCCTCGCGCACATCGACGCGCTCAAGGCCGTGGACACCACGGGCATCGAGCCGACCTCGCACGCCGTCCCGCAGTTCAACGTCATGCGCGAGGACGAGCCGCGACCGTGCTTCCCCGTCGAGGAGATGCTCGCCAATGCGCCGGATCGGGCCGGCGACTTCTTCCGCGTGCCGCGCATTATTGAAGAATGAAGCCACGCGCGTCGCGATCAGGCCACCCGCGGTTCAAGCCTGGCACGCGGGCCCCGCTACAATGACGATGCGCACGATCCATGAGCTGACCGCGGCCTACACGCGGGGCGAGACGACGCCGAGCCGGGTGACGGACGAGTACCTGGCGCGCATCGCCAAGCTCGACGACAAGGTCGGGGCCTACATCACGGTGACGGCCGACCACGCGCGCTCGGCCGCGCGCGCCGCAGACGAGCGGTATCGGCAGGGCCGGCCGCTCGGTCCGCTCGACGGCGCGCCGATCACGCTGAAGGACGTGTTCTGCACCAGGGGCGTGCGCACGACGTGCGGCTCCAAGATCCTCGAGAATTTCGTGCCGCCGTACGACGCGACGGTGACGGAGCGGCTGGTCAAGGCCGGCGCCGTGATGCTCGGCAAGTCGAACATGGACGAGTTCGCGATGGGCTCGTCCACGGAACACTCCGCGCTCAAGGTCACGCGCAACCCCTGGGACCTCACGCGCGTGCCGGGCGGCTCCTCCGGCGGCCCGGCGGCCGCCGTGGCTGCGGGCCTGGCCGCGGGCTCGCTCGGCACCGACACCGGCGGCTCCATCCGGCAACCGGCGGCCTTCTGCGGCGTCGTGGGGCTGAAGCCGACCTACGGCCGCGTCTCGCGCTACGGTCTCGTCGCCTTCGCTTCGTCGCTCGATCACCCCGGGCCGTTCGGCGCCGACGTGACCGACGCCGCGCTGCTGCTCGGCGCCATCGCCGGCCACGACCCCATGGACGCGACCTCGATCGATGCGCCGGTGCCCGAGTACGTCGCCACGCTCGAGCGCGACGTGCGCGGGGTGCGGCTCGGCGTGCCGGACGAATACTTCACCGCCGGCATGGACCCGGAGGTCGAGCGTGCCGTGCGCGCGGCCATCGACGTGCTGAAGGGGCTGGGCGCTACGCCCGAGCGGGTCTCGCTGCCCGCGACGCCCTACGCGCTGGCGACGTACTACGTCATCGCGCCCGCCGAGGCCTCGTCCAACCTCGCACGCTACGACGGCGTGAAGTACGGCTTGCGCGTGCCGGGCCACGACCTGATCGACATGGAGAGCCGGACACGGGCCGCCGGCTTCGGCGCCGAGGTGCGACGCCGCGTCATGCTCGGCACCTACGTGCTGTCCGCCGGCTACTACGACGCCTACTACGGCCAGGCGCAGAAGGTCCGCACGCTGGTGCGCCGCGACTTCGAAGCCGCCTTCGGGCGCGTGGACCTCATCGTGGCGCCCACCACGCCCAACGTGCCGTTCAAGCACGGCGAGAAGGCCGATCCGATCGCCATGTACCTCAACGACGTGTTCACGATTCCCGCCGACATGTCGGGCATGCCGGCGATCTCCGTGCCGTGCGGCTTCACCGTCTCCGGCCTGCCCATCGGCCTGCAGCTGATCGGCCGGGCGCTCGACGAGGCGACGGTACTCCGCGCGGCGCGTGCGTACGAGCGCGCCACCGACTGGCACACGCGCCGTCCGGAGCTGGCGTGAGCGCAGTGCGGACCTTTGGATTTCGCGGGGCTGGGGCCCCGCCGTCCGAGGCGAGCCTATGACGAAGTACGACGTCGTCATCGGCCTGGAGGTCCACGCGCAGCTCACCACGCGCACGAAGATGTTCTGCGGCTGCCCCACGACGTTCGGCGCGCCGCCGAACACGCAGACCTGTCCCGTCTGCCAGGGCATGCCCGGCACGCTGCCCGTGATCAATCGCCGCGCGATCGAGTACGGCGTCCGCACCGCGCTGGCGTTCGACTGCCGCGTGAACGCGGCGTGCCGCTTCGCGCGCAAGCACTACTACTACCCGGACATGCCGAAGAACTTCCAGATCAGCCAGTACGAGGAGCCGCTCGCGGAGGAGGGCTGGCTGGAGATCGATCCGCCCGACGGCCATTCGCGGCGCGTCGGCATCCAGCGGCTGCACCTCGAGGAAGACGTCGGCAAGCTCGTGCACCAGGGCACCCTCGAGACCGCGCAGACGAGCCTGGTCGACTTCAACCGTGCCGGCGTGCCGCTGATGGAAACGGTCAGCAAGCCGGAGATCCGCTCACCGGAGGAGGCGGCCGCCTATCTGCGCGCGTTCCGCGCGGTGCTCGTCTATCTCGGCGTCTGCGACGGCAACATGGAGGAAGGCTCGCTGCGCTGCGACGCCAACGTCTCGCTCAAGCCCGCCGGCGCCGCCCGGCTCGGCACCAAGGTCGAGATCAAGAACATGAACTCCTTCCGCAACGTGCAGCGGGCGCTGGAGTTCGAGGTCACGCGCCAGGGCGAGGCGCTCGACCGCGGCGAGCGGATCGTGCAGGAGACGCGGCTCTGGGACGCCGACCGCGGCTACACGCGCTCGATGCGCAGCAAAGAGTTCGCGCACGACTATCGCTATTTCCCCGAGCCCGATCTCGTCCCGCTGAAGCTCGACGCGGGGTGGATCGCCCAGATACGGGCCGCGCTGCCCGAGCTGCCGCGCGCGCGCCGCCAGCGCTTCGCCGCCGCCTACGGCCTGCCGCCCTACGACGCGGCGCTGCTCACCCAGAGCCGCGCGCTCGCCGACTACTACGAGGCGGCGGTGCGCGAGTTCCCGCAGCCCAAGCTCGTCTCCAACTGGGTCATGTCCGAGCTGCTGCGCGAGCTGCCGGGCGACGACGAGCGCGCGATCGAGCAGGCGACCGTCACGCCAGCGCGGCTGGCGGGCCTGCTGCGCCTCATCGACGACGGCACGATCAGCGGCAAGATCGCCAAGACCGTGTTCGAGACGATGGTCCGCACGGGCGAGGACGCGGCGACCATCGTGCGCCGCGAGGGCCTCACCCAGGTGGCCGACGCGGGCGCGCTGGCGGCGATGGTCGCGAGCGCGATCGCCGCCAACCCCCGGGCCGTCGAGGACTATCGCAAAGGCAAAACCGCCGCCAGCAAAGCGCTTGTGGGCCACGTCATGAAGGCCAGCGGTGGAAAGGCCAACCCCGCCCTGGTCAGCCGCCTGGTCGAGGAAGCGCTGGAGAAGCTCACGAAACGGCAAGCGCCCCCGCTATAATTGTCGTGTCTCGATGATTGAGCTTCACCGGGTGTGGAAGGTCTTTGCCGTCGGACCCGTGAAGGTCCCTGCGCTCAGCGACGTCTCCTTCCGCGTGGCCAAGGGCGAGTTCGTCACGCTGCACGGCGCCAGCGGCGCCGGCAAGACCACGCTGCTCCGGCTCCTCTATCGCGAAGAGCTGCCCACCGAGGGCGAGGTCGACGTGCTCGGCTGCGACGTGCCCGCGCTGCATGGGGGCGAGGTGGCCGCGCTGCGCCGCTCGATCGGCGTCGTGTTCCAGGACGCCAAGCTGCTGCCCGGCCGCACCGTGTACGAGAACGTCGCCTTCGTGCTGCGGGTGCTCGGCACCCCGCGCCGTGAGATCACGCCGCGCGTGTTCGACGCGCTGCGCGCGGTGGGACTCTCCTCGCGCGCGCAGGCATATCCCGCCCAGCTCTCCCAGGGGGAGGCGCAGCGCGCGGCGCTCGCGCGCGCGATCGCGCGCAAGCCGCTGCTCCTGCTCGCCGACGAGCCGACGGGCAGCCTCGACGAGACGATGGCCGCCGAGGTCATCGACGTCGTGAAGGACATCTGGGTCGGCGGCACGACCGTGCTGTTCGCGACCCACCAGGCCGGGCTGGCGGCCTCGCTGCGCCAGCGGACGCTCACGCTCGTGGGCGGCCGCCTCGTCAAGGACGAAGGCTAGGTGCTCGGATTCCTCATCGGCGAGGCGCTGCGCGACCTGCGCCGCGCCGGCCGCGTCGCCGTCGCCGCCATCTTGCTGATCACGCTCTCGCTGGCGGCGCTCGGCGGGTTCTGGCTCGTCTCGACCAACGTCGGCGAGGCCGCCGCGCACTGGCGCGATCGCGTGCGCATCATCGTGTACCTCAAGGGCGAGCCGGCGGCCGCGGAGACCGACGCGCTCGTCGACCGCGTGCAGGCGATGCCGGGGGTGGCGGCCGTGCGCTACGTGAGCAAGGGCGAGGCGCTCGGCACGCTCAAGCAGGTTCTCGGCAAGGACGCGAGCGTCGCCGAGCAATTGCCGATGAACCCGCTGCCGGCGTCGCTCGAGGTGACGCTGACCGCGGAGGGCGCCACGCCGGAGGGCGCGCGCGGGCTCATCGCGCGGCTGTCGGGACTGTCCGAGGCCGACGAAGTCGGCGGCGGCGTGGACTGGATCGACCGGCTCGCCCATGGCCAGCGGTTGCTCGAGGTGATCGGCCTCGGCGTCGGAGCCGTGCTCGCGCTCGCCGCGATCCTGACCGTGACGACGGCCACCACGCTCGTGCTGCACCTGCGGCGGCAGGAGCTCGAGGTCATGCGCCTGGTGGGCGCGCCCGAGCTCGTCGTGCGCCTGCCGATGCTGCTGCAAGGCATGCTCCAAGGTCTCCTCGGCGCGGTGATGGCGATCTGGGTGCTCATCGCCGTGTACGCGCTCGCGGGGCCGCACCTGGAGCCGCTCGTCAGCCAGACGCTCGGCCTCGAGCACCTGAGCTTCCTGAGGCTCCACACGGTCGTGGGGCTGATGCTCGCGGGCACGATGCTCGGCGGCTTCGGCGGCTGGCTCGCGCGCGGACGCACCGAGCGGTGAGGCTCCGCGTCGCGATCGGGCTGGGGCTCGCGGCGGCCGTCGTCGCCGGCACCGCCGCCGCGCAGGGGGCCGGCAAGAAGTCCGACGATCCGATCTCCGCCGAGCAGAAGAAGCTGCAGCAGACCGAGCGGCAGCTGCGCGAGGAGAAACAGAAGGCCGCGGAGGCGCGGGCGCGCGAGACCTCGGTGCTGGCGGAGCTGGAGGTGATCGAGCGACGGCTGGCCGACAAGCAGCGCGAGATCAGGCGGCTCGACGCACGCGTGCGGCGCGCGGCCGGCGACGTGAAGTCGCTGCGCGGCGAGGTGCAGTCGCTCGAGAGCCAGCGCGTCGACCAGCAGGCGGCCCTCGGCCGGCGGCTGCGGGCGATGTACAAGGTGCACGTCCAGGGGGGCGCCCTGCCCATGCTGCTGTCGGGGGAGGACCCGGCGATGCGCGCGGCGGCCGTCCGTCACCTCACGAGCCTCGCGTCTCTGGACGCCCGCCTCATCCAAGAGTATCGTGGAACGACGGAACGCTTGGAGGATCGCCGGGCACGGGAGGAGAGCCGGCAACGGGAGCTGGCGGACCTCCGGGCGCACGCACAGCGTGAGCAGAGCGAGGTCGATCGGGACGCCGCCAAGCGCCGTATACTACTGGCGAGGGTTCGGGACGAGCGCGCGTATCACGAGCGGATGGTGGGCGAGCTCACCGAGGCGGCGCGACGGCTGGAGGCCTTCATCCGCGACCTCCAGGCCAAGCAACGACGCCTGGCCAGGATCCCGCCGCCGAAGCCGGGAACGGAAACGCCTGGGGCCGTCGGATTCGGGCTGCTCCGTGGCCGGCTGCCATGGCCGACGGAGGGCCGGGTGGTGAGCGCGTTCGGCGCGCAGGTGCATCCGCGGTTCGGCACGCGGACGTTCCGCAACGGCGTGGACATCGAGGCCGTCGAGGGACGTGAGGTGGCGGCCGTGTTCGCGGGGCACGTCGTGTACACGGGATGGTTCAAGGGGTACGGCAACCTGATCATCCTCGACCACGACAACGAGTACTACACGCTGTACGCGCACGTCGCCGACATCGTCGTGAAGGAAGGCGACGACGTGAAGCAGGGACAGCGCATCGGGACAGTGGGGGACACGGGCTCGCTCGAGGGGCCGCGCCTCTATTTCGAGGTGCGGCACCAGGGCAAGCCGCAGAACCCCGAACAGTGGCTCCGCTAACGGAGCTGAAGCGACCCGGGACCTGGGGGACTCCATGAAGAAGGCGTTTGTGATCGGCTCATTGCTCGTCGTGCTCACCCTGTCGCTGGGCGGCTCGGTCGCCAGCAAGGGCACGGACACGGGAGCCACGTACGAGCAGCTGCGGCTGTTCACCGAGGTCCTGTCGATCGTACAGAACCAGTACGTCGACGAGGTACCGCCCAAGGAGCTGATCTACAGCGCCATCAAGGGCACGCTGCGCGGCCTCGACCCGCACAGCTCGTTCCTCGATCCCGACTCCTACAAGGAGATGCAGGTCGAGACGTCGGGCTCCTTCGGCGGGCTCG
>Ga0134075_10000296_pt1 | contig 14653 bp, 18 predicted proteins | sample 15_taG_18_FD_119775 | JGI IMG/M metagenome (GOLD analysis project Ga0134075, IMG submission 119775) | Grasslands soil microbial communities from the Angelo Coastal Reserve, California, USA - 15_D_Rain_40cm_5_09212015 | ecosystem: Environmental > Terrestrial > Soil > Grasslands ... | reverse complement strand
CGGGCAAGAGCTTCTTGCGCGTCTCCTCGGCGGCCTTCGCCGCCTGCTCTTCGAGCAGCGCGCGGCGCGAGAGCACGATGTTGCGACCGCCCTCGGCGAACCTCGTCACCCGGAACTCGAGCACGCGCCCGACGTAGTCCTGCTCGGCCTCCACGCGCCGCAGCTCCATCTGCGAGAAGGGGCAGAACGCGCGCAGCCCGCCGACGGTCACCTCGTAGCCGCCCTTGATCACGCCGGCCACGCGGCCCTCGACGGGCACGCCCGTCTGCGCCGCCACCGCCAGCGCGTCGCGCGCCTGGCCGCCCTGACGCAGCCGGTGCGACAGGCGGATCTCGTCGCCGGTCGTCACCACCGTCGCCTCGACCTCGTCGCCGACCTTGATCTTGAGGTGGCCCTCGTCGTCCGTCAGCTCCGCGCGGTCGATCCACGCCTCGCCCTTGCCGCCGACGTCGACGAACACGTGCTCGTCGCTGATCTGGATCACGCGACCCTTGACCACCTGGCCGCGCTCGACGGCACGCCGCGCTTCGTGCCGGGCAAAGAGGGCGGCGAAATCTTCCTCGGACTCGGACTCACTCATGACGTCACGGCCTCACGGATTGCCGGGCGGGTCGCCGCCTGACAGGATGCGGCGATTATAACGGCAGTGGGAACGTCGGCGGCCGCGCGAGAGGGCCGGCCGCCGCGCGCCTACTCGTCGACGACCGGACGGCCGTCCACGGGGGCGGTCGACGCCGGGATCCCCATGGTGAGGCGCCGGCACTCGTCTTCCCAGATCCGATGGCAGCGCCCGTGAAAGCGAACGATCCGACCATCGGGGAATCGGTAGGCGACCTGGGCGCCGTGCGTGTCGCACGCGGCGCACGTCACCACGCCGATCGACGTGTCGAACTTGATGTGTCCCGTTGGGGAGGTCGGCTTCCCCGGCGCCGTCAGTGGCGGGATGATGCGCGGCAAGGTGCCGGCCGCCATGCGCTGACGGATCTGCTGTATCACGTTCTCTCGGTCCATCTTCGCCTCACCTCCGTATGGCTCAGGACGAGACGGCCACGGTCGTCATCCCCGTGGCTCGCACGACGCCGGCGCTGGCGCGGCGGGACTCGCCGCGCACCGGCTTCGTCTGCCCTTCGAAGACCGCGCTCTCTTCGATGATGAGGGCAGGCGTCTCCAGATCCCCGCGGACGCGGGCCTGCTCGCGCAGCTCGATGCGCTCGGTGGCGACGATGCTGCCGACGACCTCTCCTTCGATGATCACGATCGGGGCGCGAAGTCGCGCCTCGACGCGCCCGGCGCGCCCGATGCTGAGCGTGCCCGTCGCGTGGATTTCTCCCTTCACCTGGCCATTGATCACGACGCCGCCATTGAAGGAGCACGTGCCCTCGAGCCTGGAGCCTTCGCTGATGAGGGCCGTGGAGGCCTCTTCCGACACGGTCTGGTTGCGACGATTCCAGCGCATGCGTCCACCGCAGGCAAGGGCCGCGCCAGATCGGGGTGTGTCGTGAACCCGCGATTTTCCGATGCTCGCGTGTTGCCGGCCGCCGCGCGCGACGTGCGCGTTTGTCATGTCCGGTGACATCGGCCATGACAGCCCGACATTCGAAACCGCCGTGCCGCGTGTCACATCGCCGCGCCCCCCAACCGAACGCGTGTAGAGTCGCGGACTTCCGTTTGGCATAGCCTTTGAACCCCACACGCCGCCGGTCGCGCCCCTATCCGGCGTGGGCCGGATGCTGTTGGACAACGCAAGACATGACGGAGGCGTGAAGTGGACGAACGTCGCATGGTGGTGTCGCTGGTGGCCCATCGGGAGCGACTCGTACGCCGAACGCTGTCGTCGCCGGCCCACGCAATCGCAGCCGTGCACTCCAACCCGACGAAAGGAGTCCAGCAGTGCTGAACGACACAGAAGTCAAACGAATCATCGACGCGATCACGGAGTATCGCGAGCTCGTCCAGCAGTCCAGCGAGATGCGCGACCAGCTGGAATCGCTGCAGAAGCGGTGGTCCGCCCTCAAGGCGGAGCGCGACGGGCTGCGCACCAGCGTCGATGCCCTGCACCAGACGCTGGCCCAGATGAAGGTGGACTACCAGGCGGTCATGAAGCGGATGACGGATCTTTCCTCAACCGAGGACACGGTGCTGGACAACGTCAAGTTCCTGATCGACGAGCTCAGCTCCGTCCTCAAAAAACACGAGGGATAACGGTCATGCGTCTCACACGTTCGCCACAGCCTCCGCCGCCGGAATTCGCGGACGAGAGCCGCATCGCCGCCGAAGGGCAGAAGGACGGCGAGCGGAACATCCCGGAGATGGGTTCGTACACGCCCGCTCCGTTCGAGCAGGCGCTGATCGCGAATGGCGAACAAGCGGTGCAGCAGATCTACAAGGGCACCTCGGCGAAGATCGCCAAGCTCCGACCGGTTTCGGAGGCGTATCAGCGGCGGCTCAACGAGCTCGAGCGCCGCTGGCGCCCCGTCGCCGACGCCCACAAGGCGCGGTCGGCCGAGCTGGCGCGTGATGCCATGATCGTGTTTCCGCCGGTGTTCCACTGGATCCTGATCGCGTTCCTGGCGGTCGGCGAGTTCCCGTTGAACACCGTCGTCTTTCGCCTGTTCGGTGAAGCCGAATACATGACGTACGTGATGGCCTCGACGCTGGCCCTCATCATTCCGTTGATCGGTGTGTTCATCGGCGTCCACCTCCGGCACGCCATCCCGCGGCATATCGGCAATCTGTTGATCGGCATCACCACGCCGATCGTCGTGGCGGCGACGCTGTACGCGGTCAGCCTGCTCCGCAACACGTACATCACGTCGCAGATGGGGAGCGGCGCGCCGGTGGCGCCCGAGGGCAACCAGATGGCGCACGCGCTGTTCGCGCTCAACGCGCTGGTCTTCTTCGGGGCCACGGTCGCCTCGTACTTCGCCCACGATCCCGACGAGCGGCTCGACGGCCTCCATCACTCGCTCAAGGCGCTGGAACGCACCATGAGCCCGCTCCGCTCGAGGCTCTTCAAGGTCGCGACCGAGCTCAACGGTGAGATCGAGCAGGGCAAGAGCCACATCGAGGAGATCCGCGCGCTGACCAAGCAGCGCATACAGCTCTACCGGCAGAGCAACATTCGCCACCGCCGGCTGCTGCCTCCGCCGTCGTTCCGGAGGGACGCGGAGTTCCCGCCGCTCACATGGTGGCCGCCGGTCTCCATGAACAACAACCACCACGAGGTCAAGTGATGCGCCGTCAGCAGGCGGCGCGACTGCGACTCGCGTGGCTCCTGTGGCTCATGGCCCTGCCCGCGCTGGTGCTGGCCACGGGCTGCACGCGGTCGTCGCAGGCCGCCGCGGGTGGGCACGAGAGCACCGCCGTCGTCGTCTTCGTCGACTTCTCCGACAGCGTCGGAGGGATGGACCGCACGGGATTCAAGCGTGAGCTCGACAAGCTCGTCTTGCCGTGGCTCGAGCCCGGCGACAGCTTCCTCGTCGCACCCATCAACGACAAGACGCTCACCCAGTTCCGGCCGCTCGTGGAGGCGGAGCTGCCGCCCCGTCCCCAGTTCAACGGCTGGATGAACAACGTCATGAAGTTCAACCGGGAGTCGAAGGCGACCGACGCCAAGCTGACCGAGGTCAAAGGGATGCTCCGGACGCAGACCGCCGAGGCGCTGAACAAGGCCGCCCAGGCGCGCTACACGGACATCTTCAGCTCGCTGCTCCTGGCCGAGAAGCTGTTCAGCGCCGAATCACGCCGCAAGGTCCTCATCCTGATGTCGGACATGATCGAGGACTCTCCGCCCTACGCCTTCGACCGGATGACGTGGTCGCCGCAGACCACGGGCAAGATTCTCAAGGACCTGCAGGCGCGGGGAGCGGTCGCCGATCTGAGAGGTGTGTGCGTCTACGTGTCCGGCGTCAACGCCCCGACCGCGGAGATGGCCACGCACATCGCGCGCTTCTGGGAGGCGTACTTCTGGAAGGCCGGCGCGGACCTGCACCCGAGCCGCTACGCCCACGTCCTTCTGCACTGGCCGCCGCCGAGCACCTGCCGGCCGGCGGGCGAAGGCGGCTGGCCCTTCTCCAGCCGCGTCTAGCGTGGCGGGACCCGCCCGCGCTAGTTCGTGATCGCGTAGTAGCGCCAGCCGCCGTACAGCCGCCGACGCCAGAGCAGGATCAGCATGATCGGGGTGATCGGGCTCAACGCTGTTTCCATAGACGCCTCCGTCCGAAGTGAGGGCGGAGGGTACCTTCAGCGGGGGCGGTGTGCAAGCGATGGCTGAGGAGGGCGGCGAATCACCCGGGGTCGTCGCGCGCCGGCACTTTCACTGGGCGCTCGCCGCGGCAATGCTGCCCGTCATCGCGGTGCCGCTCGAATGGGCGGTCGCGCTTGCCGACCGTCGGTCGAGTACCAGGACGCCGGAGCACCGATGGTGGTCTCGCGGGCTGGTGGGTCTCGCTGTGGTCGACACGATCGTCGGTGGGCTCGTCATCGCCCTCGTCGCTTCGGGCGTTTGGGGGTGGCACACCCTGGGCGAACGGCCGCGTTCCAGCGACGCCGTACGAATCGGCGTGAGTATTGTGCCCAATCCCGAGAGGCCTGATGAAGTGCAGATCGCCAGCGTCGACCCCGATTCCCCGGCGCAGCGTGCCGGTCTTCGGCGTGGAGACGTCGTCATCTCTCTCGACGGAGACCCGATCCTCGACACCGACGACCTGTCCCGCAAGATCAGATCGGGGGCTGCGCGTGTGGCACGAACGCTTCGTCTTCGACGAGCTGGAGAAGAAATCGAGGTCGTCGTCACACCCGAACGACGGCCCGCGATTCGCAGGGCGGCAGCCGCGCAGTTCACTCCCACACCGATGGCGTCGTGCATCGCCGAGTTCACCGGCTATGTGGAGGCGCTCACTCGCTGGAGGGGCCTGTGGGCCGGGGCGTTCGTGATGGCCGCGCTCTGGCTCGCGATGCGTCGCATCCAACCCCGTACGCCGGCATTGTGGTCATGGGTGATGGCGGCCCTGGGCATCGAGGCGCTCGTCGGCGCCCTCGGCGCGTCGGCAGTGTGCGCCGCCTTGGGCGGGCGCGTGACCGAAGGGACGCTCGCGGTCCGGCTCGCTCAGTCTTCCATCCTCCTCGTGGTCAGCCTCATCGTCATGCGGCGGATGGCGCACGCCGGATTACTTGCCACCGGTGGCGAGCGCGTGCTCAGCGTGCCACGGGTTGTCCTGCTCGGATTCTTCTATCTCGCCATGGTCAATCTGCGCTTGATCGTCCTTATCAGCGCGTTCGAGACGTTCGCACGAGTGCGTATGCCTTCCGCCAGCGCCGCGGAAGCGATCGTGAGCCGTTTCGCCAGCGTTGGCTGGCAAGGACAAGTTCTCATTGCGCTGACCGTCGCCGTGCTCGCGCCGCTGGCGGAAGAGGTGCTCTTTCGCGGTGTGGTGCTTCCGCGGTTGCAGCTCTGGATGGGTGCTGCCGGCGCGATCGTCGCGACGTCGGCGGTCTTCGCCGCTCTGCACGAAGGCTTCGGAAGCGAGCCCTTCGGGGTCCGCGCGTCGGGCGTGTTCGTTCACGCGCTGGTTCTGGGTTGGGCGAGATTTCGTACCGGCGGCCTCGCGGCGCCGATCACCATCCACGTAATCATCAACGCACTGTCGCTGTTGGCGCACCGCTGACACACGCAAGGCGTTCGGTCTTGGCGGAACTCGTGTGGACGACGTCTGGCGGCCGGACACTCCGCGGAGCCCCGGCCGCCAGCCGCTTCAGCGCACGGTCTGCGTCAGCCGCACCTCACTTCACGATCTGACACGAGAAGCTCGCGGCGTCGGTCGTCTCGCCGGCGCCGTTGTAGACCCCTTCCTGCGGGAACGGGCAGAGCGGCCGCGTGAACGGAGTCGGAGAGGGCGTGGTCGGGGTGTGCGTGCCGATGATGCGGTCGGGCGCGACGCCCTGCTCGACCCACTGCGTGAGCGGCGTGAAGACGTCGAAGCTGGACGGCCCCGGGCCGCCGGCGCAGTGCCACATGCCCGGCACCATGAACAGCCGCGCGAAGTCGACCGTGCGCTTCTGCCCGGCCGCGTTGGTGCCGTCATTGCCCTTGTGTCGGCCGGGATGCGTCTCGCCCGTGACCCGGTTGTAATAAGCGATCGACGACATCGGCGTGACGAACGGGTCGGCGAAGCCGTGGTACATGATCAGCTTGCCGCCGCGCTGCTTGAACGCTTCGAGATCGGGATCCATGGCGTTGAGAGCCTGTTCGTAGTCGAGCCCGCTGCCCGCCGGCTTTGTGTTCGTGGCGATCACGTCGAGGTCATAGTCGAAATCGAGGAAGTTCCCGGTTGGGGTGAAGATCCCGATGCCGCTCACGAAGAACTCGTATGAGCTGCCGCCCGGGATTGGAATGCTCGGCTGGCCGGGCGCGGGGACGCGGCGCGGGCCGACGAGGACCTGGCGCCATGCGTTCTCGCTGCCGCGCACGAAGCCGGGATAGATCTGCTCACCCGTGCGCGGGTCGACGGGCCCCTGATAGATCAGCTTCACAGACTCGACCTGCGCCGGCGTCAGGCAGTTGGGCGCGTCACCGGCCGGGCACTGCAACCGCGCCGGGTCGAAGGCGCAGCGTCGTGGCTCGACGAGAAAACCGAGCGGCGCGTTGACCGGATCGCCGCACGCCTCCAGCACCTTCTGCGTGAGCAGATCGAGCTTCGCCTGCGGCAGATCGGTCTCGGCGCTCTTGATGTGGGACACGGCGCCGGTCCAGAGCTCGGCGATCATCAGGTGCGTCCAGTCGTGGCCCGGATCGCCGGCGATGATGCCGTCGAAGTCTTCGGGGAAGCGCTGGGCCTCCATCAGCCCGTGGTGGCCGCCCTGCGAGCAGCCGACGAAATACGAATACCGCGGGCGGCTGCCGTAGAACGCCCGGATCAGGTCCTTGGCCGCGAGCGTGCTGACGTGGAAGGCGCGATAGCCGAAGTCGTTGACCTTCTCCGGCTGCGCCGCGAACGTCCAGAGGCTGCCCTTGTGGCCGTTGTCGGTCGACATCGTCGCGTAGCCCATGCGCAGCGCGGTGGCCATCGGGCCGAAGCTGAACGCGCCGGCGGAGCCGCCGGAGCCTTCGCCGCGGAAGTTGCCGTTCCACGTCGTCGCCGGCATCCAGACCTCGACGCCGATCGCGGAGGTGCCGGTGGGCGCGAGCGTGGCCGCGACGCGACAGAACGCCGGTAGATTCATCAGCGTAGGCGGCGACCCGGGCACCGGCGTGAAGGTGCCGGCCGGCACGGACTGCGTCGTGATGGCGGTGGTCCCGGGCGGGAGAACCGACGCGAGGCTCTCGCACGGCATGGCCGCCGGAGCGGGCGTGGGCAGCAGGGCGACGGCGAGGAAGAGCGCGACGGACGCGATCGAGAACGTCGCACGGTGACGCATACAGACTCCTTCACCATTGAAGAGGCACTGCTCGATCGGAATCTGAAGGCCGCGCGCGCACCATACTCGACCGAGCGCTCCGGCATCAAGCGGATTCGCGCTTCGCGCTAGAATCGCGCGTGCCCGTCTTCTACGGCTGGTGGATGGTTGCCGCCGGCTTCGGCCTCGAGCTCTTGATCGGCGCGCTCATGTTCCACGCGTACGGTGCCTACGCCGTGCTGCTGCGCGAGGAGTTCGGCTGGAGCAAGACGCTGGTGTCGGCGGCCTTCGCCATGTCGCGCGCGGAGAGCGGCATCCTCGGCCCCGTCCAGGGCTGGCTCACGGACCGCTTCGGTCCGCGCGCGCTCATCCGCATCGGCATGTGCGTGTTCGGCGTCGGCTTCATGCTCTTCTCGCGCATCGACGGGCCGGTGGCGTTCTTCGCGACGTTCTTCATGATGGCGCTGGGCTCGAGCCTTGGCGGCTACCTGCCGATCAGCGTGGCGCTCGTCACCTGGTTCCGCCGGCGCCGCGCGCTGGCGCTGAGCATCAGCGGCATGGGGATGTCGATCGGCGGGCTGCTCACCCCGCTCGTCGCGCTCTCGCTCACCCGCCTCGGCTGGCGCTGGACGGCCCTGGCCTCGGGCATCCTCGTGCTCCTCGTCGCGCTGCCGCTGGCGCAGCTGATGCGCCACCCGCCGGAGACGTACGGCCTGCGCCCCGACGGCGGCGCGCCCGCGCGCGTGGAGGAGACGCGCCACTTCACGGCGCGCCAGGCCATGGCCACCCGCGCGTTCTGGCTCGTCTCGCTCGGCCACGCCGCCGCGCTCCTCGTCGTCTGCCGTCATGGTGCACATGGTCATCCACGTCACCGAGCGGCTCGGCTACTCGCTGCACCAGGCCGCCGGCGTCGTCGCGCTGCTCACGGTGATGCAGGCCACCGGGCAGCTCGCCGGCGGCTGGCTCGGCGACCGCTTCAGCAAGCGCTGGATCTGCGCCGGCTGCATGCTCGGCCACGCCGCCGCGCTGATCGTGCTGGCCTTCGCGAGCGCGTACTGGATGGTGCTGCTGTTCGCGGTGCTGCAGGGCCTCGCGTGGGGGATGCGCGGGCCGTTGATGGCGGCGATCCGCGCCGCTTACTTCGGCAGCGCCGCCTTCGGCAGCATCACGGGCTTCGCGTCGATGATCGTCATGTTCGGCATGATCCTGGGCCCGCTGATCGCCGGCGTGCTCGCGGATCGCACCGGATCCTACGTGCCCGGCTTCAGTGTCCTGGCGACGCTGGCCGCGGCGGGATCGATCGCGTTCGCGGCGGCGCGGCGGCCCGCCGCGCCGTGAGGGACATCACCGTCGACGGACGACGATTACGACGCCGTGAGCGCGCGCAGCCGGGCGATGAGGGCGCCCACCGCGTCTTCGGCCTGCGTGAGCAGGGTGATCGCATCGGCCTTGGACGCGACGTCGGCCGACACCAGGGCCTCCAGTCGATACTCCAGGCTCGAGATGGCCGCGCGCAGGCAGTCGTTCTCGGCGCGCAGATGCTCGGCGTCACGGGCGTACGCCGCCGCCTTGCGCTCGAGCTCCGCGTACGACGGCACGCGCTTCTGCGTGACCAGCGTCGGAAAGAGCGTGAGGTCGTCCCAGGCCTTCGCGGGACGCCGCCGGTCGCCGCTGCGCCGGTCGGGGTCTCGCGGCAGGGCGGCGTGCCGGCGCTCGCCGTGTCGGCGGTCGACGATGACCTCGATGCGCTCGTCGCCGTGCAGGCGCTCCCTGACCCGCTCGAGAATGTCGGGACGATTACGGGCGACGATGAACAAGTACCGTGTGGGCGGCGCTGTCTCGTTCTGCATGGGTGTCTCGTGATCAATATTACAATCTGCAAGGCCGCGATGCAGCCGCGGCTAGTAGGCCCGCGCCCCCATTGCGGCGCCTTTCTTCGCGCCCTCCCCGGCCCCGACGGCTCCCGGGCGCTGGAAGCTGGGCGTGTAGGGACCGGGCGCGATGGCCAGTCCGACCGTGCCGGCGTCCGGCTTCGGCGCCGGCGCGACGGTGACCTTGTGATGGGCGCAGCCGACCGGACCGAGCGCGACGAACGAGAGGATGAGCCCGAGCGCGGTCGTACGGGTCAGCATCATCGTCTCCTGCTCCTGCGATGCGATGCTCCTGTCGTCGTTATTATGCGGCAGGCCGTCACGACGCCGTCACGGCCGCGTCACCGAAGGGCGGGGCGCGCGGGCGGGGGGCTTGGTGTATAACCGAGACGGCCGAGAGGAGGACCCACCATGAGCACGCTGTCGCGCAGGCAATTCCTTCGGGCCTCGGGAGTCGTCGCCGCCGCCACGATGGCGCCCTCGGTGATGTCGTCGCGCCCGGCCGCCGCCGCCGACAAGGAGCTGATCCCGAAAAAGCTGCCCTTCCCGCCGAACGACGAGTTCGGCAGCTACGAGCCGACGCTCACGCCGGATGGGAACACGATCTACTTCGCGCGCTTCGCGGGCAGCGGAGACAAGCGCGTGCTCGGCACGACCACGGACATCTTCGTCACGCAGCGCATCCGCCAGAGCGGCGAATGGCCGGGGACGGGCGCGGACTGGACGCCGCCGGAGCGGCTGCCCGACACCGTCAACAGCGACTCCATCGATCAGGAGCCGCGGATCATGCCGGACGGCAAGACGCTCTACTTCATGAGCCGGCGGTCGGGCGGGCGCGGCGGCGCGGACATCTGGATGACGCAGAAGCAGCCCGACGGCCAGTGGAGCCAGGCGCAGAACGTCGGCCCGAACGTCAACTCCGAGCACGTCGACCACTGCTTCATGCCGCTCGGTCTGCCGGGCGAGGACGACACCTCGGTCTTCATCTCGCTGCGGCCCCGCGAAAACGGCGCGCCGTCCGCCTCCGACCTCTATACGAGCAGGTTCGACAACGGCGCCTGGCAGCCCGCGAAGCGCTACGAGAGCAAGCTGCTCGACTCGATCGGGTTCAAGTGCCGGCTCAACGCCGTGGCCCGCGACGGGCTCGTCCTCGGCGTCGTCTCCGTCCACGACTTTGGCAAGTTCCACCGCATGGTGTTCGTGCGGTACGACCCGGCGGCGAAGGAATGGAAGGGGCCGATCGTCGACGCGCCGTTCAACCAGCCGAACGTGGACGGCGCGTGCCCGATGTTCACGGCCGGCGGCGACAAGATGATCTGGTCGGCCGGCTACGACCGCGGACCCGGGCCGGTTTCCACCTCCGGGGGCACGGGCTCGACGTACGATCTGTTCTGGCTCAAGACCAGTGACGTGGTCGCCTATTACAAGGCGAAGGCGGGACTCGCCTAAGCGGACCTGGCGTGTCGGCTGGGCGCTCGCCGTGCTCGTCCTCACGGCGGGCGTCGCGACCGGACACGCCGTCCTGCAGCGTGCCGAGCCGCGCGTCGAGAGCCGCCTCACGCGCGCGCCCGACGAGGTGAAGCTCTACTTCACCGAGCGGCTCGAGCCGGCCTACAGCTCGGTGCGGGTCTTCAACGAGCGCGGCGAGCAGGTGGACCGGCGTGACAGCCGCGTCGATCGCGCCGACCCCGCTCTCCTGCGGGCGACGCTGCCGGCGTTGCCGCCGGGCACGTACAAGGTCCAGTGGCGGGTGCTCTCGATCGACGCGGACGTGACCGAGGGCGCCTTCACCTTCAGGATCGAATGAGGGCGCTGCACCTCGCCACGCTGTGGACTCACCTCGCCTCCTGCGCGCTGCTGATGGGCGCGTTCTCGATGGTGCTGCTGGCGGGCCGGCCGCGCGCGGCGACGGCGCGCCGCTGGGACGAGGGCGTCGTGCGCTGGGCCGGCTGGCTCGTGGTGGTCGCGCTCGGCTCGGGCATCGTCTGGCTGCTCGCGCGCACGGCGGTCTTCGAAGACCGTCCGCACGCCGCGCTCGAGCCCAGCGCGGTGTGGCACGCGGTGCTGGACACGTGGCCGGGCCTCGTGTGGCTGGCGCGGCACGGGCTGCTGGTCGTCCTCGGCGTGTTCCTCGCCATCGGCGCCGACGTTGCGAAGCGGCGCAACTGGCTCGCCGCCCGCGGCGAGGCGCTGCTGCTCGCCTCGCTGGCGCTGGCGCTCGTCAGCGCCTCCAGTCACGCCGCCGCGATCTCACCCGGCGCCGCGCAGGCCGTGGCCGCCGACGTCATCCATGTGCTCGGGACCGGCGTCTGGCTCGGCGGCCTGCTGGCGCTCGCGCTGTTGCTCCGCGCGACCAGCGGCGACGCCGGCATCGCCGGCCGTCCCTATGCCGTGCGGGCGGCGCGCCGCTTCTCGCGCGCCGCCCTGATCGCGATGCTCGTCCTGATCGCCTCGGGCGTGATGAACGCGCTCGCGCAGGTCGAGAGCTTCGCCGCCCTGATGGGCACGGCGCACGGCCGCCTGCTGCTCGCCAAGCTCGCCGTCCTCGTGCCGATCCTCGCCCTCGCCGTCGTCAACCGCACGCGCATCCTGCCCGCGATGCCGGCCCCGGACGCGATGCGGCGCCTCGCCGTCTTCGTCGCGCTCGAAGCCGCCCTCGCCCTGATTCTGGTCGGGCTGGCCGCCACGATGACGCTGACGACGCCCGCACGCCACGCCCAGCCCGTGTGGCCGTTGCCGTTCCGGCTGTCGCTCGACGTCGTGCTCGACGTGCCGCAGACGAGGTGGCAGGTCATGCTCGGCGGCCAGCTCGTCGTGGTGGGCGTCGTCGCGTTGCTCGTGTCGCTGCTCATCCGTCGCCGGCGGACGCCGGTGCGGGTCGGCGCGCTCGCGCTCGTGGTGCTCGGCGTCGGCGTCGGCCTGGAGCCGCTCGTGGTGGACGCGTATCCCACCTCGTACCGGCGCCCGCTCGTGACCTATCACGCGGCCTCGATCGCGTCGGGCATGGCGGTCTACCGCGAGCATTGCGCGGGCTGCCACGGCACCACGGGCGCCGGCGGGTCGCTGACCGATCTCCGCTCGTCGGCCATCGCGCGCCGTCACGCGGGCGAGATCTTCTGGCTGCTCAGCCACGGCGTCGCCGGCATGCCGCGCTTCGACGACCGTCTCGGCGAAGCGCAGCGCTGGGACGTGATCAACCTCATCCGGGCGCTCGGCGCGGCCGAGACCGCGAAGACCCTCGGATGGCAGGTCGAGCCCGGCCGCGCCTGGCTCGTCGCGCCCGACTTCAGCGTCACGGTCGGGCCGCTGGCGCCGACCGCGCTGCGCGACCACCGCGGCCGGCGGATGGTCCTGCTCGTGCTCTACTCGCTGCCCGGCTCCCGCGCGCGCCTCAACGAGCTGGCGCGGATGTACGAGGTGCTGTGGGTCACGGGCGTCGAGGTCATCGCCGTGCCCACGCACGCCCCGCGCGACGCGATCGCCGAGCTCGGCGCGTCGCCGCCCGTCCTGTTTCCCGTGGTGACCGACGGCGCCGCCGACATCGTCACCACGTACCGGATGTTCGCCCCGGGCCCGCACGCCGAGCTGCTGATCGACCGCCAGGGCTACATCCGCGCGATCTGGGACGACGGCACCGGCGCGGTCCTGGCTCAGGTGGAGAAGCTCAACGCGGAGAAGAGCCCGCCGCCCTTTCCCGACGATCACGTGCACTGACGCACACGCGGAGGAGACCCGGATGATGCCCGTCTGGCAGGTGGTGCTGGTGCTCAACGTCGTCTTCGCCGTCGGCCTCGGCCTCGGCTATGCCGGCTGGGGCCGCCGCGTCGCGGCGCTCGATCGCGACGTCGACGCCGCCCGCGCGCAGGTGGAGCGCCTCGAGCGCGAGCGCCAGGCGTGCGCCGCCGGCGCGCGGGCCGGCGAGCAGCAGTGGGAGGGCCGCGGCGTCGTGCGCGCGGCCTACCCGCAGCTGCTGATCATCACGCACGAGGAGATCCGCGGCCTCCTGCCCGCGCGGACCACCAGCTTCCGCGCGGCGTCGCCGACGCTGCGCGAGACGGTCCGCGTGGGCGATCCGGTGCGTTTCGCGCTGCGGGGCACCGTGCTCGACGACGCCGCGGTGGTCGCGATCGCGCGGTGGTGAGACGGCTACTTGAAGCGAACGGACTCGATGACGCGCTCGGCCTGCGGCCGGTACTTGCCGAAGTGGTGCAGCGAGGTGCCGTCGTAGACGATGACGTGCAGGCGCTCGCTCACGACGGCGCCGGCCGCCAGCGCCTTGCGCTCGACGCCGTCGCGCGTCACGTAGGCGACGTCGAACCGGAAGCCCGGCGCGCCGCCGAACGGCGCCGGCCGCACGTTCGTGGGCGTGACGCGCGGGCCGAACAGACTCGTGGCCACGAACTCCGCGGTCTCGGTCAGCGTCAGGGTCGCGCGGAAGCGCGGGCGCTGCTCCTCGTTGGCGCCGCCCGTCACCATCGGCTCGCCGTCGGCGATGCCCTTGAAGAAGCGCAGGCTCTCCAGCGCGTAGCCGTCGATCGTCCACGACTCGATCTTGCCGATCGAGGTCGTCGTCCACGCCACGCCGGGCTCGACGCTGTAATACTGGTCGATCGGCCGCGGGCGGGGCTCGACGAGCGTGTAGGTCGCCGTCGCGCACGCGGTGAGCGTGACCCCGAGCGCGATGACCGCCGGCACGCGCATGAGCGCTCGCATCACCGGTCCAGGTCCGCGATCTGCGCTTTGATCATCTCGCGGTCCTCCGCGGCGGGGTGCCGCTCCAGATAGCGGGCGAGCTCCGCGCGCGCGGCGGCGCGATCGCCCGACCAGACCAGCACGAAGCCGAGGCCGCGATGCGTCTCGGCGGGCGCGTCGTCGAACTCCAGCGCCTTGCGGTAGGCCTCGATCGCCTTGGTGACGTCGTCCTTGTCGCCGCGAAGGCGGTACATCTCGCCGCGGAAGAAGTGAACCTCGCCGAGCCGCCCGCCGTCGTCGGCGAGATTGCGCAGGAGCACCTCCGTGGCGGCGAACTCGCGGCGATGGATCTCGTCGCGCAGCAGCACCGGGCGCAGCGGCGCGAGGCGCTGCACGTAGTCCTCGCGGCCGACCCGCGTCTCGCCCGCGGTGGCCGCCGCCGTGCTCGCCAGCGTGCGGAGCCGCTCGACGCGCTCCTCGGTCGGCGGGTGCGTGGCGAAGAAGATCATCGGACGCGACTTGCCGCTGGCCCCGCGCTCGGCCATCAGCCGCTGCCACGCGCGCGGCGCCTCGCGCGGATCGTACCCGGCGCGAACCATGAGGTCGAAGCCGACCTCGTCCGCCTCGCGCTCGGCATCGCGCGAGAACGCGTAGACGCTGCCCAGCGTCGCCAGCTGGGCGCCCAGCTGCGCGGG
>Ga0134075_10000295_pt1 | contig 14664 bp, 16 predicted proteins | sample 15_taG_18_FD_119775 | JGI IMG/M metagenome (GOLD analysis project Ga0134075, IMG submission 119775) | Grasslands soil microbial communities from the Angelo Coastal Reserve, California, USA - 15_D_Rain_40cm_5_09212015 | ecosystem: Environmental > Terrestrial > Soil > Grasslands ... | reverse complement strand
TATCGCATCTACTATCGCGTCTAGAATCAATTTGCGCCCTCAACATCGAGGGCTACTCTGCCTTCGGATCAGACTTCGAGCTCGGAAGCGCCTTGTAGAGCTGGCCCCTAGTCTCCTTCGCTCCCTTGGTCTTACTCGACTGAGCTCTCTCTATCAACGCCTTCAGGACAGGTATCTCCTTCAGACCCGAGAAGAGCACGCTTGAAATCAGTTCACGCGCGTAGGGCGACGGGTAGTCTCCACCTCTGATCTCCGCACCGCCGGTCGCCTCCTCCAACCATTGCTTTGCTCTGTCCATCCCTTCCTTGTTCATTTCGTTTGGATTGCCTGCGACGACCACGAGTGCCTTCGATGATGATTTGATATCGCAGTCACAGGACAGGCGTCCTGCGGCCGCACCCTGGATGAGTGACAAGATCCTGTTTGCGGGGTCCAGCTGTTCGAAGGTGCCCTTCTTCCCCCCGAGTGCTCGCTTACCTGTGTCTTTCAGCACCTCGCTCCACGACTTTACCCATCCGCTGTACCCGAATGATGCGAAGCCCTGAATGCTGTTGATGATGTCTGAAGCGTCAATCACTTTTCCTCCGACATGCTCTGGCGAGGCTTCTTCTCCCGCGGCGAAGAGGACCTGCAGCGACCTTACTATCTCCAGATTCATCTGGTCGTAGCTGCGCTTTACCGTCACGCCGTCCCTCTGCCAGATATTATTGTCGAAGAGAAGTATACCATCGGCTGACTCTGTCAGGGCTCTCAGGCTCCTGGCCGCATTTCCGGCGTAGAGAGACCCCTCCGACTGACTCGGTAAGACTCCGAGGGCGTAGACGGGCTCCTTATAGACTTCCTTCAGCATCTGACAAATTACAGGCGACGCTCCCGCCCCGGTACCACCGCCAAGTCCAAGGAAGATAAGAAACGCATCGACCCTGTGTGTAGATCGTTCGCCAACGGCCCGCCTTATGTTCCTCTTATCATCCTCGGCTACCTTGGACCCCATCTCCGGGTTACCTCCCGCTCCGTGCCCTTTCACAAGAGTATGACCGAGGAGAATCCTGTCCTTCCTGGGGACCGATGAGAGGCCGAGAAGGTCCGCCTTCGCAGCGTTGATTGCTAACGTCAGGGGCAACACGTCCTTGTGGCCGCCCCAGATGTTGTTGTAGACGAATGCATCGAGTATTCTTCCTCCCGCCTGACCAACTCCGATCGCGCCGATTCTCATTTTTCTTACCCTGTTACCTAGGTATGCAGTTGTTGGTGTAGGATATATACCGTTTATGAACGCCTAATCCATAAATCGGAGGTCTGCCATCAACTTTACGTACCATCCCCCTCTTCCAGCAGCCACACCTGTCACTGGGCCATGAACGCGAGGAGGACTGGGCCTGTCGGCAGCGCTTGAAGCTTACAACATCAACTCTTGCAATCAACTTCCAATTGCCACATCCATGACCTTTAGCAGCATTACCTCGAACCCTGCCGTCTGTTCTTGGCCTGGCGGGGGTGTGACGCCCGGCTTGCGCCGTCATGTCTTATGGCACGAGTACAAGTGCGAGTTCGGTTACTCTGAATTGGAGCTGCTTATAGAAATGCCAGACGAGGTCGTGAGAAAGAGGCCCTGGGTTCTTCTTTTTGGGTTGTTTCTCTTAGTTTTCGCCTTCCTCTTAGTACCAAGATACGTTTGTTACCTGGGACTTATCCAGCGGGCGGTTCCTGTGGGTCGGTCCCAGTTCAGCTCTATCTTCTGCCGTTTGTACCTGGTGGGGTCTTCGTCTTCGCCTCTACTTACGACCTCAGAACACCTCGAATTAAGGAGGCTGTGGAAAACGATAAGTAGAAACGTGATTCTCACGAAACCTTAAGAACAGAATACACGTCCTGCGTCACAAGCCACTAGGTGCAGTCTTCGAGTCTGGTTGGAATTTTTACCGTGCCACATAATACGTTCTGAATATGAAAAGCCCACTCTTTGCACCACTTTTGTGGTGGGGCCGGTGAGATTTGAACTCACGATCGCCTGCGCTCTATCCAAGGTTTGGTCCCCAGGTTCACCGCCGAAATGCTCAGGTATCCTAGACCAAACTAGACTACGGCCCCACGGAAGACATGTCTAAACCTGACTCGGTTAAAGTTTAGTCAAGTTCAGTCTCAGCTCCTCTAACAAGTGCGAGTAACTCACGTCACTCTTCGTCTCCTTGTACTCCCGAAGCGCCGCCAGAACGACCTCCCGTTTCTTCACCCCGACCAGCCGCCTCGCGAGAGCAGACATCTTGCCACCGATCAGGATGTACTGCGCAGCGGTGGTCACGTTCTTGGGTGTTCGGTTTAGGCTGGCCGATTCGAAATCGATGATGTAGGGGAATCCGTTGACCACGACGATGTGCTTTCTGAGATTGCTGAGCTGACCATGGTCGAGCCCCATTATGTCGAGTTTCCTGCACTGATTCAGAATGCGATGCAAGATCTCTCGCGCCATCGCTCTCCTATTGGGCCCCTTCAGCGACTTGAACCAAGCGTGGAGCTCAATGTAATCAATGTACTCTAAGAGCAGCAAGTCCTTGGTGTGACTCACCGCTCTGGCGCCGATTCCGATCCTGTTCGCGAGCCGGGTCAAATCGAACTCCTCCTTCATGCCGGGCCTGTTCGCATCCGTCCGTCGAATCTTCAACGCGAGTACCTCCTCGCCTACCTCCGACCTCACGACCACGCTAACGGTGCCAATGCCGAGAATTCCCAGGCTTCCTATCTTCGACTTTCCCTCGAAAATCAAGCGACTGACTCCGAGTTTCTCGAGTTGGGAGACTCGACTTCGAGCGGCTGGCAGGGATACCTTCGGGTAGGTGAGGACCCGGATGTACGGTGTTCGAATGAGAGCACTAACCGGGACTCGTTCCGAGAGTGTCTGATACAATATCGTCCAGCCCCGCCGAAAGCCATCCTTTCCTCTTCGCCGCCCGCAGGAGGGGTCGACCCTCGAGGACCTTCCCATTCTTCGCGATCGCCCTGCTTATCGTGGGGGAACCACCCATCTTGGCGATTTCGCCCCTCACCATTCGCCTCAAGAAGTCACTCAGGCGGACTTCGTCCCTGTTCTGGAGGATTTGCAGCTGTCCCGCCTCCCCCACCCAGACGAGTTTGGCTCTCTTCGAGTTCTTCGCCAAGAACTCGTTCGCCTCTCTCTCCATTACGACACTCGGACCCAGTCTCTTCTCGATGGCCGACAGCTCCCGGACCTCTGGTAGAATCAGGAAGACGCTCTGCCTCCTGTCATCGGAGGCGATCGCAGTCCTGGCAAGGGCGAAACCCGCCCTCTTGATGTGCCCCGAAAGATGCTTCATCGTTCGCTTCAGCTCACCCCAGAGGATGTCCTCACTCGACTCACGGTGAGTGAAGGTTATGCCGATGACGTGCGCCTGAAGGTTGGGGCGCCTCTTGCCGCTCTTGCCGAGAAAGAACTGAAGGGTCGGACGCTTGAGGTACGCACGTGCTGCGAGGACAAGGCGCGCGACGTTCTCGTTGGAGATCGCCTTCCCCAGGTCTCTCCTCTCATCGACAGGGTCGGGCAGAGTCAATAGGCGATCCGGAGCCACGGCTTTCAGATGGGTGAAGTGTTTGAGAACATCTACGAAACTGCCGTGCTCCAGGACCAGGACCTCGCAGGCGTACCCGCTGAAGCCTTCCTTCTCTATCTCCGCTCCGTAGACACCGACCCCTTTCATGAACTTCTTCAAGAGCCTGACATCCAGCTTCTGAGCCTCGCTCAGCCTTGCCTTGACGAGCTCTACGTGGAAGGGGGACCTGTCCGCGGCGCTCTTCCATTGGCCAGCCTGGACGTCGTAGCAGGGCACGATGTTCACGACTACTCCCTCCACGCGTGCCTCTGTGTAGGGATGCTGTGCGTATTTCTTCCCCCGCGGGTAACCTTTCGTGGCCTCGAGACCGACCTTCAGCCCCGCCTCTTCGAAGTGCGCTTCGTCAATATCGGGCGAAAGCTTCACGAAGATGTCGATGTCCGCCTCCCCCGGAAGCCAGGTCCCCTTCGCAAAGGACCCGCCGAGGACCACATCCCTAGTCTCAGGGAAGCGGGCGGCGGCGAGCCTCGTCTTCGCCGCGACTCTCTCTACGGTCTCGGCGAGTCTCTTCGCCTCCTCGACGGTCGGCGTGCAGAGCTCTCTCGCCCCCTTCGGAATCGCGTCCGTCGTGGTCGTCATCTCAATGGGTAGACTCCGACGTCAGCGTAGACCGGTCCTCTCGGCGTCAACTCACTCGACTTGAGCTTGAGATGAGTCAGTTCCACACTGCCAAATTTGCGAGTCGCGTTGAGCTGAAGGAACGAGACGAGCGCCTCCCTCTTCGCGGCCGACCTGACCCGAGCGAGGGTGATGTGGGGCTCAAAGGGACGACTGTCCTCTTCCCCGATTCCTCGCAGCTCAGCGATGACCCTCTCCGCCATCGGAACGATTTTCCCCCTGTCAGCCTGAGCCACGCCTGCCCAGATTACGTTCGGATGGACGGGGGACGGAAAGGCGCCCACCCCCTCGAGGGTCACCGCCGCACGACCCAACTCGAGCGACTTCAACCTCTTGTCGGCCTCCCTCGCCTGCCACTCGGAGATCTCGCCGAGGAACTTCACCGTGAAGTGAAGGTTCTCCCGACTGACGACCTTCAGGTCCGCCTGCGTCTTCCTGAGCTCCTCCTGAACCGAAACCATCGCCGTGATCACGCTCTCTCGAGGAACCTCGAGTGCCACAAAGGCTCGCAACTTATCGGCCTACCGTCTTCGAGATAATTAAGCTCGAGCGTCTCTGCTTTAATATCGTACAGTTTCGCTGAGGAGGCGAAGATGCAAATCGTCGCGATTACCGGGATGCCGGGAGCCGGCAAGTCAACCGCCGCCAAGGCGCTCGAGAATATCGGGATGAAGCGAGTGGTGATGGGTGACGTGATCAGGGAGGAGACGAAGCGGAGGGGGCTCGCCGTCGACGAGAAGAACACGGGCGAGGTGATGAGAGATTTGAGAAAGATCTACGGGGAGGGGGCGGTGGCGGAACTCTGCCTCAAGTCGATTGGGAAGGCGAAGCCGGACCTACTCGTCGTCGATGGAATCAGGTCTCTCGCGGAGGTCGAGACGTTCGGGAGGGCGGGAACGGTGCTCCTCCTCGCGATTCACGCCTCCAGGGAGAGGAGGTATTCCCTTCTCAAGGAGAGGGGGCGAAGTGATGACCCGATCACGTACGAGACGTTTCTCAAACGGGACGAGCGAGAACTAGATGTCGGGATCGGGAGGGCGATAGCCCTCGCGGATGAAGTGATATCGAACGAGCACATCACCCCCGACGCTCTCTCCAAGATGGCCGTGAGGACGGCGAAGAGTTGGATTGAGACCGCGGGGAGGTGAGTTCTCCGTGAGCCTGGAGCTTCGGGCTAGCTTATCGCGGTCCGAAGACCCCGAGAAGGTGCTGAAGGCTATGAAGAATCTCCTCGGCGAGGGCGAGTGTCGGGTGGTGAACGAGACGGGCACGATCACAGTCAGCTCGAATAGCAGAAGATGTCTCGAGAGGATACGCGAACAGCTGAGAGACAGGAGGGTGAGGAGCGCGGCGAGAAGGCTCTTCCTGACGAGAAGCGAAGGGGGGAGCGTATCGATAATGCTGAACAGGCAGGCGGCCACCAAGGGCATAGTCGCCCTCTGCAATCGTGAGGACGAGTCTCCCCTCGGCCCTATCTACCTGAAGCTCGAATCCGACCACCTTGGAACCCTGATGGACTGGTTGACGGCCTACGAAGTCTGGTAGGGGACCTCCAACTTCAGTCCGTCCCGGGCGGCGAGGGTGTTGGGAAAGACGGAGCGGGCCTCCCTGAGGAGCCTCCCGACGTTTCTGTATCTCGCGCTGAAGTGTGTCAGGACGAGCTGACCAACCCCCGCCTCTTTTGCGAGGAGGGCGGCCTCGCGGGCGGTGCTGTGCTTTCTATCGAAGGCCTTCTCCTCGTCCTTAGAGGAGAAGGTTGAATCGAAGACCAGGAGGTCGCAGCGGGCGAAGAACCTGGTGAGGGTCTTCGACGGTCTGGTGTCTCCGGAGTACCCCACTTTTCTTCCGGGTCTGGGAGGGTCCGTGACTTCTCGCGGGTTGACGGTCCGCCCTTTCAGGGTGACCTTCCTTCCGTGCTGCAGTCTCGCCCAGAGCTTCCCTTCGGGGATCCCCAACGCCTTCGCCCTCTCGGGGTGGAAGACACCGGGCCTCTCGAACTCCTCGAGGAGGTATGAGTAAGCTTCAACGGAGTGGATGGCTCGGGCTGCCCTGACCCTGTAATCCCTCCCCCTGTAGACAGTCCCCACTCGCGAGGGGTTGAACCTGACCTGAAAGGTGAGCCCGATGTGGAGCGTCTCGGCTGTTGTCTTCAGCCATCTCGAGAGTGCGGAGGGGGCGACAATCGTAACTTCGCGCGTTCGCTGGGCGAGGCTCATCGTCTGAAGGAGACCCAGAAGCCCCGTCACGTGGTCGCCGTGAAGGTGACTTATCAGTATCACTGCCTCTCTGTTCAACCCCGAACCGATTCGGAAGAGTTGTCGCTGGGCGCCCTCCCCGCAGTCCATCATCACGAACTCCCCGTTTCTTCGGATCACGATAGAGGGGAGACCTCTGCTCCGAGTAGGAGTCGCGGAGCTGGTCCCGAGGAAGATGACTTCGAGCCTGACCAATCTTAGAGCCTCCTCAGGACCGTAATCGTTCGAGTCAGGTTCCGATGCACGTAGAGATGGTGCTCGCCCTCCACCCGGAACGTGTCACCGGGAGTGACACGGCTACTTCGAGGGTGCATTACGACCGCGATTCTCCCCCGATGGAGGAGAGCGGCACCGGCCTTGAGCAGACCGTCGATGATCACTCCCAATTCCTCCCCCATCCTGCTCGAAGCTCTCCCGTACGGAACATCAGTAGCGATCGCATCGACCCTCGTCAAGGGTAAAGACATGCTGTCCGCCCGAATCATCCCGAGCCACGGCTGACAGTATTTTTGCGCATTGGCGAGTGCTCCCCTCGCCATCTTCCAGCTGATATCGACTCCCACCGGAAGCGCTCCCACGATCGATGCCTCGAGAAGGATGCTTCCCGTCCCCGCGAATGGGTCCACAAGGGTCTCTCCCTCCTTCACTCCCGCGATATTCACGAGAGCCCTGGAGAGCTTCGGGAAGATAGCGGAGGGGTGGAAGAACGCGCGAGACCTTGGCCTCCGCCCCGCCCACCCCTGGTTCATGATTCCCGGCTTGGAGAGCAAGAGATAGGTCCTCCCTTTCCTCCTCCCCTCGATTACGGACAACTCGTACTCGGGATCTTCCAGCTTCACCTTGCCGTGCAGCTGGTTCAAGATTTTGGTCTCCACCGAAGAACGGTCCGCCCTCGCCTCGCCGAGCCTGAAATGCCTCAGTCTGTAGCTGGCCCTCTCGACCTCTCGGCGGGTTTCTCGGTCGAGCACCCCGTCGGGGATGAGCGTCCCGACGCGCTTGGCAAAGGCAATGCGTCGTGCGATGATATCGGGGTTGGTTTCCGTCTCGGCGCGGACGATTCTCGGCTCGAGGAGGGAGACCTTGGCGTCTTCGTCGTAGGTCTTCACGACGGCGCGCGCCTCGGCTTCCGGAAGCGAGGTCTCTTCCCCGGAGAGGAGGATCACGGTGTTATTCCGTGACTGTCTTGAGGTGCTCCGCAATCGCCTCGCTGACATCGACTTTACTGACCTCGCTGGGGACAGTATTCGTGCCCACGACCTCTCTTATCCCCGCGGACTCGAGTTTCTCCATCGCGTCGCCCACCAGCAACGGATGGGAGCAGACGGCGATGACCCTGGCGGCGCCGGCCTCGCGGAGGACTATCCCCGCGGCCCTGACCGTCCCACCCGTGCTGATTATGTCGTCGACTACGAGGACGTCCCTCCCCTTCACCTCCAGCTTCGACGATTCGACCTTGACCTGCCCCGTGACTCTGTCCCTCTTCTTGGAGAGCTGGACGAACATCGCCTGGAGGAGGGACGCGAAGGCTTCAGACCTTTTGGAACCGCCGAAGTCTGGGGCGACCACGACGGGCTGGTTCAGCTTGAAGTTCTTCTTCACGTAGCTGACCAAGCTCGGGATCGCCGAAACGCTGTAGACAGGCATCGCGAAGAGTGAGAGACCCTCGGCGGAGTGAATGTCGACGGTCGTCAGGCGCGAGACGCCTCCTGAGCGGAGGAGATGGGAGACGACGCCGAGGCTCACCACCTCCCCTGCGACGAACTCCTTATCCTGTCTCGCGTAGGCCAGGTAGGGAACGACCGCGTGGACCTTCGCCCCTTCCTGGCTGAGGCGATGGGAGGCGAGAAGCAGCTGGAAGAGGTTGTGGTCGGGGGGAGGGTAGGTCGATTGGACAATCAGGACTGTCTTTCCAGAAACTTTCTCCTCGAATCGGAGTCGTGTCTCCCCATCCGGGAAGACCTTGACCTCGCAAGGGAGGAGTGGCAGGCTGAGTCTCCTCGCGATAGCTTCTCCCAGCTCCTTCGACGCGGGGCCGGGGAGGACGACCTTCTCAGCCACACCTTCTCGAGTGGCTTCCATGCAGACGGTATATAACGAGTCGCGGTTTGATCATCAAACACAGCAAAGGTTAAGGAAAGGTGGGTTCTGACAGACTTGAGCTTGGATCAGTATTGCCCAGAATGTGGCGGTCTCCTACTCTTCGACTCTACAACCAAGAGGTACGGGTGCAAGAGCTGCGGACTCTTTCTGACGAGGGAGCAGCTCTCGGATATCCGGTATAAGATGAAGACGCCCCAGGAAGACGTGAGAAGGAAGAAGCAGCGAGAGCAGTCAGACTACCTCGAGTGGTGGCTCAGCGGGAAGAAGGAAGGGTAACCTAAAGCGGGTTACCGTGTGATCTGACTAGTGGCAATTGTTGCCGGGCTCAACGCGGACTGTCCAGGTATCGCTGAACGACCTTCTTCGTGTTGTCGGTCGCGAAGACGCTTCGAACTTCGGTGGGCGAGAACCACTTGTACTCTTCCGACTCGCTGTTTAGCTTCACCTTTCCTCCCTGGGGGGATGCGAGGTAACTGACCAGTACGAAGTGGTACATCACCCTCCCCTTACCGTCATAGTGGATGTCGTCCGAAATGTCCAGAAGTCCCTCGAGTCTAACCTCGAGCCCAACCTCCTCCTTCAACTCCCTCCTGGTGGCGTCTTCGACTCTCTCCCCCACCTTGACCACCCCGCCAGGGAGAGCCCACCTCCCCTTGTTCGGCTCGTTGTTTCGCTTTACGAGAAGGACGCTGTCGCCCTTGCAAATGAGGGCTCCAGCCCCTACCATGGGGAACAAAGGATACTCTCGTTTCCGGGCCATTCACAGTTGGGAGAAGCACATCGGTTTTAAGCGTTCAAAGGGGATTCAGGGCTGGATGAGGGTCGAGGTCCTTACGGTCGGGAGGGAGCTGCTCATTGGAAAGACGGTCAACACGAACGCCCACTGGATCGGGGGGAGGCTTGCCCGGATGGGGACGAGGCTGTCCCGTATCACGACCGTCGATGACGACCTCCGGGAAATCTCCTCCTCCGTGCGGGAATCGCTCCGCCGCAAACCTGAGTTCATGGTCGTCGTGGGGGGGCTGGGGCCAACCCCGGACGACATGACTCTCGCGGGGATCGCGAAGGGGCTGCACAGGAGGCTGGCACTCAACGGGGAAGCCCTAAGGATGGTCAGGGACCACTACGTCGAGATGGGAAGGGGCGACCTGAAGCTCACCTCGGCGAGGAGGAAGATGGCGCGACTCCCCCTGGGGGCGACCCCGCTCAAGAACACGGTGGGGACGGCGCCTGGAGTCCGCCTCGAGGCGAGAGGGACGATAATTTTCGCACTCCCGGGAGTTCCGAGGGAGATGAAGAGCGTATTCAGACGCTCGCCTGAAGGAGAGATCCGGCAAAGGTTGGGGAGACTTCACACGAGGACCGTGATTCTGAAACTGGAAAGAATCTTCGAATCGACTCTGGCGCCAATCCTGAAGCGTACGATGAAGAGGTATCCGAACGTCTACATCAAGTCGCACCCAAAGGGGGTCGAGGAAGGTGTCTCTAAGATAGAATTGGATGTCGTGGTCGTCTCGAAGAGGAGGGCTGATTCGACGAAGATTTCTGAAATGATTGCCTCGGAACTCAAGAGAGAGGTCGCAAGGGCGGGCGGGACGGTTCTCTCGACCCGATGAGTGAGGTGCGGGTTAGAATGGTAGTCCTGAGAATTCAACGGGCATCTTACGACCCGAGCGTCGCCTCCGAGAAGTGGGCGAGGCAAAAGAGCACCACCCTCGACCGAAGTCAGGCGCCGGAATATCCGCGCCCCCTGGTTCTCGCCTGGCCCGGTCAGACCGCTTTCGATTTGTGGCGCAATCGCTCCCCTCCTCTTCGCCTCCGTCATCGTCGTTGCGGGCTCCCTAAGGCCAGCGTATTCACACATCTCTCAATTCATGAGCGATCTCGGTTATGGGCCGAATGCCATCTTGCAGAACCTGAATTTCATCCTCACGGGAATGCTGGTCGCTGCCTTCTCCTACGGACTCCACAGGAGTCCTCCGGGCTCCCGTAAGGGTCCCGCATTCGTGACTGCCTTCGGGATTGGTTTGATAGGTGCAGGAGTCTTTCCTGGCGACCCTGCGAATCCGTTCGTCCAGAGCTTGCACTTTCTGTTTGCTACGGTGCTGGAAATCTCCGGCGTGTTGGCTCCTCTCTTCGTCTACGCCAGATTGAAGAAAAATCTGGGGTGAAGAAACGAAAAACAAAGCGCACAGTCACGAAGTCCGTCGCGAAGGCGCTGTAGGTAGACCTGCCGCCCACCGCCACGCAGTGGTAGGCGACTCCCCTTTCTGGCAGCGGAATCCTTGCTATGAAGAACTAGAAGCAGGAGTTAATAACGACCACCCTGACTATTGATATTCGATTAGCGGGCCGGGTGGGATTTGAACCCACGACCTCTGTGAGTCCGAGACTCTCTACAGCTTTCCTCGGCAGAGGATAGGAGGATCGGCGTTCGGCTCTGCCGCGCTGTCCATACTCCGCTCTCCTCGATCTGCGCTACCGGCCCATTCAGTCCTGAGGCGGGTTGGAGGCTTGTATTTTACCTATCATGATTCAACAGGCGGAAGCTGATTTCAAGGAGCTGCTTGTTATTCCTGAACCTCGTTCCTTCGAGCTGGATTTCTCCGATCTCAGAAGTGTTCTCGACGTGCTTCTCCCTGCAACAGTTCACGTTCCAGTCGGGTATCCTCACAATCCTCAGCAACGAAACCTCCTTCGGCACCGGGAACATGTCGTAAATCGCGTCTCCAAAGTGCTTCTCGGCCTCTTCCCTCTCCATCTCGAACTCGAGAACCTCAGCTCCCTCCCTGATCACCGCGTTCGCTTCCTCCTCGATCATCCTCAACTCCTCCCCGGTCGGCTTCCTCTCAGCCTGCACCGTCAGCCTCCCGCGTTCGCCGCTCACGAATACCGACGCAGTCCACTCCGTCCCGAGAACTCTCTGCACCGCCCCCTTTAGCACATGTAGTGCGGAATGAGTGCGGAGGTCCGCATCGCTCATTCGCTCACACTTTCATTGACTGGAAGAATGAACGCCTTCGCTACATTCGAATTATCTTGTAAAGGTCGTTCGCCCTTATCGTCATTCCGAATCTCTCCTCCCTCGCTTTCATGTATCGATACGTCTTCATGAGGAGGTTGGCGTGCCTTATCGGATTGAACCTGTTCTCTATCTTCAGCTTGACCAGCCGGTAGATTTCATAGAAGATACTGAAGTGGTCCAGAACGCGGTCCCTGTACTTCTGAAGGTCAGGCAGAGTCTCGCAAAGAATCTCAGCGCACTCAAGGCTTGGGATGATTCCTTCCCCGAGTATCGGAAATATGGTTCCTATCGACTCCCCGACCCCTACCACCTTGCCCTGGTAGAAGGGCTCGCAGAGCCGAGGGGGGGTGAACCTGATGGGCCTCCCGATCTTCTTTATGATCTCGCCCGGGTGGTTCCTGTTGTACTCGTCGGCGAATTCCAGGTGCTTCCTAAAGAAGTCCCCGGCGCCCACGTATCCGTTTCCCTTCTCTAGCGGGAAGTACCACAGGTAACCGCTATCGTGTCTAAACGGCTTGATGTAGAAATCATCTGTAGGAGGGCTCGGGTTGTACCTGACCTTGTATTCGATGCAGGGGATGAAGAAGTCTTGGCTTAACTTTGGCAGGAAAGCTCTGTGATTACCCGTTGCGTCTACGACCAGGTCATAACCGTCATTGAGGATACTATCCGGGGTCGCCTTCACTCCGAAGTGCGCTCTCTGTCCCTTGACGAGGTCGAGCTCCAGTTGATGCTTGTCGAATGTGACCAGCCCCTTCAGGGGGATCTCAAGCATTTCTTCCCCCAGGTCGACGCGCATGTACTTCCCGTCGTGGAGGATGTACTGTTCGAAACTAATCCCAAGCGGGGAGAGAATCTTCCCGAGCTCGTGCCTGGAGGTTCCCCAGGCGCACACAGCATTGAACCGGTCGAACGGTTGCCTTTCGTAGCCATCGACCTCGTGCTGCTCGCTCAGCCTATTCAGGAGGTACGAGCCCGCGACTCCGAGCCCGACGACCGCAATCTTCAACTCCCTTTTTGCCAAGAGGTCAATGGTTTAACCTTTCCCCCCTCTCTCACCGACACCGGCCAGCTCCTCTGTCTGACGGAAAAATAAGCGGTGTAGGCCGCGACGTAGGCGTACACTAGTATCCAGAAGAGAGTGACCTGCGCCCCAGGGCTCTCTGCGAGGATAACTCCCCAGCTGGCGGCAACGTCCAGCAAGACCAGACCAACGAAAGCGAAGTACGGAAGCAAGAGTGCCATGACGTTTTCACGGTACTTTTGAGTACACGCCCAAGCCGTACCGGCTGCCGTGCCCAAGAAGAGTCCCCCGAGTCCTCTCATCACTGTGCTCGACACTCTCCACGGCCAGAAGCTGAAGGCGAGTGAAGGAAGGAAGAACATGTTCAGGCCGAAAAAGGTGACGATCACCGCGTGTCCGAGGAAGGCGCGTCTCAGTCCTCTGGGGATCCGGTCAAGCGGACCCGTCGCCTTCCCGGTTCTTCTCACGAAGAGGAGAAACCCAGTCAACGCCATAGCCAGTAAGAATGCGGACAGAAGCCAGCTCCCAAGGGACGGTTGAAGGCCAGGTGCAATTGTTCCAGCAATAGCAACCATCAGGAAGATTGGCCAAGTCGTAACCAAGACTGCGCTATTCGAGATCCCCCTCCTATCCCTCAAGGCGAGAATAGCAGCGATCGCCAGGGCCAAGAACATTGAGCCGAACATTCGAGATGCGAGCGGTTTGATTGCATAGGGCCAGAACGCCGTCGTAGTCTCTGGTATTACGTACATGATCATACCCAAGGGAAGGCAGACGACCTCCTCTAAGTAGAAGAAGAACTCAGCCGCCCTTTTCGTCACGCGTGTATCCGTCTCGCTTGCCATCTCGTCTTTCAAAGGGTAGGCTCCATGCTGAACCGCTTCCCTGCCGTGCCGCAGGTCTCCGGGCAATTAAACCAGTCAGCCCATGGGATCCGCTTTATTAGTAGCTGACCCCGCAGAATTCATTGAAGATACGGCAGAGTTTATACACACGAAACGGGCCTCATCTCCACGCACTCGACGCGGCGCTTAGCTGGTATTCTGCTAAGATGGTAAGCGCCAGCCACGCCCTGAAGAGATATCCATTTCGCCCTTTGCCAGGCGACAGCTAAGCAAATCGACCTTACAACGCCAGCTCGAGCGCCACCGATTAATTGACAGTATACCACTTTCTCCTCTGGGCGCATCTCGAAGCACTCGACTTCATGCTCGTTGGGTATCCTGTTGAGGAGGTACGCCCCTGCCACCCCCGCCCGACGACGGCTATCCTCAAACTATTGTAATCCCTCGGAATCTACTATACATATCTATCGCATCGCTCGCTGTTTCAACAATCGACCTGACCCTTGGGCGCTGCCGATGTAAACTTAATACACCAATCATACCAAGTGTACTCAATGTCCAAAGTCGTCAAGGTCTCCGAAGACACCCATTCCAAGCTCACCGGCATGGCGAAGTGGGGCGAGCCCCTCGACCAGGTGATTCAGAGGCTTGCGACGCAGAAGGGGCTCGAGGATGTGATAGCCGGGACGAGCTCAATTTGTTTCATCGACGGAATCGAGGGAAGGCTCCTGTATCGGGGGTACGACATCAGGGACCTCGCCGCCCACTCGACCTACGAGGAGACCGCGTACCTCCTCATGAACGGGAAGCTGCCCACGGAGAACGAGCTGCAACAGTTTTCGCGGAACATCTCCGCAAAGCGTCCCGTTCCCCCCAGGATAATCTCGATTCTACAGGAGCTCCCCAAGAACTGCGATGCGATGGACGCGCTCAGGGTCTGCGTCGCCGCTCTGGGAGTTTTCGACGACCCGATGTACTCTCTTCAAGAGAAGGCCTCATCGATCGCCGCCAGGATAGGAACGGTCGTCGCGGCTATCCACAGGCACAAGCACGACTGGACCCCCATCCCCCCGAAGGACGACCTCAGCTATGCCGCCAACTTCCTCTACATGGTCACGGGGAAGGAGCCCTCCGAGTCGGACACACGGCTGATGAATGTCTTCTTCATCCT
>Ga0134075_10000289_pt1 | contig 14764 bp, 15 predicted proteins | sample 15_taG_18_FD_119775 | JGI IMG/M metagenome (GOLD analysis project Ga0134075, IMG submission 119775) | Grasslands soil microbial communities from the Angelo Coastal Reserve, California, USA - 15_D_Rain_40cm_5_09212015 | ecosystem: Environmental > Terrestrial > Soil > Grasslands ... | reverse complement strand
GGCGACGTCCAGCGCCTCCGCTTCGTTCTTGAGCGGCAGCTCGCTGCCGGGCACGACCGGGACCCCCGCCTGTTTGGCGATGACCCGCGCCTGCGCCTTGTCGCCCATCAGGCGGATGGCCTCGGGACTCGGCCCGATGAACGTGAGCCCGGACGCGCGGCAGATGTCGGCGAACGTCGGGTTCTCGGCGAGAAAGCCGTACCCGGGGTGGATCGCCTCGCTGTCGGTCACCACCGCCGCCGAAATGACGGACGGCATGTTCAGATAGCTCGCGCGTGCGGCGTCGGGGCCGATGCAGATCGACTCGTCGGCCAGCCGCACGGGCAGCGACTGCGCGTCCGCCGTCGAGTGCGCGATGACGGTGCGGATGCCCATCTCGCGGCACGTGCGCATGATCCGCAGCGCGATCTCGCCGCGGTTGGCGATCAGGATCTTGTGAAACACGCGCCTACTTAGGCTGGAATGCCGAGGGCACCCGCGCCCACTGGTAGATGCCCTTCGCAGGGCTGTAGAGCGTCCAACGCTCCGGGTAGATGTACCCGAGCGTCGTCTCGGTGACGACGTACCCCGGAAGCTCGGCGTACTGGGTGGCCCACGGCTCTCCCGCGGCCTCCATGTACTGGTTGTAGACGACGATCGGGACGGCCTGAGGAGGCACGTAGATCTGCCGGACCGGGACGCCCAATCCGCCCGTCCCCGAGACGCCGGCGTTGAGCAGCATCGGATGCGCGTTGTTCAACTGATTCGGCTCGTTGGTGAACGGAAGGCTCGGCCGTGTGGTCGCCGGCGTTCCCGGCGGCGAGCCCGGAGGCGGCGGCACCGTGATCGTGACCGGAACGTTTGGATTCACGACGCCGACCTGCGCCCACGTCGGGGTGGCCGCGACGACGATCAGCGAGACAGCGAGCAGCGTGCGCTTCATGGTCAACCCCCAGCCGACGTCGTCATTGCGATTCCAGCTCCGCCAACCGCCAGCCCCACACGCGCGGTGTCGCGTCGCCACTCACCGTGGCGGCTCGAGAAGGAAGAGCGGCTGCCCGTACTCCACGGGCTGGCCGTTCTCGACGAGGATCTTCACGATGCGCCCCGCCGCCTTCGACTCGATCTCGTTCATCAGCTTCATCGCCTCGATGATGCAGAGGATCTGGCCCTCCTTCACCACGTCGCCCTCGCGGACGAATGGATCGGCGGTCGGCGCCGACGCGCGGTAGAAGGTGCCGACCATCGGCGCCTCGACGGTGATCGCCGCCGGCGCCGCGACGTCGGCCACGACGGCAGGCTCGACGGTCGTGGCCGGCGCGCTCGCGATCGGCGCGGGAACGGCGTGCACGACGGGGGTCGCCGGCGTGCCGGCGCGCTGGACACGCAGCCGGGTGCCCGCCGACTCGACTTCGATCTCGGATAGGCCGAGCTCGGTCGCCACCGCGGCCAGACGCCGCGTCAGCTCGATGAGCCGATCGTCGTCGCCGCCGGGCGACGCGGGCGCGGCGCCGCGCGGGGCCATCAGCCGGCCGCCGCCACGCGCCCGAGGTACTCGCCGGTGCGCGTGTCGACCTTCACGACGTCCCCCTCGCTCAGGAAGAGCGGCACCTGCACGACGGCGCCGGTCTCGAGGGTGGCGGGCTTGGTGCCGCCCTGTGCGGTGTCGCCGCGGACGCCCGGGTCCGTCCGCGCGATCGCCAGCTCGACGAAGTTCGGCAGCTCGACCGTCGTCGGCGCGCCGTCGATGTAGAGCACGTCCACCTCGGTGTTCTCCTTGAGGTACTCGCGCGCGTCGCCGACCTCGTCGGCGGACATCGAGACCTGTTCGTAGGTCTCCATGTCCATGAAGTGGTAGCGGTCGTCCTTGTAGAGGAACTGCATGTGCTTTTCGTCGTACTCGACGAGCTCGACCTTCTCGCCCGAGCGGAACGTGTTGTCGATCACCTTGCCCAGGCGCATGTGCTTGAGCTTGGTACGCACGAACGCGCCGCCCTTGCCCGGCTTGACGTGCTGGAAATCGACGATGGCGTACGGCTGCCCGTCGAAGACGATCCGCAAGCCTTTCTTGAACTCGGCCGTCGAGACCTGCATGGGACGTTCTCAGCCTTTCCGTCGCGAGCGGGCGCGCAGCGCGGCCTCGAGCCGCTCCCGCGCGCCGGCACTGTCAGGATCCTTTCGCAAGAGCCGTGTGAATACGACCGACGCCTCGTCGGCCAACCCCTGATCGAGGCAGAGCGTGCCGAAGGCTTCGGTGACGAACGTGTCGTCTCCCAGCAGTCGCGCCACTCCCGAGTCACCGACCGACGCCCCCGCCCTCAGCAGGCCGACCAGGGCGCGCGACTCCCGATCACCAGGGTCGAGGGCCGCCGCCCGCTCGAGGTCCTGGACCGCGTCGTCGATGCGTCCGAGCCGGCGATGCACCTCCGCGGCGAGCCGATGACATTGTACGTCTTTCGGGCTGACGCGGAGAATGGTCTCGATCTCGGTCAGGGCGCCGGTGAAGTCCTGCCGGGCCAGAAGCGCTTTGGCCAGGATGAGGCGGGCGGTCGCGTAATGCGGATGGCGGATCAGACCGTCACGGCAGACCGAGATCGCGTCGTCCACCCGCCCGGCCTTGCGATAGAGATCCGCGAGCAGGGCGAATCCGAGCGACGCCGGATCCTTGGCCAGCCGCTCCTCGTATCGCCGGATCGCGGCGGCCAGCGCCAAGTCTTGAGGGGACGCCGCCGCGCCCGTCGGCTCGTCCATCATCGCGCGTCCCCGGCGATCGAGGTCAGCGCCGCGCGGACGTCCGTCGGCGACACGTCGTAGACGACCCGGAACGCGCCGATCGCCGGCGCCAGCACGAACGGCACGCGGCCGTCGCGGGCCTTCTTGTCGTGCGTGATGGCGGCGAGCACCGCGTCGGGATCCACGGCCGCGCCGCGGATGGGCAGTCCGAGCGCGTGCAGCAGCCTCTCCTGCCGCCGTGCCGTGGTCGCGTCGGCGACGCCCAGGCGCTCGGCCAGCCGCGCCTCGGCGAGCATGCCGAGCGAGACGGCCTCGCCGTGAGTCCACGTCTCGAACCGCGTGGCCGCCTCCAGCGCGTGGCCGATCGTGTGGCCGTAGTTCAGCGCGAAGCGCCACTCGCCCTTCTCCTCGGGGTCGCGCTGGATGACCGCGGCCTTGAGCCGGCACGAACCGCCGATGATCCGCGTGAGCGTCGGCAGGTCGCGCGCGGCCAGCGCGCTCACCGAGCGCTCCACGTCGTCGAAATAGGCGGCGTCGAGCACCATCCCGTGCTTGACGATCTCGGCCAGGCCCGAGCGAAAGTCGCGCTCCGACAGCGTGAGCACGACCGCGGGATCGACGACGACGAGGCGCGGCTGATAGAACGCGCCGATGAGGTTCTTGGCCTTGGGATGGTCGATCGCGGTCTTGCCGCCGATCGAGGAGTCGACCTGGCCGAGCACCGTCGTCGGCAGCGGCACGAAGTTCGCGCCGCGCATGTAGGTCGCTGCCACGAAGCCTGCGAGGTCGCCGACGGCGCCGCCGCCGAGGGCGAGCACGGTGGACGTGCGGTCGGCGCCGGCCGCGAGCAGCCGGTCCCAGCAATGCTCGGCCACCACGAGCGTCTTGGCCGCCTCGCCCTCGGGCACCTCGAGCACCGTGACCGAGAGCCCGGCGGCCTCGAGGCCGGCCACGACCGCGGCACCGTGCAGCTTGAGAATGCCGGCGTCGGTCACGACCACGGCGCGCGAGCCGAGGCGCAGCTCGCGCAGGCGCGCGCCCACGCCGGCCAGCGCGCCGGGCTCGACGACGATGGAGTAGGACCGGCTGCCGAGATCGACGGGAATGACCATCGGGCTTCGATGATAGCGCCACGCGGGCGCTACCAGCTCTTGAGAGTGTCCAGGTAGGCGCGGTGGTTGTGACGGATCTCGTCGATGCCGTCGCCGCCGAACTTCTCGAGGAACGCGTCGGCCAGCACGATCGCCATCATGGCCTCGCCCACGATCCCCGCGGCGGGCACGGCGCAGACGTCGCTGCGCTCCACGACCGCCTCCACCGCCTCCTTGGTGGCGAGGTCCACGGACTTCAGCGGCGTGCGGAGGGTCGACAGCGGCTTCATGGCCGCGCGCACCACGACGGGCTGGCCGTTGGTCACGCCGCCCTCGAGGCCGCCTGCGTTGTTGGTCGAGCGCCTGAAGCCGTGGGCGGCGTCGAACAGGATCTCGTCGTGCACCCCCGAGCCCGGGCGCCGCGCCGCCTCGAAGCCCAGGCCGAATTCGCAGCCCTTGATGGCCTGGATCGAGCTGAACGCCTGCGCGAGGCGGCCGTCCAGGCGGCGGTCCCACTGCACGTAGGAGCCGAGCCCGACCGGGCAGCCGAGCGCGACGACCTCGAAGACGCCGCCGAGCGTATCGCCCTTGGCCTTGGCGTCGTCGATGGCCGTGATCATCGCCGCCTCGGCCGCCGGATCGGCGCAGCGGACCTCGGATGCCTCCGCGCGGCGCGCCAGCTCGTCCCAGGGGATGTCGAGCTCGCCGATGCGCGCTCCTCCGATCTCGGTGACGTGGCTGAGGATCGTGATCCCGAACTCCGCGAGCAGCCGCTTGGCCACGCCCGCCACGGCGACGCGCGCGGTGGTCTCGCGGGCGCTGGAGCGCTCCAGGACGTTGCGGATGTCGCGGTGGCCGTACTTCATCGCTCCCGCGAGGTCGGCGTGGCCCGGCCGCGGACGCGTGACTTCCTTCGTCGCCGCGCCGGCCTCGGGCACGGCCACGCCCATCGTCGCCTTCCAGTTCTCCCAGTCGCGGTTGGCGATGCTGAGCGTGATCGGAGAGCCCAGGGTGGCGCCCCACCGGACGCCGGACAGGATGTGGACCTGGTCGCGCTCGATCTTCATGCGCCCGCCGCGCCCGTACCCGCGCTGGCGCCGGGCCAGGTCGCCGTTGATGTCGGCTTCGGTCAGCGGCAGGCCGGCCGGGACGCCGTCGATAACCGCCGTGAGCGCCTCACCGTGGGACTCTCCCGCGGTGAGGAAGCGGAAGACTCCCCCCATGGCCCGATAGATTACCGCGAGGTGGCGCCGTCCGTAAGCCCCGCGCGCGGCGCGTCGCGCCGCACGATGCTCGGCGTGACGAAGATGACCAGCTCCCGATTCGGCACCGTCTGCGTCAGCTTCGTTTTGAACAGCCAGCCGATGACCGGAATATCGCCGAAGACCGGGACCTTCCGCATGGTCTCCGTGTCGGTGCGCTGCGTGATGCCGCCGACGACCAGCGTGTCGCCTTCCCTGACGAGGACCTCCGTCTCGGTCCGTCGCTTGTTGATCGTCGGAACGAGCGCGCCGCCACCGAGGTTCACGAGGTCGCCCGCGGAGTTGTCGTCGACCTGGAGCTTCATCTTGATCCGGGTCACGTTGTTCTGCTCGTACACGACGGTCGGCGTCACGTCCAGCCGCAGCGCCGCTTCCTTGAACTGGATCTGCGTGCCCGCAGAGCTGACGGTCGCATAGGGGATCTCGCTGCCGAGCACGATGGACGCCTTGGCGTTCTCGACGGTGACGATCTCCGGCTTGGACAGCGAGCGTGACTTCGTCTGGTTTTCCAGCGCCTGCAGGGCGAGGTTCAAGTTGAAGTTCGTGCCGATGATGCCGAACGAGATGCCGCCCGTGGGCAGGTTCGACGGCAGCAGGTTCACGGCGTTGCCGCCGAGGGGAAGGCCGGTCAGGAAGCTGACGGGAAGCAGGGCCGAGAGCGGGAAGTTCGGGTTGACCAGAGGGCTGGTGATGGGAACGATCGGACTCGGAAACAACGCGTCCGGCGTGAGCACGCCGGTTCCCGTGCTGATGACGTCTCCCGCCTGGCGGGTGACCTGGGCGGTTCCGCTCCGGGAGAGCGGGGCGTAGCCCTGACCCACCAGGATGTTCGAGCCGTCGCGACGTGCCCCGCCGCCGCCCCATTGCACGCCGATCTCGAAGAGGTCCGTGCGGTTGATCTCGTTCAGCCGCGCCTCGATCTTGACCTGTGGCAGCGGGATGTCGAGGGCCTCGCGGATGAGCTTCTTGATCCGCTCGAGGTCGTTGGCGTAGTGACGAACGAAGATCGAGTTCGTGGGCTTGTGCGCGCGGATCGTGATGCCCTTGGCCAGCACGTCGGCCGACGAGGCCGGCGCGACCGCCGGCGTGGGAGCCGCGCCGGGGCCGAACACGGACGAGAACGGCGGCGCGGGAATCGGCGAGATCGTCGGCGCGGCGACGGGCAGGGAGCCGCCCTCCGGGATGCCGAGGATGCCGGACAATGTCTTGGCCAGCTCCTCGGGGTCCGCATAGGCGAGCCGGATCGTCTCTTCCTTCAGCGGGCCGCGCGCAGCCGCCTCGGCGGCCGCGGCCTCGGCGGCCAGCATCTTGCCGCGCGCCTCCGCCTCCTTGAGCTGCGCCTCGGCCACCTTGGTGCGCACTTCGGCCTCGGCCTTGAGCTTGGCCTCCTCCACGCGCGCCTTCGCCTCGCGCTCCTTGGCCAGTTGGTCGGCGGTCACGATGCGGATGACGTTGTCGCGCTCGGTCTTCACCAGCGCACGCGCTTCCATGATCGTGTCGAGCGCAAGGTCCCAGGCGACGTTGCGGAGCGAGATCGACATCTTGCCCTTGACGTCGTCGCCGATGACGATGTTGCGCCCGCTCTCGGCGGCCAGGATGCGGAGCAGGTTCACCACGTCGGCGTCCTTGAAGTCGAGCGAGATCAGACGCTGGCCTTCGGCGGGCGCCCGCACGGCGGGCGCCGGCTTCGGGGTCTGCGGCGCGGGCGCCGCCGGCGCGGGCTGAGCCGGGGGAGGGGTCTGAGCCGCGGGAGCGGCCGGCGCCGCCGGAGCGGTCTCTGTCGCGGGCTCGGCCGGCGCGGGCGCCGGTGACGGACGCGGCGGAGCCTGAGCCACGCGCACCTGCGGCGCGGGCTTGACGACAGGACTTCTGACCGCGGCCTTCGGCTCGGGGCTGTCAGCACGCCGGTCCGTCGCGCCGGCTACCGTCGTCGACGCCGGCGTGTCCGCCGGGGCTTTCGCCTGCGGGGACGTCGGGATCACGATGGTCAGGCCGCCATCGTCCTCGCGGATCGCGTAGCCGACCTTGCGATCGAGCTGCATGACGATGCGCGCCACGCCCTTCTTGTACTGGCCGCCGCGGATCTGCTGCAGCGGCGACACCGCGACGTTGAACGGCGTCCTGCGCCACGCGTAATCCGTGTCCTCGAAGTCGATCACCAGGCGGGTCGGCGATTCGATGAGATCGGCCTGATACTTGGCCGGCGCCGACGTCTTCACGAACACGGTGACCGCGTCGGGTTGCGTCGCGACGGTGATGTCGCTGAGCTTGGCCGTGGCTGCCGCCCGCTGCGCCGTCGCCTGGCTGGCGACGGCGAGAAGGACCATCAGCACGAGAACCACAACGCGCCGTGTAGTCATGTCTAGTTGGCCGCCAATCGTAGGACGACACGCTGCGCGGGGGCGCCGGCCCTCGGAGCCACCGCGAACACCACGTTGTCGGCGCCGATCTCCATCAACCGGCCGTCGCCCAGCGTGTCGCCAGGTTTGAGGATGTAACCGATGCCTTCCTGGGTCTCGACCAGCGCGAGCGTCGAGCGGGGACCACGGACGATTCCGGTAAGCTTCGTCGTCGCCACGGACAGCCCGCCCAAGGACGTCGAAAGCTGGACCTCGACGAAGGGATCCTTGCGGCCCTTGTCGGCGTACTGCGGCGCGTTACCGCCGGGAATCGCCGGCGCGGCCGGCACGAGCGGCGCGCCGGGCTGCGCAGCCGCACCAGGTTGCGCGGGCGCACCAGGTTGCGCGGGCGCACCGGGCTGGGCGGGCGCACCGGGCTGGGCGGGCGCACCAGGCTGGGCGGGCACGCCGGGCTGCGCGGGTTGGCCGGGCCGCACGGCAGCGACTGGGGCCGGCCCTGCGGGCGCCGGGATCGGCGCGGCCGCTGGCGTCGGCGACCCGCCGCACGCGGTGAGCACGGCGCACACACCGAGCGCCACGAGCGCGACCGACGACTTCACGAGCGGACGTCCTTGCTCGGCAATGCGGCCGCCGGCTTCGGCGCCGCCGGGGCGCCGGGCTTCCCCTGCGCCGGCGCGTCGCGATACATGTACGTCGCAAGAGTCAGCTCGGCGCGCAGCGCGCTGCGGCTCTTCGTCAGCCCGATGAGCTTCATCTCGGCGACCTTGACCACGCGGTCCAGCCCCGCGACCCGCTCGAAGAACTGGCCCAGTTGGTGGTAGCCGCCTTCAGCGGTGACCGTGATCGGAATCTCGGCCACGTAGTCCCTGGGCTTGGGCTCGCGCGGCTGGAACAGCGATACGCCGAGGCCGGAAGCCTGGGCGGCCTCGTTGACCGCCCTGTAGAGGCCCGGCGTTTCTTTCTCTGTGGGCAGCTTGGCCTTGAGCAAATCGAGCTTGGCCTGCAGCTCGGCCATCTCGCGGCGGAAGCGGGCCAGCTCGGCCACCTGCACGCGCGCCACCGTGAGCTCGCTCGCGAGCTGCTGGCGCCGGCCTTCGAGGACCGTGACCTCGGCCTGCACGGGCGAGAGCAGCAGGAACCATCCGAGGACCGCGATCCCGACGAGGCCGAGGACACCGAAAATGACCTTCGGCATCTTCGGGCCGTCGATGAAGTTCTGGATGAACGGCGGCAGGACCATGGCCATGGCTACGCCTCGAACCGGCAGCTGACCTCGAAGTTCACCATGATCGGACTCTTGGTCAGGTCCTGCCGCGACACGAGGATGTCGACGTCCTTGAACTTTCCCGATTGTCTGAGGTTGCTCATGAACTCCGACACGGCGCGGGTCGAATAGGCGATGCCGACGATCTTGAGCGAGGCGCCCTTGTCTTCGAACGAGGTGATCCAGAGGTCGCGCGGCACCGTGTCGACGAAGGCGTCGAGCAGCACGACGGGCCGTCCCTGTCCCTGGAGCAGCTCCTCGATGACCTTCACGCGGTTGCGAACGTCGGCGAGCTGCGCCTTCACGTTGGCGCCCTGGCCCAACAGCGCCTTGAGCGTGTCGATCTCTTTCGCCGTGCGATCGTTCTCCGCGATGAGCCGCGACTTCTCGGACATCAGACTCCACCACGAGTAGCCGACCGCGAGGACGGCGACGACGTAGATGACGCCGAAGAGGAGACCGAGCCCGATGGGCAGGCTCGGCAACGCGAAGCCCGAGAAGCTCGGACCGTGGCGCCGGCGCGTCTCGACGGGCGCGAGATTGATCTTGATCACTTCGACTGCTCCTTGTCTCCGGACCGCCGCAGACCGAGGCCGACGGCAACGGCCAGGGCCGGGGCCATCGCGGCGGCCTCCTCGGCGTACGCGGACGCGACTTCGATCCGCTCGAAGGGCCGTGCGAGCTCGACGGGGATGCCCCAGTTCGATGCGAGGTACTCGTTCAGGCCGGGCAGCTGCGCGCAGCCGCCGGCGAGCACGATCTTGCCGATGCGCTCGGACTCCGCCGTCGACGCGAAGTAGTCGAACGTTCGCTGGACCTCGAGCGACAGCTCACGCGAGATCGCCTCGAGCGGCGGCACCAGCGTCTCCCACTTGACGCCGACGTCCTTGCCGATCTTGGCGTCCTCCGCCTGCTGAAAGGGGATGCTGAGCCGCTGCGAGATCGCCTGCGTGTAATTGTTGCCGCCGAACGGGATGTCACGCGCGAAGATCGTCGCGCCGCCCCGGACGACGTTCGTCTTCATGATCGCGGCGCCGATGTCGATCAGCGCCACCGCCTCGTCGGCCTCGCGCGGAAAGTTGAGCTCCCACTGATTGCCCAGCGCGAAGCCGTCCACGTCGACGATCAACGGGTTGAAGCCCGCCTGGTCGACGACCGCCATGTACTCGTTGACTTTCGATTTCTTCACCGCGACGAGGATGACGTCCATCTGGCCGCCCGAGCGGCCGAGCGTGTGATGGTCGATGAAGACCTCGTCGATCGCGAACGGAATGTGGTGCTCCGCCTCGAGCATCACGACGTCGTGGACTTCCTTCGCGGGCACCTCGGGAATCTGGACCTTCTTGATGATCAGCTCGCGTCCGCAGACGGCGATCGCGGCTTGGGAGCTCTCGATCCCCGCCTTGACCACCGCCTCCTTGATCGCATCGGCCACGGTCTGGCTGTCCCGGATCGAGCCGTCGGCGATGGTGTCGGCCGGCAGACCGACCGAGGCCATCCCGGTGACCCGGGGCGTCCCCCCGCCCTTCAGCTGCACGACCTTGACGGCGCTGGTGCCAATGTCCAGGCCGAAGGTGTCGGAGCTCTTGCGCAGCCGCTGCAGGATGTTCAACACGTCATTTCCCCTGTTGAGTCAGTAGTATAGGTGTATCTGAGGTCATGACCAATCGTTTTACACATACTATCGCTGGGGGTCGATGTTCTGGAAGAGGCCCCATATATGGCGTCGTCTTCGCTAGATCTCGCGCCAGTTGGTGATCGAACTCAGCGCGCGCATCCCCTGCGCCATGGCCACGTTCTGGGCACTGGACCGGATGGATAGGCGACCGGGGGCGCCCCCGGTCGTGAACTCCACCGCCCCTCGGGCGCCTTCGGGGCTCGACTCGGACGCGACCGCCGCGCCGCGGATTGCCGTGCGGCCGGCGCCCGTGAAGGTCATCGCCGTGGCCCGGCCGGCCACGATGACCAGTCCGTCCCACTCGAGGTCCCCCGAGGTCGTCAGGTCGCCGTCCTGGACGACCAGGATGCCCGCGCCCTTCAGGCCGCCGTCAAGCATCAGGGGGCCCCGGACGAACACGAGCCTGGGCTCCTGACGTGAACCGAGGTTGACGGTCGCGCTCATGCCGCAACCGTTGCCCAGAGTGGGCGCGTTGGTGGTCGCCGACGCCCCGCCGGTGACGACGAGTCGACACGCCGGCGTGCTCTGCAGCACGGTCGTCGCCGGGTTCCTCGCGACCACGCCCACGAACTCGTCCATGCGGGCCGCCGTCAGAGACGAGTCGGCGGCGATCGCGTCGCGTCCCGTCGTGTAGGGGCCCGCGGGATCCGTCCGATTCCTGCCCTTGATGGCGTCCTGGGCGGCCGGCGACGTGAGCGCCGATTCGATCGGCCCCTGCGCGCCGGGCCGGACCGCGATGCCGTATTTCGGCGTGTTCGACGTCACCGTCCAGCTCGACGGCGCGTCGCAGCTCGTCCCTCCCGAGCAGCGATAATCGCGGCCGTCGATGTCGAGCGTGGCGGCATCGACCACCGTGATCGGCGACGGCCCTGGAATGTTGATCGCGCCGGCGAGCGCCGGCAGCGCGGCGCGCTGGACGACGACCTCGATCGTCTTGGTGACGCCGTTGAACGTGCCGATAGATCGCACGATGACCGTCTTGTTGTCGTCCACGGTCGGCGAGGTGTCCATGGCGGGCCGTGTGGTCGCGCTCAGCCCAGTGAGCGGTGTGTCTGCCGCGCCGTTGTCGTTGCGGAGGCTCACGCTGAACGTGCCCGCACCGGCGACGCCGATCGCCGTGTTCGTGAGCCCGGCCAGAGCCACCCACGGCCGCACCGTGGTCGCGCCGGCGAGCAGGTCGCTCCAGCCGCCGGAGGCGTCGGCGCTCGCGACGAGCACGTTGAAGCCGCGCTCGATTCCCGCCTCGGCGAGATGGCGGGCGCGCGACGCATCGGCGAGGTTGCGCGAGATCTGCGGCTCGAGCGTGCTGACAGCGAGATAGGCGGCGAGCAGTCCACCCAGCACGAGGAGCACCAGCAGCGTGAGAACCAGCGCGACGCCGCGCTCGTCATACGACGCGCGCACGCGTCGCCGCGGCGCCGGCATCACGCGCGCGGCCCCAGCACGGTCACGACGTCGATCGCGCGTGACTGGTCGAGCGTCCCCGCGCTGGTCACCGGACGATAGGTCACGCGCACGTGGACCTGCTTGCACGACAGCGGTGTGGCGGGGCACCCGGTGCTGCTCGTGACGTCGCTGATCGTCGTACTCCGCATGTACGACGGACCGGCCGCGGGCGCGCCCTGGCAGTTCGACGTCGCGCCGGCGATGGTGCCGGACACGCAGTATTCGGTGGTCGTTCTCGCGGCGAGGACCGGCGCCCCGAAGTCGACCATTGCCTGGGCGCGCAGCTCCTCGATCCGCTGCTCGGCGAGGAAGATGGCGGCGGTTTCGCCACTGCCGGTGGCAACGCCGCTCGTCGCGTACGGGAAGCCGGTGGCGATCGCCACCAGGCCGATCGTGAGAACGGCCGTGGCCACCAGCACCTCGGCCAGCGTAAAGCCGCGCGCCCGGTGGACTATTGCACGGTCACCCGGCCGGAGGCCGCAACGACGACGTTGCGAGTTCCGCCGTTGGGATTCGTGACGGTGAACGTCCCCGCCAGTGTGGCGGCGCCGAGCGAGGTGAAGACCACCGGGCCTCCCGACACGCTCATGTTGTTCGAGATCGACACGAGGCCGTTGTTGTCCGTGCCCGTGCCCGTCCAGATGTTTCCGGCGGTGCACGTCGGGTTCGAGCCCTGGCGGTAGCGCACGCTGGTTCCCGACACCTCGGCGCAGTAGTTCTGGTTTCCGGCGATGGCGAGTTGACGCGCGCGGCTGACCACCGTCGCGAGCTCGGACGCCGCCGCCGCCGTGGCGGAGGTGCGCCAATACGACATGAACTGCGGCGCTGCGAGGACCGAGAGGATCCCGATCATTCCGACGACGACGATCAGCTCGGTCAGCGAGAACCCGGCTTCGTGCCTCGTCACATCCGTAGTCCGGCGATGTACCATTGCACGACTCCTTCACCCCAAAACAACGCGGCGGCTCCCCCAAGTGCAAGGAAAGGGCCAAACGGGATTGCGTCCTTGCGACCACGGACGCCGAGGGCTATCAGAGCCACCGCCCACACTCCCCCGAGGACCACCCCGACCATCAGTGCGAACAGAGCGATCTTCCAGCCAAGAAACGCGCCCAGCATCGCGCCGAGCTTCATGTCTCCGGCGCCCATTCCGCCGCGGCTAGCGACGATGATGACGAAAAAGACGCCGCCGCCGAGGACGATTCCCAGGGCGACCTCTGCCCAGGACAGGTGGCGGGTCGCCACGTTGGCAGTGATGCCTGCCAGAATGCCCGGAAGCGTGATCGCGTCCGGAATGATCTGGTGGCGCAGGTCTATGGCGGTGATGGCGACCAGGGCGGAGAGCAGTGCCGCGGCGACGACGAACTCGAGCGTCGGCCCGAATTCGAGCCACGCCAGCGCGAGCAGTACCGCCGTCACCGCCTCGACGAGCGGATACCGCCACGGGATCGGCATGGCGCACGCGCGGCATCGACCACGCAGCACGGCGAACGAGAGCAGCGGCACGTTGTCGTACCAGGCGATCGGCGCGCCGCACCCCGGACACGCCGAGCGCGGCGTCCACAAGCTGCGTCGTTCGGGCAGCCGCGCGATCACGACGTTGAGGAAGCTGCCGAGCACCAGGCCGAACACCACGACCACCGCGAGGGCCATCTCAGAGATGATGCTTCGCGGCGACGTCTCGTGCGGCGACGGGATGCAGTTGCCGCAGGATCGTGAGCTGCTTGCGCATCTCCACGCGGTTGCCCGCTTTCCGGTAGGCGAGCACGAGGTTGATGCGCGGCTCGGGCGCGAAGGGCTCCTCATTCGCCGCACGGTGCAGCTCACTCAGCGCCTCGTCGAAGCGCCCGAGACCCACCAGGGCCTCGGCGAGATTTGCGCGTGCGACGACGTTGCGGGGGGCCATGGCGACGGCCCGCCGAAGGTACGGCTCGGCCTCGGCAAATCGCTTCTGCTGGCTCAGCGCGAGACCGAGATTGTTCAGCACGCCGAGCTCGATCGGCCGGGTGTCGAGCGCGCGTCGCAGGGCGACTTCCGCCTCGCGCGGACGCTCGAGCTGCAGGAGCGCCAGTCCCAGGCCGCCGTACGGCTTGTCGCGATCGGGCTTCAGTGCCAGCGCCTGCTGGAAGTGCTCGATCGCGATCATCTGCGGCCGCGGCGGCACCAGCGTGGCGTTGACGATGAGCGCGCCATAGTTGTCCTGACAGATCGAGCACTCCGGCGTCGCGTACGTCGCGTGCGTCCACAGCGATTCCGTGTTGCGCCACACCTGGACCTGCAGCCACGCCAGCGTGGCCAGGGTTGTCAGGAGCGCGGCCATCGCCGCGCAGGTCGCGCGGTAGTACAGCGGACGCAGGACTCCCGTCGCGCGCGCGCCGACGAGCCACACCACCCCGCCGCCGACCAGGACGGCGAACGACAGACACGAGAGATAGCTGTAGCGATCGTGCGCGAGCTGGAAGCCGGCATGCACCAGGCCGCCGACCGGCGCCAGCACGATCGCGTACCATGCGCCGGCGGCGAGACCCGCCGGCCAGCGACCGGCCAGGGCCACCAGCGTCACGCTCAGGAGCAGCACCACGATCGCCGCGCTCAAGAACTGTGGCGCCAGGGGATCCACGCGTGGCGGCAGCTCGTACAACGGCGAGAGATCGATCGGCAGCACCGTCTTCGAGAGGTAGAAGACGAGGCTATAGAGGGCCATCGCGACCCGTGAAGGCAGCGGATATTTCGTCGACGACGTCAGGAGCTCGTTGTGTCGGACCGCCCAGTACGACACGGCCGCGCCGACAGCGCCGACGACCAGGAACGGCACTTTCTCGAGCAGGACGCCACGGGCCTGGCGCGACCACGGCAGCGGGCGCAGGCGGCCGAGCGGATACCAGTCGATGACCACGAGCAGCAGGGGCAGCGTCATGACGATGGACTTCGACAGCACCGCGCCGGCGAAG
>Ga0134075_10000278_pt1 | contig 14925 bp, 9 predicted proteins | sample 15_taG_18_FD_119775 | JGI IMG/M metagenome (GOLD analysis project Ga0134075, IMG submission 119775) | Grasslands soil microbial communities from the Angelo Coastal Reserve, California, USA - 15_D_Rain_40cm_5_09212015 | ecosystem: Environmental > Terrestrial > Soil > Grasslands ... | reverse complement strand
CGCATCGTGCGCGGTGAAGGGTGCTGGCTCATCGACGAACACGGCAAGCGCTACCTCGACGCCGTGGGCGGCGCGTACGTCGCCAACCTCGGCCACTCGAACGGCGAGATCGCGGATGCCATGGCGCAACAGGCGCGGCAGTTCGGCTATCTCTCCGCCACCGCCTTCACGCACGCGCCGGTGGAGGAGCTCGCTGCCGAGCTCGCCGCGACCCTCCCCGGCGACCTCGACAAGCTGTATTTCCTCTCGAGCGGCTCCGAGGCGGTGGAAGCCGCGCTCAAGCTGGCGCGGCAGTACTGGGTGGAGCGCGGCAGGCCTGAGAAACACAAGGTCGTCGCGCTCGCTCCCGCCTATCACGGCAACACGCTGCTCGCGCTCTCCGCGTCGGCGCGCGAGCACTACCAGACAATGTTCCGGGAGTGGCTGGTGGACGTGCATCGCGTCCCCGCGTCGTATCCCTACCGCTGCCCGTGTCGCGGCCGCGACCCCGGATGCCCGGCGTGCAGCGGCGCCGCGCTGGAAGCCGCGATCGTCGCGCTCGGTGCCGACCGCGTGGCGGCGTTCATCGCCGAGCCGGTGGGCGGCTCCTCCACCGGCGCCTCCACTCCCCGCCCCGAGTACTTCCGGCGAATCCGGGAGATCTGCGACCGCTACCAGGTGCTCTTGGTCGCGGACGAGATCCTGTGCGGCGCCGGGCGCACCGGCACCTGGTGGGCGATCGAGCCGTACGGGGCGCTGCCCGACATCATGACACTCGGCAAGGGGATCTCGGGGGGGTACGCGGCGCTCTCCGCCGTGGCGGCGCCCGAGCGCATCATCGACGTGATCGCCGACGGCTCCGGCAACTTCATGCATGCGCAGACGTTTTCCCACCATAGCGTGGCGTGCACGGCGGGCCTCGCCGCCGTGCGCTATCTCAAGCGCCACCACCTGATCGAGCGGTGCGCTCGCATCGGCGAGGTGTTGCAGCAGCGGCTCGCGGCGCTGCGGGAGCTGCCACACGTGGGCGACGTGCGCGGCCGCGGCCTCCTCGCCGGGATCGAGTTCGTCGAGGACAAAGAAACCCGCGCGCCGTTCCCGCGCCCGGCGCACTTCGCCGAGGCGTTCACCGAGGCGGCCCAACAGGCGGGACTGGTGGTGTGGCCCAACGTGGGGCACGCCGATGGGACGAATGGCGACCTCGTGATGGTGGCGCCGCCGTTCATTGTCACGGAGCAGGAAATCGACGAGATCGTGCGCCGGTTTGGGGAGGCACTGGAGGCTACGCTGAGGAGTCAGCGTGTCGGCGCAGTGGACCGCTGATGGCTGACGGCTGACAGCTCAGGAGCGCTCATGACCACCATCGCACCGGCTCAATCCAAGATCACCTACACGTCCGCGAGCGTCGACTGGGAGCTGTTTCACCGCCAGTTCGACGACGCGCTGGCGCGCGTGCGGGGGCAGCTGGGCGGGGACTATCCGCTCTACATCGCCGGGGAGGCAGTGCCGTCGCCCGCACCCCCGATCGTCGACCGCTCGCCCATCGACACGGGTGTCGTGCTCGGTCGCTTTGCCGCCGCGACGCCCCCGCAGGTGGACCGCGCGGTCTCGGCTGCGCGGGCGGCGCAGCCGGCGTGGGTGCACGGCGGCTGGCGGGAACGGGTCGCGATCCTGCGGCGCGCTGCCGGCCTGGTGCGCGAGCGTAAGTTCGAGCTCGCGGCGATCATGAGCCTCGAGGTCGGCAAAGCCCGCGTCGAAGCGATGGGCGACGCCGAGGAGGCGGCCGATCTGATCGACTACTACTGCCAGCAGGTGGAGGACGCGAACGGGTTCGTACGCCAGATGGCGCGGGTCACACCCGTCGAGCACAACACCGACTTGCTGCGGCCGTACGGAGTGTTCGCCTGCATCGCTCCCTTCAACTTCCCGCTCGCGCTCTCAACCGGTATGTCGTCGGCCGCGCTGGTCGCGGGGAACGCCGTGGTGTACAAGCCGGCGGAGGAGGCGTCGTGGACGGGGCTCAAGCTGTACGAGATCTACCGTGACGCCGGGCTCCCGCCGGGCGTGTTCAACTACCTGTCCGGGTACGGGCCTGAGGCCGGTGAGACCCTGTGGCGCCACCCCGGGGTGGACGGGGTGGTGTTCACGGGCTCGAAAGCGGTCGGCCTGCGGATTCACCAGGGGCTCGCGACCCGTTGGATCAAGCCGTGCCTGCTCGAGATGGGCGGCAAGAACGCCGCGATCGTGATGGAGTCAGCAGACCTGGACGCCGCCGCGGAGGGTGTCGTACGGTCGGCCTTCGGGCTGCAAAACCAGAAGTGCAGCGCCACCTCGCGCGTGTACGTGCACGAACGGGTGGCGCGGCCGTTCCTCGAGCAGCTGGTCGGCAAGACGAGGGCGCTCAAGGTGGGGGACCCGACCGAGCGGGATGTCGTGTTGGGGCCGGTGATCAACGCGGAGGCAGTAGCAAGGTTCGAGCGGGCCGTGGCGCAGGTATCGCGGGAGAAAGGGGGGGCCATCCTGCACGGGGGTGAACGGCTCAGCGGCGCAAGCTTCGAGCGCGGGCATTTCGTCGCGCCCACGATCGCGCGGCTGCCGCTTTCCTCCTCGCTCTTCTGCGACGAGCTGTTCGTGCCATTCCTGGCTGTGGCGGAGGTCTCCGGGCTCGAGCAAGCGATCGCGGAGACCAACAAAGCGGAGTACGGGCTCACGGCGGGAATCTTCTCGAAGCGCGCCGAGGAGATCGAGCGCTTCTTCGACGAGATCGAGGCGGGTGTCTGCTATGTGAACAAGCGCACCGGGGCGACCACCGGCGCCTGGCCCGGGGCGCAGCCGTTCACAGGATGGAAGGGCTCGGGCTCCACGGGCAAGGGCGGTTGCGGCCCGTACTACGTCGCGCAGTTCCTGCGGGAGCAGAGCCGCACGGTGATCGAGGCATGAAGGATTACCCGCGCATCGTGGTCGCCCCCCCCGGACCGAAGGCGCGGGAGATCGTGGCACGGCAGGACCGCTGGGCGTCGACGTCCTACCCCAAGGAGTACCCGCTGGTGATCGCGCGCGGCGAGCGCGCCATGGTCGAGGATGTGGACGGGAACCGCTACCTCGACTTCATGGCCGGGATTGCGGTGGCGGCGACGGGCTACGGCCACCCGACGGTGGTCCGGGCGATTCAGGAGGCCGCCGGGCGTTTCCTCCACATCTGCGGCAGCGACTTCTACTTCGAGGGCTTCGCCGCGCTGTGCGAGCGGCTCGCCAAGCTCGCGCCGGGGCCGAGCCAGAAGCGCGTGTTCCTGGCGAACTCCGGGACCGAAGCAGTTGAGGGCGCGATCAAGCTGGCCCGGCATGCGACGGGTCGTCCGGGGCTGATCGCGTTCCTGGGGGCGTTCCACGGTCGCACCTACGGCGGCTTGAGCCTCACCGCGAGCAAGGTGGTGCAGCGCGCCGGGTTCGCGCCGTTCCTGCCCGAGGTGCATCACGTACCGTACGGCTACCGCTACCGCTGCGACTACTGCCGCGGTGAGCCCGTGTGCACGATGCGCTGCGTGACGGTCATCGAGGACGAGCTATTCGCGAAGCAGGTCGACCCCCAGAGCGTCGCGGCGATCTTCGTGGAGCCGATTCAGGGCGAGGGCGGCTACGTCGTCCCGCCGCCCGGCTACTTGAAGGCGCTGCGGGAGCTGTGCGACCGGCACGGGATCCTGCTGGTGTGCGACGAGGTGCAGAGCGGCATCGGGCGGACCGGAAGGATGTTCGCGTGCGAGTACGAAGGGATCGAGCCCGACGTCGTGCTGGTCGCGAAGGGCCTCGGCAGCGGCATGCCGATTGGGGCGATCATCGCGAAGCAATCGATCATGAAGTGGCGGCCCGGCGCGCACGGCAGCACGTTCGGCGGCAACCCGGTGTGTTGCGCCGCGGCGCTCGCGACGCTGGACGTCGTTGAACGCGAGCTGCTCCCGAACGTCGCGAAGTTGGGAGAGCGGCTGCTCAGCGGCACGCGACGCCTCCAGGAAAAGTACGCCGCGATCGGCGACGTCCGGGGGCGCGGCCTGATGATCGGCGTGGAGTTCGTGAAGGACCGCGCCACGCGCGAGCCCGCGCCGGAGATCCCGCACAAACTGGTGGAGCGCGCCTTCCGGAAGGGCCTGCTGCTGCTCGGGGCGGGGAAGAGCACGCTCCGCCTCGCGCCGCCGCTTGTGGTGGACGAGGAGGACGTGGATACGGCGCTCCGCATCATCGACGAGTGTCTGGATGAGCTGGACTGAAAGCGCCGTCGGCCGTCGGCCTTCAGCGGGATGCGCCGAAAGCTGATGGCGGGAAGCGCTTCCAAGGTGATGTCCATGCGCGACGCCATCGCCCGCTTCGTCCACGACGGCGACACCGTGGTCATCGAAGGGTTCACCCACCTCATCTGCTTCGCCGCGGGCCACGAGATCATCCGCCAAGGCCGCCGCGACCTCACGCTGTGCCGCCTCACGCCCGACCTGATTTATGACCAGATGATCGCCGCGGGCTGCGCCCGGAAGCTCGTCTTCTCGTGGGCCGGCAATCCCGGCGTGGGATCGCTGCACGCGTTCCGACGCGCGGTGGAGGGGAAGGGCGGGCCGCCGCTCGAGATCGAGGAGTACTCGCATTTTGGCATGGTCGCCCGCTTCGCGGCGGGCGCGGCCCGCCTCCCCTTCTGGCCGATGCGCAACTACATGGGCACTGACCTGCCGGCCGCGAATCCCCGCATCCGACACGTCACGTGCCCCTACACCGGAGCAGCCCTCGCGACCGTACCGGCGCTGAACCCCGACGTGACCATCATCCATGCGCAGCGCGCTGACGCCCTCGGGAACACCCAGCTCTGGGGTCTGGTGGGCGTCCAGAAGGAGGCGGCGTTCGCCTCGGCGCACGTGATCGTGGTGGTCGAAGAGCTCGTGGAGGAGGCCGTGATCCGCTCCGACCCCAACCGCACCGCCGTCCCCGCCATGATCGTGAACGCCGTCGTGGTGGAGCCGTGGGGGGCGCACCCGTCGTACGCGCAGGGGTACTACGACCGTGACAACGATTTCTACGTCGCATGGGAGGCGATCTCGCGCGATCCGGACGCGCTCGAGCGCTACCTCGACGACTGCGTGCGCGGCGTGTCGGATCGGGCGGCGTACCTCGAGAAGCACCCGGGACTGACCGCACGGCTCAAAGCGGCAGCGCGATTCTGTTCCGGAGTGAATTACGGGTTCTGACGCCGCCTACACCCCCGACGAGATGATGGCGAGCGTCGCGGCGCGGGAGCTGGCCGACGGGGAGGTCGTATTCGTCGGGATCGGTCTTCCCAACCTCGCCTGCAACTTGGCGCGCGCCACCCATGCGCCACGTCTCGTGCTGATTTACGAGTCGGGCGCCGTGGGCGCCGCACCCGAGCGGCTGCCCGTGTCGATCGGCGATCCCGCGCTGGTCACGGGCTCCCTCATGGTCTGCGGCATGGTGGACGTGTTCCAGCTGCTGCTGCAAAACGGCAGGGTCGAAGTCGGCTTCCTCGGCGGCGCGCAGGTCGACCGCTACGGCAACATCAACACGACCGTCATCGGACCGTACGCGCGGCCGACGGTCCGGCTCCCCGGCAGCGGGGGGGCGGCGGAGATCGCGATTCACGCTCAGCGCACGCTCGTAGTCTCAAAGCTCTCGCCGCGCGCGTTTCCGGAGCGGGTCGACTTCATCACGAGCCCCGGACATCGCAGCGGCGGGGTGCCCCGCACCCAGCTCGGCATGCCGGGCGCGGGACCGGTCAAAGTGATCACCGACAAGGCGGTGCTCGAGGCGGACGAGGCGACCGGCGAGCTCGTCCTGGCGGCGCTCTATCCCGGAGTGGACCCGTCCGAGGTGCAGGCAGGCGTCGGGTGGCCGCTCGGGAGCCGGCCGCGGCTGGGACGCAGCGATCCACCCACCGCGACGGAGCTGCGGCTGCTCCGGCACGTGCTCGACCCCAAGCGGCTGCACCTCAAAGCATGAGGCGCGCCGTCGCAGTCGCCCTGTTGGTCGTCGCTGGTGCGCAGCGTCTGGGCGCGCAGGTCGACGTCGACTCCCTCGCCGCGCGGGTGCGGAAGGTCACGGACGCCTACCTCGCCGCCTACTTCGAGCGTCATCCAGAGGAGGCTACCCTCGCCGGCGTGTCCGGCGTCCGCCACGACCGCCTGCCCGACAACTCGCCAGTCGCCCGCGGGCGCTGGCAGGCGCGGGAAGATCGGTGGCTCGCGGAGCTGCGGCGGATCGATCCCGCTCTGCTCGAGGGGCGCCCCGAGTGGACGGCGTACGGCGTCATGCGCGCGTCGCTCGAGGGATCGGTGGCGACCCGGGTATGCCGGTACGAGCTCTGGAACGTGAGTCACGTGAACCGCGGCTGGCTGCCCATCGTCACGTCCCTCGCCGCTGTGCAGCCGGTCGGAACCGAGGAGCTGCGCCAGCAAGCCCTCGCGCGGTGGCGGGAGATGCCTGTGTACATCGCGAGCGAGATGGCGAACCAGCGCGAGGGGCTGCGATTGGGCTACTCCGCGCCGCAGGGGAACGTCCGTATCGTGATCAAGCAGCTCGACCAGCTGTTGGACGAGCGGATCGATCGATCGCCGCTGTATGGTCCGGCGTTGCGCGATTCCGCGCCCGGATTCGGCGACGAGCTGCGTCGCTTCATCACGAACGCCGTCGTGCCGACGATACGGCAGTACCGGCAATTCCTCGCCAAGGAGTACCTGCCGCGGGCGCGGAAGGTGATCGGCGTTTCGGCGAATCCCAACGGTGCGACGTGTTATCGGGGAGCGATTCAGGCGACGACGGGGCTCGCGCTCTCTCCCGACTCGATCCACCGGCTGGGTCGCGCGACGGTCGCCGAGCTCGAAGCAGAGATGCGAGCGATCGCCGAGCGGAGCTTCGGGTCGCGGGACGTCACCCCGGTGCTCAAGCGGCTGCGTAACGACTCCAAGTACGCGTTCCGATCGCGCGAAGCGATGCTGACGTTCGCCGAGGCGGCGTTGGAGCGGGCCCAGCTGGCGATGCCGCGCTGGTTCGGCGTCCTGCCGCGGGCGGGCGTCGTCATCCGGTCCTATGCGGCGTTCCGCGAGCGGGAGAGCGTCGGCGAGTGGGACCCGCCCGCGGAGGACGGCAGCCGGCCCGGGATCTTCTACCTCAGCACGTACGACCCGAAGCACAAGCCCCGCGCGGACGTCGAGCCGCTCACCTTCCACGAGACGATCCCCGGACACCACTTGCAGGGGACGATCGCGCTCGAGCGGGGCGCCGCCATTCCGGCGATCGCCCGCTACTTCTGGTCGCCGGGTTTCGGCGAGGGGTGGGGCGAATACGCCGAGCAGCTCGCCGACGAGATGGGGATCTATTCCTCGGACACAACGCGCCTCGGGGCGCTCGCCAATCTCACCCTCTCCGCCGCGCTGCTCGTCGTGGACACGGGGATCAACGCGTTCGGATGGACCCGCGACGACGGCATTCAGTACCTCGAGGCCCACACGCGCGTTGCGGAGGCGCGCGCCGCGGTGCCGGTGGATCGCTACCCCGTGTGGCCTGCGCAGGGTCTGTCCTACGCGCTGGGGCGCCTGGAGATCCGCCGGCTGCGGTCCCTCGCCGAGCAGTCGTTCGGCTCGAAGTTCGACATCAAGGCGTTTCACGATCGGCTGCTGGAGGACGGCGCGATTCCTTTGCCGATGCTGCGCGAGCAAATCGAGCGATGGCTCAGCGCGCCACGGTAGCGATCACCGTCCTGTGCGCTGCGGCCCCACTTTCCCCCGCAGCCGCCCAACGCGAGCCGGTCCTGAAGCAGGTCGACGTGCCGCACGCCTATTACTGGCGGGAGATGTACGTCCCCCAGGTGACGAGCGGGCCCAGCGCGGTGACCTGGGCACCGGATGGGACGGCGCTGATCTACTCGATGCAAGGCTCGCTCTGGCGCCAGCGCATCGGCTCCCCCGTCGCCGAGCAGCTCACGACCGGGCCCGGCTACGACTATCAGCCCGACTGGTCGAGCGACGGCCGGGCGGTCGCCTTCGCCCGCTACGCCAACGATGCGATCGAGCTCGAGCTGCTCGACCTGACGGCCGGCACGGTGCGAGCCTTGACGGCGAACGGCGCGGTGAACGTCGAGCCGCGCTGGTCGCCCGAAGGCGGGCGTCTCGCGTTCGTGTCGTCCTTGTACAACCGGCGCTGGCACATCTTCATCGCCGACCCAGCGAGCGGCGCGATCACCCGCTTGACCGAAGACCAGGACAGCGGGCTCCCCCGCTATTACTACAGCCGGTGGGACCACTATCTCTCGCCGACGTGGTCGCCGGACGGCAGTGAGCTTCTCTTCGTCTCGAACCGGGGCCACATCCACGGAACGGGCGGATTCTGGCGGATGGCGGCGCGGCCGGGCGCGGTGCCGCGGGAGGTCCGCTACGAAGAAACCACGTGGAAGGCCCGTCCCGACTGGGCCCCCGACGGCCGGCGCATCGTCTACAGCTCCTACCTCGGCGGCCAGTGGCATCAGTTGTGGCTGATGACGAGCGAAGGCGGCGATCCCTTTCCGGTCACCTACGGTGACTTCGACGCCACTGCCCCGCGCTGGTCCCACGACGGCAAGCACATCGCCTACATCTCGAATGAGGGTGGGAACACGTCGCTGTGGGTCATCGATGTCCCGGGCGGGCGGAGACAACGGATCGAGGCGAAGGAGCGACGCTACCGCGAGGCAGTGGGCCGGCTGCGGGTCGACATCGTTGATCGGAGCGGGCATGACACGCCGGCTCGCGTTTCGGTCACCCGCCCTGACGGGCGGGGCTATGCACCCGATGATGCCTGGCGGCACGCCGACGAGGGATTCGATCGCGCGGAGCGAGGCTTCGAATACCCGTACTTCCACTCGAGCGGCTCAGCCCAGCTGACGGTGCCGGCGGGTCGAGTGACCGTCGACGTGTGGCGAGGGCCCGAATACCGGTGGTCGCGCGCCGACGTGACCGTGCCGGCTAATGGACGCGTGGCGCACCGCGTCGTGCTCGAACGGCTCGCCGACCTCCCCGTCCGGGGATGGTGGAGCGGGGACCTCCACGTGCACATGAACTACGGCGGGGCGTACCGCAACACGTCGTCGCACCTGGCGTTCCAGGCACGCGCCGAGGACTTGCACGTGGTGGAGAACCTGATCGTGAACAAGGAGCAGCGGATCCCGGACCTCGCCTATTTCCGCACCGATCCCGATCCGGTCTCCCGCCCGGGGTTCCTGCTCGTGCACGGTCAGGAGTTTCACACGAGTTACTGGGGCCACGCGGCGCTGCTCGGCCTCACCGACCACTATCTCCTTCCGGAGTACGCGGGCTTCCCGAACACAGCGGCGGCGAGTCTCTACCCGACGAACGCGGCCGTCGCCGACCTGGCGCACGCCCAGGGCGCGCTCGTCGGATACGTGCACCCGTTCGACACGGCGCCCGATCCGGCCGACACGGCGCAGCCGCTCACCTACGAGCTTCCGGTGGACGTCGCGCTCGGCAAGGTGGACTACGTGGAAGTGATGGGGTATAGCGATCACCATATCACGTCGGAGATCTGGTATCGCCTGTTGAACTGCGGTTTTCGCCTGCCGGCGGGGGCGGGGACCGATGCGTTTCCGAACTTCGCCAGCTTGCGGGGCCCGCCGGGGCTGGTGCGCGTCTTCGTGAAGACAGGCGCGGCGCTCGATCACGCGCGCTGGCTCGCCGCGATCAAAGCCGGTCGGACGTTCGTCAGCAACGCGCCCCTGCTCGAGTTCACGCTCGGGGGCCGGGACATCGGCGACGAGATCCGACTGCCTCCCGGACCGCACCGGCTCGCCGCCCGCGTGGGGCTCGCGTCGAACGTTCCCGTGGACCACCTCGAAATCGTCGGGAACGGCGCGGTAGTCGCCACCATTCCGCTGAGCGGCGACCGCACCAGGGCGCGCGATACCGTCTCGATCCCGGTCGCGCGCAGCGGCTGGTACGTACTGCGCGCCTACAGCGATCGTGCCGAGCTCCCGGTGCTCGATCTGTATCCGTTCGCCTCGACCAGCCCGATCTACGTGCAGGTCGGGGACCAGCTGGTGCGATCGGCGACGGATGCGGCCTTCTTTGCGCGCTGGATCGCGCGGCTCGAGCAGGCGGCGCGGTCCGACACGGCGTGGAACACCGGGGCGGAGCGAGAGGAGGTGCTGCGCCGGTTCGGCGAAGCGCGGTCGATCTTCGAGGCACGGGCCCGCTAGCCGGGGCCATTGCCACCGCACCAGTCGGCGCGCATCTTCCCCCGATCTGCCGTCTCTCCCGCCGCCCAGCAAGGAAGGAGCGCGCCATGCGCACCGCTCACGTCCGGGTCACCGCCGTGTTCTTTCCAGTCTTCCTGATCGCCGTTGCCGCGGCGCTGCCGGCGCCGGCGCAGCAACCTGCGCTCATTCCGCGCAGCGTGTTCTTCGGCAACGCCGAGAAGCTCAACCCGCAACTCTCACCCGACGGCCAGCGGCTCGCCTACCTCGCGCCGGACAGCGGCGTGCTGAACGTTTGGGTGCGCACCGTCGGCAAGCGGGATGACCACCCGGTGACGCACGACCGGACTCGGCCCATTTACAACTACTTCTGGCAGGGCGACTCGAAGCACATTCTGCATCTGCAGGAACACGCGGGCGACGAGAACTGGCGCATCTATCAGACGGACCTTGCCGCCAAGACCACGCGCGACCTCACGCCGTTCGACAGCGTGCAGACCCAGATCCTCTCCGTCAGCCCCGACTTTCCCGACCAGATCCTCGTGGCCTGGAACCATCGCGACCGGCGCTTCCATGACGCCTACCGGTTGAATCTCAAGAGCGGGCGGGCCACGCTCGAAGCGGAGAACCCCGGCGACGTCACCGGGTGGGCGGCGGACCACGTGTTCCAGGTCCGCGTGGCCCAGGCGTCCCAGCCGGATGGGAGCACCGACATCCGCGTGCGCGACCGCGCGGGCGCGGCGTGGCGCCTGCTGCGCCACGAGAGCGCCGACGAGACGTTCGGCGGTGTCGCAGGATTCACCCCTGACAACCGGGGGGTGTGGCTCATCTCGAGTGTGGGCGCGAACGCGGCCCGGCTGCTGCAAATCGATCTCGCGACCGCCCACGAGACGCCGCTCGCCGCGGATCCGCAGTTCGACGCGAGCTTCGTGCTCACGCATCCCCGGCGGTACACGCTGCAGGCAGTGGCGTTCTTGCGACAGCGGCTCGAGTGGGAGGTCGTCGATTCATCCGTGGCGGGCGATCTCGCCGCGCTGAAGGCCGTGCACGACGGCGACTTCACGATCGACAGCCGCGACGTCAAGGACGCGAAGTGGATCGTGTCGTACAACGTGCCGGACGGGCCTATCTACTACTACGTCTACGACCGGGCCACGAAGCGCGGCGAGCTGCTCTTCACCCACCGCCCGAAGCTCGAGCAGTACACCCTCGCGAAGATGCAGGCGATCTCCTTCACGGCGCGCGACGGCATGACGATCTACGGGTATCTGACACTGCCCGCCGGAGTCGAGCCCAAGAACCTCCCGCTCGTGCTGGACGTGCACGGCGGACCGTGGGGCCGGGATACGTGGGGGTGGAATCGCGAGGTACAGTGGCTCGCCAACCGCGGCTACGCGGTGCTGCAGGTCAACTTTCGCGGGTCCACTGGATACGGAAAGGCCTACTTGAACGCTGGCGACCGCGAGTGGGGCGGCAAGATGCACACCGACCTGCTGGACGGCAAGAGCTGGGCCGTGGCGCAGGGCTATGCCGATCCGCAGCGCGTGTGCATCTACGGGGGGAGCTACGGCGGTTATGCGACTCTGGTGGGCGTCGCCTTCACCCCCGACGCGTTCGTGTGCGGCGCGGAAGCGTTTGGTCCGTCGAACATCGTCACGCTGATTCACAGCATCCCGCCCTACTGGGCCACGTTCAAGGCCGTGTTCGATAAGCGGGTCGGCAAGGTCGAAACGGAGGAAGAGTTTCTGAAGTCCCGCTCGCCGCTCTTCGAGGCGGACCAGATCAAGGTCCCGCTGCTCATCGTGCAGGGCGCGAACGACGTGCGCGTGAAGCAAGCGGAGAGCGATCAGATCGTCGCGGCGATGCGGAAGAACGGAAAGGACGTCGAGTACATCGTGTTTCCGGACGAAGGGCACGGATTCGCCAGACCGGAGAACAATCTGCGGTACTACGCCGCCGTGGAGGCGTTCCTGGCCAAGTACCTGGGCGGCCGCAGTGAGCCGGCGTCCGCCGGTGAGGACGTGGCACAATTCACGAAGTGAGATGGACATTCCCCGTGACTTCAACGCCGCTACGTGGTTCGTGGACCGCCACGTGGTGGAGGGCCGCGCCAAGCGGGTCGCGATTCGGTACGACGGCCAGGACATCACGTACGGCGACGTGCTTGCCGGCGCCAACCGCTGCGGCAACGCGCTCCGGCGGATCGGCGTCCGCATGGAGCAACGCGTGCTCTTGCTGCTCCCCGATTGCCCCGAATTCGTGTATGCCTTCTGGGGCGCCCTGAAAATCGGGGCAGTGCCGATTCCCACCAATACCCTCCTCAAGCCGCGCGACTACGAGTACATCCTGAACGACAGCCGTGCCGTGGTCGCCCTCGTGGCGGAAGAGCTGGCGCCGGCGATCGAGGAGGTTCGGCCCCGCCTCAGGTTCCTGCCCCAGCTCGTAGTGGCCGGCCGCGCGGGGCCGGGCCAGGTAGGGCTGGCCGAACTGGTGGCCGAGGAGCCCGCCGACCTCGACGCCGCCGCGACGACCAAGGACGACATCGCCTTCTGGCTGTACACGTCGGGCACGACCGGCACGCCGAAAGCGGCCGTGCATCTGCAGCACGACATGGTCGTCTGCTGCGAGGCATTCGGACGGCACGTCCTCGAGATCGGCCCGGACGATCGCTGCTTCTCGGTGGCACGCCTGTTCTTCGCCTACGGACTTGGCAACGCGCTCTACTTTCCGTTCCACGTCGGCGCCTCGACGGTGCTCTTCCCCCGGCGCCCCGAGCCGGTGAAGGCGTTCGAGATCCTCAGCCGCGAGCGGCCGACGCTGTTTTTCGCCGTGCCGACCGCCTTCGCTGCGATGCTGCAGGTGCCGAATGCCGAGCGCACCTACGACCTGCGCTCAGTCCGGCTCTGCCTCTCGGCGGGCGAACCGCTCCCCAAGCCTATCTACGAGCGCTGGCTCGAGCGCTTCCGGCTCGAGATTCTGGACGGGATCGGGTCGACCGAACTGTGTCATACGTTCATCGCGAACCGGCGCGGGCACGTGCGCCCCGGCTCGAGCGGCACGCTGGTGCCGGGCTACGATGCCAGGATCGTGGATGACGACGGGCGTGACGTGCCCCAGGGCGAAGTCGGCAATCTGCTCGTCCAGGGCGACAGCGCCTGCGCCGGCTACTGGAACCAGCACGAGCGCTCGAAGCAGACGTTCCTGGGCGAGTGGGTGCGGACGGGTGACAAGTACCGGCGCGATCCCGACGGCTGCTTCTGGTACGCCGGCCGCAGCGACGACATGATCAAAGCGGGCGGCATGTGGGTGTCGCCGGCCGAGGTCGAAAGTGCGCTCGCCGAGCATCCCGCGGTGGTGGAGGCCGGAGTCGTGGGAGCGGCGGGTCGTGACGAGCTCGTAAAGCCGCTCGCGTTCGTCGTGCTCGCCGGGGGCCACGCGCCGTCGCCGGCACTGGAGGACGAGCTGAAAAGCTTTGTGAAGCAGCGGCTCGCCGCGTACAAGTACCCGCGCTGGATCGTGTTCGTCCAAGAGCTGCCGAAAACGGCGACGGGGAAAATCCAACGCTTTAAACTACGTGAAATGGCGGCGGGGAGATCACAGGGATCGTAGGGCTGCCCGTCGGCCATGCTGCGCCTCGGCGACGGCCCCGCCTCTCAGCGATGTCCCCGCCCGTCGGCATGGCCCGCCCGTCGACATGGTCCGCCCGTCGGCATGGTCCTGCCCGTCAGGGCGGGGCTGGATAGGAACCCCGTGCTTACGCACGGGGCGATGCGGCTACGCACGGGGCGATGCGGCTTACGCACGGGGCGATGCGGCTAGGACGCCCGGCGATGCCCCGGGTCGGAGGCCGTGTCGGTCCAAGAAGCGCTCCATTTCCCGCTGGAACTCTTCCCTGCGGTGATGTGCCTCCTGGTTCAGGATGTACGACATGAGCCGCTGCTCAGAACGCTTGCTCACGGAGAACGCGGCGTAGCCCGTCTGCCATGCGAATAGACGGCGACGCGGGAACGTCGCATGGATCCATCGACAGGAATTCGCTTTGAGTGCGTTCACTAGGCTCGCGATGGACCGATCGGGCGGTAACGAGAGATACAGATGGATGTGGTCCTGCACGCCACCGGCACACAGCAGTAGAGCCCCCTTTCGGCGCGCAATGCCGGACAGGCATCGATAGAGCTGATGCCGCCAGTCCGTGTCGAGCCAGGGCTGTCTCCGGTACGTCGTCCAGATGCAGTGAACTCGAATCCAAACAAAACTGTGAGCCGCCATCGACTCCGACAGTAATAGCGCCAGCGCGGGCGTCCCCTATCATTCCCATGTCGGAAACATCGTAAGATTGCGGCATAGCCCCGCCCGTGAGGGCGGGGCTCCCGTGACGACGGGGCCGTGATGACGGGCTCCCGTGACGGCGGGGCCGATGACCGGGCTCCCGTGACGGCGGGGCCCGTGGTGGCTGGGCTGCCCGTGAGGGCGGGGCTCCCGTGACGGCGGGGCTGCCGTGAGCGCGGGCCCATGATGGCCGGGCGCCGAGGACCCGTGCTGACGCACGGGGCCATGGCACGTGCTGACGCCCGGGGCCATGGCACGGGCAGACACACGGGGCCATGGCACGGGCAGACACACGGGGCCATGGCACGGGCAGACACACGGGGCCATGGCACGGGCAGACACACGGGGCCATGGCACGTCCTTACGCATGGGGCCGATGGTCCGGG
>Ga0134075_10000264_pt1 | contig 15205 bp, 13 predicted proteins | sample 15_taG_18_FD_119775 | JGI IMG/M metagenome (GOLD analysis project Ga0134075, IMG submission 119775) | Grasslands soil microbial communities from the Angelo Coastal Reserve, California, USA - 15_D_Rain_40cm_5_09212015 | ecosystem: Environmental > Terrestrial > Soil > Grasslands ... | reverse complement strand
CATCGGGCCGGCGTCAAGACTCTAGGAACAGATCCGGAAAACATTGATAAGGCTGAGGATAGACGGAAATTTAGTGTGCTCCTCGATCAGCTAGGCATAGATCAGCCTCGCTGGTGCCACATAACCGATGCCGGTGAAGCGGAACAAATGGTTGACCGGCTCGGTGGCTTCCCGGTTCTGGTTCGGCCGAGCTACGTGCTGAGCGGCGCCGCGATGAGTGTGGCGCACGAACCCAACGAGCTGCGCCGTATTCTCGCCCGAGCGAGCAGTGTTTCACCCGACCATCCGGTTGTAATGTCCAAGTTTGAGAGCCACGCGCGCGAGGTCGAAATCGATGCAGTCGCCCACGAGGGCGAGATCGTTTTGTGGGCAATCAGCGAGCATATCGAGGACGCCGGCATACACAGCGGCGATGCCACGCTCGTGCTGCCGCCACAAACGCTTTATATCGCGACCATCCGCCGAATAAAGCGTATTGCGGCAAAACTGGCACGCGCGCTCAGTATCACAGGACCCTTTAACGTGCAGTTCCTCGCCAAACACAATGCGGTCAAAGTAATCGAGTGCAACTTGCGCGCGTCCCGTAGTTTGCCATTTGTGTCAAAGGTCACCGGTAAGAACTTCGCGCGGGAAGCCATGCGCTGCATGCTGGGAGTTACACAGGAACAAACAAACAACAGCCTGGATCTCGACTTCGTTGGCGTAAAAGTCCCGATGTTTTCATTCTCGCGGCTGGTGGGTGCAGACCCGATGCTTGGGGTCGAAATGATGAGCACGGGCGAGGTCGGTTGTCTCGGCGCGGACCTGAATGAGGCTCTCCTTCACGGTCTACTCGCTACAGGCTTCCGCGTCCCAAGAAAAGGAGTCCTGTTGTCCCTCGGTCCTATTGCTGACAAGTACTGGTTCGCCGACGAAGTCCGCGTAATATCGCATGAATTAAAGCTGCCTATCTATGCGACTGCCGGTACAGCTGAGATGCTCGCGGAAATAGATATTCCTTGCACGTCGGTAGGCAAGAAATCGGGGGATGGACTAAGCGGACTTGAGGTAATCGATGACGGCAGGGTGGATCTCGTAATCCATGTCCCTCGAGAATACGATGAGTATGGGCGTCCTGATGGTTACCTCATCCGCCGCCGGGCAGTGGACGCTGGAATTCCCCTGATTACCGATCTGCAGTTGGCGCGGGCGATCATTGAAGCCTTGCGCTGGCGCAGGCCGGAATCCCTGCAAGTGGTCGCCTGGAATGACTACTTAAACCGTGCCCAGACGACGTTGCTATAGATTTTGAAATCGAGATCGACATGGGTCGCCTTGGCACTACAGAATCCAGATGGGGAGTTTCGGCCTACCGGCCTTGACGGCTTGCACGATAAAGTTGGACACTACCCGGCCGTCGTTCGCGAAAGCGTGGTTTGATGCGCAGGGGCTGGCGTCGCGATATGGTGCCATGAGTGTTAAGGAAGGTGTTTCACTTTCAGCTCGCGAGCCGCAAACACGAATCGAGCGCCAGCGGGACTTGGCAGGGAAGTCGAACCGACGGGACATCGGCGCACGAAGTAAACAAAATGGCACGCGCACATACTACGCACGAAGCGGATTGCAGCAGCCCGGCCCGGCGCTGTTCAAGCGCCTGCTGCTATTTGGCGATTGTCAGCTTGTTGGTTGCTTGTAGCGGCCGCGTCGACACCGAGTGCCTCACCGGCCCAAGTCCCGCCGTTCTTGCCTGGGATACCGTAGTGGCCCCGAATCTCAGTGGTTACCGAATTTATTACGGTACTGCCCCTGGAACTTATCTTCAGTCCTTCGATGTGGCCAGTAGTGACACCACCGTTACAGTGATGGGACTAAGCAGCGGAACGATCTACTATTTCGCGGCGACGGCCTATGATATGTCGATTCCCGCTAATGAAAGTGTTCTCTCAAACGAAGTTTGCAAGAAGATTTCCTGACCAAATATAGGGCTGGGAATCTTCTGGATCGCGAAGCTGAGGCCGCGAGCGAGCAACGCTGCAACGAGCTGGGCCAACTGCATCTGTGATCGGGTTTCCCGGCACGGTTTTGGAGGATGGTAACGGGGTTCGGTATGTTGTGGAGGCCACGGGGGAGATGCTCGCGATGGGCGTCCTGACGGTTACCTCATCCGCCGCCGGGCAGTGGACGCTGGAATTCCCCTGATTACCGATCTGCAGTTGGCGCGGGCGACTATTGAAGCCTTGCGCTGGCGCAGGCCGGAATCCCTGCAGGTGGTCGCCTGGAATGACTACTTAAACCGTGCCCAGACGACGTTGCTATAGATTTCGAAATCGAGATCGACGTGGGTCGCCTTGGCACTACAGGTCACGGGACTCAGCAGCGGCACCCGGTACTATTTCGCGGCGAGGGGCGTATGACACATCGAATAACGAGAGCGCATTTTCGAACGACGTTTCAAGGACATTCCCTGGTGGGTTTGAACGGTTACGTCAGTATGGATATTACCCAAGCTGGCGGTGTGAAATACTGCCTCCCGAATAACGCGATATTATGCTATGAGTGTGTTTCACTTTCAGCTCACGAGCTGCAAACCGACGAGCGCCAGCGGGACTTGGCAGTGGAGTCGAACCTACGGGACATCGGCGCACGGAGTAAACGAAATGGCGCGTGCACGTTCCCCACACGAAGCGGATTGCAGCGGCCGAGCTCGGCGCTATTCAAGCGCCCTGCTGCTGTTGGCGATTGCCAGCTTGTTGGTTGCTTGTGGCGGCGGCAACAGCGGGCCGGGGCCGGGTGGTGGTGGGGGCGGTGCTGTTGTTTGCACCACTGGCCCAGCTCCCGCCGTCCTTACCTGGGACACCGTATCAGACCCGGATCTTCTTGGTTACCGCATTTATTATGGAACTGCCCCGGGAATGTATTTTCAGCCCCGTGGTGGGGGAGATCCCGTCAACGTCACCACCTATACAGTGATGGGACTCACCAGCGGAACGACCTACTATTTCGCGACCACTGCCTATGGTACGACGCAATTCGAGAGCGCTTTCTCGAACGAAGTTTGCAATACTATCTCCTAACCAAATCAGTTGGGAAGTTATACCTGCTTACTGTGAGACTGACACCGCAACACTGGCATTCGGCTAGCTAAAAGGAGATACCTGAGATGAACCACCCGGAATTGAACAAGATTTCCTACCTGACTCGATGGTCTTTTCTGTTAGCCATCGTCCCGATGTTGGTCGCGCCGCTTGTCCTGCTGCCGGTCAATCACGCCTTCGCGGACCAATACTTGAACTCCGCCGAGCCGATGTGCAGCGGGAGTGATCCCACAGTTTTGTTTTGCGACGACTTTGAGGATGGAGCCTGGTACTACTTCAGCGGAACGAATGACTATGCCACAGTCAATAAGGGATGGAAGGGAGAGTTTGGTATATGGCCCGATCCTCTGGGTCTGGTCCACAACTACGGCCGATGCCTTATTGATGGCCTTCAGGGTGGTGCTGTGGGAACAGGTTGCAGCGCGGAGTCCCGCAACACCAACGACGGGCAGGGCAACCAGGCGCGGCATCAGTTCCGTCCAAGCGCAACCTCGGTCAATGAAATCTACCTCCGGTTTTATATATACATGGCCGCCGGCTACAACCCGACCCACCACAAGCTGCTCTCCATCGGCTGGGGCGATGCGATAATGGGAGAGCAGCACATCATTGTCGATCTGCGGGTTTTTACCAGCCCTATGGACGGGACCGGCTGCATAATGATTGGGACTTTCGCCCCAGACCGTGACCCAGTTAACGCCTGCTGGCTTAACCAAAACCAGGGCAATAACATCAGCTTTGCGACCGGTAGATGGTATTACCTGGAATATCATCTGAAATTGAACACCAGTGGACAAGCGGATGGCGTATGGGAAATGTGGGCGGACGACTGTGGGGCGAACGGACTAGGTTGCACGGGATCGGGAACACTTCGGACGCGCTACACAGGTGGCGCAGGGCTTCGCGAGGGAGGGCAAATCAAGACGATTCTTTTTGAGGCTTGGCAGGGGACCGCCTTCAGCGGTTCACGTTATTGGGACCAGATTGTCGCCCGCACGACTCGCATTGGACCGATGGAGGTTGTACCGGCACCCAAAAACTTGCGCGTAAACTGAACTTGAGAAGTGGCCTCGGTTTTTCGGACACGGGCTTGAGTGGATGAACTGCTCTATCCTTGCACCATCGAAAGGAGCAGTCACCCATGAAACGATCCCGTCTTCGCAACCACTCCCCGGCCTTCAAGGCCAAGATCGCACTGCAAGCCATATGCGGCGACAAGACGCTGACTGAGCTGGCTTCGCACCTCCATGTCTACCCGACCAGATCACCGCCTGGAAGCAGCAGTTGCTCGAGCACGCCGCCGAGTTGTTTGGCGACCGTCATAGCCACGCCCAGGACGCCGAACAGCGCGTGCGCGAGCTGCATGCCAAGATCGGGGAGCTCACCGTCGCCCTGGCCAATGGGCCGAACGCCAACCTGGTACGGCGTTGGGTGATCGAGCAGGTACGCTGCGGGGCAGCGGTGCGCACTTCGCAGAGCGAAGACCTTTTGGCAGCCCCACCGACCAGACTCGGCGGGTTCGTCCCGGTCACGATCAAAGCGGGTAAAGCGGCGCGGCAGGATATCCGCATCGAGAATCTATCCTTGCCTGATCGATACCAAGCAAGCACCCGATGGACTGCGGCCGTATGCCTAAGATCGTGCAGGCGCAGTGGGCGCGGCTCACCCGCAGGACAGTCGATACACACCGCGCGCGGACGCGCCGAAACAGGGTGATCACATGCTCTTGTGATTGGCCCGCACGCCTTCCCGGCGCAGCAGGTCGTGGATACGCCGATAGCCGGAACGGCGCCGCGCCTGGGCCAGATCGATGATCCTGGCCTGTAGCACCTGGTTGGGCTCATCCTCGACCACGAGTCTTCGCACGGTTGACCTGGCAATCTCCATCAGCCCGCAGGCGCGTCGCTCAGAGATGCGCACCCCAGCTCGCATCCTGCCCACTACCTGTCTCTTCGCCTGCGGGGCTTAGCGCTTTACCCCAAAGGCGACCTTCAGGGCCTCGACATCCAAGTGCGCCTCGGCCAGCAGTTTCTTGAGCTTCGCCTTCTCGGCCTCGAGCTCGCGCAGCCGCTTAGCCTCGTTGACCTCCAATCCACCAAACTTCGCCCGCCAGCCATAGAAGGCTACATCGCTGAACCCGTATTTGCGGCATAGCTCCTTCACCGCGACGCCAGCTTGCGCTTCCTTCAAGAACCCGATGATATGCTGCTCGGTAAACCGCTTCTTCTTCATGCCCGCTTCTCCTTCCAGAAACGGAATTTACTAACTTTCTTGTGGTAGCGTTTGAGGGGGGCAAGTCATAGCAGCGCTATGACGGCTTGGCGCTCGGGCTCACTGAGACGACAATGACTGCATCGGCGCGCTGCGACCGGCCGTGCGCTCTTGCGTATGGCATGCCGGTACACGGTTGCGCGTGGCATGCCCAGGGCGATTCACGCATGACGTAACGGGACCACCGGGTCACGGGCCGCAATCAGCGCGCTCATGGTTTGTCTGCCGGCTGCGTCGCGACCAGCAGCTCCTGTGCTTTTTTTGCGGCTCCATGAGCTTCTCGGCAATGACCAGCTTGCGCTCGAGCTCGCCCTTGTCGTACTCGAGCTGCTCGTTGCGCCGGTCCTTGGCATATTTGAGCGGCTTGCGGCCAGGACTTCTTGGCTTCCAGACCAGACTACCCGTCGTGCTCCAGCTGGGCACGCCAGGTGGCAAGCTGGGAGCTGTGCAGGCGCTCTCTGCGCAACAACGCAGAAAGCTCTCCGCGCTCGGTGCAGCTATCAGCCTCCTCCAGGATGCGCCGTTTGTCTGCCGCGGAGAAACGCCGACGCGGTCGGCGGTCGTGTTCGGGATTGGCCAGCACTTCAGTGCGGCCTTGGGGTGAGACAGGCTTGGGCATGGAATTCTCCAATTCGCCCCTCAATGCTACTTACATTTTAGGAAACCCGTGTCTCACCTGATATTGGCACAGGGGGCGGCCACGATCCGCACCGCTACCTCCGAGACGTGCTGGAGCGGGCTGCCGACCCAGCCGGCGAGTCGCATCGAAGAACTCCTGCCGCACCGCTGGGTGTCCACCGAAACGCCTCGCTGAGGCGGTCACCGGGTCAGATCATCGAGGATGACTTCGCCGGACGCTTACTGTATGACACCCGGCTATTTGCTGCAATGGATTTCAGGAGAGTCCGAGTGCCGAATGATGTCGGCCACTTGCCGGCTCACAGCGGAAGCTGCCACCTGATGCCCGATCCGATTCCAGTGGCCATCCCCCCGAATGTAGAGAGGCTGCCCACCAGACGTGCTTATATACCTAAGAAACTCTGGCAGGATATCGATGCGAGGAATGTTTTCCTCTTCAAGAATATGAAGCAGCATCGCGCGTGGATTGTTGGGATCGAGTTGCCCCTCGGACAGCTGGTAGGTTGCCAGCAACTCTGCATAAGCCCGACCGTCAACTTGATAGATCAATGGAATCGGAAAAGCTGCCATTTGAGCACCACCCAGCTTACTCAACCGATTGGCTTCTGCCAAAAGCTGCTTCGTAATCCACCAACCGTTCTTTACCTTGGCTCCTGGTTCTACCATCATCAGTTCCACCACATGCTCTGTGAGCCGACTTCCTGCTTCCGCCGCCCCCATAGACTTCCAGCTTTGGTACGCGAGCTGATACAGGTGGGAGTGCGAAATCATATAGCTGCGAATCTCGAGACTCCAATGTCGGAACAATGAAGCTTCAGTGACGGGCTTTGGACGTAGTATCTCTCCCTCACGAAGATGATACCGCTCCTCGAGATTGTCGCTGATATCGTTGTGAAGAGTGAAGGCGAACAGCACCAGATTTGGGTGAAGTTCCCTTCCTCTCCTCGAGAAATAGGTAACCTGGTCGTCGGTACCCCACCCGCTCACACCGGCATTGATGACTTCGACCCGACAGGGCAATATCTTGTTGAGTTCCTCTTCAAGCAGGTGCGGAAAGGACTCCTCAAATTCCACTTGAAGCGCCTCCATAAACGAATCCCCCAGCAACAGTATGCGATAGGTTCCTCCCTTACTGCTCTCAAGATCGTGCTCGACATCCCTAAAGCCAAGGGCATTTGTGTGAACATGCGTGTGGAACTTATGCATATATCCATTAAACGATGGGCGCAAGAGATTAAGTCCGTCTCTCGTTTGACTCCAAACTCCCAAGGGCTGAGGAAGCGCGTAGCGCAGCAACACCTCACCCAATACCAGCCCAACGCACACTGAAATAACCACCGCCACAAGGCTTGTCCATTTCTTCTGGAGATTCATCAGGAAAGTCTCCGCTATTCAGCGAGCTAGAGCCAAGAAACTATCCTGACAATTACCTGTGCGCGACCACTTGAGATGCACAGACGAGACACGTCTAGGGTCTCGAGGTATCTCGTGCAGACCGCCCCCAGTCTTTCCTTCCGAATCCTAGCAGGCCTAGGATTTCGATCCCTAATCTCCACGGAAGGAAAATGAGCATGAACGGAATCCCTGCAAGGGCGCGAAGTGGTGATTCAGTTTTCAAGATACCGAGCGCAAAAAATGCCGCCAACGAAACAGCAAGGGCGACGGAGATCGGAAACAACGCCATCCATACCTCATAACTCCTAAGATACCAGGTCACGGCACAACTCATCAGAGCTAAGGAAGCTTGCGTTGAGTAGTTTGGACACAACAAGGTGACGGCTGCGTCAAGTAAGAGAACAGATCGTTTCTCAACGCCTTTCCTGATGAGCCTCCATACACCGGTGCCAGTCACTGCATAGCGCCCGGTTGCCCATCGCAGACGCTGCCGCGAGGCCTGCCTGACGCCACTCGATTCCCTTGCATATATCATTGCATCAGGATTGAAGTAAATGCGCTCTCCCGCCAAGAAAAGAGAGACTGAAAACTCCCAATCTTCACCCACGGAAAATGCATTCCAACCATACTGCTCAACAATGGCCCGTTCTAGGCACATACCGGTTCCCTGCAACATTCCCGAGAGTCCAATCAAACTCTTTCCGGTGTAAAAGAGTCCGTTCTTGAGCATGCTCGTAACTGCAATGACCCTGGTAAAAGCCGTCTCCCAAGGATTCGACAAATAATTGAATGCCTGTTGAACTTTATGCCCCTGACAAATGCCTTTGCTAAATGCATTGAGCAGCTCCGGATTGATCCGAGTGTCAGCATCCAGAATAATTAGCGCATCAAACTTGAGGCCATTACGCGAGGCCTCCTGGATTCCCCACGCAACAGCCGCACCTTTTACCCCCTCACCGCGAATTCGTTCAAAACATATTACCCCTGCTTCTCTCGCAACTCGATTCGTCGCATCTGTGCACCGGTCCGCAACCACCAGCACATCGAGTAACTCCCTCGGGTATTGCACGGCAGCAATACTGGTAAGAGTATCGGGCAAACCTACTTCTTCATTGTGGGCAGGAATCATGATAAGAAACTTGACCGCCGCTCCCTCAGACCCGTGCGATCGGAAACGCGGCCACAGTAGTGAGATGAGGGCAAAACCCCACTGGTAGGCGGATACAAGAGCTAGAAACATCAGCACTGCCGCAGACACCAATCCTAAAATGAAACTCATAACAAGTCTCGTACAGACTCAGTCCAACTCACTACCACGATACCTGTGGGAACTCTCGATGCCAACAGACAAGATTAATCAGCGCCCACAACTTGTTCTCATAGTTCGCCTCGCCTGATAGATGCGCCGCCATAATTGACTCAACCTCTGAGCTGTTCAAGTATGAAATCCGTTTGAGTTCCCACGGAGACAGAATGTCTTTCATGGCAGAGGACAGGTCGGTGCGAAGCCACAAAGCCAGAGGAACGGAAAAACCCATTTTCTTCCGGTACAGTATTTCTCTCGGTAGAAGAGAGCCAAACGCCCGCTTCAGCAATCGTTTCTTCGTCCATCCAGAGGCCTTGTACTGTGCCGGCACTCGGGCCATGAGCTCGACAAGGGGATGATCCAGAAAAGGCACCCGCACTTCGAGCGAGTGCTGCATACTCACGCGATCTGTGAGAGTCAGCAGATCGCCGGGCAAGTAGTAATACAAATCCGCGAGCAAGACCCCGTTCAATATAGAATCGGCGACCTCAGGGCCCATAGCTCGTGCCATTAAGCTCTCCGGCGTAGTCGCCTGACTGGATCCACGAAATGCTTTCGTCAGAAGTCGTTCCTGCTCCATCATAGAAAAAGATGACTGCATTGCGGCGTAACGAGCTGGCGGGGCGAGATCGGCTGCAGCTATGAATCGCTTGATTCGATTGAGCCAAGGTCGGCCCGCCTTATCATCGCTTGCCCGCAAAACCCACTTCTCGAATAAGTGACGTCGCAACACCTTGGGCAGTTTTCTATAACTTTCGGCAAACACCATCCCCATATAGCGCTCATACCCAGCGCCAATCTCATCTCCTCCAAGCCCGGAAAGGACTACCGTTACATATTGTTTGGTTAGCTGACTGATGTAGTAGTTCGGAATGGCCGAGGAATCAGCAAATGGCTGATCAAAGCATCTCGCAAGTTTCGGCAAGAGATCTTTCACATCTGTATTGACGATCAACTCATGATGATGCGTCCCGAATTGTTTCGCAACGATGCGCGCGTAATGCCGTTCATCCTGGAAAGATCCCGCTCCTTCGTAACCAACCGAGAAGGTTTCGACGGGAAGATTCGATTCCTGTGCCATGACTCCCACAATCGCACTGGAATCAATCCCTCCAGAGAGAAAAGCACCCAACCGCACCTCGCTGACCAAGTGGCTTTTCACACTATCTCTAAACTGGGACAAGAACAAATGTTCCCACTCCCGACTATCAAGCTGTTCCTCTCCGTGGTACCGTACCTCCCAATATCGCTGCAGCGAGACTTTGCCATTCATGTATACCAAGTAATGTCCCGGTGGAACTTCCTGCACCCCCTCAAACACCGTATTCGGTCCCGGAATGTACAAGAGGGAGAGATACTCCTGAATGGCCGATGGATTGAGTCTGAACGGAAATCCTTTTACACGGAATAACGCCTTTAACTCAGAACCAAAAACGAAGCGTCCATCGAAGCGGGTGTAGTAGAGAGGCTTGATCCCAATCCGATCCCGCACCAGCAATAAGGACCTTTCTTTTGAGTTCCAGATAGCAAACGCATACATTCCCCGCAGATACTCAATTCCTCGCACTCCATACTCCTCGTAGAGATGCACGAGCGTTTCTGTATCGCTATGTGTTTCAAACCGGTGACCTTTTCGCTCTAGATCCTGCCGAAGTTCACGATAGTTATAGATCTCGCCGTTAAAGACGGTCCACACGGTATGATCTTCGTTATGAATGGGCTGCCGGCCACCTTGCACATCAATAATCGATAAACGTCGCATGCCGATACCAGCTTCCCGATCGCGAAATATGCCTCGGTCGTCCGGTCCCCGGTGCAGGATGGCCTCATTCATGGCCTCTAATGCGCTCAGGTCAACAAGTCGACCCGGAGGCTCGATAATCCCGACTATGCCGCACATATGCCGCACATAATTAGAGACTCCCTGGCAGGGACGTGGACGCAACAGTCATCGAATCACGAGTCCAGTCCTACTCCAACATATGACGCTTGGCGATCACATATATAACTATAGCCGTTTCACGAGATTCACATAAAACTCCTTGGTGCAGGATGCCATTCGCTCGGCATTAAACTCTGTCACTACCCGTTCCGGTCCAGCCTTCTGAAAGCGTGCACGAAGAGGTTGCGACGCATAAAGAGCCTGGATGGCGTCCGCAATGGCAGCCGGGTCCTTGGAGGGAACAAGCATTCCATCTATTCCGTCGCGAACGACTTCGGGAACGCCCCCTACTGCACTCGCAATAACTGGACACCCGGCATCCAATGCTTCAAGAAGCGCCATGGGAATCCCCTCGTGGAGCGACGGCATTACAAAAATGTCAAAGAGGCCCAGCAGGCGTGGCACATCTTGCCGTTCCCCCATAAATCGCACACGCTCACTGATACCTAGACGCTGAGCCAGTCCCTCTAATGCTGTCCGCGATGGCCCGACTCCGACAATCACCACCTGAATCGAAGGCACTGTTTGCTCACGGACGAGTAAAGACACAGCCTGCAACAGATACTCAATCCCTTTTATCGGGGTGAGTCGTCCTACGGTTCCAACCACAAACGCCCCGGCTCTAATCCCTACTGTCTCTCCAGTCACCTCAGCGCCACGTATTTCTGCCACTGCATCACACTGGATTCCATTGTGAATACACACGACTTCAAGACCGGGAAATGTCTTTTTTAGAATAGATGCAATTTCTAGTGAGACACCGATCAAACCGGAAGCAACCCATCTTGTTATTTGGCGAGCAATCAGTAAATAGAGTCTCCACTTAATATTCTCCCAACCCGCAAGTGCTTCATGAATGCCATGCACGGTATGCACGATCACGGGAACACGTGCGCACGAGGCAGCCAGACCGCCCAAACAATTCTCTTTGTACCGATGCGTATGGACCACATGCGGCTTCCAATCCTTATTAAACCGATACAGCCGCTTTGCGATCTCCACGGAACTCAGCACGCGCTCATCCAATACTTGTGTTGGGATACCGTAGGCCGTGAGGAGATCATACAAGATTCCCTTATTGAGCAGGATGGCACGAACATCTAGAAAAGAGTCTTTCTTAAACTCGTACAGAAGACTGGCAAGTTGCACCTCGGCCCCTGCCCACAAATCCCCTGACGCTACGTGACAAACCCGAAGCCCACTTAACTTCTGCATCGTGACCTTCTCGAACTTTTCCTCACCTCAAAAAAGAATTGTGTTGTAGCATCACTTGCTGCCCGAGAAGAGAACAATGTCTTTGAACACATTCAAAGAAAGGTATTACAGGCAGAAGCCTACAACAGAGACCACCTCGGGGAAGCAGCGACATGCTAATTCATTGCACTAGAGTCTAGTCCGTTACGTAAGTTTCCCCGTTTCGTAGACAGTCTGGGAGTAGAGCTCTCTGGCAGGATGATACTGCAAGGAGGCTCGGATGAAGCGGTCACGGTTTACGGAGCAGCAGATCGTCGGTTTGAGCTGCGCTACATCCAGCCGGGCAAACCCGATCAGAACGCCTATATCGAACGTTTCAACTGGACCTACTGCGAGGAGGTGCAGAGCGCCTACCTGTTCGACTCGCTGGATGAAGTACGGGAGATCATCGCCGAATGGCTGGAGCGCTACAACGAAATCAGACCGCACGACGCGCTGGGAAGCCTGCCGCCATCGCGTTACCACGAACGATTGCTCGCCGCGGAAACTCGAGTTTAGAACTGTCTACGAAACGGGGGAGCTTACGCACTCCCTCGCTCCCTAGTTGTTACAACAGGAGAATAGACGTGGACCGACTCAGTTGATCGACAGGACCGCTGCTATGACAAACAGGGGTCGTACAGATCTTGGTACCGTTCCAGCATCCGTGCAGTGGTGAACTCTCGGGCGACCCGTTCTCTCCCTCTTTCCCCCATCAATCTGCTGGACTCCTGGTTGCTCATGAACTCAATGATACGTGAGGCCAATTCCTCTGGCCTTTGTGGAGGAACCAAATAACCGGTTTCCCCATTCACAACAATCTCGGGGTTGCCACCCACCTTCGAAGCAATAACCGGAACCCCTGCCGACATGGCCTCCAATAAAGCAACGGAAAGCCCCTCTGACAACGAGGGAAGCACAAAGAGATCGAGGAGTGGAAGTATTCGAGGCACATCGTTTCGCAAACCGAGGAAGGACACGGCTCGTTCAATCCCAAGCTCCAATACCTCCTGCTTAAGAGCCTGCTCTAAGTCCCCTTGCCCAATGACGAGAAGCCGTGTCTTTGGATGATGCACAAGCACGGTCCTCAATGCGTGGAAAAGATACGCATGCCCCTTGACCGGATACAGACTTCCCACAATCCCGATCACAAACTCATCCTCACCGACCCCGAATTCAGATCTCAATCGTCGCATCTGAGCGAGTGATCCCTGCTGAATCATATCAACTCCGTTGTGAATAACGGTGACCCGGTCATGCGCGATTCCAATGCGCTCTTCAAGAAAACGCCGAAGATCGTAAGAGACCGCTACCATATGAGCCGCGCGGCTGGCCCAGCGGTAAGCCATACGACGCTTCGCATGGTCGGGATAGTAGTTTTTCCCGTGAACCGTAGCCACCAGAGGTATGCCACACAGTTTGGCCACAAGCGCACCAAAGACATTCGCTCGAAACTCGTGGGCATGGATCAAGGACACGTTCTGTTGGCGTACCATTCCGCAGCATTGGACAATCCAGCGAAAATCCCATTGACCCTCCATTGGGACGACAAAAGTGGGAAGACCCAAGGTTTCACATCGGTCCTTCAACCAGCCCAAAGCGAACAATCCAATAATGGACGTGAACCGCTTCCGATCGAGACCGGACGCAATACGGCTCACAAGCATCTCTGCCCCACCGGGACCGCTTGTGCTAGACAAGTGCAGGATAGTTTTGGTCAGCGTAGAGATATTAAGATCGCAATTTCGTTTAAACACTCACGATCTCGGCAGTAGCGATGTGCATCCTACGGTGCTACTGTGACCAGACGCATGCTTGACTATTATCTAGCGGCCTAGTTTCATGACATCAAAAAACGCCCATGATGACGAGGAGGCAACAAGCCGAACGGCTAGGCTGGGTGACGTCTCGCTCACGCGCCTGCCTTTCCCAAGCTAGCTCATTTTGGCCATCTGCTTGAAGCAGAGTTCCGAGTGGACGCGAGGATTACCACCGTTTTTCGAGAAATGGTCGTTGCAACGAGGGCCAGCATCATGATCGACCACATCCAGTAGTTGATGAAAAGCTGTGGATAAAATACCGAACTAACCATAAAGCCAAACATGGCAGCTTCTAACCCAAGAGCCAGCATGTTCGAATCAATAAATGCTCCTGGTTGGCTTGCCCACGCCTCTTGAACAGCCTCCGTGCGGAGAGATCTCACCTTTCCAAAAAAATATATGAACACGGCAGCCAGCGCGAACAGCCCCACAAGACCCTGCTCGACCATAACCTGCACATAGTCATTATGCACCGAAATCCCGTACATCATGCCAGGGGTATTGAAGCCGCCACCCATATTGGTCACACCTCGTTCCGCAAAATATTCAGCGGCGTTGGGACCAAAGTTTCCCGGCCCCACGCCAAGCAGGGGATACGTCAAGAATAACTCCCATGCGGCTTGCCACATCACCCATCGGTGCTGCCCGGTCCCCGACGTGTTCCCTTCCTCTGTAATCGTCGCCATTTCATCCCAGAACTCTCCGTTCGGGAACATAACCATGATCACAATCAGACCAGTCACAGCAAGCAACGCGCCATACCCTAGAAAGGCCAATTTTCTTGGCGCGCGGGCTGCCAGCGCCGCAAACACGACGCAGAGCCCAATCATTGCACCACGAGCGAAAGACATGATTGTCCCCGCCACGCCCAAAAAACATACTGCCCATGCCAAGTAGCGATACTTCTTCATCGTTGTCCCCATCGCCACATAATACGAATAACCGAGTCCGATCGTCATGAAGGGACCAAACGAATCTTGGTTTCCCAGATTTTGATGCCATGGCACGGTCGCAGTAGGAAGCCCCTGGACACCAAACCAGATGAAGCTAAACAGGAACAGTTTCAATAGTGGGGCCATCTGCTTCGGCGTTTCGATAACAGAAACGGTCAGTGCAGTGAGCAGAATATACTGCAGGACCTTGACAAATCCATTGATAAGAAAACCTCGATTCAATACAAACGGCATCCAGACAAGATAAATTCCAATGATCAAGAGATATGGCCAGAACACAGCTTCTCGCCGAAGATGCATCATCAGCAAGATACACACAGGAATAAACAGCAGGGCGTATAACTTCACGAGGACGACGCCCGCTCCGAACGCCTCCAGCAACCAATCCGGGTCGTACCACACGAAGGCCCACATGATATATATGAACATGACTCGGCCCGGCGTCCGCTCGAGGGGTGCCGTATGGGCGTCAGAGGGGTGCCTCTCCACACCAGCAGGCCGTTCCACCTGTAGTTTTGTCGATGTGATTCTCATCTCGATCCGTGCAAGATCCCGCCGTACCGGAGATCCTT
>Ga0134075_10000258_pt1 | contig 15254 bp, 19 predicted proteins | sample 15_taG_18_FD_119775 | JGI IMG/M metagenome (GOLD analysis project Ga0134075, IMG submission 119775) | Grasslands soil microbial communities from the Angelo Coastal Reserve, California, USA - 15_D_Rain_40cm_5_09212015 | ecosystem: Environmental > Terrestrial > Soil > Grasslands ... | reverse complement strand
GCTTTCCTTCTTATGGATGTCGCGGAGGATGCCCTCGACGGGCTGGATCGACGTCACCAGCAAGGTGCCACCGGGGACGATCAGGCGATTGAGGGGTTGTAGACCGTACCAGGCCCAGGACTCGACGCCCTTGGCCAGCGTGTCGTCCACACAGATGGTGACGTCCACGTGCTTTGGCTCGTACCGGGCCATGTTCTGCTCGAGCTCTTCCTTCGTATCGGCGACGATGGCGAAGTCCTTGGCCGGAATGCCGTTTCGCTGGGGGCTGTCGCCGTAACGGCCGAAGGCAATGCCCCAGCGACCGGCTTTTCGAGAGCTGAGCACGATGCCGCGGGTGATCCGTGCGGCCAGGTTCTTCTGGAAGATTCCACGATATACGACCTCACAGATCAGGGCTGACATGCGCTTTCCCCTCCTGCCAATCGACGGCGGTCGGCTGGTCTGACCATATACGATGCCAGGAAACGGCTGTCAATGCCATTGGCCCAACGGGCTACGGGCTTCGGTGGGCCGGGGGGCCCGGCGCCGGCACGTGGGCGGTGCCGCCGCCGTTCGGGCTCAACGTCCACTCGAGAGCGTCGGCCGCGCGACCATCGAGCGCCCGGCCGCGCTCGCGTAACTCCCTGATAATCCGCCGGCGCGCCTCGGCCGGACGGTTCTGGCCGAGCTTGAACTTCGCCCGGCGCGTCGTGATCTCGAGTCTCACGGCGGCGAGTTGCGCGAGCGCACCGCGGTAGAGCGGATCGTCGGGGCTGAGCGCCCGGAATCCACCCTCTGGCTGATAGCGGGCAAGCAGCCTGACCTGCTGAGCGGCAACGGCGCGCGGATCCCTCGTCACCGCGGCCACGCATTCGAAGATCACGGTCCGGTGATAGGCCGTGGCCGAGCCGCCATACTCGGGATGCACCCAGTACGACGGGATGACTGCCAGCGCTTCGTCGACCTCGAAGACACAGCGCGGCCGCGCGTCGAGGTCGGCGATCTGCTCGTCGGCCTGGACCAGATGCAGGTCGACGGCGCCGCCGTCCCGGACGAACGGATAGAGCCCGACGTGCGGCGTTCCGTCCGCGCCCACCGTGATGAGCCGGCCGAGCTCCTGGCTGTCCACGAACCGATCGAGCTCGGCGTCGGGAACGTCACTGTAGTAGCCGTGGAAAATCATCGCGACGCTTCGACCATCCGGCAGAAGTAGCGGTGCACCGCGGTGTCCTCGGTCAGCTCGGGATGAAACGTGCCGACCAGGACGGTCCCATGACGGACGAGGACGGCGTCGTTCCCATGGCGGGCGAGCGTCTCCACACCCGGTCCAACGCGGGTGATGCGGGGCGCCCTGATGAAGACCATCTCCATCGCCGTCCGCTCACCGTCGAGCGTCGCCACGCCCGGCGCCTCGAACGATTCGCGCTGGCGCCCGTACGCGTTGCGCTGGACGGTGACGTCGATGAGCCCGAGCGAGAACTGGCGCGGGCGCTCGACTTCGCGTGCGAGGACGATGCACCCGGCGCACGTTCCGTAGAGCGGCCGCCCGCCCTCATGGAACTTCTCGAGCGCCGGGAAGAACTCCCACTCCTGCATGAGATGAAGCAGCGTGGTGCTCTCGCCTCCGGGGATGATCAGCCCCCCGACGGCGTCGAGCTCGGCCGGCTTGCGCACCTCGACCACCCCGACGCCCAGGCGCGCGAGCGCCCGGGCGTGGAGCGCGAAATCCCCCTGGAGGGCGAGGACGCCGATCTTCATCGCGTCGCGAGCGGCTACCAGCCGCGCGTCTGCAACAAGTCCTTCTCGGCGAGCTTGGACGTCTCCAGGCCGACCATGGCCTCGCCCAGATCCTCGCTGACGCGCACCAGGACGTCGGCGTCCTTGAAGTGTGTGGTCGCCTGCACGATCGCCTTCGCCCGCTTGGCAGGATCGGCCGACTTGAAGATGCCCGATCCCACGAAGACCGCCTCGGCGCCGAGCTGCATCATCAGCGCGGCGTCGGCCGGCGTCGCGATGCCGCCCGCCGAGAAGTTCGGCACCGGCAGCTTCCCCGCGCGGGCGACCCACCGCACCAGCTCGTACGGCGCACCCAGGTTCTTGGCCTCGGTCATCAGCTCTTCGGGGCCGAGCGTGGTCAGGCGCTTGATCCCGGACACGAGCGCACGCATGTGACGCACGGCCTCGACGATGTTCCCGGAGCCGGCCTCACCCTTCGTCCGGATCATGGCCGCGCCCTCACCGATGCGCCGCAGCGCCTCGCCGAGGTCGCGACAACCACACACGAACGGAATGCGGAAGGCGAATTTGTCGATGTGGAAGTGTTCGTCGGCCGGGGTCAGCACTTCCGACTCGTCGATGTAGTCGACGGCGAGGGCCTCCAGGATCTGGGCTTCCACGAAGTGGCCGATCCGGGCCTTGGCCATCACGGGGATGGTGACCGCCTTCTGGATCTCCTGGATTTTCTTCACCGGCGACATCCGGGCCACGCCGCCGTCGCGCCGGATGTCCGAGGGCACACGCTCGAGAGCCATCACCGACGCGGCGCCCGCGTCTTCTGCGATCTTCGCCTGCTCGGCGTTCGTCACGTCCATGATGACGCCGCCCTTCAGCATCTCGGCCAGTCCGATGTGTTTGCGATCCGCGATCCTCAGTCCGTCGAGTTCCGCCATGTCCCGTCTCCTTTTTTATCAGGGTGCGGGCACCCGCACCCCGCCGCGATGACCCGCGGTGGTTCATCACTCACCCGATCAGCACCGTGACTCTACGGGACGCTGTCCCGCATCGTTGTTCGCTACACCAGTGGAACCGTGGCCCGCTCGGCGTTGCGCACCCGCGGTTGCCGCCGCACGTCCTTGATCGCCTCGGCCAGGCGCCGCACGCCTTCGTCGATCCGCGCGCTCGGCACCGACGAGAACGAGAGCCGCAGCGTCCGCTCGCCGGCCTCGTCCAGGAAGAACGCGGTGCCGGGCGTGAACGCCACGCCGCGCTGGAGCGCTCTCGGCAGTAGCGCGTTCGCGCTCATGCCCGCCGGCAGCGTCAGTAGCAGCGAGAACCCTCCCTGAGGCACCGTCCAGGTCACGTCGTCGCTCAGGCGATGACCGAGCGCGTCGAGCAACAGCGTGCGCCGTCGCGCGTACTCGCGCGCGACGCGCGTGGCGTGACGCTCGAGCAGTCGCCGCTCGCAGAACCGATGGACGGCCGCCTGGAGGAGCGCGCTCGTGTGCAGGTCCGCGAGCTGCTTGGCGGCGGCGAGCCGCTCCATCACGGGCGGCGGCGCCAGCAGCCAGCCCAGCCGTAGCCCGGGGAACAGGATCTTCGAGAAGGTGCCGATGTAGACGACGACGCCCTCGCGATCGCGGGCCTTCAGCGGACCGGGCGGGCGCGTTCCGTAATAGAGGCTCGCGTCGAACCCGTCCTCGACGACCGGGACTTGGTGTCGCGCGGCGATGGCCAGGAGCCGCTCGGCGGTCTCGCCGCTCATCGTCAGCCCCGTGGGATTGTGACAGGTCGGCTGGCAGTAGAGCAGCTTGGGCGCGCGCCGCGCCAGCAACCGCTCGAGCGCCTCGACGTCCGGCCCCGCCGGCGTCCACGGGGTGCCCAGCAGCTGCGCCCCGAAGGCGCGGAAGACCTGCATCGCGCGCGGATACGTCGGCTGCTCGATCGCCACGGCATCCCCGGGATCGAGGAACGTCCGGGCGATGAGGTCGAAGCCCTGCTGCGAGCCGTTGACGATCAGGATGTCGTCGGGCCGCGCTTCGAGCCCGAAGCGCAGGAGGTACGTGGCCAGATAGCGCCGCAGGGGCGGATATCCGGCGACCGGATAGTACTGGAGCAGCGTCTCGCCCTCGTCGCGCACGACGTCGTTGAGCACGCGACGGAACGCGTCGGTGGGAAAGAGGCCGCTGTCGGGCATGCCCCCGGCGAACGAGATGAGACCGCTCTCCGCCGGCATCGGCGGCGTGAGCGCGCGCCGTCGCTCGGCCTCGCTTTCGACGATCCGCGCGCTCCGTGAAAAGAAGGCCGACCAGTTGAGCGGCGCGCGCGTCGGGCCGTGGCCGTCACCGTTTCTGGGCGCGACCGCGGGCGCGGCGGCGACCGCAACGCGCGGCCGCACCGACTCGAGCACGAACGTCCCCTGGCCCACGTGCGAGCGGGCCCAGCCGGCGGCCACGAGCTCCTCGTAGGCGAGCACCACCGTGGCGCGGTTGACGCCGAGCGTGCGCGCGAGATCTCGGCTGGCCGGGAGCTTGAGGCCCGGCGCCAGCACACCCTCGCGGATGAGCCGCTCCAGCTGGGCCTGGATCTGCCGGGCCAGCGGCACCGGGCTCTTACGGTCGATCGGGATCTGCATGGCCGACCCAACCATTTTGGCCAAAGAAAGACCGTCGTCAATGGCCAATTGGCCTGGTCGGTGCCGTCCAATCGCGAGCCGTATAATGCCGGGGCAACCCACTTCCGCCCCAGGGAGGACACGACCGATGGGTCAGATGAAAGAGTTCGCCGGAGTCTACTATCGTGAGGGGGCCCTCGACCCCAAGACGATGCAGCTGGTCGCGCTGGCCGCCATGGCCGCGGCTGGCTGCACGTCCTGAGTGCCCGGCCGCTTCGCGGCTGCGAAGCAAGCCGGGGCCACCGAAGACGAGATCAGCGAGACCCTGATGTACGCCATGCGCGGCCGCGCGCGAGCGGCCTGGAGCACCATCAAGTACATCCCGGGCGTGGAAGACCTGAACAAGGAGTGGAAGACGGCCTTCGAGCGCGAATCGGGCCACGAGTGACCGACGGCGAGGCGGGCCGGGGGTCGACGGCCCGGCCGTTCCCCGGCTCCGCCTCGATGCGCCGACGTGTCTGAGGAGAACGGTGATGGTGGGAGAAGCGCCGATCAAGCAGGCCGTGAAGTGGATCGACGATCAGCTCAGCGACAACCCTCGGGCCGATCGCTTGAAGCTCGTGGACCAGGCCTCGCGCCGCTTCGATCTCTCGCCACTCGACGAGGAATTCCTGATCCGTCACCTGGCCCAGCGCGGCCAGGGCGCCGGCTGACCCGTCACGCGCGCTCGACGCTGGCGATGGCGATGCGATAGCCGAGGTCGAGCTCGCCCTCGTTCAGGATGTGCCCGTAGCGTCGCTCCCAGGTGCCGTCCTCGATGTCCTTCCGCAGACGGACCAGGCCAGGCTCGCTGTCTCGAAGCTTCGTGAACGTCGAGATGGCGCTCCGAACGCCCGCGTCGAGATACGCCCGGGGCCGGCGCCAGTACGCTCCGAGAAATCCGTCCGAGCAGTCGTGGGGAATCGGCAGCGTTGAACCTCCACGCGGCCGAGTGTCTGTCGAAGCTCCTCCATCGTCGGGAAGATCCGTCGGTCGATCGCCACGATCTCCGGGAAATACTCGTCGGTGAGCCAGAACGCGACGCTCGATGGATCCCAGGTCACGACGACAACGCGATCGTGCGCCACGCGCGCGAGCTCGGTGAGGCTCTGGGCACGCTCGGGCCAGTGGTGCACGGTCAACACCGCCAGCGCCGCCGCGAAGGTGCCGTCCCTGAATGGGAGTTGGCGCGCCGACGCCTGCACGATGGGCGCGCTGCCCTCCGGGCCGCTGGCGGATCATCGTGAGCGACGGCTCGACCGCCACCACCGAGCGATCACGCGGTTCGTACGCACCGGCGCCGGCGCCGACGTTCACCGCAGTCCGGGCATCGCCGAGGGCTCGGGTGATCGCACCGGCGATTCGCGCATCGGGCCGGCGATACTCTCGATACGTCCCTCCGATCGCGTCGTGAGCTGCGTCACTCCCCTGTCCTCCGTTCATCGCGCGTCAGCCTGACGACCGTCGCGCCCCAGCCGCCGCGCTCGGGCGGCGCATCGGTGAAGTCAGCCACGCGAGGATGGCGCGACAACACCCCACGGACGATCTGACGCTGGGTGCCGGTGCCCCGGCCGTGGATCAGCCGGACCTCGCGAAGCCCACGCGCCACCGCGGCATCCAGGTACTCCGCGACGACGGAGGCCACGTCACGCGGAGCGAAGGTGTGCAGATCGAGAGCGTCCTCGATCGGGATGGGAACGGGCGCGTCGTCCTCGCTCACGCGAGACGCGCGTCGGTCAGAAGCGGACGCCGCTCGTCACGTGCTGCTGCCAATGCTGGAAGCTCGAGAGATCCTCTCCCGACTGTTTGCACTGTCAGAAGGTGGCCGCGCGCTCGAAGAATCGGACGTCGACGGTGACGACGTTCTCGGCCCGCGCGGTCTCCACGACCTTCTGGGTCACCATCTGCCGCACGAACGGGATGGGAATGCGGCTGAGCCGGTGCAACACTTCCTCCGTGCACCGGATGCGCGTTCCCGGCAGCACCGGGCCCGGCGTCGCCGTGTCGTCGGGCGCGTGCTCGCACGTCTCGGGCACGAGCTGCTGCAGGCGCAGCGACACGTACTCGGTCACCCACTGCTGGATGCCGGCCTTGGCGCCCTCCATGTCGACGGCGGAGCGCTCGAGCAACGTCTCCATGCGGGCCAGGCGCGACTCGAGCGCAGCCAGGCGCTGATCCAGGGACTTCTCCTCCATCCTCGTCCTCCGTCGTGGCTCAGGCGAGCGGCGGTCGCCGCCGATGCCAGTCCGTTGCGCGCTGATAGGCGTCGGCGACGCGCAGCACGGTCGCCTCGTCGAACGGGCGACCCACGAGCTGCATCCCGATGGGCAGCCCGTCTCCGCTGACACCGCACGGCAGCGAGCAGGCCGGATGGCCAGAAAAGTTGAAGGGACGCGTCAGTCGGATGAGCGCCGAGCGCACGTCCGTCTTCGCGTCGCCGATGCGCGTCTCCGTTTGACCGAGCACGGGCGCCGGCGACGGCGTCGTCGGCGCCAGCAGCACGTCGCGGCGAGCGAGCGCCTCGTCCACCTCGGCCCGGACACGGGCGCGCACCTGCTGGGCCCGGACGTACTGGACCCCGGTGACGAACGCCCCCATCTTCAGGCGCTCGCGCACGTCGGGCTGGTAGTCGGCTGACCGCGTGCGCATCCACGCGGCGTGATAGGCGAGCGCCTCGCTGGCGACGATGGCGAACGATGCGGCCGCCACCGGCCACACGCTCTCCAGCCGAACTTCGTCCACGACCGCGCCGAGACCTTCGAGTGCGCGCGCGGCGCTCTGGACGGCCGCCGTGACCTCGGGCGCCGAGCCATCCATGAAGAAGGGCCTGAGCAGACCGACCCGCAGGCCCTTGATCTCGCCGGTGAGCGCGGCACCGTAGTCGGGCACGGGCAGCACGCTGGTCGTCGGATCAGCCGGGTCGTAACCCGCCATCGCTCGGAGCACGATCGCGCAGTCGGCCGCGGATCGCGCCATCGGGCCGACGTGGTCCATCGACCACGCGAGCGGCAAGACGCCCGCGCGGCTCGCCCGTCCGTAGGTGGGCTTGATGCCGGTGATCCCGCACAGCGCGGCGGGAATGCGGATGGAGCCGCCGGTGTCGGAGCCGAGCGCGACCGGAACGAGCGCCGCCGCGACGGCGGCGCCCGATCCCGACGACGAGCCGCCGGTGACGCGCGTCTGCTGTGCGTCCCAGGGATTTCGCGCGTGGCCGTAGTGCTCGTTCAGCCCTTCCGGCCCGTAGGCGAACTCGTGCATGTTGAGCTTGCCGAGGACGATCGCGCCGGCCGCGCGGAGGCGGCGCACGACGGTGGCGTCGGCCGTCGGCACGGAATCAGCCAGGATCTTCGAGCCGCCGGTCGTCCGCACACCCGCCGTGTTGAACAGATCCTTGAGCCCGAGGGGAACGCCGAGGAGCGGGCCCTGCACCCGTCCGGCCACGAGGTCGGCCTCCGCCGCGCGCGCAGCATCGAGCGCGCTGTCGCCGGTCACGGTGATGAAGCTCTTCAGCGTCCCGTCGAGCGCGGCGACGCGCTCGAGAAAGGCCCGCGTCACCTCGACCGGCGAGACCTCCTTGGTCGCGATCATCCGCGCGAGATCGACGACCGACGTCCAGACGAGATCGCCCATCAGAAAATCCGGTACTGCGTCGTCGGTTCGGTGTCGCCGAGGGGGAGCCGCTCGAGCTCGTCGAGGCTCGCGAGCGCACGCTCGAGCCCGGGCCGCAACGCGTCGAGCTCGGCGTCGGACCACGCAAACCCGGCGAGCCGCATCGCGGACCGCATCGCATCGAGCGTCACGACGGTTGGTGTCATGCCGGCGAGGATACTACAATCGACGTCCGTGGCGGTCGCGCTCACCATCCTCGCGGATCCCCGCGATCACTCGATCACGCGCACGCTCTCCGCGCCCACCGGCACCACCCTGCTGAAGGCCGCGCACGACGGTGGGATCGACGTCACCGCCACGTGTGGCGGCCGCGGCCGATGCACGTCGTGTCGGATCAAGTTCGTCGCCGGCACCATCCCACCGCCGACGCTCGCCGATGAGGTGCAACTCGGCGACGATCTCGTCCGCGAGGGCTATCGGCTGGCCTGTCAGTGTCGTCTCGAGGAGCCGCTCACCGTCCAGCTCGCACCCCCGCTCGACGAGCAGGCCTTTCAGATCCTCGGCGCCGGCCCGAGCGTGGCGCGCACGGCCGGCGTCGTGATGGACTCCGGCGTGGCCAAGCAGGTCGTCAAGGTGACGGTGCCGCACGACGAGCACCATCAGACGTCCGACCTCGAGCAGCTCCTCGCCGCCATCGGCCGCGAGCCCGCCGACGTCGGGCCGAGCGTCCTGCTCGGGCTGCCCACCGCCCTCCGCGACGACGGTGGCCTGGTCACGGTCACGACCTTCGGCCGGCGCATTCTCGCCGTCGAGCGCGGCGACACCGCGCTGATGAAATTCGGCCTCGCCGTCGACGTCGGGACCACCAGCGTCGTCACCACGCTCCTCGAGCTCGAGTCGGGAGAGCAGCTCGCCTCGGTGTCGAGTCTCAATCCCCAGGCGGTGTTCGGCGGCGACCTGATGTCGCGGATCGCCTTTGCCCAGTTCAATCCCGTGAACCTGCGCAAGCTCACGACGCGAATCCTCGGCCTGCTCAACCAGCACATCGAGCAGGTCTGCCGCGAGGCCGGCGTCCTGCCCAAGTGGGTCTATAAAGTGGTCGTCGTCGGCAACACCTGCATGCACCACCTCGTCCTCGGGATCGATCCCTCGCACGTGGGCCTGGCCCCCTACGCGCCCGTGATGCGCCACGCGCTCGTGACGACGGCGCGCGAGCTCCATCTGAAGACCGCACCCGAGGCCCAGGTCTGCTTCCTGCCGATCGTGGCGGGATTCGTCGGCGCCGACGCCGTGGCCGTCGCGCTCGCCACGCGGATGGACGCGGGCGACCGCCTGCGCTGCGCGGTCGACATCGGCACCAACGGCGAGGTCGTCCTGGGATCGCGCGCGCGCCTGCTCGCGTGCTCGGCGCCCGCCGGGCCGGCGCTGGAGGGCGCGCAGATCCGTCACGGGATGCGCGGCGCGCTGGGCGCGATCGACCGCGTCACGGTGGACGACGACGTTCACGTCCACACGATCGGTGAGGCCGCCGCGCTCGGCATCTGCGGCTCGGGGCTCATCGACCTGCTGGCTGGGCTCCTCGACGCCGGCGTCATCGACCCGACCGGACTGATTCAGGTCGATCAGCGCGACGCGCTGCCAGGGAAGCTGCGCGATCGCGTGGTCATGCGCGGCGAAGAGCGCCAGGTCATCGTGCTGCGGCCGGGTGACCATGGCGCCGGGCGCGAGATCGTGCTCACCCAGGACGACGTCCGCCAGGTCCAGCTCGCCAAGGGCGCGATCGCCTCCGGTGTCATCATGCTGCTGCACGTGGCCGGTCTCGCGCCCGACGATCTCGACGAGCTGATGCTGGCCGGCGGCTTCGGCAATTACATCTCGATCGCGAGCGCCTTGAGGATCGGGTTGATCCCACCCGTGTCGCCGGCGAAGGTCCGCTACGTGGGCAACGCGGCCTCGCTCGGTGCCCAGCTCTGTCTCGTCTCCGAAGCCGAGCGCGCTCACGCCGCGGAGGTGGCCCGGGCCATCGAGCACGTGTCGCTGGCCGCCCATCCCGACTTCGAGCAGATCTTCGTGGACGCCATGAATTTCCCGGCCCGATGACGACCGAGACGCTCGGCCCCACGCTGTCGGCCTCGATCGTCGGCGCGAGCGCCGGGCCGCTCACGCAGACGATCGACGCGCGCTGGGTGATGGCGTACAACGCCGCGCTCGGCGACGCGCTCCCGCGTCCTGTCGCTCATCCGCTGTTCGCCGTGTGCTACGAGTGGCCGGTGGCGGTGGCGCTTCGCGAGCAGGCGATCAGCGCGGCCATCGCGCCGCTCAGCGTTCACGCCACGCACGAGCTCGTCATCCACCGGCCGCCCCGCGCCGGCGACCGACTCACGACCACGGCCACGGTGGCCGAGGTCGTGCAGCGCCCCTCGGGTGCCCTCGTGCTCACGAGGTTCGTGACCGTCGACACGGCCGGCCAGTCAGTCACGACGACGACGTACGGCAGTCTCTACCGCGGCGTGACCGTCACGGGCGGGCCGGGTCGGCCGGACGGTCGAGGCATCGTGCGGCCCGCCGGCGGCGACACGGCGACGTCCGAGAACGCCGCGTGGACGGAGACGGTCGCAGTCGCTGCCAACGCGGCGCACGTCTACACGGAGTGCGCGCGCATCTGGAATCCCATCCACACGGATGAAGGCGTCGCCCGGGCGGCCGGCCTGCCCGGAATCATCCTTCACGGGACGGCCACGCTCGCCCTCTGCATCGCCCGCGTGGTGAGCCGCGACCTGGGAGACGATCCCGCGCGCGTGCACGGCGTCAGCGCGCGGTTTACCGGCATGGTCACGTTACCGTCGACGTTCGTGCTCCGCGCGGCTCGACCGACGGCGCGGGGCATCGCGTTCGACGCCGTGGGCAGAGACGGCCGTCCGATCCTCGGTCAAGGAGCGCTCTCGACATGAAGACCATGAGCCGGCGCGAGCGCATGCTCGCCGCCATCAACCACGAGCCCGTGGACCGCGTCCCCTACGCCGTGTGGCGGCACTTTCCCCAGGTCGATCGGAATCCGGCTGGCCTGGCCCAGGCCACCCTGCGCTTCCACGAGCGATATGGGTCGGACTTCCTCAAGATCACGCCCACCGGCGGGTATGCGGTCGAGGAGTGGGGCTGCGTCGAGGGCGACGACGTGCGGCCCGACGGTCATCGCGCCTGCGTGAGCTGCGCCGTGAAGGACGGCGACGACTGGAAGAAGATCCGCCCGCTCGACCCGTCGAGCGCGACGGGCTACGCCCAGCAGCTCGAGATCATCATCAGAATGGGATTCGACAAGCGCATCGGCGACGCCCCGGTGGTGCCGACGCTGTTCTCGCCTCTGTCACTCGCGCGAAAGCTGTCGGGCAGCCGCCTGAACGCGGACCTGCGCGAGCGGCCCGGTGCCGTGCGCAGCGCGCTCGATGCGATCACCGAAACGCTGGTGAGGTTTGCCGACCGGGCCCTCACCGAGGGCGTCTCCGGCATCTTCTACTCGATCCAGGCGGCCAGCCGGACTCATCACTCCGAGGAGGAATACGCCGAGTTCGGCGAGCCGCACGATCGCCGGTTCCTCGAATCGATCCGCGACCGGTCCAAGCTCACGATCATCCACTGTCACGGCGATCAGCTCATGTTCGAGCGCCTGGCGCGGCTGCCCGGCCATGCCTGGAACTGGGACGATCGCGCGACGCCGCCCTCGCTCCGCGACGGCCAGGCACGGGTGCCCGGCGCCGTCATCGGCGGCCTGAATCAGTGGAAGACGCTGCGGGACGGAACGCCGGAGCAATCCGTCGCCGAGGTGGACGACGCGATCGCCCAGACCGGGGGTCGCGGGTTGATCATCGGCCCCGGCTGCGTGCTGCCGTCGAACACGCCCGACCCGAACGTGGCCGCGGCGGTGAAGCACCTGGGAGGGCCGCTCAAGCGGGTGCCAGGCGCCACGGTGTGACGACCTTACTTCCCCACGTTGAACCTGAAGTGGCAGATCTCGCCGTCGCGGACGACGTACTCCTTGCCCTCGAGCCTGAGCTGGCCCTTGGCGCGGATGTCGGGGAACGAACCCTCGACGGCAACCAGCTCGTCGTAGCCCACCACCTCGGCGCGGATGAAGCCGCGCGCGATGTCCGAGTGCACGGCCCCGGCGGCGTCCTGCGCGCGCGTCTGCTGGGGAATGGACCACGCCCGTACTTCGTCCTCACCGACGGTGAAGAACGAGATGAGGCCGAGGAGCGCGTAGCAGTCTCTGAGCACGCGCCGGATCGCCGGCTCCTTCAGTCCTAGATCGGCCAGGAACGCGGCCTGCTCGTCACCGGCGAGCTCGGCGACCTCCATCTCGATGACGGCCGACACCCAGCCGATCCGCGTGTGGGGCCGGGCGGCGATCGCCTCCAGTTCATAGGTGGCCGCGACGCGGTCGCCCTCGGTGACGGCCTTCTCGTCGACGTTGACGCAGTGGAGGATCGGCTTCTGGGACAGGAACGTGAAGCCGCGGATCGCCTTGACGTCGTCCTCCGGGAGCGTCAGCGCGCGGAGCGGCGTCTCGCTCTCCAGCGCCGTCTTCAGGCGCGCCAGGACCTCCTGCTCACGCGCCTCGACGTCGGTGCGCCGCTTCTTCAGCGACGCGTCGAGCCGCTCGAGGCGTCGCTCCACCACCTCGAGGTCGGCCAGGATCAGCTCGGTCTCGAGGTCTTCGATGTCGCGCCGTGGCGCCGGCGCGTCCAGCGCCGGGTCCGCGAACGCACGCACTACGTGGAGCAAGGCATCGGCGTTCCGGAATTCTTTGGTGTCGAGGCCGGCTCGCTCGCCCTTGGCGATGCCGGCCAGGTCGACCACGTCGAAGGTCGCGAAGGTCGTCTTCTTCGGCTTGAACAGCGCGCTGAGACGATCGACCCGCGCGTCCGGGACACGAGCCACCCCCGTGTTGAGCTCGACGCGGCCGGTGTCGTAGCGCGACGTGGCGACACGGGCACCGGTGAGCAAGTTGAACAGCGTGGTCTTGCCGCTTCGAGGCAGGCCGATCAGGCCGATCTTCATGAAAGCATTATGCCGCGTGCTAGATTGAGGCGCGTCGAAATGCCCGCCTCCGACTCCCCCACGCCTTACCGAGCGATCGATCTGCGCGGCGCCGCCGGCGCCCTGCTCGCCTCGCTCTTCTGGGGCGTCAACCCGGTGGCGATCAAGGCCGGCCTCGTGGACGCGCCTCCGTTCCGGCTCGCCGCGCTGCGCTTCATCCTGGGCGGCACCGTGATCCTGGTGTGGGCGGCGGGCACGGGTCGGTTGCGCGGGTTCCGCATCGCCCCCGACGAGTGGCGGCCCCTCGGCGTGCTCGGCCTGCTCCTCGCGGTGCAGATGGGGACGATGAACGTGGCCACGACGATGACGACGGCCGCCCACGTCGCCATCATCCTCAACCTCTACGCCGTGCAGACGGTCGTGCTGGCCCACTTCATGATCCCCGGCGACCGCCTCAGCCTTCGTCGCCTCGCCGGAGTCCTGGTGGCGTTCGGCGGCATCGTGATCCTCTTCGGCCGCGGGTTCTCGCTCGGTGGTCCCACGCTGGTCGGAGACGCCATCATGTTCGTCAGCGCGCTGATCCTGGCCGAGCGGACCATCTACCTGGCCAGGGCCGTGCAGCGCCAGGACCCGGTGAAGCTCCTGCTGGCTCAGGCGGTGGTCGGTATCGTGGTGTTCTTGCTCTTGTCGGCGATCTTCGAGCCCGCCGCCACGCGGTGGACCGGCCGGCTGGCCGGCGCCATCGCCTTCCAGGGCTTCGTCGTCACCGGCTTCAACTTCATCGTCAACCTGTGGCTGCTCAAGCACTACCGCCCGAGCGCGCTCTCCGCGCTCTTCCTCACCCAGCCGATCTTCGGCGTGGTCGCGGCGGCGATCGTGTGGGGCGAGCCGCTCACGGGCGACGTGGTGGTGGCAACGCTGGCCGTCATCGTCGGGATCGCGTTGACGCAGCGGTGACGGCGTGGGCCCGGCAGTGACGGCTCTATAATCGGTTCATGCCGACGCGTCCGTCGCGGTCACTCGAGGTCGTGTCCAACCCGCATCCCGACCGCGACTACGAGGTGGCGATGACGGCGCCCGAGTTCACCTGCGTGTGCCCGATGACCGGCCAGCCCGACTTCGCGACGATCCGCATCCGCTACGTGCCGGACCAGCACCTCGTCGAGCTGAAGTCGCTGAAGCTCTACCTGTGGTCGTATCGCGACGAGGGCGCCTTCCACGAGGACGTGACGAACCGGATCCTGAACGATTTCGTCACGGCGGCCCGGCCGCGCTTCGTCGAGGTCGTCGGCGACTTCAGCGTGCGCGGCGGGATCAAGACCGAGGTCCGGGCCACGTACGGCAAGCGCCCGGAGATCTAGTCCCTCACTTCGCCAGGACGAGCAGCGCCATCCCCACCAGCATGACAACGGCGCCGACCGCCGATTCGCGCACCCGCTGGGCTTCGTCGAACAGGATCACGCCGATGGCCATGGCGAAGATGATCTCGACCTGCTTGACGGCCTCGACGTACGAGGACAGCGTCATCGTGTAGGCCGCGCCCTGCGTGATCGTGGTGAGCGCGGCGAACAGGCCGAGCGCAACGAACTCCTTCCAGTGCCCGGGAACCGCCGTGAAGTGCTTCCCCGAGGTGGCCAGCGCCACCGGCGTCATGATCAGGCTGGCGGCCGCGTAGCCGCCGAGCGTGCCGGTCGCCGGATCGGAGGTCACGATGGCCTGCTTCATGGTGATCACGGAGGGCGCGTAGAAAAACGCCGCCACCAGCGTCCAGCGCTGGCCGGGGTCCGTGAAGAGCACGGCCAGCGGCGCCCACGGTGAGATCCTCGCCCGCCGGACGTTGAGCAGATACACGCCGCTCGCACTCAGCAGCACGCCGGCCACACCGAGCGCGCTGGGTCGCTCGCCGATCGACACGTACGCCATGCCGAGCAGGATGATCAGGCTCACCTTCCACAATGCCGTGACCAGCGAGATCTCCGAGGCCTTCAGCGCCTTGGAGAGCGCCAGCGTGGAGATGGTCTGCGACACGCCGAAGACGGCACACCACGTGAAGAACCCCGGCCGGATCGCGGGCCAGCCGCGCACCAGGCAGGTCCCGAGCGCGAACGGCAGGAGAAACGTGAACCGCCCCCACACGTTGATGTACTCGTCCAGCGCGTGCCCCAGCCGCTTCATCGCGGTGTTGCGGAGGACCTGGAAGAGCGCGGCGGCGAGCGCCAGGAGGACCCACATGGATTACGCTGAAGGGGATTGAGGCGACGCT